>Ga0114999_10008015_pt1 | contig 11858 bp, 7 predicted proteins | sample ArcticOcean_MG_C_3_FD_89820 | JGI IMG/M metagenome (GOLD analysis project Ga0114999, IMG submission 89820) | Marine microbial communities from western Arctic Ocean - ArcticOcean_MG_CB8_126 | ecosystem: Environmental > Aquatic > Marine > Oceanic | place: Arctic Ocean: Canada Basin | collected...
CCGAACCCGAACCCGAGCCCGAGCCCGACGCCGACGCCGAAGACACACCTGCCGAAGACACAACCGACGCAACCGACGAAATCGAGCCCGATGCTGAGCCCGTCGACAGCACCGAACCCGAACCCGAGCCCGAGCCCAACGCCGACGCCGAAGACACACCTGCCGAAGACACAACCGACGAGGCCGACGAGGCCGACGAGGCCGACGAGGCCGACGCTGAGCCCGTCGACAGCACCGAACCCGAACCCGAGCCCGAGCCCGACGCCGACGCCGAAGACACACCTGCCGAAGACACACCTGCCGAAGACACAACCGACGAGGCCGACGAAATCGAGCCCGATGCTGAGCCCGTCGACAGCACCGAACCCGAGCCCGAGCCCGACGCCGACGCCGACGCCGACGCCGACAAGGCATAGGGCCGCAGGCTGGTCCGGTCCATGGTCGACGCACTGCCGAACTCGCCGCTGCGGGCGGTGACCGACAACGAGGTCGCCACCTTCCGACGTGACGGCGTCGTCCACCTCCCCGGCATCCTCCCAACCACCTGGCTTGACCACCTCGACAAGCCGATCGAACGGGCCCTCGTCGACCGCACCATCACGACCGACCTGACCGAGATGGGTGGCGCCCTGGCCAAGGGACTCGGCGCCGAACTCCTCACAGACGACCGCACCGGCGGTGGCCGGTTCCTCTCAGGCGTCGACCACTGGCGCCACGACGACGACTTCGCCGCCTTCGCCATGCGCTCGCCGCTCCCGGGGATCGCCGGTGCGCTCCTCGACGCCACCCGCATCCATCTCTACGAGGACTCGGTGTTGGTCAAGGAACCCGGCACCGCCGAAGAGACCGCCTTCCACCAGGACCTCGGCTACTTCCACCTCGAGGGCGACCGCATCTGCACCATGTGGACGCCGCTCGACGAGGTCACGTCAGAGACCGGTGCCGTCGTCTACCTGCGGGGCTCGCACCTGACCGGCGACGTCTACCGCCCCAACTACTTCGTGACCGCCGAGCCCCTGGCCGGAACCGAGGGTCGACCTGTCCCGGACCTGCGCCCCGACGACGACGACCCTGACCTGGTCCGCTTCGACACCCGGCCGGGCGATGTGGTCGTCCACCATGCCGGCACCCTCCACGGGGCGGGCGCCAACCTCTCGTCGACGACACGCCGACGGGCCGTCTCGGTGCGCTACTGCGGCGACGGGGTCCGCCACCGGCTCCGTCCCGGCGCCCCAACCAAGCCGTACCAGACCGCAGACCTCGACGGCACCGAGGTGGTCGACCATCCCGGCATCCCGCTGGTCTGGCAAGCCTCCTGAGGCCCACCACTAGGGTCCGGGCCGTGTCCGGCACCACCATCCCCCGCCTGGTCGACGCAGCCGCCGAACGCTTCGGTGACCACGAGGCGTTCGTCGACGGCGACCAGCGCTGGACCTACGCCGAGTACCGCGACCGCATCCACGCCGCCGCACGCGCCCTCATGGCCCGCGGCATCCAGCCCGGCGACTGCGTGGCGGTGTGGGCGCCCAACACCGCCGAGTGGGCGGTGGCGGCCCTCGGGGTCCACTGCGCCGGCGCCACGCTCATCCCGATCAACACGCGCTTCAAGGGCCGAGAGGCCGGCGACCTGCTGGACCGCACGTCGGCGAAGCTGCTGTTCACCGTCACGGACTTCCTCGACACCGACTACGTGGCCCTGCTGAACGACACCGGCGCCGGTCAGGGGCTCGAAGAGACGATCATCCTGCGGGGCACCATCCCGGAGGGCTGCACATCGTGGGACGGGTTCCTCGAGGCCGCATCGACGGTCGACGACGCCGACCGGGCGGATCGCTCGGCAGCCGTAGGCCCCGACGATCGGTGCCATGTCATGTTCACGTCGGGCACCACCGGATTACCGAAGGGCGCCATGCTTCGCCACGGCGCCGTCTGCCGGGCCTTCGCCTCGTGGAGCGAGGTGATCGGCCTGCGCCAGGACGACCGCTACCTGGTGGTCAACCCCTTCTTCCACGCCTTCGGGCTGAACTCCGGGATCCTGGCCTGCCTCCTGACCGGGGCGACGCTCATCCCCCATCCGGTGTTCGACGTGCCGGCGGTGATGGCCCGGGTCGCCGAGGAGCGCATCTCGATGTTGCCCGGCCCGCCGGCGATCTACCAGACGATCCTCAACCACCCCGACCTGGCCGACCTCGACCTTTCATCGCTGCGCCTGGCGGTGACCGGGGCGGCGCCGGTGCCGGTGCCGCTCATCCACGCCATGCGCGACACGCTCGGCTTCGAGACGGTCATCACCGGCTACGGCCTCACCGAGGCCTCTGGAATCGCCACGATGTGTCGCCACGACGACCCGCCCGAGGTCATCTCCGGCAGTTCAGGTCGGGCCATCGACGGCGTCGAGGTGCTGGTCGTCGACGCTGACGGCGACGAGGTGCCACGGGGCGAGCCCGGCGAGGTGGTGGTGCGCGGCTACAACGTGATGGCCGGCTACCTCGACGATCCCGACCAGACGGCCGAGGCGGTCGACGCCGACGGCTGGCTGCACACCGGCGACATCGGCGTGATGGACACAGACGACTACCTCGACATCACCGACCGGCTCAAGGACATGTTCATCAACGGCGGGTTCAACGTGTACCCGGCCGAGGTCGAGGGCCAACTGCTTGCGCACCCCGACATCGCCCAGGTGGCAGTGGTCGGTGTGCCCGATGAACGCCTCGGCGAGGTGGGCATGGCGTTCGTGGTGGCGACGTCGGGCAGGTCACCCGACCCGACCGAACTGGTGGCGTGGGCCCGCACCGAGATGGCCAACTACAAGGCGCCCCGCCGCTTCGAGGTGGTCGATGCCCTGCCGGCCAACGCCAGCGGCAAGGTCCTCAAGTACGAACTGCGGGAGCGGGCCCAACAGGTCCTCGGCGCATAACGTGGCAAGCCCCTTTCACCCCCTCATGCGCACCGGACCCCGCAACCCGTTCCTCGCCGACTCCGAGAACCCGATCGCCCACGGGCGCTGCGACCAACAGGACAACACCGCCCTCACCGGCCCCCGGCCGGACGGCCACCTCGTCCTCGGCGGCGACCAGCGCCAGCACGCCTGGCTGGGCCCCGGCCACTTCGGAAGCCTCATCTCGGGCCCGTACCCCGACGGGCGGCGGGTGATCTGGAGCAACGGCCGCCAGCAACTCGCCAGGCTCGACTACGACACCCTCGAGGTGCTCGCCACCTACACCATCCCCGGCGAGGAGCCGACCCCCCGTGCCACCCTCGAGGCCGACCTGGCAGGCCTCGACGAAATGGACGGCGACGAGGCCGTCATGCACGCCGCCGACCTGGCGATGCGCTACCTCACCGGCCTCGACGGCGTCTACGCCCTGCTCGACCACGAGCACACCCTGTTCCTGGGTCGCAAGACGCACGCCGTCGCCTACTCCGACGCCACCCCCGGCGACCGGCACTCGGCAATTGTCGAGAAGGCCCGTTGGGACAAGCCCGACCACATCGACGGCTTCTTCGTGGGCGCCAACCTCACGTTCGACGGGCGCCTCGTACTCACCACCGACCACGGCTGGGTGGTGTGCCTCGAACGCGACTTCTCGTCGTACGAGGCGACCCGGCTACCCCGGGCCGCCGAGGACGCCGCCGCCCACTGCGCCCGCATGGAGGAGCAGCGCGGCAACACCGGCTACGGCTGGGTGCGCACCAGCACCTGCGTCGACGAGGAAGGCGGCATCTACGTCAGCTCCGTCGACCACACGCACAAGGTGGTCTGGACCGGTGAACGGCTCTCGCTCGACGAGGCCGACGGCGCCTGGAGCGCCGGGTACCGCAACGGCAACGGCACCGGTTCGGGCACCACCCCGTCCCTGATGGGCTTCGGGCCCGACGAGGACCGCTTCGTCGTGATCGGCGACGGCGACCCGGTCGTCAACATCACGCTGATGTGGCGCGACGAGATACCCGACGACTGGGAGCAGCTCCCGAACGCGCCCTCCCGCCGGATCGCCGGCATCGGCCCCGCCAACATGGGAAACCCGGACCTGCCGGCCATCCAGACCGAGCAGTCGATCACCGTGTCGGGCTACGGCGCCATGACCGTCAACAACGAGCCGTCCTCTCTGCCGGGGTGGCTGCCGCAGCGCGGCACCCGCCTGCTGTGCTTCTTCCTCGGCCACCACGCCTCCTACACCCCGTTCGGCCTCCACAAGTACGAGTGGGACCCGGAGGCCCGCCAACTCCACCAAGCCTGGGTGAACACCGAGGTGAGCTCGCCCAACTCGGTGCCAGGCGTGAGCCAGGGCGCCGACCTCGTCTACACGTGCGGCACCCGGGACGGTAAGTGGACCATCGAGGCCCTCGACTGGACCACCGGCGAGTCGGTCGGTTCGTGGACGGTCGGCGGCTCGCAGTTCAACACCCTCGGCGGCGGTGTCCACGTCGACGACGACGGCCGCATTCTCTACGGCAACATCTTCGGCAAGACGCGGCTCCTCGTCTGAGCGACGCAGCCCCGACCCTCCCACGGCCCGACCCGGACGCGCCGTTAGCCTGCATCCGGTCATGGACGCTGAACAGCCGTACCCCGACGTCGGCAAGGCCGACTTCCCCGCCATCGAGGAGCGGGCCCTCGAGCGCTGGGCGTCCGAGGGCACCTTTGCCGCCTCGGTCGACGCCCGACCCGACGACCTCGAGTTCACGTTCAACGACGGGCCGCCGTTCGCCAACGGCCTGCCCCACCACGGAAACCTCCTGACCGGCTACGTCAAGGATGTCGTCCCCCGCTACAAGACGATGCGGGGCCACAAGGTCACCCGTCGCTTCGGCTGGGACTGCCACGGCCTGCCCGCCGAGATGGAGGTCGAGAGCCAACTGCCGGTCTCTGGCCGCGCCGACATCATCGAGTACGGGATCGAGGCCTTCAACGAGCACTGTCGCTCGTCGGTGATGCGCTACACGGGCGAGTGGGAGAAGACGGTCACCCGACAGGCCCGCTGGGTCGACTTCGAACACGACTACAAGACCATGGACCGCGACTACATGGAGTCGGTCATGTGGGCGTTCAAACAACTCTGGGACAGGGGCCTCGTCTACGAGGCGTTCCGGGTCATGCCCTACTCGTGGGGCGCCGAGACGCCGTTGTCCAACTTCGAGATCCGCCTCGACGACGCCACCCGGCCCCGCCAGGACCCGGCCGTCACCGTGGCGTTCGACCTCGAGCCGGCCGACGGCGACCCCGGCCCGCTCCGGCTGCTGGCCTGGACGACGACGCCGTGGACCCTGCCGTCGAACCTGGCCCTGGCGGTCGGCCCTGACGTCACCTACTCGATGCACCGCGACGCCGACGGCGCCGTCCATGTGCTGGGCACCGAAGCCGTCGAGCGCTACGCCGTCCAACTCGAGGGCACCGAGCCCGTCGGCACACTCACCGGCGCCGACCTCGTGGGCCGTACCTACACGCCGCTGTTCCCGTACTTCTCCGACCGCACCGATGCCTTCCGGGTACTCGGCGCCGACTTCGTCGATGCCGCCGAGGGCACCGGCGCCGTCCACATGGCCCCGGGCTTCGGCGAGGACGACCAGGTCACCTGCGAGGCCAACGGCATCCCGATCGGCCGGGTGGTCCCCGTCGACGACCATGGCTGCTTCACCGACGAGGTCGCCGACTGGGCCGGCACCAACGTGTTCGAGGCCAACGCCGACATCATCCGATACCTCAAGGAGGCCGGCCGAGTCGTCCGCCACGACACCTACGAGCACAACTACCCGCACTGCTGGCGCACCGACACGCCCATCATCTACAAGGCCATCTCGTCCTGGTTCGTGAAGGTCACCGACATCCGGGACCGGATGCTCGCCATCAACGCAGGCATCAACTGGGTACCGGGCCACGTCCGCGACGGCCGCTTCGGCATGTGGCTGGACGGCGCCCGCGACTGGTCGATCAGCCGCAACCGCTTCTGGGGTTCACCAATCCCGGTGTGGCGCAGCGACGACCCCGAATACCCCCGGATCGACGTCTATGGCGGCCTCGACGAGATCGAAGCCGACTTCGGCGTGCGACCCGACGACCTGCACCGCCCGTTCATCGACGACCTGACCCGCCCCAACCCCGACGACCCGACTGGGAAGTCGACGATGCGGCGGGTGCCCGAGGTACTCGACTGCTGGTTCGAGTCGGGGTCGATGCCGTTCGCCCAGTTCCACTACCCGTTCGAGAACGAGCAGTGGTTCGAGGACCACTTCCCCGCCGACTTCATCGTCGAGTACATCAACCAGACGCGCGGCTGGTTCTACACGATGCACGTCCTGGCCACGGCGCTGTTCGACCGGCCGGCCTTCCAGAACGTGATCTGCCACGGAATCCTGCTGGCCGAGGACGGCACCAAACTCTCCAAGAAGATGCGCAACTACACCGAGCCCACCGAGATCTTCGACCGGCAGGGGTCCGATGCCCTGCGCTGGTACCTCATGTCGGCCAACATCCTGCGGGGCGGCGACATGCGTATCAGCGACCACGGCATCGACGACGTGGTCCGCCAGGTGCTGCTGCCGATCTGGAACGCCTATTCGTTCTTCACGCTCTATGCGAACGTCGACGGGCACCGGGCCGAGTTCCGCACCGACGCCACCGGCCTACTCGACCGCTACCTGCTGGCCAAGACCCGGGCGATGGTCGAGGCGGTCACCGAACGCATGGACGACTACGACCTTCCGGGTGCCACGGCTGAGTTGCAGGGATTCATCGACGCACTCAACAACTGGTACATCCGCCGCAGCCGCGACCGCTTCTGGGCAAAGGCCTCGGCCGCCAACGAGGCCGACAAGCTCGACGCCCACGACACCCTCTACACGGTGCTGGTCACGTTCGCCCGGACGGCCGCCCCGTTCCTGCCGATGGTGATGGAGGAGGTCCACGGGGGCCTGACCGGTGGCGACAGCGTCCACCTGTCCGACTGGCCCGACCCCGCGGAACTACCCGCCGACCCCGACCTCGTTGCCCGTATGGACCGGCTGCGCGACGTGGCCTCGACGGCGCTGCGACTGCGCGAGGACAACGGCCTGCGGGTGCGGCTGCCGCTGGCGTCACTCACGGTCGCCGGGGCCGACGCCGAGTCGCTGGCCGACCTCGTCCACCTGCTGGTCGACGAGGTCAACGTGAAGTCGGTCGAGATGACCGACGACCTCGAGGCCCACGCCACCTTCCGGCTCCAGCCCGACGGCCGGGTGCTGGGACCGCGCCTCGGCGGCGGCGTGCAGGCCGTGTTCGCCGCGGCCAGGGCCGGTGAGTTCACCCACAACGACGACGGCACCGTCGGCGTGGCCGGCGAGACCCTCCAGCCCGACGAGTTCGTCCTGGCCCTCGAGTCGCCCGAGGGCGTCACCGCGGCGGCGCTCGGCAGCGGCGACGGCGTGGTGGTGCTCGACATCGAGGTGACCCCCGAGCTCGAGTCCGAGGGCCAGGCCCGCGACGTGGTCCGCCACGTGCAGCAGGCCCGCCGGGACGCCGGTCTCGTGGTCACCGACCGGATCCTGTTGTGGCTCGACGGGGACGCCGCCCTTCTCGACGCGGTGCGCGCCCACGAGGCGCACGTGGCCGGCCAGGTGCTCGCTGCCGAGGTCGCCTACGGCCCCTCTGTCGACGCCATGCACACGGCCGGAGTGGCCGTGGAGGGCCACGCCCTCACCCTCGCCATCACGCGCGCCTGACGCCCGCCCGATCGTCCCGGACGCGCGCTCCGCTCGTCGATTAGCGACTTTCCCCACCTCGCCGCCCACACCGAGCGCGTGCCGGTGAAAAATCTGCCGCAGACGCGCCGATTCTCTTGACACGGGTGTAATTACATGCGTGAAATATATGACCCAGGCTTCACGCCACTCTCCCCGCAGGGTCACCCCTGCGAATCGGCGTGCCGTCCGGGACACACAACGGGACCCCGGCGACAACGAGTGTCATCGGGGAAGGGAAGGGAACCCCACATGGCGTTGACCGAGGACCACGCGCTTTCCTCCGAGGGCCTCGATGAAGCACCCGCGCCCAGCGGATCACAGATGATGGTGCGCAAGCGCAACGGCGACCTCGAGCCGGTCGACCTCAACAAGATCGTGCGCGCCATCCACCGCTGCGCCGAGGGCCTGTCGGGCGTCGATCCCATGAAGATCGCCACCCGCACGATCTCCGGCCTCTGCGACGGCGCCACCACCGAGGAACTCGACGCGCTGTCCATCCGCACCGCCTCGACGCTCATGGTCGAAGAGCCCAACTACTCCCGCCTGGCCGGCCGCCTCCTCGCCACGGTCATCGACAAGGAGGTACGGAACCAGAACATCCACTCCTTCTCGCAGTCGGTCCTGGTCGGCCACGAACTCGGCATCATCGGCGACACAACGGTCGAGTTCGTCACTGCCAACGCCCGCAAGCTCGACGACACGGTCGTCTACGACCGCGACAACCTCTTCGAGTTCTTCGGCCTGCGCACCGTCTACGACCGCTACCTGCTGCGCCACCCCGAGACCCGTCACGTCCTCGAGACCCCGCAGTACTTCTTCCTGCGGGTGGCCTGCGGCCTGTCCACCTGCCCGGACGAGGCCATCCGCTTCTACGAGCTCATCTCGTCGCTCCAGTACCTGCCATCCAGCCCGACACTGTTCAACTCGGGTACAACCCACTCGCAGATGTCGTCGTGCTACCTGCTCGACTCGCCCGAGGACAGCCTCGAGGGCATCTACAAGCGCTACACCGACATCGCCCGCCTCTCGAAGTTCGCCGGCGGCATCGGCGTGGCGTGGCACCGCATCCGGGCCAAGGGCTCGCTCATCAAGGGCACCAACGGCCTGTCCAACGGCATCGTGCCGTGGCTCAAGACCCTCGACAGTTCGGTCGCCGCCGTCAACCAGGGTGGCCGACGCAAGGGCGCCGCCTGCATCTACCTCGAGTCCTGGCACGCCGACATCGAGGACTTCCTCGACCTGCGCGAGAACACCGGCGACCACCAGCGCCGCACCCACAACCTCAACCTTGCCAACTGGATCCCTGACCTGTTCATGGAGCGGGTCGAGAAGGACTGGGTCTGGTCGCTGTTCGACCCCAAGAAGGTGCCGCACCTCACCGACCTCTTCAGCGACGAGTTCCAGGCCGCCTACGTCAAGGCCGAGGAGGAGGGCCTCTATGAGCGCCAGGTCCCGGCCCGCGAGCTCTACAGCCGCATGATGCGCTCCCTCGCCCAGACCGGCAACGGCTGGATGACCTTCAGGACGCCTCCAACACCAAGTGCAACCAGACCGGTGAGCCCGGCCGGGTCGTGCACCTGTCGAACCTGTGCACCGAGATCATCGAGGTCACCGACCAGGACGAGACGGCTGTCTGCAACCTGGGCTCGGTCAACCTCGGATCGCTTGTCGTCGACGGTGCCTTCGACTTCGAGCGCCTCGGCGAGGTGGTCCGCATCGCCGTGCCGTTCCTGGACCGGGTGATCGACATCAACTACTACCCGACCCCTGAGGCCGAGCACTCCAACTCGCTGTGGCGGCCCGTGGGCATGGGCCTAATGGGCCTCCAGGACGTGTTCTTCAAGCTGGGCCTACCGTTCGACTCCCCCGAGGCGCGCTCCCTTTCGGCCCGCATCTCCGAGGAGATCTACTTCAACGCCCTGTGGGCCTCGACCGAGTTGGCCGAGTTGGCCGGCCCGCACGACAACTACTCGATCACCCGGGTGGCGCAGGGCGACCTGCAGTTCGACCTCTGGGGCATCGAGCCCACCGACGTCGAGCGCTGGCAGGGGCTGCGCGACCGAATCGCCGAACACGGCCTGCGCAACTCGCTGCTGATCGCCATCGCCCCCACCGCCACGATCGCCTCGATCGCCGGCTGCTACGAGTGCATCGAGCCCCAGGTCTCCAACATCTTCAAGCGCGAGACGCTCTCAGGCGAGTTCCTCCAGATCAATCGCTACCTGGTCCGCGAACTCCAGGGCCGAGGCATGTGGGACGAGGCGATGGCCAACAAGATCAAGTCCACCGAGGGCTCCATCCAGGGCATCGACGACATCCCCGAAGACATCCAGGCCGTCTACCGCACGGCCTGGGAGGTCCCGATGCGATCGCTCATCGACATGGGCGCCGAACGCGGGGCCTTCATCGACCAGAGCCAGTCGCTGAACCTGTTCATGGAGTCGCCCACCATCGGGAAGCTCTCGTCGATGTACCTCCACGCCTGGAAGTCGGGCCTCAAGACCACCTACTACCTGCGGTCCCGCCCAGCCACCCGCATCAACAAGACGACCACCAACGGCATCGGCGCAGCCCCACCCCCCGAGCAGGAGCCCGGCGAGGCCAAGGCGTTCACCGAAGCCGAGGCCGTTGCCTGTTCGCTGGAGAACCCAGAGTCCTGTGAGGCGTGCGACTGATGGCCCTCGCCGAGTCAAACTTCGCCGCACCCGACGAGCAGCCGGAGCCCCCCGCCGCCGCGACCAGGACCCAGCGGGGCAACATCCTCGACCCGGGCTTCGACCTGACGCTTCGGCCCATGCGCTACCCCGTCTTCTACGAGATGTACCGGGACGCCATCAAGAACACCTGGACCGTCGACGAGATCGACTTCTCCGACGACCTCCCGGACCTCGACCGGAAGCTGAGCCCGGCCGAGAAGCACCTGGTGAACCGGCTGGTGGCGTTCTTCGCCACGGGCGACTCGATCGTCTCAAACAACCTGGTGCTCAACCTCTACCAGCACATCAACGCCCCCGAGGCCAGGATGTACCTGTCTCGCCAACTCTACGAAGAAGCACTGCACGTCCAGTTCTACCTGACGCTGCTCGACAACTACATCCCCGACATGGCCGAGCGGGAGGCCGCCTTCGCGGCGATCCACAACATCGAGTCGATCCGCAAGAAGGGCGACTTCTGCTTCAAGTGGATGGGCTCGGTCGACGACCTCGACAAGCTCGACACCGACGACAAGCGCCGGGCGTTCCTGTTGAACCTGGTCTGCTTCGCCGCCTGCATCGAGGGACTGTTCTTCTTCGGCGCCTTTGCCTACGTCTACTTCCTGCGCTCCAAGGGCCTGCTCAACGGCCTCGCCGCCGGCACCAACTGGGTGTTCCGAGACGAGTCGTGCCACATGAACTTCGCCTTCGAGGTCATCAACACCGTGCGGGCCGAGCAGCCCGAGTTGTTCGACGACCACCTGGCCGAGCAGATCACCGAGATGATCAGCGAGGCCGTCGAGTGCGAGTTCCAGTTCGCCGAGGACCTACTGAGCCAGGGTGTGTCGGGCATGTCCACGGCCGACACCCGCGAGTACCTCCAGTTCGTCGCCGACCAGCGCCTCGCCCAGTTGGGCCTGCGCCCGAAGTACGGCTCGAAGAACCCGTTCGGGTTCATGGAGCTCCAGGACGTCCAGGAGCTCACCAACTTCTTCGAGCGCACCGTCGTCGCCTACCAGGTCGGCGTCGAGGGAAACGTCGCCTTCGACGAGGACTTCTAAGCGCGACCCCCACAACCGAGATCCCTTCCCGGTCCCCCCGGACCGGGTTCCCAGACGAGGCCCCCGCCAGGGGGCTTCGTCGCGTGTGGCGGGCTACCCGGCCTCGTCGGTCCCCTCTGAACCGCCGCGGCGGTTGCGGAGGGCCAGAGCGGCAGCGCCTGCCGCCACGACCGCTGCGGCGCCGATGCCGACGACGAGGCCGGAGCCGCCTCCCCCCCCGTCGTCGGACGCTGCGGCGGCCGTCTGAGCGGCCTTGGCCAGCGTCGTCGTGGGCGCCTGGGTCGTTGTCGGTGCGGCCGTCGTCGTTGTCGGTGCGGCCGTCGTCGTTGTCGGTGCGGCCGTCGTCGTTGTCGGTGCGGCCGTCGTCGTTGTCGGTGCGGCC
>Ga0114999_10008026_pt1 | contig 11851 bp, 11 predicted proteins | sample ArcticOcean_MG_C_3_FD_89820 | JGI IMG/M metagenome (GOLD analysis project Ga0114999, IMG submission 89820) | Marine microbial communities from western Arctic Ocean - ArcticOcean_MG_CB8_126 | ecosystem: Environmental > Aquatic > Marine > Oceanic | place: Arctic Ocean: Canada Basin | collected...
GGAACGCTCATCTTCGGCGCGGTCTGAGAACGACCGCGCACCGTCTCGGTGACTAAAGGTTCGAAGATGCGGCGCCTCCTTTTTGCGCTAGTCGGCGCAACCGCAACCGTTACCGTGTGCGGGTTATTGGTTTGGCACCTCTATGATTGGGCGAACACGCCTCTTGCGTTTGCCGAAGAGCAAACCTATGAACTCACTGCCGGTACCACATTCTCTCGCTTTGCGACCGAGCTGACAGACGCTGGGTTATTGGGCGATAGCTGGCGTTTCGTTGCCCTTGCTAAGATCTTGCGCCTCGACAAGGGCCTGCAAGCCGGCGAATACCGGTTTGACCGGGGATCCTCCCCGCGCGCGATCCTAGATCGGGTCGTTGCCGGCGATGTTGTACTGCATCAGTTTAGAATCAGTGAAGGCGCCGTTTTGGGGGATTTGCTTGCCCAACTGATGAATGACGATCGTGTGCGATATTCGTTGGACGGCATCGCGCCTGAGCAGTTGCTGGATACATTAAATATCACTTGGCCGTACTCGGAAGGTACGTTCTTTCCAGACACCTATTTGATTCGACGGGGTGAATCCGATCGAGATATCTTGCGTCGCGCGCACCAAGTCATGGTGACTCGTTTGGACGAGTTATGGCGGAATCGGCGCATTTCCACATTGTCGCGGCCCGAAGCAATCATACTGGCCTCGATCATCGAAAAAGAGACTGGCCGAGATGCCGACCGTGCTCGGGTGAGTCAGGTCTTCCACAAACGTCTAAGCCAAGACATGCCGCTGCAGACTGATCCTACGGTCATTTATGCGCTTGGCGAAACATTCGATGGCAATCTCACCCGGGCGCATTTGCGTCTTGATTCCCCGTACAACACCTATCGCTATAAAGGGCTTCCGCCGGGTGCGATCGCATTTCCATCAAGCGCTTCGTTGCAGGCTGCACTAAATCCTGCCGCGACGGATTATCTGTACTTTGTTGCACGAGGCGACGGCAGCACGCAGTTCTCAAGCACCTTGGCAGAACACAATGCGGCGGTACGTGAGTTTCAACTAAGCAAGAATACGAAGTAGGGTTTAGCCTTTGTGGGAGCAGATAAACTTGCTTGTGCTGAACTCCTCACATCAATGACAGGAACTAGCTCGTACGCGTCCCAAATACCAAGTATTTGGGTTCGTGCACTTGAGGGCATGGTCGCGACGGGAGGTCGCGCGCCCGACTCAAAAGCCGTAGGCTTTTGAAAGCTTTTCCTTCCGTAAGGAGGAAAACCGTGGGGAAAAATTCACACGATGTGAGTTTCTGGACAAGCTAGCTCCTATCCAGAAATTGCCTTCCTGGCAATTTCCTCCCAACGGCTTGCTCCGCAAGCCTTTCATTTTCCTATGGAAAATGGCTCGCGCTTTCCCTGCGCTCGAAGTCTCTGTCCAGATACTTCGTATTCTGGACAGAGACTAGCTAAAGTGCTGCTATGACTGGACGATTTATTACGCTAGAAGGGTCTGAAGGTGCGGGCAAGTCCACTAACTTGGACACGGTTTACCAAACCCTCGAGCGCCACAATATCAAGGCATATCGTACCCGCGAACCAGGCGGCACCCCGGTCGCCGAAGCGCTGCGAGAGATTGTCCTCGGCGACTGGCACGAAGAAATCGGTGGATTAACAGAGTTGTTATTGGTTTTCGCGGCGCGCAATCAACATCTTGAAAGCGTGATTCGGCCGCAATTGCAAGCGGGTGTCTGGGTCGTATGCGACCGCTTCACCGATGCGACTTACGCTTACCAAGGCTATGGGCGGGGCCTCGATCTTGAGCAAATCGCGCAGCTCGAGGCGTGGGTGCACGGCGACTTGCAACCCGATCTCACCGTGTATCTGGATGTACCAAATGAGCTGTCGGCTGCGCGTATTGCGCATCGTTCCAAAGACCGGATGGAGCGCGAAGGCGAAGCGTTTTTCGACGCAGTGAGAAGTGGCTATCGGGCGCGCGCAGAACAAATGAACAGATTCGTCACGATTGATGCGTCCAAACCCCTAGACGAAGTGCAGCAAAGCGTGAGCGAATGCATTGAAGCATTTGTAGCAAGTACGTGAGCGATGACCTCATGCAAGGACTTCCATGGCACGCACTGGTGTTGGAGCGACTCGAACGCTCATTAGATAAAGACCAGGTGCCGCACGCACTTGCGCTTACGTGCGGGGAAGGGTGGGGACATCTTGCTTTGCTCAATGCTGCGTGTAGCCTTTTGTTAGGCATTTCGCCGGGTGAGGAGAGCACATTGAACCTGGCTGAGGTCGCGCATCCGGACATGCGATGGGTTGTTCCCGATGGGGCCGTGATCAAGGTGGAGCAGATTCGTCGTTTGAATGAGTTTGCAGTGCAGACCCCGCAAATTGCCGAACGCAAAGTTGCCGCCATCGTCGATGCCCACTTGCTCAACGCGAATGCCGCAAATGCATTGCTAAAAACATTGGAGGAACCGCCGCCGAATACCCATATCGTAATCGCCACAACTCGTTGGGGTCGATTGTTGCCAACCATTCGTAGCCGCTGTCAGCGATTGCAGCATGACCAATCGAGCGCAGTGGCGCACGCATGGTTGGTCGAGCAAGGAATCAGCATAAGCGATCACGAATTTGCGGAGCTTGGATATGCTCCATTAGCTGCCGCGGCACCTGGACCGCTACGCTTAGTCGATTGGCTTACACGCTTGTCTGATGATGAGCTGCCTGAGCTTGTCAACGCCTTGGATGGGATCGACCTGGTGGGGTGGCTAGCCCAATGGTATCGGGCGATTATCCCAATGTTGCTTGTGCACAAATCCCCGCGGGAATGGTTCGGCTTCTGTGATGAGCTAATCGAAATTAGACGTCAAATTGAGACATCAAATGCAGCCAATTCGAGACTTTTGCTCGAGCGACTGATCACGCTATGGCGTAAGCTGCAGGTGAGCTAGAAGTTAGTACCTAGCCGATCGACGAGAACTGTGACACTTGTCATGCCAAGTGCATTGACAGTAGCGAAAGGCAAGCACAATATTAGACGTTGGTCATATAAATCAATGGTTTATGTAGCCAACCTAATAACATGCGTACTCATCTAGCAGATTGGCTAGCGTAAATTGTCAGCCGCATTGAAATTGTAGAACTGGACCTCGATTATTATGTCTGCCAAGCGTGGAATCCGAAACGGCATACTGTCGCTAGCGATCAAAGACAAAGCCGTTCTGTATGCAGCCTACATGCCGTTCGTAAGAAACGGTGGTCTGTTCATTCCGACGAAGAAAGAATACGGCCTAGGTGACGAAGTGTTCATGCTGCTCAATCTAATGGATGAGGCAGAGAAAATTCCCGTTGCGGGAAAAGTAGTGTGGATCACGCCGAAAGGCGCTCAGGGTAATCGTGCCGCCGGAATCGGTGTGCAATTCAACGATCAGGATGACATTGCGCGCACCAAAATAGAGACCTACCTTGCCGGCGCCCTTCAATCAGATCGCCACACTCATACGATGTAGTCGGTATTTGCTGGCGCGCTAGACCGGCTGTGATATAAGTGCCATTTGCCTTACATGCTCATAGACTCGCACTGTCACCTTAATTATCTGGATGATCCTTACGGCGCATTCTTGGCTGCCAAGCAACGTGGCATAGACCAAGTCCTGTGCATTGGGGTCGAACAAGCAACTATCCATGAGGTGCTGGACTTAGCCCGTCTACACCAAGGTATTTGGGCAACTGTAGGTGAGCATCCCGACAGTGTTAGTGCGGATGGGCAGCCCCCGGATTGGGTAGAGCAGTACCTTTCGCATGAGGGTGTCGTGGCGGTGGGTGAAACGGGTCTCGACTATTTGCACGCGGTTGATCCATCGCTAATGGCAAAACAACGCGACACTTTTGCAGCGCACTTATCCATCGCGCAAAGCCACCGATTGCCCGTCGTCGTGCACACTCGCAACGCGTGTGCAGATACCATCGATTTGATCAAAGCGCATACCGGTGTGGAGGGGGTGCTGCATTGTTTTACCGAGTCCTGGGAGATGGCCAAACAGGCCCTGGATCTGGGATTCTACATATCGATTTCGGGTATCGTCACATTCAAAAATGCTGACAACGTGCGCGAGGTTGCACAGCGAATACCGGACGATCGCCTGCTCGTAGAGACCGATGCGCCCTGGCTTACGCCGGTTCCCAATCGCGGTAAAACAAACGAACCAGCGTTCGTCCGTGACACGGCTGAATTTGTCGCCACGCTCAGAGGGGTCAGCTTTGAGGAGTTTGCTGCCACCACGACGGCGAATTGCAAACGTCTATTTTCAATCTAGACTCCTCCTACAGCGGACCAACTATTTAGCGACACCCTTGAAACACCCCTACGACATACGGGTCGCATAATCCTCTTGCGCCGCGAGCTTAAGAGAGCGTGCGTTGGAAGAAATCCAAAATCGCATCGAAGCGATGAATCGAAACATGGCGTTCTTGCATCGAGTGCTTTGCGCCGGGATACGTCATGAGTTCGAATGGTTTGTGCATCTGCTGCAGAGCAGACATCAACAGGGTGGTGTGAGTAAACAACACGTTGTCGTCAGCCATGCCGTGCATGAGAAGGAGCGGTCGTTCGAGCGCCGCCAGATTGGTTAGCACATTGCTAGCGTCATAAGCGGCATTGTCTGTGGACGGTAAACCCAAGTAGCGTTCGGTGTAGTGAGTGTCATATAGGCGCCAATCGCAAACCGGGGCAACCGCGACGCCTGCGACGAAATGGTCGCCCGCTTGGCACAAGCACTGCAATGCCATATAGCCGCCGTAACTGTGGCCAAAGACGCCAACGCGGGATGTGTCGGCCCACTCAAGCTCGTCAAGAACTGCGAGACCACGAACCTGGTCGCGCACTTCTGCTTGCCCCATCGCCCGGAATAGCGGCTCTTCAAACTGACTACCGCGATTGGTTGAGCCGCGATTGTCGAGTTCCAACACGCCAAAGCCATGCTCGGCAAATAACTGTAACAGCATCGATCCCCATTCGCGCCGCACTTTCTGCGCACCAGGTCCGCCGTACACGTACACGACGATAGGGTGTTTGCCGTTTAACGCTCGTGGCGGCGTTATCCGGTAATACATGGTTTGCCCATCTTCGGCTGCTACGTGACCAAAGATTGGCTGCGCATGCTGTTGTGCATATGGCGCGTAGGGGTGAGGGTGATTCAGGTCCTCGGCAAATATGACCTGTGCAGCACGTTCGACGTGCGCGTTCGCGGGGCCCTGACATAGTTCGATTCGTAGCGCCACGGCCTCACTGGTGAACCGGTCAACATACAAAGAACCCGTGGTATTGACGGTTACGTCGTGCCATCCAGACTCAGTAGTGATTTGATCGTACCCCGACCCATCTAAGTGGACCTGGTACAAGTGGTTTTCAATCGGCGTGTTAGACCAACCGCTCACCAGTAGCAGGCTTTCGGTCGCACGCAGAACCCGATTGATGTGAGTCGGGCCGTGCAATTCGACTATTTGGTCGGCAATCAACATCGCTCGTCGCGTACCGCGATCTTCGCTAGTCAACAAGATTGCACTGCCGACTACGCGCAAGTCGTCTGATAGATTGATCCACGTATCAGAGTGGTCTTCGTAACAAATTTCCCAGTCTGTGCTGGACAATCGTTGCAACGTCAATCGTTGCTGCAGTCTGTCTTGCGTCTGGATGAATAATCCAAGCTCGTTAAAGTCGACCCGTGCAAGGTATGGGATCGCTTCGGTAGTCGCCCAAACTTGAGTATCGCTCTGCGAGTCTAGGGTGAATAGATTTAGCGCCACTTGCGGGTTCGAAGCGCCAGCGTAAGGATAGCGTTGCTCAACCGTACGTGTGCCGTTTGCATCTATTTCCAAGCGACGGCTAACCGCAACGGCGCTGTCGTCGACTTTGCAATATGCTAACGAAGCCTCGTCTTGTGACCACCAATGGCCGCTGAATCGGTGCATTTCTTCTGCAGCTAGAAAATCCGGCAACCCGTTTGTCTGCGTAGGGCCGGCGTCATGGGTTACGCGTGTTTCGTTGCCTGTGGCGAGAGCTACGTAATAAAGATCGCCATCGCGCACGTAGCTAACAAAGTTGCCCTGTGGCGAAAACGTGAAGCCAGATTGCCTTGTGCCATCGGGTGTCAGGCGATGCCATGTTGGGGTCGCTAGCGCCGCATCGACAAGGTACGCATGGCCATCAATCGGGATGAGCAGTTGCAGAGCATTCGGATGCCAGTCGTATTGGGTAATACCGAAGGCAAACTGGCGCCGGCGTTCGCGCTCGGCTCGCTCTGCCTCAGTCATCTGCGTCACATCTGCCGGTACTCGGCTTTGCGCGCGCGCGTCTAACAAACAGCGTTGCGATGCACTGGCAAAGTCGTAGCGCCACAAGTCCATACGTTCGCGATCGTCTTCGCTAACACGCAAGAAGGTCAGCATCGAACCGTCCGGTGCGAATTTGAACGTGTGGGGAGCAGCGACCGTTAATGGTGGATCGCTAAATAACCGTTCCGCGGTCAACTGGATAGGTGACACTAGCGTGGTATCCCGCACTAACCAACGGCGGCAAACGCATCGCGCGTGAGGTTTTCGCAACCATCAGCTAAAACGCGCACGTTGTCTTCAATGCGAATACCGCCATAGGGCAGCAGTCGTTCGACCAATTGCCAGTTGACCGGCGCTTTGCGCTCGCGCAACCCATCGAGTAACGAGGCAATGAAGTACAGGCCTGGCTCAATGGTAAAGACGTGATTGATTTCTAAGTCGCGTGTGAAGCGTAAGGTTGGATAATTTGACGGCGGTGGATTGAGTTGGCCATCGGCTGTGGTTTGTTGGCCCCCAACATCGTGCACTTGTAGACCCAACAAATGCCCTAGCCCGTGCGGGCAAAAAGCTTCGGTCCAATGCGCGTCGAACGCCTGCTGAGCGTCGCAGTTTAGAATCCCGTGCTTTGTCAGCACCTCGGCGAGCTGGCGATGCATCTGTTCGTGTAATTTGAGGTAGCTGATGCCGGGCGTAATTGCATCGATCAGGTTGTCCTGGTGGTCAAGCATCGCCCCGAGCAAATCGCCAAAAACCGAGTCGTCGCCGGGCGTAACATAAGTTCTCGTTATGTCGCTTGCGTAACCGCCTTCGTTGCCGCCTGCGTCGATCAATAGCGTCCGCAGTGGATCGGGTACGCGTACGTCGTGATGCTGGTAATGCAGTAAACTCGCATGTTCATTCTGCGCAATGATGTTCGGATATGGCGTAGCGTGCTCGTTTTGCCGTGATGCACCTAGATAGGACAAGTGGGTCTCAAACTCACTCGCGCCAGCATAGAAGCTGTCTCGTGCCGCATTGTGTCCGCGAGCGCCGATTCTGCTCGCAGCGCGCATTTGGTCGAGTTCGTAATCGGTTTTGGTTGCGCGTTGATAGGCCAAAAGATTGATCAATCCAATCGGATTAGCATCGCCTAGAGGTTGATTGCTGCCGCTGGCGCTGGGACCGACCACGGCGGTCTGTTGATTTTGAGTACGCTGATCGAGCGCGACCAATAGGTCTTCGCTCGAGTTATAGACTTGTAGGTCGATTTGCGATTGCAGGTGTAAGGGAATCCGCCCTGGCGCGTGCCAATAATCCTCCGAACGATGCAGCAGGAGCGTCGGCTGGCGCCCCGGTTCGACAATTAGCGCACTTTGCGGCAATGCGTAGGCGCTGCCTATCCATTGTACGAGATATGGGTTGGCGACAAACGGTGGGCCTTGATCGTCCTGGAAATGCAGACTTTCGTCGCCGGCGAGAATGACACAGCTGTCGTAACCGCTAGCTTCCATTGATTCAACCCAGCGCTGGTTGATATCGGACAAGTGGCGAATCAGCAACTCGTTGTCGGTTGCATCGCGGGGGTTGTTGTTGGTCACGGAGTTCTTGATGATGAGTTCCTATGTGCGAGGCGCGATTCGGCTCAACGATTGTAGAGCGCGGTGGCGCTTGGACCAAGCACGTAGGCAGCTTCTTTGGTGCGGCGGCGGGCGATAGCATCCAATAAGAGGTTTTCCGCGTCCATGTTCTCATGGTAGATTACGCGCCCCGTTTGAACTAATAATAATTTGGAGGACCCATGGGGGGATATGCCTACGTGGCACCTACGACGGTGGCCGATACTGTCGCGCTCCTCAGCGAACACGCCAACGGCGGTCGTCGCGCACAAATTTTGGCCGGCGGGACGGATCTGTTAGTCCAAATGCGATCCGGCGACAACGTGGCGCGGACAATCGTTGATGTTAAGAAGCTGGCCGAAACAAATCGACTCGTAATCGGTTCTGACGAGATTTACATTGGTAGTGCGATTGCAAGTGCAGAACTGTATGAAAACGAAGAACTCAAGGGCTTGCTGCCTGGACTCTTAGAGTCATCTGACTTGATTGGCTCAACTCAAATTCAAGGGCGTGCTTCGATGGGGGGCAACTTGTGCAACGCATCTCCAGCGGGCGACACAATTCCGGCAATGATGGCCGTCGGCGCGGTGTGCGACATCGCAGGTGCAGATGGGACGCGCGAGCTTGCTGTCGAGGATTTTGTTACCGGTGTCGGGACGAATGCGTTGGTTGACGGTGAATTCCTTTTGGGCCTTAAAATCCCCACACCAGGTGCTAATACGCGTGATGCGTACCTGCGTTTCATTCCGCGCACCGAGATGGATATTGCTGTCGCTGGTTGCGGCGTAAGTGTGACCGTCGATGGCGGGAGGTGTACGGCCGCAAGGGTAGCCATCGGCGCGGTGGCGCCAACTGTTCTGCTGGTACCTAGCGCTGCCGAAGCGTTAATCGGTTCCAACTTGGATGACGCGGCATTGCAAGCCGCGGGTGAAGCATGTACGGCAGCCGCATCGCCGATATCTGACAAACGCGGTACTGTCGAGTACCGTAAAAAAGTAGTTGCAGTGCTCTGTCGCCGCGCGACCGGTATTGCTCGAGATAGGGCAACAGGGGGTTAGACATGGCGAAGGTACACGTAGCAACGACGGTTAACGGTGAGAGCCGTGAGTTTCTTTGCGATCCGAATGACTCTTTGCTGGACGTTCTGCGCGATACGCTCGGTATGACCGGTACCAAGGAGGGCTGCGCAACCGGAGATTGTGGTGCATGCTCGGTGATGGTTGACGGTCGTTTGGTTTGCGCGTGCTTGGTTTTAGGTGCCGAGGCGCAAGGGGCCGCAGTCGAGACCATCGAAGGCGTCGCTTCGGAAACTCTGCATCCGTTGCAGCAGAAATTCCTCGAGCACGCTGCTTTGCAATGCGGCATTTGTACGCCAGGGTTCATCATCGCCGCAAAAGCGCTCTTAGATAAAAACCCGGACCCCGATGAAACAACCATCCGCTATTGGCTTGCGGGCAACCTATGCCGCTGCACCGGTTACGATAAGATCATTCGTGCTGTACAGGACGCTGCGAAAGAGTTAGCCCATCCAGCCTAGGTGTTGACGGACGGGGCACGCGTAAGCGCGCGGGATCATCGCTGGGACCCCAAAGTGGTGAAGCGTTGTTCCATAGAGAGTCCTCAGCGTGCCGAGCACGGGCACCCGAAGAGGGCCCAAGCTGGCAAATCTCGGCTGGCACTGCATCGATTCGGTGTTTCGCATCAAGCCAAGGTGGGTGCCTCGCAGACCCTTCAAGCGGGAAACACTAGTCCGGTAATCGACGCAAGATCATCAATCGCTTGCGTTTCGTGCAACACCTTGATGGTTTGCATGCCAAGTGCCCTGGCCGGTTTCAGGTTGATGCCGAGGTCATCTAAAAACACCGAGTTCTGGGCGGCCACCCCCAGTCGGGCGCAAGCAAGTTCATAGATCTGTGGGTTCGGCTTGCGTATGCCTTCGATGCTGGATTCAACAACGACGTCGAATTGCTGCATGACTTTTGCGACCGCGCTGGCTTTGTCTTGGTCAGGGGACATACTCGGCCCCTGACCGGCTTTGACATTGTTCGTGATGCAGCCCACACGATAGTGCTGTTTGCAGACTTTCAATACTTGCACCATTCGCGGACGCAAGCTTCCACTGAGCATCGCGATGACGTCGCGGCCTTGTATGCGATGACCCATCTGTTCCGATTCATGCGCAAATAGTTCATCGAATTCGTCGAGACTGACGGCACTCGACTCGAATTGTGCCCAAGCGTTGTTTTCTTGATTGGTTGAATTGAGCGTCCGAATAAAATCTGCGGGCGCCCCAACTTTCGCTTCGAGTTTATTGAAATTCTCGAAAGGACTGGTGGTAAAGACACCGCCGAAGTCCCATAAGACTGCTTCGATTGTTGCGCTCACTCACACCTCCAGGACACCGTATCCGGCAAAATGCTGCGAACTATATGGGCTTCGGGCTAGAATTAGTAGGTGTGCTCGAGGCGTTTAGAGCCCTCAGCGTGGCGGACCAATGAAAGGCTGTTGTAAATAATCCATGCACCTCGCGGTGCATCAACGGGGAGCATGTCGAGCGCGCGTGCGCACTGTGCGCGACCTTCTGATTGGTCGCAAGATATTCTACACTGCGTCCTCAAAATAAGCGGGAACATCTAATGGGGGAGCATATTCAGGTAGAGTCGGGCGACGGTTTTCAGCTCGGGGCGTACGTTGCCGAGCCATCGGCTGATTGCATAGGGGCGGTTGTCGTCATCCAGGAGATCTTTGGTGTCAACCAGCATATCCGCGAGGTAACCGATGGCTATGCCAGTGAAGGCTATTTTGCGATCGCGCCTAAAATTTTCGACCGCGTCGAGCGCGACATCGAACTGGGTTACGAAGAGTCTGACATGGGGCAGGGCGTCGAACTTGCATTTCAAAAGCTGCAGATGGACAACACACTGCTCGATGTGCAGGCAGCGATCACCTTGGCCCAGACGAAAGGTAAGGTCGGGGTTGTCGGCTATTGTTTTGGCGGTTTGCTCACGTGGCTAAGCGCTTGCACCCTGCAAGGCGTCAGTGCAGCCTCTTCATATTATGGTGGCGGGGTCGCGGGCCAGTTGGACAAGCAACCTGGGTGTCCGATCATCATGCATTTTGGCGAATTGGATGCGAACATCCCGATGAGCGACGTTGAACAAGTAAAGGCCGCTCAGCCTGATGTGCCGGTATATGTGTATCCCGCAGATCACGGCTTCAATTGCGATCATCGTGGTAGCTATGATGGTGATGCATCTGCCCTGGCGCGTCAGCGGACGCTGGATTTCTTTACCGCCCAACTAGCCGCGTAAACCGGAGTCGTCGAGGGTGGGTTGCAATAGTATCGCTCCGTGGCACAAAGCTTTATGCAAAGCGTGATGTAAGAAATGCTACGGTACGGGTTAAGTTGGTAGCTCGAAGTTGCGAACATCTCAAGGGTCAAGCGAAATAACCGTTAGCAATTGTAATGCTCAGGCTTGACATCTTCGGGGTTGTTGTTGATCCTTCGAAAACGGATGAGGAGAGGTAAAGGTTCGTAACTGTTGGTACTTTGGTTGTCGTGCAACTGGGAAATTGTTGGCGACAGCATTAACAAATCGATCTCAGAAATGAGATCGGCGAAGTCGCCAGAATGCCTGTAGTAGTTGTGGATGCGTTGGTATGACCAAGCGAAGTACACACTGCAATGGCCACAAGAAAATACTTACCGTAGCGAAAAGTTCGCTTGGCTAAGAAGTGCCTCGAGAGCTTGTCGTAGCGGGTTTACAAAATTAGGTCTTTCCAGTAGGAAGTTGTGTGATGAGTAGAAGAATGCATAATCTCGCGATAGCGATGTGGGCTATAGCGTTTTCGTTTGGGAGTGGCATAGTCGTTGCTGCCACAACCCTCGACGACATCTATCAAGTCGCTGAGCGAATGAACGAAGCA
>Ga0114999_10008030_pt1 | contig 11849 bp, 13 predicted proteins | sample ArcticOcean_MG_C_3_FD_89820 | JGI IMG/M metagenome (GOLD analysis project Ga0114999, IMG submission 89820) | Marine microbial communities from western Arctic Ocean - ArcticOcean_MG_CB8_126 | ecosystem: Environmental > Aquatic > Marine > Oceanic | place: Arctic Ocean: Canada Basin | collected...
CCGAGCCCAATGGGTAACCCCGCTTGTGTCGACGTACTGGTTCCCCAAATCAGGTTCATCGCTACCCATGCCGGATAAGTCATAACCCGCCGTAAAACACCTACCCGCTCCTTTGATGATGATGACGTTGATCTCCGCATCGAGGTCCGAGTGCTTCAACGCATGGAACAATTCCGCCCGCAGCTGGTGGCTCATCGCGTTCATCTTGTCGGGGCGGTTCAGCGTAATCGTTGCGACGTGCGTGTCGTGATTGACCTCGTAGATGATGTCTGAGTACTTAAGCTTTTTGTGATACCAATTTGCCGAACGAATCTCCAACGCCTCTAACGATTCGTCTTCTTGGGTTTGGTCTGCCATGGATGGCTCCTCATTTTGATTTTTTCTTCGTGTCGAGCGTACAGCTTGCGCGAATTGCAGGTCATTCCGCAACCGAGGGTAGTATTATTGTGGCAAGCTAATTAATTGTCCGGTTCTGTAGCACATAAAGCATCCTGTTTGACGAACCCAATGAGGAGGGTAAGTGAACCGGGCACGATGGCTTCAGGAGACACGGAGAATGAGATTTGAAGCGTGCCAGCGAGACCGTCGGTGTCGTGGGCGAATCCAGCAGCGGCAAGACTTCATTGGGCTGGGGCACCTCGCGGCTAATCAAAAGTGAGGGGCCTATCGTCTACCTGGCCTATCGTATCGACAAGATTCCTGCCAAAGAACTCAATCCATGCGCAAGAATTTCAGATCGTTAGATTGGGATTGATTTCCAGGACGCGCCTCCTCTGCTTCGTCCTCCCTACCTTGCTCGACTAGACAGATGGTCAGCACAAGGTAGGATGAAGTGTAGGATGGCGATTTGTCGATTGTGGTTCGCTGTAAGCATTCAGCTGCTTCGTGTTTCTCCGGAAACATCATCAGCTCGGAGCAGTACCAATCATAGTATCGCAACATGGGCCCGTTGGGCGCGATCTCCGCCAAGTGGTCGAATGCCGCCTCCGCTTCGTCAAATCGTTTGGTGTAGCTGTAGACGTTCCCAAGATTGAAGTAGATGTCAGCGACATCCGGAACGATCGCTAATGCATATTGGCAGGAGTATAGGCATTTTAATGAGCATATTTGCGGTCGGTGACATCTGCAATGACTCGCAGTGTTGCTGTCAACATCGTGTGATTCAGCCAGCCAACGGCTCTCCGTTCAACGATGTTGAATTGCGCAGTTCATGGGGTTCTCGGATCGTGTCCATGAGAAAGCACATGCGTTCCGCGGTGGCTACGAGCTTTGCAATTTCCTTGGGTGCGGCGGGAGAATCGATGTGAAGCGAAGTTTCAATATCGATTAGGCGGCTACCTACCGTGTCGGCCCCAATGGACCCTGTCTGTTCAAACCGCGGCGTCACTGTCATCGATACATCACGGAGTTCGATCTTCCTTGCTTCGCTCGACCGAGCGAGTTGCGTCAGCATTCAAAATGCGATGGATGCGGCAAAATAAGCTAAGGGTGGAGGTGCTGAATCGTCACCGCCGATCGCTGCGGATTCGTCGCAGATAATTTCGAAGTGGTCGAAATGGGCCTTCTTGGTCTGTCGCTCGCCTTTAGCGGCCCGTACCTCGAATGAGAATTGGGCGCCTCCATCGATTGATGTGATCTGAAAAGGGGATTCATTCTCGCTCATTTTTGCCTCTCGCCGTGTTGGTTATTTGAGCTTCGAATACTACAACAGTTGCCACTGTAGCGAATCTGGCAGGGGCGCGGTTGGGTTGCATCGTCACAGCGACAGCATGCCCCAACAGTTTATGCATGGGGCTTTCGTGGTTGGTCGTGGTTGGTCGTGGTTGGTCGTGGACAGCATAGCTGTCCTTATCTGATGATGCTTATCTGGTGATGATCCCGCATGCCCCTCGTGCTAGTGTTGCTGAACGTAACGTCTAACAAGGATCAGTATGCCTGTCCCAAGTTCGCTCGAAGCCATCGTCAGCGGCGAGCACAGGCGCGCGGAAAATATTGCGAGAAACGTATCGCGACATCCGGTCGAGACATTAGAGTTCTTTGGGCTCAAACCTGATATGACAGTTGTGGAAGTGCTCCCTGCCATGGGCTGGTACACAGAGATCATCGCGCCGTATCTCGCCGAACGTGGCCGATTGTATGCAGCCCACTTCTCGCCGGATGGCAAATTGCCCTACATGGCGCGTGTGCTGGAGTATTTTGAAAAAAATATCAATAAGCGGCCGGAAATTTTTGGCAGAATCACTGTCCGCCATATCAACCCTCCCGATGAGATGACGATTGCACCACCGGGTACCGCAGACATGGTCCTGACGTTTCGCAACGTTCACAACTGGGTGATGGCGGAGGACGAGAGTGATTACTTTGCAGCCTTTTCTAGGGCGCTCAAGCCGGGTGGCGTACTCGGCATTGTCGACCATCGGGCACCAGCTGACGCCAGCATGGAATTCATGCGGCGGTCAGGTTACGTAACCGAGGCCTATGTGAACGAACTTGCGCTCAATGCGGGATTTGAGCTGGGGGCGTCGAGTGAACTCAATGCAAACCCATCGGACACGGCAGATTATGCAAAAGGCGTTTGGGCGCTGGCACCTTCATTTGCCTTTGGGGATGAAGACCGTGAAAAATACACCGCGATTGGTGAGAGTGACCGGATGACGCTCAAGTTCGTAAAACCGCTAGAGTAGCTTGATCGAGCATTGAGCGGTGAACCATTCCTGTAGGGACTGAACATGAAGAGAGCAGATGTACCCGAAGAACTCGCGAATCGCACCGCACCTGCATTCGATCCCAGCGCGTTGGTGCCCGGTCCGCAATTGAACCAACGTCGCATTGCCTTAATTTCGACCGCTGGGCTAATGCACAGAGGTGATAAACCATTTTCGATTGGCGCGAATGACTACCGGATTCTTGATACTGAGTCGGACGAAGATTTGTTGATGAGTCACATCTCGACAAACTTTGATAGAACTGGATTTGTGCAAGATCACAATGTGGTTTTACCACTTGAACGACTGCAGGAAAAAGCGAACAACGGTGAGATCGGCAGCCTTGCCCGTTATCACTTTTCCTTTATGGGCGCGACTCCACCCGACCAATTGGAAGCCGCGGCAAATCAACTCGCGCGCAATTTAAGGGGGGACGAGGTTAACGGCCTGATCCTTCTACCGGTCTGACCCATGTGTACGTTCGCAGTTAGCGGACTCGCACACTACTTTGAACGAGCTGGTATTGCGACGGTCGTCATCGCGTTGATACCGCAACACGCTGAAAAAATCCGCCCACCCAGGACCTTATCTGTCCCATTCATACTAGGGCGTCCACTGGGCGCACCTAACGATCCTGCGTTCCAGCACCGGGTGCTTGATACGGCTCTTGGCTTGCTAAACCAAACCGATGGGCCCGTCTTTGCAGAGTTCGAAGAGGACGCACCCGCTGTGGACGAAGTCCCACCGTGGGTGTGCCCGGTTTCCTTTGCACAGACCAGCGATGAAAGTGACTTGGTAGAAACGGTGATAAGTGAAATTCAACTTCTCACCCCGTGGTATGAGAAGGGTATATCAGAGCGAGGCTCCTCGAGTTTCGGCGTCGCGGACATGCAACTTGAAGAAGTTGTTAAATTTCTGGCCGATTTTACCAAAGGCGAGGCGCCGGCGGCGGAAGAAATACCGATCGAAGATATGCTAAAGCGCGCCGTGGAAGATCTAAAAGCCTTTTACAACGAGTCTGCTGTGAGCCAACCAGGCAATCCTAGCGCAAAGGATATCGAAGACTGGTATTGGGGCGAGACCGAGGCCGGGAAAATGATTCGTCAGATCAAGAAATCATTCATTGATGCTCCGGTTTCCTCTGATACTCCGCAGGCAAGAACAAAGTTCACGGCTGGATTCCTGTTAGTACCGGGCAGTCAAGCGTTCAGAGACGCATGAACCATAGGCCACAACCCAGTCGGGGTAGCGTCTTTGTGTTGGGCTCTTCGCGTTAGTCCCTGCGCGCCGGGCGCCTTCACAGCGGACGCCTTCGCGTTAGGTACAGGTCGTTCGCTCTGAAAGTACCTTGGCCCCTATTCGCCTGGCTTCGGGTCCTCAGCTGACTCTCCAGCAGACAGCCTTGCTGACTGTCTCGCCGAAAGGGCTGTCCAGTGCGCGTTCAAAGTTTTCCGTTTACTCTCTGTTTAGAATAGAGAGCGTGGCACCTAAAACGTTCGAAAATAGTACATAGAACTCAGAACTGCTTTTGTTCAGTAAGGCGATTGCACGAACCAAGCGAGTTTCAAAAAGGATCAGGCTCATGCGGGAACTGACGGTATATCTCGATTAAGCCTGGGGTCAGCTTTGCCGCCCACGCAAGTGCTAAAAGACCCACCCACCCGATCGGCAGCACTACCAAAAGCACCAGCCACAACGCAGCAAACCCGTACACACGCGGCATCATATCCGCCGCAACGGCTCGTTTTGCCTCCCCCCTCACGCGCCATAGCAAAGGTTCTAGGCGTGAGAAACCAACCGTACACAATGAGAATAAGTAGGAACCGATACCAGGACTTACTTTTTTCACCAAGCACAGGGTTTTTATCAAAGTCGGCGTCGTGTTCGCTATCCATAGCAGCCTTGATCTTGTCCCAGGTATAAGCGGCTTCCGGTCGTGGACCGGCGCCGCTCATGTTGCTGTGTTTGGGTACACACCGCCAGCGGTAGAGCACGCGGCCGGACTTGTGGACCGAAAGCACCGCAGGTTGGAAAAACCCTTTGGGGTGGGCATCCCAGAAGCGAACGTTCTTCTCACCAGGAATGGTGTTGCAGAAAACGTCGACGAATCCTCGCTGCGCGCAATCATCGCGAATCTCATGATGCGGGTCACCGATACCGGCAAACTGAATTTCCCAGCTCTCTTGTGCCTCTGTAACGAGCGTTTGCGGTTCACTGCTGATCGCAAACACCTCCCCACCAACGGCGCGAATCTGCTCAAGTATCCCGGAATTAACGTAGCTTCGTAACTCGAAGCGGCAAGGTCGTCACCACAGACCGCGATAATAAAGAAGCACGACAAATTCGTGTTTCTGTAGTTGCTTGTCGAGCCAGCCTTTACGAACTCCCTGCGGAGGATCAAGCAGCGGCGGGATCGCAGGCGCCGCTTGCTCAACAAAATCGAATTGGTATGTGGCGCCAGTAGCGGTCACACGCACTTGCTCGCGCATGCATATCTCACCGTCACATAGAATGAGGCCAACCTCGAACGGCTCTGCGATGTTGACACCTTCATCAACGTCAACCACACCAGTGAGCTCATAGTTGGTTGAGCGCTGGTTGTTAACCCACAACAAGGCCGCACCGGTGGCCGGCACAAGCTTTGTCGGAATAGTGTCAGGCGGATGCATCATCGTATGCCATTTTAAAATGTAAGAAACTATCGACCTCAAAGTATCGCATGACGTTAACTGACGGTGATAACGCTCGATTCACGCGCCGTGACGTTCGCAGTTCGGTGGCCACAACCGAACCATCACTGGTCAACTTCAACGCCTAAAATTGGCTAATTTTCAGGGTCGGCTACGCGGGTACCAGCCGACGAAGCCGCCTTTTCTCATTCCGAGCGGTTAGGATCGGTTCCGTGATACCGCGGTTCGTTCGAGAGTCTGGGATCAAGGGCTTCTGGAAGCACCCTATCGACTGCCGCTGAAAAACTGGGTCTCGATTCACCAATTCCCAAAGCTCGCCCCGTCGGCGCGAACCGCTGCACCGTGAATCGAAACTCGCAATCGTAGTATTCGGTGTCCGGATATCCACGTTCGTGCTGATAGAGCAGGTTGTCGCAGAAGTTCACCCACCAGCGCATGTTCAGGTCGTAGCGCATCTGACCTTCTTCCGAATCACACTCCGGGCCCGGCTTAGTCGTGACGTATGGTGAATCACGAAGCGCCATAAGGTTATTGGCGATCGTCTGCACGCGCTGTTCGTAGGGTTGCCCCTGGGCCAACCGTTGCCCCTCGTTAAGCGAATGGGTGTTCTGTCGGATTTGCGTTGTCAAATAGACCAGCATCGGAATTACGCCAATCGCGCCGGATGGTGGCTGAGAGTCCTATCGGGTCGCTTATATGGCCAACTTGTTCCATGACATGATATTCATACATGTAGCGCTGCTATGTCACCAGTTTTATCGCGACGCCTCGTCGCGGCAGCAACCACTTATTGCATCTGAATTGCCGTCTGAAATGCCGGCCGAGCATCAATGCGCTCAACATAACCTTTAAGGTTAGACATCTCGTCGTTGACACAGCCAAGCCGGTTACTCATGAAGCAGGCGTGACCGAGCATGATGTCGGCGGCGGAAAAGTCGCCGATCAGATAATCACTGCTAGTCAGGGCCTCATCGATCGGCGCGAGCGCTTTGCCCAGCAAGCGTTGCGCTTGGCCAAGCGCAGTCTCGTCGCGACGCTCAGGTGGGAGCAATACCGTTTGCACAACGATGGTGTTGACGGGCGGCATGACCATGCCTTCACAGTAATGGAACCACTGTAGGTACTCGGGATATTCAGGCGCATTAACAGCCGGCTTGAGGCCGCCGTTTTTGTGGCGCTCCAGTACATATTCAACAATTGCGCCCGACTCGAAAATGCGGATATCCCCATCCTCCAACACAGGCACCCGGCCAAGCGGATGGCGGGCGCGATGCTCGTCGGATTTCAGGTCTTTCGGGTGGAATGCCATCTTGTTGATGTCGTACGGCAATTCGAGTTCTTCCAACAGCCAGACGATGCGGCCGGCGCGAGAGTTAGGAGCGAAATGAAGTTTTAGCATGGCTCATCCGTTGCAAATATGCGTAAAGAAGCGGTGAGGATAACGCAGAATCGACGCCCGCTGTAAGAGGCTTCAGCCCCGATCTTCAGTGGCTTCAGCTAGATTCTGGCTTAAGAATCGCGGCTAACGAGGCGGTTGTAAAATAGCCTCTAAGTGCTGGCCAGGGAAGGTCAAGCAAAATCGACCACTGTAAGCGGTTGATTTCGTTGCCAAACCAGCAGATGGATGTGCGCAGCGGAGTGGAAAAAGTGCTTTAGAGGGTGTTTTTCGACACCTTCTAAAGCCGCTCCGACACAGTTTAACGACAGAGCCCTGACTAGCGATAATCGATCGGCTCGAGCTTCGGGCTTTCTTCGGCAACGATGTCGTGCATGCCTTCCCACTCGTCCCACATGTTCGTCAATGCCAACTTCGAGCGCTGCCATGGATCGTTACCTTCCTCGAAATCCAACCATTCGCCAAGCATTCCGCGGTCAGGGTGATCCGACACGCCGGTGACCACCTTTTCCGGCTGACGCGCTTTGTTGCGGATGCGGAATATCATGTTTTTGCGGGACTCCGTCCCGAACTGGTTGCGCGTGCCCGTATGCGGCATTTGAAATATTGTGATCGCAGCATCTCCCGGTTCCATTAGGATCTGCGTCGGGCGCGGCCATGGTCTACCGTCGGGCGTGCACTCGGGGGCTTGGTCATTAAGTGCAATGAGTTTTTCCTGCACCGCGTCGGGCAAGTAGATATGACCGGCCCGGTTTGGCGTGTCGTAGTCGAAGCGCGGCCAGCCCAGGCCTTCGGGACCGATGCAACCGTTCTGCTCGTATTGCCACTTGTAGAACCCTTCCAATATTCTATGGCCGCCAGGCACGACCGCCGTCTGCCCTCGCCCTTCGACCGTTTGGTCGTTGAGCGCAACGATGACGAAAGCCGTGAAGCTGCCGACCGCAAGCGTCATATCGGGGTCTTGGAATAGTGGATCGGTATTCGATCCAACCACGTCGGCCGAGCGGCCGATATCACCCCGAGGTCCCGAAGCAACCAATCGCTGGTAGATTTCTGCTGGTGTGCCTTCGGCCGGCTCTTGCGGCGGAGCAACCGTAAAGAGGCCCTCTGCGTGCATACCATGCCCAAAATAGGGTAAGTCCTTTTCGCGATAGCCCAGCGGCGTAAACGCATCCCTTGGCCCGCTTTGTTTAATCACGCCGACGTGGCATCGGCTGGGCGGGTCGAATTGACCCATCACATTATTGAGGATCGGCGTGACCGTCGATGCATTGACTAAATCGGTCAATTCCTTCGCCGGCGCTAAGCTCTCGCCCTTCTTCGCCGCCTTTATGCGTTTGCGGGCTGAGTCGACTAACTCGTCCGAGACTGCGCCTTTGAGAACAATGTACCCATCGTGGAACAAACGACGTAGTTGTTCTACGGTCATTGTGGTGCTCACGGGATCCCCCTTGCAAAACCACTAAGAATAGATCAGATCCGGCATGCGATCCAAATTCGCGCTGGTTCTGTAGTTGACTATATGCTTACAATCAGGTCTGAGGCCGAGCAAATTTGGAATGCGGAGTCGCTTCCACAAACACAACCGTTAGGAGGATAATCTATATGGCAGAGCCAAAGGCAGAACAAAGCGCTTCAAGCCCAATTCAAATCGACGAAGAACTTCGCGAACTCGGATTGGAACCCCATATCCTAGATTTGGAGTTGAAAGGCGTGACGGTGGTCCCGCCGGAGGTTCACGGCGTGGGTATGGATGAAATTGACCAGATGGTCGAGTTGATCCTCGATCAGGCTAAAGTGCTGACCGGTTGCGAATTTGATCTGGAAAAGGGACCGCTCGCGCCGCTCAAATTCCCCGTCGATCGCGAGGCCGGGCTATCCACACTCAGCCCTGAGCAAGCAGGCGAGCCAAGCCAGTTTCTGATTCAGCAACTGGGCCGGTTGCACCGGGCATTTAGGGATCTGGCGCTGAACCGCGTCGCCGTTGCCTTGATCGGCCACATGATCGGTGAGGACATGCGCTTTTCTAGCCATAACACGTTCGTGAAGTGGCAAGGCGACTACGGCTACGGGGCGAATCTCGGCCTGCATGCGGATCAGGGCCGATTGCCGCGGCCCTGGGGTGGTACTGCTATGACCGCTAACACCAACTGGTGCTTAACCGACTACACGCTAGAAGGCGGCTCGTTTGCCTGTGTACCCGGCTCTAATCGCGCGGTTCGTCATCCGGATTTTCCGAATGCCGTCCGAGGTGCGGTGCCGATCGAATGTCCCAAGGGTTCCTGCATCGTCTTCCACGGAACCACATGGCATGGCGCGTTTCCACGCAAGATACCCGGGATGCGCTTGTCGGTCGCCAACTACTATCGCCACGAGGCGGTCGCGTCCCAAGAAGACTTCCACGGCACGTTCCCACAAGAACTCGCCGATGACTGTGACAATCCGGAACTGTTCAAGAAACTCGCCGGCTTTGCAGACAAATTCCCTTATGCCACTCAGACGCAGCCGATTCCTACAGTGGTTTCAGGATAGAAGATTTACCGGAGGGAAGATGAGGCGGCATGGCGTCAGGACGCCATGCCGCACCCAGTCAATATCTAGTTGCGAATACTGAACTGGAAACCGATCGAGAAGGGTCGGCCAAACCGGTAACCAACCTGGTTGAACTCATACACAATGACCTCGTCGGTCACATTGCGGATGTACAAACCAGCCTGCCAATTGTCTCTGTTCACCAACACCTTCAGATCGAGGGTTTGATACGCCGGCGCCGGACGTTCGTTGTTGGCCGTGTTCCAGGACTCGGCAACCCAATAACCGTCCGCTCGCGCTATTGCATCCAACCCAAATAGTTGGAAATCGTACGCTAGCGAAGCGTAACCGCTGTTCTTCGGGGCATTGGCCAGGCGATTCCCCGGCTCAATAGCTACCCCGCCGTAACGGCCCTCACCGGCAGACCCTATTTGCGCCTCCCAGTTGAAGTCGCCACCCAACGAGGCGCGCAACTGATCACTAAGTTGGAACCGGAACTCATACTCCAGTCCCTCACTCGTGGCTTCTCCACCATTGATGGAGTAGCTGTACGGCAGTGGGTTGACGCCAACCACATCGGTGATCTCGTCGCTCACGCTGACGATCGTATCAATCCAATCCACGTGATACAGGGCACCCGTAAAGCTCACCTTGCCGTCCATTAGGGTGGCCTTGATCCCCAATTCATAATTGATCACTTCGTCACCGTCTATCGTTTGCAGGTCGAACAGGTTTGCGTAGTGAGCCTCGGCGGCAGAATCGCCCGCACGCACGGCATCCAATTCCGCGATCTTACCGGCAAGTCCGGTGTTGACGATGCCCGGGCGGAAGCCACTTGAGTAGGTGCCGTAGATCATCAAATCCTCGGCCGGTCGCCAAGTAAAGGTCACTTTAGGGGACGTGATGTTGGTCGTGGTCTTCAACGAATTCACAGGGTTTGCTCGCGAATCCACGCCTGGTTGCCCAACGTCCAAGGCGTATTCCACCTCACCAGCCCGCAGACCTACGAGGACCTCCCATTGGTCGTTGATCGCATAGCTCAACTCGCCGTAGATCGCTTGTTCTGAGTTGTCTCGATAACTCGTATTACCGGCAACCAAGCCGTTCAACCACCCCGTGATTGCCGCGGCGTCGGCATCGGGTACATCATCAAAGAAACCATATTGAAGCCAGCAATGTTGTTCCGGGATCAAGTCGTAGAACGACGACCCACCTTCGAAGCAGCGGTCGTGATGTCCACCCTGGGATTCGTCGTCCTTGTAATAGGCGCCAACCGTCCATTGCAGCGCACTGTCTGTGTTAGAAATCAGCCGAAATTCCTGGGAAAACCGCTCGCTCGCGCGATAGAAAGCGCCATCACCACCCAATGTAGCTATCGTATCCGGTTGACATATCGCGGTAACCGATGGGGTACCAAAACAAGCCAAGTTGTTAACAAAACCGACTAAAGCAAGACTAAAGCGGGGGCTGGTCTCTTCCGAGTAATCCGTCGCGCGGTCGAAATAGGACGAGGACGACGTGAAGTTGGCCCACGGTAGTTCCCAGTCGATCTCAAAGTTATACATGGTCTGATTGTCGTAACCGCCATTGCCATAGGTTGGATGGCCTTGGTGCGATAGGAATGGATCGCGGCTAAACTGATCCGTGTCCTTACCTGTGCAATCGACGCCAGGCAGCGGGTAGGCCGGGACTTGGCCGTTCGGGTCGGACGGCGTGCCTTCGGTGAAGCAGTGGAACGCCAAACCTGTGCCGCCGTAGTCACCGTCGATGACATTGACCATAGCCGACAACTCCAACGTATCGGTGGCATACCACGCCACCTTGGCTCGGTAACCCGTTTCTTCGTTAAAGTCGACGTCTTTTTGGCTGCGCGGTGCGGTCATGTCCAGAATGCCCGCTTTGTCACGGGTATACCCCACGATACGCAACGCCAACTGGTCCCCAATCGGGATATTCACCATAGCGTCGACCCGATACGACATGTCGGCGGTTTCGTTGGTGTTCTCCATGCTGCCTTGAACGTGATAGTCGAAGCCGCTTGGGTCGGGTTTATGGGAAATGTAGCGGATCGAGCCACCCATGTTGCCTTCACCGTACAACGTGCCCTGGGGTCCTTTGAGGACCTCGACGCGCTCCATGTCGAACAACGCGCCCAACGTCTGTGACAAGCCACCGCTGTTGCTGTCCGTCATGGGCAGATTGTCCATGTAAACCCCAACCATCGACGCGCCACCTCCCGTTGGCGGAGTCAAACCGCGCACGGATAGCGTGTTATAGGTCTGAGAATTGGTGCGATAAGACAGCCCGGGAATAGACTGATAAAGGGTTTGAATATCCTCGATTCCCTTCTGCATGATTTCAACATCGGTTATCGCGGAAATGGTCAATGGTGTGTCCATCAACCGCGTATCACGATAGGTGGCTGTCACGATAATCTCTTCCACCTGCACACCACTCGTCTCGCCTTCGGCTGCGAATGTCGGCGACACAAACGTTGGAAATAGAAGGAACAGCCCTAGCGTCAAG
>Ga0114999_10008032_pt1 | contig 11848 bp, 9 predicted proteins | sample ArcticOcean_MG_C_3_FD_89820 | JGI IMG/M metagenome (GOLD analysis project Ga0114999, IMG submission 89820) | Marine microbial communities from western Arctic Ocean - ArcticOcean_MG_CB8_126 | ecosystem: Environmental > Aquatic > Marine > Oceanic | place: Arctic Ocean: Canada Basin | collected...
AACGACGAACGCCTCGCCGTACTGCCAATGTTCATCGACTACTACAATTACCGACGACCACACACCAGTCTCGACCGTCTCCCGCCAGCATCAAGGCTGTATACAACGTCTTAGAGAAGTACACCTACACGCTCTCACAAGTACCGTCATTCCCGAGTAGTCGGGAATCCAGAATCGTGCGGTTGCGCTAATTAGGCCGGCCGGAGTGCTGGCCGGGAGATCCTTCGCTCGACTCAGGATGACATTATTGGCGTACAGATCGCTGAATAACAAAAGACAAACAAAGAGGCCGGTCCCAATCAGGGCCGGCCTCTTTCGTTCAAATCGTTAACCGAAAACCGAGCTTTAGTCGCGCGCCCAGATCGTCTCGTACTGTCCGCCCTTGATCAGCGCCGTCAGCTCCTGGCTCTCCAGGGCTCGGAGCTCGTTTAGAGCGGCCTCTGCTGAGGCTACGGCGTCAGTCGAGCCGGTCGACTCGATGCGCTTCATCACCCGTGCCCATACGCCGGACCGCACCATGTTCTCCACATAGATAGGCCACGGTATGGCGACGATCTCGGTCGCCTTCGGGAGATGCGGGCGTGCGCGCTTCAGGCTTCGGAGCCGCTCATGCAGCCCGCGTGCCATCGGCAACACCCTGATATATGGGCCGTCTTCAGGCCCTTGCCTCATATCGAGGACGAGTGATCGCCTCAGACGAGGGAAAAAGAAAGAAAGCGTCGGAGCGCTGTCGATGTGCCCAACAATGGCGTCAATATCCAAACCGAATTCGCGGTCCAAATCGCCACCCTACCTTTCGAGTATCTCCGGCGAGTCGAAGCCCTGCGGCCCACTCACCGGTGCTTTGGGGGTTAGTTAACCTGCGAGGTCCCGTACCGTGGCCGTGAATGCCGGGAGAACCTTCTCCCAGTCTCCAATGACACCGAACCGTGCTGACTTAAAAATGTTGGCGTCGCCGTCCTTGTTGATGGCCACGATGTTGCGTGCGCCGGACAGACCTGCCATGTGTTGCGATGCGCCGGAGATACCGACGCTCAGGTATACGGTTGGCTTGACGCTCTTGCCGGTCAAACCGATCTGATAACTGTGGTCGACCCACCCTGCATCGCAGGCAGCGCGAGATGCGCCTACCGCTCCGCCGAGAAGGTCTGCCAGTTCTTGAAGCTGCTCGAACGGCTCCGGGCCGCCAAGTCCGCGTCCGCCGGAGATGATCACGTCGGCGTCCTCGAGTCGGACACCCTCGCTCTCCTGGACAACCGTATCGACCAGAATCGAGCGCACTCCGGCTACTGCGCCGGAAACGTCGAAATCCTCGATCGTGCCGGAGCCTTTGCCTTCTGGAGGATCAAATACGCCGGGACGGATGGTCGCTACCTGTGTGCCATCGCCGTTGAATCCATATATGCCAAGCGCATTGCCGCCAAAAACCGGCCTCGTCACCGCAACGCGTCCAGACTCGGAATCGAGAGCTACGTCGATGCAGTCCTGCGCCACCGCCACGCCCAACTTGAAGGCCAGCCGTGGACCGGCGACTGCGCCGAAGTCCGTTTTGGCGAACAGTATGACGTCCGGGGAGATGCTTTCGTTGAGAGCTGCCACCGCTAGAACCGGCGCGTCGTAGCCGCCTGCGCCTTCGTCCTTGAGGGCGGGGTCAGACATGCGGATTACGCGGTCAGCGCCGGGCGCTTGAGCGGCCGTGACGGCCGACAGATCGTCGCCCATGACCGCAAGGCTTACGCCTCCGCTAACGCCTTCGTCCACAAGCTTGCCGGCCGCCGCCAGCAACTCGCCAGAAACGGCGGAAATCCCGCCGTCCTGTATTTCTCCGATTACGAGAATTCCAGCCATTTAAATCAGATTCAACTCTCGGAGACGGAGGGCCAGCTTCCGGCCTGCGTCTGCCTCGTCTTCGCCTTCGATAATTTCTACCTGGCTCTCGCTCTCCGGTATGAACAACCTGCGGAGTGAGAGAGCTGGTTTAAGGTCATCAGCGGTCAGGCCTAAATCGTCCAGCGTCAACCGTTCTGGTTGCTTGCGGGACGCCGCCATGATGCCGCGCAGTGTCGGGTAGCGCGCTTCACCAAGTTCGTTACTGACGGTGATCACGGCCGGCATCGGCGCTTCGACGACCTGGTAGCCGTCGGTCAACGCACGTTCAATCCGGACCTTGCCGTCCTGTGGTTCAACGTTGCGTGCCAGCGTCACGGACGGGAGTCCAAAATTCTCCGCAATACCAAGCGGTACGTGAGCCTGGTCCCAGTCGGACGCCTGTCGTCCACCGAGGATCAGGTCAAACGGCCCGGTCTTCTCAATCATGGCCGCCAGCACTTTGACCGTGCCTACGGCATCGAGATCCTCAAAAACAGGGTCTTCCGCCAGCACCAGCGCGTCGGCGCCCATGGACAGCGGCTTCTTCATCACGTCCATGACGAAGTCGTTACCGGCGGCGAGGATGATGACCTCAGCGTCTCCGGCGTCTTTTATGCGTAGAGCTGCCTCGACCGCGTGAAGGTCAAAGCCGTTTACAACTGGTGGAATACCCGGGGCTGGGACGACCCGATTGACGGATTCGTCAACCTTGAACGCCGATGCGGGAGTTTCCGGGTCCGGTACCTGCTTCACGCAAACTGCGATTCGAAGCGCCAACCGCACCTCTCCGTCTCGTGTTCATAGTTTGTAACCGCGGTGCAGATCGCACCGGGTCAAGGTCGTGCCGTGACAGTCACGTTAGCGACTTTCAACGTCTCCAAAATATCACTGGTCTTAAGGTCAGTCAATCGGGGATGGCAAGCTGACTAGGGGCGCCAATGGTCTCGAATTACCTGCTACCGACATCGATTGCATGAACGACGGCCCGCTTCATGCACGGATTAACGGGTTAGCGGGCGTATCCTGAACTGTTGTAACCGTTAATGAAGGATCACCTGATCCAGCCTTTACATCGCAGATTCCGCCTTTCCCATGAATGTGGGAATCCAGAATGGTGGGATACGCGGGCAAGGGCTTATCGATAAAGAGACCGAGTCTGGATTCCCGACTGATCGGGAATGACGGGGCTATTGTTGGCCGCGTTCACCGGAGTCACCTCAGGAGAGCCCAACTGGAACGCCTAATCGATCAAGCCGGACTTGCCGGAATCCAGATCAGCCAGGACCAGTGCAAACAGTTCACCCTCTATCACGAGTTGTTGGAAGAGCATCGCAAGCGGGCCAACCTGACATCTATCACTGGCCTGGACCGAGTTCGTGATGAGCTGTTTGCGCGATCGCTAGAGATCGCAGCGGCGCTCACGCCGGCCGAGCGCGCCCGATTCCTGGGAGACGGAAAGCGCCTGATGGACGTCGGCACCGGGGCCGGATTCCCGGGTCTCCCGATGGCGATAGTGTTCCCTGAGACACATGTCACATTGCTCGACGGGACGCGTAAGAAGACCGATTTTCTTACTGTTGTCGTAGAAGCGCTCGGTCTTGAGCACGTCGAGATCGTCAACGGCAGGGCCGAAGAGCTGGCCCGTAACGACGCGCACCGTGAGTCGTACGACATCGTCACCTCCCGTGCACTCGCCGCCCTCCCGGAACTGGCCGAGCTAACGCTCCCGTTTTGCAAAGTCGGTGGAATATCGCTGGCCCTGAAGGGCCCAAACGTGTTCGATGAGGCGAAGAGCGCCGCATCCGCTGCAGCCCAGATGGGGGCCTCAACGGCGCTGCTGAGGCCGGTCGCTCTCGGGCCACGACCAGAATCAGACACGGCCGTCATGTGGCGCAAGATCTCCAACACACAGGCCCGATTTCCTCGACGCACAGGCATCCCCCACAAGCGGCCCCTCGGCGTGCCAGAGCCTGCCAGCATAAAGAAGCCGGTCTCGAATACCGATGAGGGCACTGCTTGAGCAATCAGCCAGGCCTGCCCTCGGCCCAGAATTCTGAAATCAGGGCAAACGGAGACGGCCCCCGGCTTAGCGACCGGATGTTCTCCAAAAAGACACTGGCCGTCAGCATCGTGGCGATCGCCGTTCTAGCGATCGCGTCGTTCCGGGTGTTCGATATCGATTGGGGCGAGATGTGGGACCAGGTGAAGGGCGTTGATCCCATCACCTACCTGATTGCGGGGGTTCTCTACTACATCAGCTTCTGGTTCCGAGGACTCCGATGGCGGCTGATAGTGCGTGCCTCCGGCCTCAACAATCAGCCGGGCGTGGACCAGATCGGCAACGCCAAATACGCGGCGATCATCCTCATGGGGTGGTTCGCAAACTCCGTCTCCTTCTTCCGGCTTGGCGATGCCTACCGCGCCTACGCCCTGCACCGAGAAACACGCATCCCTCTGGCCAGCAGCCTTGGCACGTTACTCGGGGAGCGCGCTCAGGACATCTTGATCGTGCTATTGCTGCTCGTCATCGGGGCGATCGGCCTGTTGGTTACGGGCGAGGTCACCCTGCCCGTTTACGTGCTCGTCGCCGCCATAGTCGCATCCGGCACCACACTCCTCGCGCTCATCATCATGCGCAACTATGGCGAACGACTGGCGCGCCATCTCCCGGACCGTATTGAAGAGATTTATCACCCATTACAGGTCGGAGCGCTTGGCAGCTTCAAGGCCCGCCAACTGCCGGTGCAGTTTCTGCTTGGCGTGATCGGATGGGGACTGGAGATCGGCCGGGTCTACTTTGTTGCCGAGAGCCTTGATATGGACATCGGCTTCTTCGTAATCATGTCCGCCGCACTGACCATCGCAGTTCTCTCAACGATCCCTACCCCGGGCGGTTTTGGGTTCGTGGAAGGTGGACTCACGGGCGTCCTGATCTTCCTGGGACTGGGCGATACACAGGCGCTGACGCTGACGATCGTCGACAGGTCCATCAGCTGGATCAGCATCATCGTTATCGGCGGAACCTTGTTCGTAAGCTGGCAGACCTTTGTTGTCCGACGCGGTAATCGAGGCAACGGGCCGTCCTCCCTCGGATCAGAAGACGCGAGCGGCTCTGATCCTGCGGTCATGGACCAGGATTGAGGCCTGATGACAGCACAGGAACTGACGAAAATTCAGATTTGGGTGCAGACGCACCCCAAGTAATCCCGGCTAAGCCGGCCCGGCCTGCGGGTGTTGTTACGCGTACGACGCGCTTCTTTCGCGAAAACCGGGCGATGACGGCCATAGCGCTCGCCACAACGATCTCGATGATGGGGCAGGGCGTGGTTGCGCCTGTGCTGCCGGCATACGCACGCGATTTCAATGTTGGGACCACATCCATCGGCTTTGTGGTCGCCGCATTTGGCTTCTCCCGACTCTTCCTGAACATCCCGTCAGGGGTGCTCGGGGCGAAATACGGCCGCACCGTCCTGATGTCTGTCGGGTTGGCCATAACGGCCGTAGGCAATGTTGGTAGCGGGTTCGCACCGGAGATCATGCAGTTGATCGCATGGCGCGTGCTCGCCGGTGCCGGATCTGCGATGTTCATGACCGGCGCGATGGCATACGTCGCCGACATATCGACCTCACAGAATCGCGGCCAGTTGATGAGCATCCAGCAGGGAGCGCTCTTACTGGGCGTTGATATAGGCCCACCGCTTGGCGGCTTTGTAGCGGACACATGGGGACTCGCCTGGCCCTTCTTCATGGCCGGCGGACTCGCCGCTGCCGCCGCAGTGTGGACGGCGTTCCGACTGCCGAATCGTCCGCCCGGCTGGACCCCGGACGGCCCGCCCGCTGTTTCGGTGACGGCATCGCTGGTCAGAAGCCAGCCTCGTCCCAAATCAGGCACGATGACCATGTTGAGCAACCCGACCTTCCTCGTAGTCGGGCTGTTCACTTTGATGGTGTTCTTAACCCGGACCGGCTCGCGCCAGACGCTGGTTCCGATCATCGCCGTCGACGAGATCGAAATGAGTCTCACGATGCTGGGCGTGATGCTGTTCGTGATGACCACGATCAACTTTTTCATCGTGTTCCCGGCGGGATGGCTTGCAGACAGGTTTGGGCGCAAGCCGGTCATGGTGCCGGGGATCCTGCTTGCCGGGATCGGCCTGTTTCTGTTCGCGCTCGCCGGCGACGTGACGATGATGTTTATCGCGGCGATCATCATGGGAATCGGCACCGGTGTTGCGGGCCCAGCTCCGGCCGCATACATCGCAGACCTCGCTCCGCCGGGCCAGACCAGCCTGGCGATGGGTCTCTACCGAACCTTCGGCGACCTCGGCTTCATCATCGGCCCGATAGCCCTCGGTTTCATCGCCGAGACATCAGGCATGGCTACCGCCCTCCACATCAACGTCGTTCTCCTCGTCGGCATAGGAATAGTCCTCGCCTTCATCGCCAAAGAAACATCAGGCCGTAGACGCAAGAATCGGGACACAGATCCCAAGAAATCGGCCGACTCAAGCGATGAAGGCAATCCAGCAAAAACCCCGTAGGGGCGAATGACTATCCGCCCACGCTCGCCCGTCAAGTACGTCAATGGACACCAGGTCAACAAACTCCTGTCATTCTGAGTCCGAGACGAAGAATCTCCCGACCAATCACTCCCGAACAGAATCACCCCACTCCAACCACTTCCTGCAATCATCCGAAAACCGGAACAACCAGACACCGCGCCAACCGCCAACAATCGTCACCCAACACGCCGGACCCCGTGATACGATTTCCTGACGCAGTGCGCCGACCCACGTCGAGCGCCGCTTGTGGGGCTGTAGCTCACTCGGGAGAGCGCTTCAATGGCATTGAAGAGGTAGCGGGTTCGAATCCCGCCAGCTCCACCAAAACACTCCCCTCCGGACGTGTGATGCATCGCCGTTCTATTAGGGCGTTGATCTCACGCGATCCCGCTCCCGACGCAGGCGCCACAGCGGCTGTCTCGTGACGAGCATAAGATGTGCGGTAACACGGAACCCCAAACGTCGGTTCCCCGATACGGTCAGCTCACCTACACAACGCGCTAATCGGCCAGAGTGCTGCTCAATGGGTCCTCATGGGCCCCGATGGGCATAGAGGCCCAAGGGGCATGAAGGACAAACAACCATGAAATTCGGCCAATTCGAACTCGTCCGGTGGCACCAGGACGTAACCCCTGAAGACAGCATCCGTCGCGCCATGGAGAGAATCGAACTCGGCGACGAGATCGGCATGGACGAGATCTGGCTCGCAGAGCACCACTTCTCACGCCACGGCCTCGTCTCCGGCATCTTCTCCCTGCTCGGCAACGTCGCTGCACGCACCAAGAACGCACGAATCGGCACCGCGATCGTCGTGCTGCCCTTCCGCAACCCCATCCAGGTTGCCGAGGAAGCCGCCACCGTCGACATCCTCTCGGGCGGCAGACTCACGCTTGGGGTTGGCGCCGGCTACCAGCGCATGGAGTTCGAGGCTTACGGGCTGGACATCGGCGAGGCCCGTGCGAAGTTCAAAGAGTATTTGGCCGTCATCAAGCAGGCATGGAAGCCCGAGCCACTCACCTTCAAGGGCGACTTCATCGATGTCCAGGACGTCAACGTCCTCCCGAAGCCGCTGCAAGAGGGCGGTATCCCGATCCACATAGCGGTCAGCACGAGCCCCGAGAGCGTCGATTTCGCAGCCAGCCAGAACATGCCGATCATCGTCGGAGGGCCGACCGCCACCATGGGCCAAGTCCCGGAAGTGCTCCGGCTGTGGCACGAGCGAATGGAGCACTACGGCAACCCCCACGAGCACATCGACCTGGCGGTAGCGGTGAACACCTACGTCGCTCGGACCCAGGAGCAGGCGGAGTCTGATCTCGCAGGGCTGGAAGATGTGATCGAGCAGGATTTCGCACGGGTAGGTAACCCGAGAACCGCCGACGGCAAGACGCCCGACGATTACAAGCACTGGGAGCACCGGGACCGAGACCGGTCTGTGGCGGGAAAGATCGCACGCGATGCAGGAATCCTGCCGCTGATAGGGACGACCGAAGTCGTGATCGAACGAATCGAAACCCTGCGATCCCTCGGCATCAACTCAATCAGATGCGCCTTCGGAGCAGCCGGCCTGGATCAAACCAAGATGCTAGACAGCATGCGCATGTTCAGCGAAGAGGTAATGCCGCACTTCGCAGAGGAGAGCGTGGCCGCGGGGGTGTGAGCAGGAAAGGGTGGCGTCCAGCCGCCCGACGGCATCTAGCAGATCAGCTAGGGTTGGATCAATCTCCCCGATCCAAGCCCCAGCAACGTAAGCGTCAGAATTACTTCGGGCTATATCTAGCTTGTTTCGGACATTCCATTGATCTGATTCGAGCTGAGGCAGGGTAGGGAAATCGAACCCGATCGCATCGGGGAGCTCATTCAGAATGTCACGAAAACTGATCGCCGCTTGAGCCAGAGCGTCAGGATTTCGTACGTCTGCGGTGGCGTACTTCCCGCCAACGTACCAATCGGGCGAGTTCCGATCCCCTAGATGGGAGTCCTTCGGGCCCCGCGATGATTCGCGCGCTTAGCTCCCCGTTCGCGTCTGGACCGTCCGGTACTTCGTCTGCCAGATCAGGAAGCCCGTCTGTCCCCCGCTTCATCCGTTCACTTGGCATGAGGTCGATCATACAGGCCCCAAGGTGCATAATTTGGGAAGCAACGTATCTCACATCATCACCCCACCCCACTACACTGTGTCCGGCGCACATGCGTGATGCACAATCCACTCGCACAACAAGCGCCAACACCTTGAGTCGATCGTGAGCGGGGGTGTTCACTCGATGGACTATTCAGGACTGTTCTCTTCAAACATGCCGTTGCCGGTCGAGATGCCGGTCGGCCTCATGGCGGACACGAAGTACGTCTTCTCCGTCACCTACGCCGACCAGGGCGTGTTCCCGACAGAAGGCTTGATCGACGCCCTTGGCGTCGCCATTCGACGTGACGGTCAGACCCTCTCCCAGTACCCGCCGCCTCAGGGCCACCTCGGCATGCGTGAGCTGATCGCCGGCAACCTCGCCGGACAGCGTGGGTCGCCGGGAATCGACCCCGAGTCCATTTTCTTGAGCAGCGGCGCAGGCGGCGCGATCGGCGCCATCCTCGACGTATTCATCGACCCCGGAGACGTGGTGCTCGTCGAGGAGTACACCTACCTCGGCACGTTGAAGATGCTCCTGGAGCGCGGCGCCGACGTCCGACACGTCCCTACCGACGACGAAGGCATGGACACCGACGCCCTTGACCGCATCATCGGAGAGGTGATCGCAGAGGGCAAACGACCGAAGTTGATCTACACGATCTCCGTCTACCAGAACCCGATGGGCGTGACTCTGAGCCTGGGCCGACGCAGGCACATGCTCGAAATCTCCGGTAAGTACGGCGTCCCGATCTTCGAGAACGAGTCGTACGCAGACTTCAGGATTGACGGAGATCCGCTCCCGCCGGCGATGCTTGGCATGGCTGCTGACCGGGACTACGTCATGTACGTCTCCGCCTACACCAAGCTGCTCGGCTGCGGCCTGAGACTCGGCTACGGGGTCGTGCCGGAGCCCGTGATGGAGACCCTCAAAAAGATCCGATTCGGCGGCGCACCCAGCCACCTCGCCTCGATGGCCGTCCACCAGTACATGACCGACAACCGGGAGGAGTACGTGACGGACGTTGCGTCGTCCCTCCGGGCCAGTCGAGATTCGATGCTCGGGGCGCTATCGAAACACTTCCCGTCAAACACATCGTGGAGCACGCCGGACGGCGGGATGATGCTGTGGGTGGAGCTTCCAGAAAGCGCAGACACGCTTGCGGCGCTCCCGGCGGCGGTCGAGGCGGACGTGAAGTACAACCCGGGACCGGTGTTCCGGGCCGAGCGAGATCGCTCCAACTTCCTTCGCCTGACCTACAGCCACAACTCGCCGGAAGAGATTGGCGAGGGCATCGAGATACTGGCAGACGTGTTCCAGCGCGAGGGCTTGTTCGGGTAGGGGTTGCTGGTGCACCCATGCTGAGGCTCTCGAAGTACGGGTGTGGGCCGACTGTGTCGGCCACCCCCTCACTCTTGATGCACGTGGGCCTCTCTCACGAGGTGAGAGGGAGCAACTCGAAAGCAGTTGAGTGCGTTGTTTTTAGACGGACCCTTCGAGAGCCTCAGGGTGGGTTTGAGCTGGTGTGATGCCAGACGGCAGTCCCGCGACGCACCCATGCTGAGGCTCTCGAAGTACGCGTGCGGGCAGTCCGCTGGCCGCACCTAGGTTGCTAGCGCCAGATCGCCATACTGTGACGTGAACGCCCGATGGTCACCACACCCGTAGGGGCGGCGCTTACCCCGCCCTTGAGTCGATATCAATCGATCCCTACGACCGTTGTGCTGATTGGCGCGCCCACCGGTTGCCGATGTGAAAAAGGACACCTCGGAAGATTCCTGAATCAAGCTCAGGATAGGCTCTTCGCCGCCGGATCCGGAGACGGTTATACCGACCGTTCCGAAGGTGGCCGGACTAACATAATCCCTGGTCCCGGTTCAGGGGGTAGGTCGAGGACACGGTTGGGAAGTCAGGCAGCCGTTTCGATTGCGATTGACGCCTATCCTTTCTACCAACTACCAGACGGGAGAAGGTGCAGGATGAGGGGGGCCGCCGCAGGCGGGCAGCATGCAAGAACGTAATCCCGCCACGACTCGCGTCACCTATCAATCAGCGTCTCCTGGATTTCCACCTGCGTGGGAATGACGGAATAACAGCCCGTCCAGCTCAACCCCCAATAGCCGCCCAGCCGGGCTATTCCTGGTGCAGTGTGGGCGACCTCATCGGCGGCGCGATCTGCGTGGCGTCCAGTGGGATTACTTCCTTCTGGTACACCTGCACCCGATACGAATCCGTATCGGTCACGTACATACGCCCGTCTTCGCCGATCACCACAGACTTCGGCCGTCGTAACGCCCGTTGCGGGTCCAGCTTTGCCATGTCGCGCAGCCGGTTCGGGCTAGCGTTCGTCATCATGTAGTCACGTGCCATCTGTGACAGCGTCGCTTCACCCAGGAACCTCTGCACGAACCGCGGCTCCGAGTTGAAGAGCTGTACGCGGTCATTGCCCCAATCTGCAACGTATATATCGCCGTCCAGGTCCACCGCAACATCCGTCGGCCGATTGAACTGACCGTCCCCGTCACCCGAAGAACCGAAGGCGAAGATGAACTCGCCGTCGCTGTTGAACTTCTGGACGCGGTCGTTGCCCCAGTCCGCCACGTACACATCGCCAAGCTCGTCCACCGTGATGCCCCATGGCGACTCAAACTCGCCATCGTCGGAGCCACGTGATCCCCACTTGCCGAGGTACTTGCCGTCCGTGGTGAACTTCTGAACCCGGTGGTTCATCGAATCGACAACCAAGATGTTCCCATCCAGGTCGAACGACATCCCGGCCGGACGGTCGAACTGACCGTCCAGCGAGCCCTTTTCGCCCCAGGTCCCGAGCACCTCGCCCTCTTTGTCGAACTGGGTGATCCGGTTCAACGCCTCGTCCGAAACGAACAGGTTCTCGTCGGCGTCAGCAATCAGCGCCACAGGCCACTGGAACTGGCCTTCGTCCGTACCCCAGCTACCGATCGAGCCAAGATCTTCGTCTGCGTAGTTGTGCTTCCGGATCAGCGCCGCGTTTTCCTGACGGCACAGGACGTAAATTCGATCCTCATTGCCGAGTGCGATGTCGATAGGGAAGTTAGTTATCCGCCTCATCCCCAGCGTTTTGACGTAAGGGAATCCTGCTCTCAGCAGTCCATAAGGTCGTACCACGGGTACCGCTCCTGTTGTTCTAGGTTGCTATGCGAATGATCTGGATGCCGCCGACAGGTGATTTTTCACGATGATCTTCTCCCTCACCCTGCACCCTCTCCCGCTGGGAGAGGGGATTTCTGCGGCAGTATCTGGAGTAGCTAAGCGGCC
>Ga0114999_10008033_pt1 | contig 11847 bp, 12 predicted proteins | sample ArcticOcean_MG_C_3_FD_89820 | JGI IMG/M metagenome (GOLD analysis project Ga0114999, IMG submission 89820) | Marine microbial communities from western Arctic Ocean - ArcticOcean_MG_CB8_126 | ecosystem: Environmental > Aquatic > Marine > Oceanic | place: Arctic Ocean: Canada Basin | collected...
GTTTAGCCGGCCGCGCGGATGACAGCCGCGCTCTTCCGGAGTTTAGCCGGCAGCGCGCCCCGGGATCGGGCGGGCGCGGGCAGCCGGGCCCGGGCGCGATGTCCGGCGCGCGCCAGCGCCGGCTCGGGCTGGCGCGTGCGCTGGCCGCGCGCGGTGAGTATGACGCGGCGCTGGAGATGGCGGCGCCGACCGTAGCAGTCGCGCAAATGGCGGAGCGTGCAGGCCGGTTTGTTGGCGGCGTGCACTCACGACTCGGCGATCCAGCGGCAGCCGCCACGGTATTCGAGCGGGCGGCCGCAGCAGCCAGCGGGGAGGCTGCCGCACGTTTGCTCGCGATGGCCGAGGTCTCGCGGCGCCTCGCCGAGAGCCGACCCGGCGCGCCACACCACGGTGGCTGGACGGGAACTGCGGGACACGCCGTGACGGAGATGGTCGATGGGACGGCCTGGGTGCATGCGGAGATCGGCGGGGTGTCTGCGCGGCTTCGCCTCGACCCGCTGCACTGGCGTTCGAGCGTCACGCCTGAGTTCGCGCTTCGGATCGGTGAAGCCAGCGTTGCCAGAGAGCTCACCTTGCCCATAGCACTGGGGGACATCCGCTCCACGGCGGCGCTAGCGGTCCGTGCGGCGAGCGCAGGGGACGGCGTGCTGGGCTTCGACATCCTGAGCGACCTACGCTGGATCTGGTCTCCGGCAACCGGGTCGTTCTACGTGGGGTCGGCCACGAGCAGCCCGGAGGAGGCGCTATTTCAGCGTGACCTGGCCGTGACCCATTGGGTCAGCGCATGGACCGTCGTCGATGGACTGTCAGTGCAACTGCTGTTGGTGCCGCGAATAGGGGCAGGCCCCGAAGTCGCCACCGCCGATGCGTCCGGGCCGACAACGATCGTGCCGACCGCGGCCGCGCGGGTGACCGGCGACACCAGGGCGCCGGTGCCCCCGACGCTGCGCGTGCTAACCCGGGTCGGAGGATGGCAGGCCGAGCTCACATTCGACCTTTCTCCCGAGATGGGGGCCATTGGCCAGGTGCCGCTTTCGACGCCGATCGTGCTCGGCGCCGATTTCGTGCGGCGCTGGAGCTGGCGATGGTCGCCCCTGAGTCGACAACTGGCCCTGGTCGATCTCGACGCCATCGGCGATACCCGTCGCTAGAACTCGCCGACCTAATCCCGGTCGACGCCGATGCCGTACTTGCGAATCTTGTGGTACAGCGAAGTCCGGGGGATCCCGAGTGCCTCGGCGGCTTTGCTCTTATTTCCACCGACAGCACCGAGCACGCGCTGCACATGCGCCGCGATGATGCCGTCCAGCTGAGCCTCCGCCAGGTCGAGATCTGCACCCGGGCTGGCGACCGGCGGCAGCGCGCTATTGGCGCTGCGAACCATGCTCGGTGGGAGGTCCTGAAGGCGAATCTTGTCGCCGTCGCAAAGCACCGCGGCGCGGCGGACAGCGTTGCGCAGTTCGCGCACGTTGCCAGGCCAGAGATGTCGCCGCAGTACGGCGGAAGCTTCGTCGGCGATACCTTCGGGGCCGGTGCCATTCTCCTCGCGGAAGTCGTTGAGGAAGTAGGTGGCCAGAAGGGGAATATCCTCGCGCCGCTCGCGCAGGGCCGGGACGCGAATCCCAAAGACGTTGAAGCGATAGAACAGGTCCTCGCGGAAGGTCCCCTTTTCCACGAGTTCGCGTAGATCCTGATTGCTTGCGGCGACGATGCGGACGTTCACTCGGCGCGCCGAACGGTCCTCGCCAACCTTCTGGATCTCCCCGTACTCGAGGGCGCGTAGAAGCATCACCTGCAGCCGCGGGCTCATCGCTTCGACCTCGTCGAGGAAGAGTGTTCCGCCGTCGGCGAGCTGCATCTGACCGGCCTTGTCTCGGTGGGCGCCCGTAAATGATCCTTTCACGTGCCCAAATAGCTCGGAGGCCAGAAGCTCCTCGGCGAAGGCGCCGCAATTGACGATCATCATGTCGTTGTCGCGGCGCGGCGAGAAATAGTGGATGGCGTGTGCGAGGAGTTCCTTGCCGACACCGCTGTCGCCGGTGAGTAGCACGGGCTCGCGGGTCGGCGCCACGCGCTTCACCATTTCTTCGATCCCGCGGATCTCCGCAGAGACTCCGACGATCTCCACGTTGTAGCCGCGTTGCCGCGAGTAGCGGGTCAGCCACAGCCGGGCGATCACCAGCGATATCGCCTCGGCGAAGTCTTCCAGCCGTTGTCGATGCTCGTCCGTGTAGTGGTCGCGCTCGCGGCTTTCCACCGAGAGGACTCCGATCGCGTTGCCTTGCAGCCGGATGGGAACGATCAGGTCCGCCGCGACATCGCGGAACGCCGGGAAGTAGTACGGGTCCTGGCTGACGTCGTTCGACAGGTAGGTCTCGTTGTTGTGGTAGACCCACGTGATGATGCCGGGCGACTCGGTGTCGAGCTGCAGCAGGTTGGGCAGGTCGTCGAGGAGTTCACCCTCTTCGCGGTGCGCGACGATGCGAACCTCGTCCTTGTCACGTTCCATGATGAAGATGGAGCCGTAGTCGCTCCCCGTGATCGTCTTCGCGATGTCGACGAAGTCGGCCAGTACGGGCTCGAGCACAGCCTCGTCGCCCGGATAGGCCCCGAGGCAGACCTTCTGGAGAATGTCGCGCGAGAGCGTTGCGGAATCAGCCATCCCACTATTGTGACCGTATATCGACGTCGTCCGCAAGCTGTCGACCGCAGCTGGTCGATCTGGGGCAGAAGCGACCACGGTCGCCGATCTGGGACGTGTTGATGGCAGCAGCCGCAGCGGCGCAAAAGAGCGTGTGGCTCCCGAGGCCCCGCCGCAACAGGCTTCTCGACGGGTGGTCAGCGACGAAGAGCGATTAAGTTGCGGCCGTGTCCTCAAGTTGGCATCGGGTTTGCTCTATGTGATGGGTGTCCGGTCGAACGGCGATCGGGCTGGCTCGTTATATCCGGGGTTACGTCGGACGGAAGGGGAAACAGGGGACCCTCGCTCTGAACCCGGTAGGTGAGCTGGCCCGGTGGCCGCTCGACCGGTTTTCTGCGTCGCTCGAACGTGGAAAACCGCTGCGAGCTAGCGGCGCGGCGAAGAAAGGCCGCGCAACGCGCACTTCAGAATCGCAGCATCAGGAAGCCGCCGACCCTGCGCATCGTGTGCAGCTTGTCGAAGAAGCCGCCCGCCGCGGACGTGATCCCGCGCATTTCCCGGTAGTCGGCCCGGAACGAAAGCCGTTCGCTCAGGTAGTACCGAACACCACCGCCGGCGGCGATCAGACCGCCGGTTTCCGAGTTCGCCGTTGGATCGATGCCGAATTCGGGCAGAGCCTCCTGCAACGCACCACGGATCTGTTCCTTGGCGTGGAACACGCCGCCGCCCAATGCGAGGTACGGGACTATGCGGGTCGCCCGCGAACCTGATTGCAGGATTACGCTCACCAGGCCGTGATAAACCTGCCCGTCGGGCCCTTGGGTGAACGCGCCCTCTACTTCGAGCCCGACGTTCGACGTGGACTGTTTGAACCAGGCCAGCGAGAGACCGAATTGGCCTGAAGCCGAGCCGCGGAGCTGGACGCCGGCGAGCACGCCGAGCGCGAAGCCGCCGACATTGTCGCGAGGAGGCGCCGCTTCGCTAACGCCGGTCTGAGGCGGACTGAGGTTCAGGGGCCCGCCGCGACCGGTACGGCTGGTCTCGTTAGCTTCAGCGGCGTGCGCGGCTTCCTGCGCTAGCAGGCTGGCCGGTGTCACCAGAACGGCCAGCAGCGCCAGGGCCGCGAGGCCGCGAAGATGTCGTTCACGGTTCAACATCAGTTCTCTAATACAGTGCCGCGCGACCCAGCGGGAAGCTCTCGGCTACGTTCACGAATCCGATGATTTCCCCGCCCACGAGGCCTTCGGGAAGGACGGCTTCCAATATGACGAGCTGCGACTGCTGGACGAAGTCGTTGAAACGTCCCTCGAGGCTGATCCGAACGATGCTGCCGGAAACATCGCGGGGGAAGGAGAGCCCGTCCGGCGCGTTGAGCAGCAGATCGTCGCCCGGTCGGCCGGGCTGATCAAACTCCTCGAAATTGGCGCAGAACCGGCAGGTATCGTCCTTGGTGCTGGCTACTTCGAAACGGCCGAGGTTCAGGTTCATTCCGTCGACCTCGATGAAAGTCTCGTAGTTGAGCGCGGCGGACGTGTCGGGGAGAACGAGCGATGGCTCTCCGGCAGAGTCCATCATCCACACACCGGCGTTCTCGTTGGTGTCTTCCCCGTCGGTCGGCGTGAACACGCGCAAGCCTCCCGTGGCGGAAAGAACGCTTGCCGAGATCGGCACCGTGAGCGTGGCAACGCGCTCGATGAATGTTCCCGAGAGGATCTGCATCCCGGCGGGTGTATCGCCATCGGTGTTGGCCTCGATGGTCACGAGAATTCCCTGCAGCGTGCGCATCGTAACGTCTTCGGTCGTGAATGCCGAAAGTGGTACGCCGCTGCCGTCGACCACTGCGCCCGCCTCATTGACGTAGAAGAGGCCGAGTTTGTTGGTCGCACGGCGTTCGCCCAGGCCCCACAGCACATACGTGCCCTGGCCTTCCGGGAGCGGCGCGAGTGACGTAGCCGTGAAGTGCACCGCGCCGACTTCGCCGAGTGCACGCGGCAGCGGCGTGATCTCGGTCGGCGTCTGGTTGCAGGCCGCGAACAGCAACAGTGTGATCGCGAACGCGGTACGCCCCACGAGACGAACGAGGTTGAAACGGCTCACGCGCTTTCTTCCACCGGTGCCAGGGCTTCCATGACTACCCCGTAGATTGCCTCGAGGTCAGACCGATCGTCTTTGACAGCCGTATCGAGCGCTGTCACGACTTTGTGGCGCGTCACGCCACGCATCTCCAGCCAGGCGCTCAAGTCCGCCCAGGTCGGCAGCCATGCAAATTTCGCGTGTAGGTCGTCGGCGCCACCGACGAGGCGTTCCATCGCGTTCGGACTACTGACGAGATATACGCCGGCCTGGAATGGGGATGCAGCCTTCACCACGCCGTCGATATCGAAGACGTAGTGACCCGCCGCCGGCTCCCAAACGAGCCCAGCCCCGCGCAGACGGGTAGCGAGTCGGATTTCAGTCTCGGTAAAACGCATAGAACGGCGATTGTAGCAGTATCCGGCCGCGGCCCTTTGACCAGAAATGGGTGCCTTTAGTTGGTTTGACGCGGTTCCGAGGCTGACGGTCGACCAATTCTTGCGGCGTATTCCGGGCTGGCGTAGATCGCAGGGTTGATGCACTGGGGCGCGGGCGTTCCGCGCAGCATCGCCATGGCATTGGTCGCGGCGATGATGGCCATCGCTTCTCGGGTGCCGCGGGCCGCGCTACCGATGTGCGGAAGCAGGACGGTATTCGGCAACTCGGCGAGGCCAGCGGCCATAGCAGGCTCGTGTTCGTAGACATCCAGCCCTGCTGCCGCGATCTGCCCGTCGCCCAGCGCGTCTACCAGCGCGGCCTCGTCGATGACCGCGCCGCGCGAGGTATTGACCAGAACCGCCGAGGATTTCATCGTGGCCAGCTCGGCGGCGCCGATCATGTGGTGGGTCTCCGCAGTCAACGGAACGTGCAAACTCACGAAGTCCGATTCGCGCAAGAGGGTGCCGAGGCCGACGGGCTCGGCCAGTCCTGACTCAAGGACACGGTTGGGGCTGGTTGGATGGTGAGCGACCACGCGCATATCGAAGCCCTGCGCGCGACGGGCGACAGCCTTCCCGATACGACCGAAGCCAACGATGCCGAGCGTCTTACGTCGATGATCGCCCCCGGGGGAGATGTCCTCTCCCAGGAGCAACTGCGGTCCCCATAGCTGGAAGTGCCCGAGGCGCATGAAACGGTCAGCTTCGACCACGCGCCGACCCGCCGCAAGAAGTAGGGCCCACGTCAAATCCGCTGTCGTCTCGGTAAGGACGTCGGGCGTGTTGCTAACCGGAATACCGAGCCGCGTGGCGGCTTCGAGATCAACATTGTCGTGCCCGACCGCGTGATTGGCGACGCCTAGCAAGTGCGGCGCCGCGATCAACATCTCATCGCCAATGCGCTCGGTGAGCAGCGAGAGAACAACGTCGGCCTGGGCCAGCCCGGTCAGCAGGTCGGTGGGTCCGGGAGCCTCGCCGCGGCCGCTCCAGACGGTGACTTCGGCCCCCGCCGATGCCAGCACCTCGATCCCCGCGGCGGGAATCGGTCGCGTTACGAAGACCCGCCGGGCAAGTAGCGACGGGCTGGACTCAGCCATTCAGAACGCCGACCCCATGGCGGAAGACAGCATTGCCGCCCAGGTAGGCGGTAACAACAACGGCACCGGTTCCGATCGCGATCAGCGCCCAGTACAGGGGCGCGAAACGGGCGGGTGGGCGACCGCCAGCCGCCAGCCGCCATGCCGCGGCTGGCACGCAGCAGCTAAGGACGACCCATCCGGCGTTGCGATGGTTGATAACGACCGCTTCCGCCAGCCCGGTCGGCGCCGCGTCGTCGAAGGCCGCGTACCCGGAAATCGCCGCCAGGATCGCAGCCGTGGCGCCGAACACGAGGGTCCAGGTCGCGACGATCCTGAATTCGTCTTCCTCGGCAAGGCGTCCCATCAGGTCGGTGATCACCGACGTCAGTAGCAGCGCTACTGCAAAGTCGACGATCACCGTGTGGGGCAGCACCGTCGTTCTAGGCTAGGCCCAACTGCTTCTCGGCATCCGTCGGGTCGGCGACTTTGACGACGCACAGGGCGCGTGAGTTGCTGGTCCCAGCCGCCGCGTAGGCGTACTCGACGTTGATCCCGGCCTCGGCCAGCTGGACGGCGACCTTGCCAAGCGCGCCGGGCTGGTCGGCGACCTCAACGGTGAGCACATCGACAGTGGAGAACGGCAGGTTGGCGTCGCGCAGGACGCCTTCGGCCGCCGCAACGTCGTCCACGAGCATGCGGACTACACCGTAGTCGCTGCCCTCCGAGGTGGTCATCGCCCGCAGGTTGATTCCGTTGTTCTCGAGCGTGTTGCACAGGGTAGCCAGGCGCCCGGGGACGTTCTCGAGAAACACGCTGATCTGTCGCATCAAAGGCATTTGAGGCCCTTCCAATAACGTTTTCGAGGACGCGCCGGGGTCGCCGGACTAGTCCACGGTTCTCTCCACGAACACACCGCTTGCCGCAGTCTGCCCGAGTCGGCGGGTCTTGCCCCCGACTCGCAAAGTCATTGATCCATCGGCGTCGGTTCCTTCCAGGACCTCGACTCTGGCGTCGGGCCGGAGCCCGAGACGCCCGAACTGTCGAAGTAGCTCACCGTCGCTGTCGCGCACACGTCGAACCCGGGCGGATTCACCTGCATCCAACTCGAGCAAGGACGGGTGCGTCGCCTCGTCCATTGTGCCATCGCTTGCCGGAATCGGCGCGCCATGCGGGTCCGTCGAAGGGTTCTTCAGGAACTCATCCAGTCGATCCACGAACCGTGGGCTGACCGCGTGCTCGAGGCGCTCGGCCTCCTCGTGGACTTCGTCCCACGGGTAGTCGAGGATCTCCACGAGAAAACGCTCCAGCAACCGATGCCGACGGACCATGCGTCGGGCGAGTTGCTCGCCGTCGTCGGTCAACTGGACGCCGCGATACGGCTCGTGATTGACCAGTTCGAGCGTGGCGAGTCGGCGCATCATGTTGCTGACCGAGGCGGGACGCACGTCCAACCGCTCGGCGATGGCCGACGTCTGAACCAGACCGTCGTCCTTGCTGAGCTGGAAGATCGCCTTGATGTAGTCCTCGATGGACTCAGACGACATATCGATTACCCGGAAAACGACCAGCGCGACGCGCGTGCCGCCAAATCTTCTTCATCGATCAGTGTGAGCGTACCATCGCGCATGATCTCCCGACCGCCGACCATGACATCACGCACCGCGCCGCGTGTAGCCATCGCATGCACGATGTTGTTGAGCAGCGCATCGCTCTCGAAATCGTGGTGCGGGAGCAAAGACAGGTCGCTAGGATCGATAACGATGGCGTCGGCCCAGTAGCCGGGGGCGAGCTTTCCGACAGGAAGCCCCAGGACGTGGCCGCCGTTGCTGGTCCCCATCTCGAAGGCGTAGTTGGCGGTTTCTGCCCGGCCCGCTGCGGCCGGCGTGATCACGTTCATACGCCGCTTGTCGACGCGCTGCAGCCATTCGGCGAAACGCATCTCCTGCCAGATATTGACCTGGTGATTGGCGCAGGGGCCGTCGCAGCCGAGGCCGACGGTCATGCCGGCTCGGATCATGGCTTCGATATCGGTGACCCCATCGCCCAGCGCCATGTTCGAGATCGGGTTGTAAGCGCAGCTCGCCCCGGCCTCGCCGAGCATGCTGATCTCGTCGCCATCGAGCCAGACGCCGTGCACCACAACCAGGCGTTCGGAGACCACGCCGAGTTGCTCCAGTACCCGACCAGGCGTGTTGTCGTATTGCCGTCGAGCGAAGTCCAGATCGTGCTCTTCCTCGGCGATGTGAACCTGGAACGGCACGTTGGTTTCCGCGGCGTACGCCGCCGCCGCCTGGATGCCTTCGGCGCTGGCGCCATGAAGAGAATGGGGCGCGATGCTGACGGTGGTAGCCGGATCATCACGACAGCTCGCGGCGAGTTCCCGAGTGCGCTCGATGGCAGCGTCGGTGGGTTCGTGGAAGCGCTGCTGGCCGGAGCGTTCAGCGCGGTCGTAGAGGGTGCGCAGGAGGTGAATTCGTAGCCCGCAACGGCGCGCGGCGGCGATCGCCAACAAGGCGTTCGCGTTGCCGAGCTCGGCGTAGCCGCCGGCCGCGGGGCCATTGTGCATGTAGAAGAACTCGCCGACGGTTGTAATACCGTTCCGGATCATCTCCGCGAAGGCCAGCTCGGCACCGATGGCGAGGTCGTCTTCGTCGACCGATCCGGCCAGCGCGTACATGTAGTTGTCGACCCAGTCGCGGAAATCGACGGCGGCATCGGAGCGGCCGCGCAGCAGGATCTGGAACGCATGGCTGTGCGTGTTCACGGCGCCGGGCAACATCAGCCCACTGTAGTGTCGGGCTTCGGCATCCGCTGAACGGGGCAGGGTGTCCGCGGCGCCCACTGCGAGAATCACACCGTCGGCGTCCACCACGATGGCGGCGTTCTCGACGAAACGATTGCCGCAGAACGCCCGGTCGACCGTGATGTGTAGCGGCGTGCCGGCACCGTTCACGATTCGTCGCGCTCCACGAACAACGACTGCTGGTCGACGTCGCCCCAGCTACCGTCCGCCATCTGTTCGCCGATCCGTTTGACCGTCACGGTGTTGGTCGACCCGGGGCCGCCCACGGGGAAGCCTGCGGTGATCACCACGAGGTCGCCTTCTTCGACCATTCCCGCCCGAATGACCACTCGCTCGGCCTCCCTCAACATGTCTTCGTGGGTCGGGACCTCGTCGCCGAGGAGCGGCCATACGCCCCAGCTCAGGGTCATGCGGCCCACAGTGAGCGGATGGGTGCTGATTGCCAGGATCGGCTGAGCCGGGCGGAACTCGGCCATCTTGATGGCCGTGCTCCCGGTGCGCGTCGGTACCAGGAGGGCGTCGGCGCTGAGCAAGCGGGACACCAGCGATGCTGCGGCCGCAACCACGTCGGGGATCGAGTCGTGCCGCCCGCCGGGGAGACTGTGGTGCGAGTCGGATTCCATCATGCTGCATTCGGTGGCCCGGCAGATCCGGTCCATGATCGAAACGACCAGCGCCGGATGGGCGCCGATTGCGGTTTCTTCCGACAGCATGACGGCGTCGGTTCCGTCGTAAAGCGCGTTCGCCACGTCGGTCGTCTCGGCGCGGGCCGGCCGCTGCGCCGTAACCATCGAGCGCAGCATCTGCGTTGCCGTGATCACCGGCTTGCCCGCGTCGTTGGCCATCCGGATGATGCGCTTCTGTACCTGCGGGACGTCCTCGAGCGGAATGTCCACCGCGAGATCGCCACGGGCGACAAGCAGGCCGTCGGAAACCTCCAGGATCGCGGCGAGATTGTCGAGCGCCTCATGCTTCTCGATCTTCGCAATGAGGGGGAGATCGGCGCCGTAGCTCTTCATCACCTCGCGGGCGCTCTGCACGTCTTCAGCGGTGCGCACGAACGAGAGGGCGACGAAGTCGGCGCCACCTTCGATGGCGAGGCGGATTCCGTCGCGGTCGCGATCGGTCACGGCGGGCACCGAGAGCGAGCGCGTCGGGAAGTTCATCCCTTTGCGGCTCGAGAGCGGGCCGCCCGAAACCACCCGGCAGTGGACGGTACCGGGTTCCGTGCGCTCGACCTGGAGTTCAACGTCACCATCGCCCAGGAAGATCTGATCGCCGGCGTGCACTTCTTCGGGAAGCGTCATGTACGACACGGACACTTGCTCGTGCGTCCCTGTGGCCTCCGCCGTTACGAGGCGGAAGGCATCACCTGTGCGAAGCTCGATAGGGCCCGTTGGGATCTTGCCGATGCGCAGTTTCGGGCCGGGGCAGTCGATGAGAATACCGATCGTCTGGCCACGAGCCGCGGCGACTTCGCGAAGCAACACGATCCTCTCGCGGTGCCAGGCGTCGTCGCCGTGCGAGAAGTTCAGTCGAGCGACGTTCATTCCGGCATCGAGCAGCGCATCGAGGTTCTCGCGCGTCTGCGAGGCGGGCCCGATTGTCGCTACGATTTTTGTGCGCCGGGCGTTCTTGAGCTTGCGATCCAAGGGGGTTGTCTCCGTATCCGTACGCGGGACGGGGTGGCGCTAGGGGAACTCGAAGGGTTCCACGGCGTCGATCAGTTGAACCTTGAGCCGCTCGGGGTAGTCGGGCGGCACCGGCAGCCAGACGCCGACCATCTCGGGTCGATCCGCCTGCAAGTGCACCAACCGGACATCGCCGGCGAAGAACGCGCGCCCCTCGGCGGACTGCTCAAGCTCGTCGTATGTTGCGTTGCCCAGTGTCTCACGCCACATCGTCGCGATCTCGCGCATGAGCGTCTTCAGGTTGAGGACGGTCTCCGGCAGCACGCGACAAGGGCAGATCGTCATCTCCACGCCGGCGACGGTCACCGGGCGCGTGAGTGCTCCGATCCGGTCGCGGGTCTTCTGGCTGACAGTGCTCAGGACCATCGGCAGATTACTCGACAGTGGCGGAGGACTTCCATACGGATAGGATGGACGAGTCACGCTACAGCGGCAAACGAATGTCTGCTGGGTATGCCGTGACGTTGTTTCGAATCTTCGCGGAGCCTGGTCAATGATGCTGTCACTTCCTCGTACCCGCGTGGGGCTCGCTACCAGTGTTGTCGGGCTCGTACTGGCGGCGACGCCTGCGATAGCCAAGCAGAGCGAGCCCGTCAGCCGCGACCTTCGCTTGGCTGACTACTACGACTTCGTGGGGCTCAGCGAACTGGCCGTCGCGCCCGAGGGCGGCACGGTTGTCTTCGTGCGATCCGATATCGACGCCGATGCAGATCAGCGGCGGTCGTCGATCTGGACGATGAGCGCCGATGGTGCAGATCTCCACAAGCTGGTTGCTGAGGGCTCGGCACCCCCAGTTCTCGCCCGACGGTGAGGCACTTGCGTACCTCGATGACGGCCAGGTCTGGATGGTGTCTTTCAGTGGCGGCGAGCCCTGGCAGCTGACCGGCTTGCCGGGCGGTATCAGCGAGTGCGACTGGGCCCCTGGCGGCCGCAGCATCGTGGTTGTGGCGCGGGAGGCCGCCGACGCTCCACCACCGCTGATTTCCGACGATCAACTGCCGACCGCGCACGAGGTTCCGCCGCTCGAAGCCGAGGAGGTGGAGGCCCCGCCCGCGCTCGATGCCGGCGACTGGGTTCCCGCCGAGCCGGAGGTCACCGTTGAGGAGGAGGAGGCGGCGGCCGA
>Ga0114999_10008034_pt1 | contig 11843 bp, 7 predicted proteins | sample ArcticOcean_MG_C_3_FD_89820 | JGI IMG/M metagenome (GOLD analysis project Ga0114999, IMG submission 89820) | Marine microbial communities from western Arctic Ocean - ArcticOcean_MG_CB8_126 | ecosystem: Environmental > Aquatic > Marine > Oceanic | place: Arctic Ocean: Canada Basin | collected...
CATCCAATGGACAAGATCGGTTTTGACTTTGCGGAGGTGTTCGATGCCATTCAGCAGAAGGGCCGAGGTCATCATCGTCACATCCGCGCCGACCATCAGTAGTTTGAGAACGTCCTCGTGAGTGTGAACGCCGCCGGTCGCTGCCAAGCTGATATCAACCCTGCCGTTCAAGATCGCGATCCAGCGCATCGCGAGCCGATTGGTGAACGAGGTGCTCAGGCGGAGATTCGGCTTGACCTCCAGTTCCTCCAAGTCGATGTCCGGCTGATAGAACCGGTTGAATAGGACGAGGCCGTCTGCGCCCGCATCGGCAAAACGCTTCGCCATGTTCGCCGCTGAACTGAAGTAGGGACCGATTTTAACGGCCAAAGGGACCTTTGTTGCTTTGCGGACGTCACGCACAACTTCGACGTAGGTGTCCTCGATTACCGAGCCCGGTTCGTCGATGTCAGCGGCCATGAAGTAGATGTTCAATTCCAGCGCGTCGGCGCCTGCCTGCTCGATCTCACGTGCGTAGCGACTCCAACCTCCAGGGGAATAGGCATTGAGACTGGCGATCACCGGAATCTGAAGGGACTGTTTGGCGGCGCTGATGATTTCGAGATAGTGATCCGGCGTGGCGTTGTAGTCCATGTGAGCCGGCAGGTAGTCGAGAGCTTCAGGGAAACTCTCGGCTGGTTCGGAAAGATGGTGATGCAATGTCTCCGATTCGAGTTCAATCTGCTCCTCGAACAGCGAGGGCATCACCACCGCTGCGGCGCCCGCATCCTCCATCGCGAGCATGTGTCCCACGTCTTGGGTGAGAGGGCCCGCCGAGCCGACCAATGGATTGTCCAGTTCGAAACCTAGGTAGTTCGTCTTCAGGTTCATTGTTTCGTCTCCACGGCGACGGCCTGGCCGCTCTGCGCCTGCTCCGAGCCAGGTAAGCTCGCAAGGTGGTGATAGTAATCCCAGCGTTCTATTGCGGCTTTCTGCGCTGCCTTGAGTAACTTTGCCGCCTCTTTCGGACGGGCTTGACGCAGCATCCGGTAGCGCGTTTCGTTGTAGGCGAATTCCGCGAACTTCATTGACGGCGCCTTGCAATCTAACTGCAAGGGATTAAGCCCCTCTGCTTTCCGGCGTGGGTCGAAGCGATACAGAATCCAGTGTCCACTGCGGACGGCATGTTTCTGCTGCTCCATCCCGGCCTCCATGTGGATGCCGTGGGCGATGCAATGGCTATAGGCGATGATCAGCGACGGCCCGTCGTACTTCTCCGCCTCCGCGATGGCCTTGACGGTTTGGACGTCGCTGGCCCCCATTGCGATCTGCGAGACGTAAACACTGCCGTAGCCCATGGCGAGCAGGCCGAGATCCTTCTTGCCGGTCGACTTACCGTTGGACGCGAACTTTGCCACGGCGCCGAGCGGTGTCGCCTTCGAGGCCTGTCCGCCCGTATTGGAATAGACCTCCGTATCGAGCACGAGCACGTTGATGTTGTGTCCCGACGCCAGGGCGTGATCGAGACCTCCATAGCCGATGTCATACGCCCAGCCGTCGCCACCCATCAGCCATACGGACTTCTTCACGAGGCAGTCAGCGACGCTCAGGAGATTCTTGGCGTCTTGATTGCTCATCGCCTCCAGGCGAGACTTCAGCTCCGCGACCCGCTTCCGCTGCTCGAAGATGTCGGCTTCGTCGTCTTGCGGTGCTTCCAGGAGTTGTCGCGTCAGCTCGTCGCCGATGTCGGATGCCAGGGCCTGTACGAGACTCCGGGCCTGCTCCGTCTGGTGGTCGATCGAAATCCGGAAGCCAAGCCCGAACTCGGCGTTGTCTTCAAAAAGGGAATTCGACCATGCCGGTCCCCGGCCATCCTGGTTCTTGGCCCAGGGTGTGGTGGGAAGGTTGCCGCCATAGATGGACGAGCATCCCGTCGCGTTCGCCACGAGCAACCGGTCGCCGTACATCTGCGAAACGAGTTTCACGTAAGGGGTCTCTCCGCACCCTGCGCAGGCACCCGAGTACTCGAAGAGCGGCTGCAGCAACTGCGAGCCTTTGACCGTCTCTATGCGTACCTTGGTGCGGTCCATTTCAGGGATATCGAGGAAGAACTTGTAGCGTTCCTTCTCGCGCTCGTGAACCTCATCGACCGGCGTCATGTTGATCGCCTTGAGCCGCGTTTCGCTCTTGTTCTTCGCCGGACACACATGCACGCAAAGGCTACAGCCCGTGCAGTCTTCTGGCGCGGTCTGGTACGTGACCTTCAAGTTCATCGATTTGTAGTCACGGTCGGTGAAGTCCGATGAGAGGAAGTTTGCCGGCGCCTCTTCAAGCGCCTCCGGCTCGAAAACTTTCACGCGAATCGCCGCGTGCGGGCAGACCATGGCGCACTTGGCGCACTGGATACAAACGTCCGGATCCCACACGGGGATCTCGTGCGCGATGTTCCGGCGTTCCCAGTGCGCGGTGCCGGTCGGAAATGTCCCATCCACGGAGAGCGCGCTCACTGGCACGAAATCTCCTTGACCGGAGATCAATTGGGACGTGAAGGTTTGGACATACTCCGATGCCTCGATCGGCACAACCGGTGGGCGATTTCTTTGCGAAGTCGCGGCCCCGGGTGTTTTCACCTCATGCAGATGAGCCAGCGCACTGTCGACGGCGTCGAAATTCTTACGAATGATGACCTCGCCGCGAGAGCCGTAGGCCTTCTGGATGTAAGCCTTGATCCTCTCGACGGCTTCATCGATCGGCAGGATGTCCGCGATGGCGAAGAAGCATATCTGCATGATGGTGTTGATGCGCGTGCCCATGCCGGCCGCCCGCGCAACCTTGATTGCATCAATGGCATAGAGCCGCAGTTCTTTCTCGACGATCTGCTCCTGCACCTCTCGCGGAAGGTGGTCCCACACTTCTTCGGGAGGGTGGGGGCAGTTCAGTAGAAACGCCGCCCCCTGCTCCGCGTGGGAAAGCATATCCACGCGATCCAGGAATCCGAACTGGTGGCAGGCGATGAAGTTGGCGGAGTGAATCAAGTAGGCCGAGCGGATTGGTTGCTTGCCGAACCGCAGGTGGGAAACGGTCACAGCGCCGGCCTTCTTCGAGTCGTAGACGAAGTAGCCCTGCACATACCGTTGCGCGTCTTCACCCAGGATCTTGATGGAGTTCTTGTTCGCGCTAACGGTGCCGTCCGAGCCAAGACCATAGAAGAGCCCGCGGAACCCGGAGCGATCCTCGGTGGAGTAGGACGGGTCCGTCGGAAGGCTTAGGCCCGTCACGTCATCTTCGATTCCCACCGTGAAGTGATTCCGGGGCCGGTGATTCCGTAGCTCATCGAGGATGGTCTTCACCATGGCCGGCGTAAACTCTTTCGACGACAGCCCATACCGGCCGCCTACGACGTGTGGTGTCTTCTCGAACTTGGGCTTTTCGGCAAACTCGGCTTCTCGCAGTGTCGTGACAACATCCAAGTAGAGGGGGTCTCCGATTGCGCCGGGCTCTTTAGTTCGATCGAGCACCGCGATCGATTTCGTTGCTTCCGGTAATGCGTCAACGAAATGGTCGAGAGAAAACGGCCGATAGAGGTGTACCGCCAGTACGCCGACACGCTCTCCGTCGGCGACAAGCTGGTCAACGACCTCGCAGGCTGTATCGGCGGCTGACCCCATGACGACGATCACGCGCTCGGCCTGTGGATGGCCGTGATAGTCAAACAGCTTGTATCGCCGGCCGGTCAGTTCCCCGAAGCGCTTCATCTCTTGCTCGACGATCCCGGCGCAGGCGTTATAGAAAGGGTTGCAGGCTTCTCGCGCCTGAAAGAAGACGTCCGGGTTCTGGGCCGATCCGCGCATCACCGGGTGGTCCGGCGATAGCGCCCGCTCACGATGCTCGTGAATCCACTTGTCTTGCACCATCGAGCGGATGTCGTCATCCGTTAGGACTTCGACCTTTGACAGTTCGTGGGATGTGCGGAACCCGTCGAAGAAGTGCACGAACGGCACTCGGCTGCGCAGCGTCGCCGCTTGCGCGATGAGGGCCATGTCCATCACCTGCTGCGGGTTTTGTGATGCCAGCAGTGCAAACCCGGTTTGCCGAACAGCCATGACGTCGCTGTGATCGCAGAAGATCGATAGAGCGTGGGTCGCCACCGTCCTTGCCGCCACGTGAAAGACCGTCGGGGTCAACTCGCCGGCGATCTTGTACATGTTGGGGATCATCAACAGCAGCCCCTGTGAAGCGGTAAACGTGCAGGTCAACGAGCCGGTTTGCAACGCTCCGTGTACCGCACCGGCGGCTCCTCCTTCGCTCTGCATCTCCTGCACGAACGGGGTTGCTCCCCAGGAGTTTGTTTTTCCTGCCGACGACCAAGCGTCCGACCATTCCCCCATGGGGCTCGAGGGAGTGATCGGGTAAATCGCAATGACTTCGTTCGTTCGAAAGGCGACATCGGCTGCCGCCTCGTTTCCGTCCATGACCCTACGTTCTCTTGCCATTCCGTGACCTCGTCACGGATTTATGCAAGCGGGTCGCCACACCCAGGCTGGGCGTCTGTATGTGTCTCTAGCCTCGGACGGGACCGGAGTGGGGCAAATGCCCTTTTGCTGGTTTTGGGAACTGGGTATGGAGCCGCAGAAAGTCGGCCTGGAAGCGGAGCACGTGACACGCTCCGCCTTTCGGGCGGTCGATGATGTCCCCCGGGCGATGTTTCAATACTACGACGGTCTGCGGACGACCCCATCTATGCCGAGTCGATCCAGGCCTAGCCGAAGGAATAGCCTGTAACGCGCCCCAGAACCGCATCGCCTTAGCTATTGAAACCAGTCCACCGCAGTGGTACGGTATGGGTGAACTGACGGCTGCGAACTACCTTCATACATATATCTCGGAATCTTAAACGGAAGATTCATTCCATAAGGAGCGAATCATGTTTGACGCAGCCGAGAAGAAGGAAACCGGGATGCCTTGGGGCATCATCGGTGGTGCCATAGCCCTAGTGGGGCTCATGACTGTCGGTTACTTCATGGTCACCTAGGGACCGGACGGAGTTAGCGGTGTCGGGCCGAAGTAGTGGTCCGCGAAGTAAGCGCTCACGCGCGACGGCGGGCAGTTGTGCGTCGGGTTACGCCTTTCGTAGAGTCCGGATGTACACGTTACGGAACGCGACGGGTCCGTGGTCACCCTGAAGTAGCAGTGGGGCCCGAGGTTTCTCTTCCCAAGGGGACCGGCCCCGAGTCGATTTCGGCAGCTCGAAGTCTTCGTGAACGAGTTGCCCGTTCAGTTCGACTCTCAAGAAACGGGCATTCTCGACCTTCTGGCCACCGGCGTTGAATCGTGGCGCGCGGAACCAGAGGTGGAAGCTTTCCCACTCACCGGCCGGTCGGCTGGCGTTTACCAGGGGCGGCTCGCCGCCGACACGCTTCTCGTTGATCACCGGTGCGTAGATGCCGCCGTTGTCTCCATATTTGAGTTCGCTGTGGCCGTAGCTGTCGCGCATCGAGATTTCGTACAGCCCCATCACACAGATACCAGAGTTTGACTCCTTGGCGATCATCGATTCGAGATACAGCTCGATATCGGCGTAGTCCTTCTTCGTGATGGGATTGTCGGACTTGCCCGCGCGATTGTTAACGAAGGCGGGTGTGTTTGTCGAACTGGGTTCGTGCTTGTAGGAGAGTGTCGTCCGGTTCCTGGGGTCGAGCCCGACCTCGGTTGCGATCCGCCAGTCGAACGGCTTCGCGGCGCGCCCTTGGTCCTGCTGCGGCTGCCACTGCTCCAAGTCCTTCCCGTTGAACAACGATTGCCACCCCTGCGCGGGGTCCTTGATCTGGGGTTGAAGGATTTTGAACTCGGGCGTCTGGTTTTGGCCGGCGGCTCGTGCGAGTTCGGGGAGCCCGCTCGCGAGAGCGCCAGTCGCGAGCAAGAATTGCCGACGTTGCATGGGCTCTATTGTAGTCGGCTTGGCGTGCTACGAACCTACTCGATCCTCGGCATCAGTCAACCAGTCCAAGGTGAAACGAGCCAAAGTGAGTGTTTCGTACGCGGAGTCGTCACCCCGTTCGTAGAGGCAGGCGACCGTATTGTTCCCCAGAGCCGCAAGCGACGAATAGGCGGATGGCCCGCTGTGTAGTGATTTCGCAACAGGCCACGACTCGCCCTCGTCGTAGCTGATACGGACGGTCATATTGACACGACTCTCCGTACTCGCGGGATTCGAAAACAAGACACAGTCTTTGCCCGAATCGGCGGCGAGGGTGTAGCGTACAAAGCTGCCCTGGCAGACCGGCTCGATGAGCGTCTCGTCGAAGGCGAGATCGCTCCAGGTCGCACCGCCGTCATCACTCCAGGCCAGCGCGCGTTTGCCAAGCTTTCCCTTGTCCTTGGCGACCTTACCCCAATAGCTACGCATGTTGATCAGCAGACGGCCGTCGGTGAGTTCCACCACCTGGGCTTCGTCGGTGTGTTCAGGGAGTAGCCCGCCAAGCTGCCAAGTTTCGCCGTGGTCGTCACTGTAGAAGACGTGCGAATGATGAATGCGTTGCTCGCCCGACATCACGCCGTGATCGCAGGGGACGACGAGTCTTCCTTTGTGCGGGCCTTGCTCCATCTGGATACTGACGCCGGGGCCGGTCGCGACCCACACCCAGTGGCCGTGCATCACGCCTTGCGAAATGTTCACGGGCACCGACCACGTGACGCCGTCGTCTTCACTCTTCGTGATCAATACTTCCTTGTTGTCGCGGCAAAATGGCATCCAGATCGTGCCGGTGTCTTGATCGACGACAGGGCAGGGGTTTCCGATTGTGACGTCCGCGCTGCCTCCCTCCTCGTAGACGACCACGTGTGACGACCAAGTTTCCCCGCCATCCGTCGAGCGCTTCATGATCAGGTCGATGTCGCCGTGGTCGCGGCGGTTGTTCCTGCGTCCCTCGCAGAAGGCGAGCAGCGCACCGGACTGTGTAGTGAGCAACGCGGGAATACGATAGCTGTGGTATCCATCTTCGCCGGCGGTCCAAAGGGGTCTCTGATCAAGTCCCGCCTCCTGGGAGGAATCGTCGGACCCGCAGTGGATGGCGGTGGCGGCAAGCGCCAGCGGGGCCCGCGTGATGATCGTACGTCGCGTCAGGAAAGACATGTCGGAGCCATGTATAGCGCGATGAGCGCGAGAGCGTCAAGACACAACTTCATGGGTGGACACTCATCGCCCCTATAATGGTCGCCATCTAGACATTGATGCCCCTGTGTCCCCCATCGCTCAACGACATCGCTTTGTTCTAGCCGTTGGCATGCTGATCGCCACGCCACTGATGGCCGGGGAACGTTCTAGATCGGTACCTTTCCATTCTTAAGTAACGAGGCACAAACGTGTACGACCTAATCATTCGCAACGGAACTCTCGTCGATCCCGCACAAGGCATCAACACCCAGAAAGACATCGCCCTTACCGGCGGACGAGTCGCCGCGGTTCTCGAGCCCAATACCGAAGTGGAGGCCAAGCACACTCTCGACGTTCGCGGCCTGTACGTCGTGCCGGGACTCATCGACCTGCACGTACATGTCTTCTCCGGCGTAACCCACTACGGGATCGATGTCGACCCGACCTGTTTGGCGAGGGGCGTCACCACAGTCCTTGATGCGGGTTCGTCGGGAGCGCTCACTTTTCCGGGTTTCCGCAAGTTCGTGATCGATGCGTCACAGACGAGGCTCTACGCCCTGCTCAATATCTCGGCGATGGGTTTGGTCAGCGGAGCGGAGACCGTTCCGCCGCTGGGCGAGCTTGAGGACTTGCGCTACGTGGACGTAGAAAGCGCCGTCCGGATGATCGAAGCGAATCGGGACCGTATCCTTGGCGTGAAAGTACGCCTCTCGAACTTCCTGGCAAATGATGGCAAGAATGAAATCCCGGCACTGTTGCGCGCGCGGGAAGCCGCCGAGGCCGTCCGCCTTCCACTGATGGTGCACTCGCCGGTTTCGAGTATTCCCACCGAACGTATTCTCGACGAGTTGCGGCCCGGCGACATCCTCACCCACTGCGTTCATGGCCATGGCGCCGGCGGCATCATGGATGACGACCTGAAGGTTCTGCCCGCGGTTCGCAAGAAGGTCGAGCAAGGCCTACGGCTTGATGTCGGCCACGGGCGCGGCAGCTTCACGTTCCGGGTCGCACGCGCGGCGTTGGAGCAAGGCGTCGTGCCGGGAACGATCAGCAGCGACCTGCACACCTACAATCTGCATGGGCCCGTCTTCGACCTGGTCACCACGATGGACAAGTTCCTCCACATCGGGATGGATCTCTTCGAGGTCGTGCGGCGCGTTACCAGCACGCCCGCCGAGGTCCTCGGGATGCCCGACGAAATCGGCACCCTCAAACCGGGCGCCTTTGCGGATATCGCCGTCCTCGAAATGCAAGACGGCGAGTTCGATCTGACGGATACCTTTGGGATTACCGAGACAGGTCACACCCATCTGGAACCCCGATATATTTTCCGGGGTGGGCAACAAGTAGGAGTGCTGCCGCGGCCCGACTCCTCCGGCGACTACTTCGAGCCGGTCAAGATTCCGGTCTCACCCCAATCCGAATAGCAGGGCGATACCGAAACATTGGGGACTGTACCAAGGGCCACGCGACCGAGTCCTTTGCTCCCGACCCTGCCGAACGGCGCGCCGTGGACTGTCCCCATTTGTTCAAGCTACATCTTCATCGCAAGGTCAACCAGGGCTCGTACCCCGAAACCGCTCGGTCCCGACGGAAGATCCGGCTCCGACTTATCCTGCCAGGCTTTGCCGGCGATATCGAGATGGACCCACGGTAGCGGATCGGCGAACTGCTTGAGGAACATTGCCGCTGTGATCGACCCGCCCCAGCGTGACCCGATGTTCGGCAGGTCGGCGATGGGACTTTTCAGGTCGTCCATATACTCTTCATCCATCGGCATGGGCCAGAGTTTTTCGCCTACCGCTTCGGCCGAGGCAAGAAGCTTCGCCTGCCAGTCGTCGTTATTACTGAAAGCGCCCGAACGCAAATTCCCCAAGGCCACGACGATCGATCCCGTTAACGTGGCGGCATCGACCAAATGAGTACAGCCGATCTGCTGCGCGTAGGTGAGCGCATCCGCGAGGATCAAGCGGCCTTCAGCATCGGTGTTAAGCACCTCAACGGTCTTGCCCGACATTGACGTTACGATGTCACCCGGGCGTTGCGCCCTCGCGCTCGGCATGTTCTCGACCGAGGGCACGACGGCTGTAACCGGCACGTTCGGCTTGAGCGCCGCCAGCGCACGGATCGCGCCGAGCATCGCCGCGCCGCCCGCCATGTCGTACTTCATCTCGTGCATGTCCTTGGATGGCTTGATCGAGATGCCGCCGGTATCAAAGGTGACAGCTTTGCCGACCAATCCGAGATGCTGCCCACTCGCGGCATTCTCCGGCCGATAGCGCACGATCATCAGCGCCGGGGGCTGGTCGCTTCCTTGCGAGACCCCAAGCAGCGTGTTCATCTTGAGAGCCTCAAGCTCCGGCTGCCGAAGTACCTCGATCTCAAGCCCCATCTCGCCCGCCATGGTGGTCGTGCGCGCCGCCATCTCTGTTGGTGTCAACACATTGCCGGGATCGTTGACGAGGCCACGTGAGAAATTCTGAGATTCGCCGATGGCTCTGCCCCGAGAGATACCGGCCTCGGCGCTTTCCTGTGTACAGAGCAACATGCCGCCGACCCCTTTGTTGTCGGCATCAATCGTCTTGTAAGTATCTACGGCATAGTCAGCAAGTACGGCTCCCTCAACAAGAACGTGAACCTCTCGTTCGGCGGATTCCCGGCCTGGAACTTCGATCGCAATCGTCGGCTTCGCCGCGGACCGCAGGGCGCGAATAGCCGCACCGCCAACCCGTCGCAGGCGAGGGAGCGTGCACTCGGCCGACTTGCCGCCACCGACCAGCAGGAGTCGCCCGGCTCGAAATCCGCTCGGGCGATGAATCACGGCTGTGCTGAGAAACTTGGCGCTAAATTCCTTCCGCTCGTAGAGTTCAGGGATGAGGCCGGCGGTGAGTTCGGCGAAACGGCCGCCGGGGCGGTCGCCCTGCTCGTCTTCAAACAAAATGAGGACGGCCGCGTCAACTTCCACGGCTTCAATCGCTGTCTTCGTCAGTTCAAAGGTCATTCAGACCATTATCGCGGGTTCACCGGAACGTTGAGTATCACTCCAAATCCGTCGGTAAGCATCGGACTTAGTACTGCTCCATATATTCAAGCTCTAACGTCCGGTCATCTCTTGGCCCGTTCACGGGCCATGCTTTCGACTAGGCCAGGCGTTTTACGCCGGGTATCTTACCCAACCACATGATCTCAGGCCCCTTCGAGGGGCCTTACCCAAAAAGGGCTTGAGCCCCTACCCACTGGGTGCATGCCTCGGCTGGTACGAACGATGATGGAAGAGCCTATCGAGGCCCTCCCAAACTAGATTCCTCGCAGCATCTCCTCGTACGTACGAATGTGGCTTGGCGCGGCGACTCGTCACGTCGCACGTATAATCTACCCATATGCATCGTCGTTCGTTTCTGCTCTCCAGTGTTGGGCTCGGTGTCGCCGGGTCGTCTCTTCTGCTTAGGCCTGCGATGGCCGGCCCGCCGTCGACTCCGAAGAAGATCGCCGCCATCGTCACCGAGTACCGCAACAACTCGCATGCCGACGTAATCATCGGCAAGTATCTCGATGGATACCGCCAGAACGGCCAAGCGCCGAAGCCGGCGTCCAAGATCGTCTCGCTCTACACGGCCCAGGTGCCGAAGAACGACATGAGCCGCGACAAAGCGAAAGAGCACAACGTCCCGATTTATCGCACGATCTGGGAAGCGCTTACGCTTGGCACCGACAAACTCGCGGTCGATGGTGTTCTGCTCATCGGTGAACACGGCGATTATCCATCGAATGACAAGGGGCAGAAGCTCTATCCGCGCTTTGAATTGTTTCTCGAAATTGCCGACGCCTTCCGGCGGACGAACCAATCCGTCCCCATGTTCAGCGACAAGCATCTCTCCTACAGTTGGCTCAAGGCCAAACGCATGGTCGAGATCTCGCGGGAGTTGGACTTCCCCTTCATGGCGGGCTCGTCCGTTCCCGTGACGCATCGTTCACCGGACTGGGATCTCGACTGGGGTACGCCGCTCGATAAGGCGGGCGCCGTGGCCTACGGCGGGAAGGAAGCCTATGCCTACCACATGATGGAGGGCATGCAGTCGCTTGTCGAACGGCGGCAGGGCGGGGAAAGCGGTGTTGCTTGGACCGAATGCATCGAGGGGCCGGCTGTCTGGAATTACCTCGACCGTACGCCCTGGGCAAAGAAGATTTTCGATGCCTGCCTGACGGTCAGCAAGACGCGCAAACCAGGTGTACCGCGCGAACTGGTCAAGGAACCGACAGCCTATCTCTTCGGCTATCGCGATGGACTCGAAGCGGCGACATTCATGATGAATGGACTTGTCAACGATTTCAACGCAGGGGTCCTCCCGAAGGGATCGAGTGAGGCCAAGCCCGTCCTCATGTGGCTCGAAAACGCCAAGCCATACGGCCATTTTGCGTGCTTGGTCCAAATGATCGAGAAGATGTTCGAGACCGGCAAGCCAACCTACCCAGTAGAGCGGACACTGCTTGTAAGCGGCATGCTCGACTTCGCGTTGGAGTCGCGCTTCCAAGGCTACAAGCGGCTGAAGACGCCCGAACTTGATGTGAAGTATGAAGCTCGGCGGGAGTCACACTACTGCAAGGGCGACCCCATCTGGGCCTAGCGGATACAACGAACTTGAAAGGTTAGTGATTGAAGATGAAGCGTAGAACATTCCTGTTGTCCAGCATGGCTGCCGGAGCCGTCGCG
>Ga0114999_10008037_pt1 | contig 11840 bp, 11 predicted proteins | sample ArcticOcean_MG_C_3_FD_89820 | JGI IMG/M metagenome (GOLD analysis project Ga0114999, IMG submission 89820) | Marine microbial communities from western Arctic Ocean - ArcticOcean_MG_CB8_126 | ecosystem: Environmental > Aquatic > Marine > Oceanic | place: Arctic Ocean: Canada Basin | collected...
CGTCGACGCGGCGGGGATGAGTGAGCGCAACTCGTCATCGGACATTTGCACGAGTTGCGCTGCCTGGTTCCTCATGCCGGCGATGACGGGGTCATACACATCATTGCTCTGGATTGCGGCAACGATGGCGTCACGGTCGAATTCTCTGTAACCGCCTCTGAGACCACCAGGAGCGATCGAGGCCAAATCGACGCCAACATCATGGGACGTGGGGTGGAATGCCTGCTCTTGCGCACCGGCGACCCGCGGCATCAGGCAACCCGTTGCCGCGAGGATCATGGCGACCAGCACTCCGGGCACCTTCAACTGCCTTTCACTCCAGGCCATAGATCCTCTGGAAATTTCCGCGAAAGATCAGCCGCTCTTGTGCGTCGCTCAGACCGAGCCTTCTGATCGCCTCGGGCGCGGGTATCGTTAGAACCGCTTCGGTGTCGACGTCGTCCAGCATGTGAATCAGGTTGGCCGCCTCGAAGGAGTCCCCGCACAGATAGGGGTTGCCACTGTTAGGTAAGTACGCTTCGCGATCAAATATCTTCACCGAATCTTCTCCCGCCAATCGGTACAGGTGCGCCAGTGTGCCTCCGAGAATCGCTTCTTTCTCTGTCTGCGGCAGGTTCACCATCTGGAAGCCGCGTATGGCGAACAGGGGAATGCCATGGGGAGCATTCGAGCCGCAGACGAGCTTGTGGACCGCAGACACCCATGAGCCGTTTGATGCAGTAGCGTTCGACTGAGACCAGCGTGGTGAGCCCCAGATAAACATTTGGGCTTTGCTGGGCGACCTCGGCAATACGCCCCTCGGCGGGCAGTGGGGGTTTCATGCTCACTTGCGGGGCACTGGGCCGGAAGCCGACGTCCACTGAACCAAACCAGATCCATAATCCGCGTGGCGCTGATCGGCAGACCGAGTGAATGTAGTGGCCACCAGAGGACTCGATGGCGTAGGAACATCAGCGTCCCCATCACCCCGGCGACCCCCGTCTGTAGCCAGCCACTGAAGTTGGGGAGCGTCGGATGCTTCAAGTAGACGTCAAGGTATCGGAACGGTGTCATCGCGATCAACTGGACGTAGCCGGCATTGAGATTGATCCCGCCGTATTCGTAGGCCAGGGTCAACATCATCCAGCACGAACGCACCATCGTCACACCGGCCCAAAGGGGTAGACCGGCGGCATTAGCACCAGAATCATGAACAGGGATCCGCCGAGCGTACTGAATACGGCGGCTCGGTAGGACATGATCTCGTCGTCGTCGTTGACCTGCCCTCGGGGGCCGAAGGCGCCGCGCCCCACACTACGCAGATGGCTGCGAGCCATCCACAGACCGCCCAGACAAAGAACGATCATCGCTCCCGTGCCTTGATGCGCCAGGATGGCCGAGTTGGCGGCGAAGTCCAAGTGCTCCGTGCTGTGTTTCAGATCATCAATGTCGGCTTCAATGCGATTAGCGCAGGCCAGATTTCTGCTGCAGTTAGGCGCCACCGCGGGGAGACTGATCCTGTCTTTCCACGTGGTGGATCTATCCTACGTGAATGACGACGTACGAGTCCTCGCCGTGTCCGAGGATTCTGTGAACCCCTGAAGAGCTCGGCAGTAGAATGAAGTTCCCGATCTTCCAACTGAGCGCGGATCGTCCTGGAGTATCCGCCACGGTATCTGGCCCTCAGAAATCGTCCAGTCCGAATCGGTAGCCGCGGATCTGAGCGAGGGGGGCGTCATCGTTGATATAGTTGACGCACAGGAATCTGCCTCGCTCGTACTCAACCCAGCCCGTATAGCCGCTGTCGGCGAAGGGACTCGTGTCTAGATCGAGAGGCAGCAGGAGTCCTTTCTGCTGACTCACCTCTGGTTCGAGGGCACTCTCTATTGGCTCGAGATAGGCGAAGGTGTGGACGGATGTTCCGCCGGTGGCCATGACGATTTCGGATTCGGTCTCGGCCGTGTTGTGGCTGCGCTCGAAGCGCTCGACGAAGCGTTCATTGGCAGCGTCGCCTTTGACCTTTGGGATCACGATGGTGCGTTTGGCGAGACGGATCTTCCTGGTTTGTTCGCTCCTATCGACTCGCCACTGGGAACGTAGACCAAAACGTCCGGTTACGAGCACGAGTCCATCCTGAGTGAGTCCGGCGATCGGCATCCCGTGCGCCGCCGGGTTCAGCGTGTCATAGGGACCCGACCAGGTGGTGCCGCCGTCGATGGAGATGAGTTTCTGTAGCGGACGGCCAAGATCCTCTCTCTCATAAGAGACCAATTCGCCACCAGGCATCCCCACAATGCTCGCCTCGTCGAGTTCGTGACTCGGGTCTTCGTTCATCGGGACCGGCTCCGCCCACGAGATGCCGGCGTCGTGGCTGACGAAGAGCATCTGCGTCAGGCGGTTGGCGTCGTCGACGCGAAAGTTGGTTGCCAGCAGCCACCGATCATCGGGTAGCTCGGTCACCTGGTCAGGGCAGATCCCGCGAATCGACGTGGGCTGCGGCTCCGAAAAGCTGCGCCCCTCATCCTCGCTGAACCAGAAGAAGACGCGTGCCTGATCCTCGACACCCCATTCGCCCGGTGGAAAAGGGATCCGGTCCGCGAGAAGAAGAATGCGTCCATCTGCCAGTTGCTGAATCTTGGGGCCATTCCAGGTGGTGAGGATGCCCGATGACGGTGACTCGTCGATGACAACGTGGCGATCCGACCATGTTTTACCTGCATCGTCGCTGTGGCGGACGATGATCCGACAGAACTCGCTGGCGACGTGGCCGTTGCTCTCCCGGTAGGCGAGCAGGATCCGTCCCGAGGCAGTCATGCACAGGTGCGGGAAACACTCGTAGACGGAATCGTCCCGGGAAATCGTGAATTTCTTAACGGCCATGAGATGAACCTTTCAGCGAGGAAAATCCGAAATCAGCAAGACAGTTGCGCCTCGAGAGCGGGACCACCATCGCCGGCGAAGCCCCCAACGCCGTTGCCAGCGATCGTCGTGATCGTGCCCGTCGCTGCGTCCACCCGTCGGAGACGGTAGCTGAAGCAATCCTTGATGAAGAGGTTGCCTGCTTCATCGCGGGCGATGCTGTATGGATGTTTTAGTTGTGCCTGAGTTGCCGGGCCATGATCTCCAGAGAAGCCAGGCGTCCCAATGCCGGCGATGTGCCGGATGATTCGGGTCGCCAGATCGAGGCGAAAGATGATGGCGTTGTTGCCGTCAGCAACGATAAGCGCACGGTCAACGACAATGACGTCGCGTAAGCGGCCAAAACACGCCTCTTGCGCTAGGACGCCGTCCTGAAGAGCGCCGATCTTGCCCACTCCAGCGACTGTGGTGATCAGGCCCGTCGATGCGTCGACACGGCGGATGCGATCGTTGTCTGTATCGACGATGAACAGATTGCCGGCATTATCGAGGTCGACGGCCAACGGTGCTGCCAACTCGGCCATCGTTGCCGGCCCATTGTCACCCGAGAAGCCTTCGCTGCCCGTACCCGCCACGGTGGTGATGATCCCCGTATCCCCGTCGACGCGGCGGACACAATGATTGCGTGTGTCGGCAATGAACAGGTTGCCGGCACGGTCGAAGCGGGCACCGTGTGGGACGGCTAAGCTCGCATGTATTGCGGCGCCACCGTCACCGGAGTAGGTGTCGGCACCATTGCCGACGAATGTGCTGATAACCTGTGTGCTGGGGTCGATGCGACGAATCCTGTTGTGGTGGGCATCGGTGACGAACAGCCCGTCAGTGTCATCGACCATGACACGCATGGGATGGGTCGAAAAGACAGCAGACGTCGCTGGTCCGCCGTCGCCGATGTTGACGGCAGCGTCTCCCGTGATCGTGCCGCCTCCGGCGATGCTGTGGATGACGCCCGTAGACAGATCGACGACTCGCACGCGGCGATTGCTTATATCGGTGAAGTAGAGCTTTCCTCGTGCGACATCCATCAGTCAAGACCGATGCGGTCGGCGCTGTCAGCCGGCCAGTAGTCGATGACGACCCACTCGCTTTCGCCGACGTGTACATTGCGCCCTGCGTGCACGACCTTGCGCCCCACACTGACGAAGTCGCCCTCGACATACGTGCGCGTATCGTCGCCGATCGTCATCTCCAGGGCACCTGCGGTCACGTAGAAGAACTGTTCGAGATCGTGGGCGTGCTCTTCGAAATCACCGTCCTTGTCGAAGCGCTGGACAACGATGGTCATGTTGCCGTCGCTCGACTGGCGCCGGGGCAGTATGAACCAACCGACATTCTTCGACTCCGCCGATCTCATGTCGGGTGAGCGATTCACCGTGTCGGTCTGCATGATTCGTCTCCTTTTGAGCGTCGTGGCTGACGGATTCCGAGATTCTGCCTGGAATGATACGCTGACCGTCTCAGCCATGTGTCGTGGCTTGTTGCTGAGCGAAGAATCTCGTCTATTGTGCTGGGGAACAAATGGCTGGCAGAAAAATCTGACCTGATACGTCATCAAATTTGCAGGGATTCGAAACCCTTGCCGAACGCGACTGGAGAGCAACATGACAGCAAGCAAGTGCCCGGTGATGGGCGGATCTCACGCCCGTGGTACCACAGCAAACCAGCATTGGTGGCCGAACCAACTGAATCTGAAGATTCTGCATCAGAACTCTTCTCCCTCCGATCCCATGGGCGAGAATTTCAACTACGCCAAGGAATTCAGAAAGCTCAAACTGGATGCCCTGAAGAAGGACATCGAGGCAGTGATGACCACGTCGCAGGACTGGTGGCCCGCTGACTACGGCCACTATGGGCCACTATTTATCCGGATGGCATGGCACAGTGCAGGCACCTACCGCATAGAAGACGGTCGCGGCGGCGCCGCTTCAGGCACCCTGCGCTTTGCGCCCCTCAACAGTTGGCCCGACAACGGCAACCTCGACAAGGCGCGCAGACTGTTGTGGCCGATCAAACAGAAATACGGCCGCAAGATCTCGTGGGCCGACCTGATGATCTTGACCGGCAACTGCGCCCTCGAGTCTATGGGGTTCAAGACTTTCGGCTTCGCCGGTGGCCGTGAGGACGTCTGGGAACCCGAGGAGGATATCTACTGGGGTTCTGAGACCACGTGGCTCGGTGACGAGCGCTACAGTGGCGACAGGGATCTTGAGAAGCCACTCGGCGCCGTGCAGATGGGGCTGATCTATGTCAACCCGGAAGGCCCCAATGGCCATCCCGACCCGCTCGCTGCCGCAAGGGACATTCGAGAGACCTTCGCTCGCATGGCGATGGATGACGAGGAGACCGTTGCCCTGATCGCCGGCGGACACACCTTCGGCAAAGCTCACGGCGCCGGGGATGCCGCTCACGTTGGTCCCGAACCCGAGGGGGCCGGCATCGAGGAGCAGGGCTTCGGCTGGAAGAACAGCTTTGGCAGTGGCAAAGGTGGCGACACGATCACCAGCGGCTTGGAAGGCGCCTGGACCACGGAGCCGGCCAAGTGGGACAACAATTTCTTCGACAACCTGTTCGGCTACGAATGGAAGCTGACGAAGAGCCCTGCAGGCGCGCAGCAGTGGACACCAAAGAATGCTTCTGCCAAGGGCACTGTGCCCGATGCGCACGATGGGTCAAAGCGGCATGCCCCCATGATGCTGACGACGGACCTCGCATTGAGGAAAGACCCGGAATACGCACAAATCTCGAAACGCTTTCACAAGAATCCGAAGCAGTTCGCCGACGCCTTCGCCAAGGCGTGGTACAAACTGACGCACCGTGACATGGGGCCGCACGCGCGCTGTCTCGGCTCGTTGGTTCCGAAAAAGCCACAATTGTGGCAAGATCCCATCCCTGAAGTCACGCACAAGCTGATCGGCAAGAAGGAAGCCACGGCTCTCAAGGGCAAGATTCTCGAATCAGGGCTATCCATCTCCCATCTGGTGTCCACCGCCTGGGCATCGGCGGCATCCTTCCGCGGCACCGATAAACGCGGTGGGGCAAATGGCGCGCGCCTTCGTCTGGCGCCGCAAAAGGATTGGGAAGTGAACAGCCCCGCCGCATTGGGCAAGGTGCTCAAGGTTTTGGGCAAGATTCAGAACGCCTTCAACAAGACACTGGTTGGTGGCAAGAAGGTGTCACTGGCTGACGTCATCGTTCTTGGCGGGTGCGCCGGTATCGAGGCTGCGGCCAAGAAGGCTGGCCACAAAATACAGGTGCCTTTTTCGCCGGGGCGTGCAGACGCGTCGCAGAAGCAGACCGACGTGGAGTCCTTTGCCGTACTCGAACCCACGGCGGACGGATTCCGCAATCACCTCGGCAATGGACACCGCGGATCGGCGGAGGAACTGTTGGTGGACCGGGCGCACATGCTGACACTGACGGCGCCTGAAATGACGGTTCTCGTCGGTGGCTTGCGTGTGCTGAATGCGAATGTGGGGCAGTCCGACCTGGGTGTCTTCACTGAGCGTCCGGAGACTTTGAGCAACGATTTTTTTGTGAATCTGCTCGACGTCAACACCGCATGGCAGGTGCATGCACAATGCGAGCACGTGTTTGAAGGCCGCGATCTCGGCGATGGCACGGTGAAGTGGTCTGGCACCGCCGTCGATCTCGTTTTCGGTTCGAACTCGCAACTGCGGGCCGTGGCCGAAGCCTACGCGTGCGACGACTCTCAGGAGGCATTTGTCGCTGACTTTGTCGCTGCCTGGAACAAGGTGATGAATCTTGATCGGTTCGACCTGAGCTGATCGTCGCTTCTGCTTGCGGCACTCGTGCGTGTCGCAAGCAGATGCAGCCGCTTTCTAAATGATGGGCACGCCATCGGGCCGACGTGCTCGGGGCTGCAGATGCCTTTGGGCCAGAAGATCTTGCGCCGTCCTACCCAGCTGGCCGTGGCGCACCAGGCCGTAGCGTATCAAGGCCTGGTCGAGCACCGGGCGACACTCGGGGAAGTCGAGCCACAGCGCCTTAGCAGCACGCGCTTGCGATCCTCGTCAGGCACTTCCTCGTGCCCCGCCCGTCCATGCAGCACGGTAAAATTATTCGCGAACTGGATGTCGCCCGTGTGGAAGGGAAACTCCAGGCAGGATGCAGCCGAGATCTCACCCATCAGGTCAAAAATCTGCGTCTCCTCGTGTGTCAGTGGCTGCTCCAGTCGCTGTCGGGCTTTTGCCGATCCAGCCACGATTGTAGCGGCACGACTCGACGGGAAAGCCGTGCAGCAGGGCGAAACCCCGACCCTGTTGCAGCTCCTGTGACACGCGGCCCATCAGTTCTGTCAGCGCCGGACGATGGAAGGCGTTTACATCCATTTGCGCCATGGGTGCGTCACCGATGGCGGCCAGCGCCTGCGCCAACTCCTGGCGATGCGTGGCCGTCAGCTCATGCTCCCAGCTGCGGTCGGCCTCGACGTCGCGCCGGTGCCAGGCGCTGCGATCGGTGACGGGGTCTGTGCGGATGTCAGTCATCTGGCGAGAGTTCTATTGAAAGATAGAAGCGGCAATTTCTATAAGGTCGAGAAATCCAGCGTGGCGAAATAATCGTCCAGGGTCTCGGCGCGCCGGATCTGCTCTACGTCGCCATTCTCGCGCAAGAGAAGTTCGGCGCTGCGCAGCTTGCCATTGTATTGGAAGCCCATCGAGTGGCCATGGGCGCCGGCATCATGGATCACCAGAAGGTCACCGATGGCAACCGGTGGCAGGGCCCGATCGATGGCGAACTTGTCATTGTTCTCACACAAGGATCCTACGACATCGACCACGTGCGTCGCCTCGGCCTCCTCTTTGCCGAGGATGGTGATGTGATGGTAGGCGCCATACATCCCAGGGCGCATCAGATTGGCCATGCATGCATCGGTACCGACGTAATCCTTGTAGGTGTGCTTCTCATGGATCGCCGTGGTGATGAGATATCCGAAGGGGCCCGTCACCATGCGCCCATTCTCCATCATCACTGTCAGCGGATGTAGTCCTGCTGGCTGAATCAGTTCGTCGTAGGCATCCTGCACACGGGCGCCCAGTGCCTCAAGATCGACGGGTTCCTCTTCGGGCCGATAGGGGATGCCGATGCCGCCGCCGAGATTGACGAACTCCAGGCGGATTCCCAGTTGCTTGTCGAATTCGACGACCAACTCAAAGAGCATTCGCGCCGTCTCGATCAGCGACTCAGCATTCAGTTCGTTGGAGACGACCATCGTATGCAAGCCGAAGCGTGTGACGCCCTTGTCTCGCAGGACGCGATAGGCCTCGAACAGTTGCTCGCGGGTCAAGCCGTATTTGGCCTGCTGCGGATCGCCGATGATGACATTCCCTTCGCGCAGTGGCCCCGGATTGTAGCGCAGACAGATCAACTCCGGGATACTCGCATGTCGTTCGAGAAAATCGATGTGGCTGATGTCATCGAGATTGATGACCGCCCCGAGTTGGATGGCCTTCTCAAACTCCACTGCGGGCGTGTTATTGGAGCTGAAGAAGATGTGTTCCCCTTTGATACCCACTCGGTCACACAGAACCAATTCCGCCATACTTGAGCAATCCGCACCGAAGCCTTCCTCGGCGAGGATCTTTATCAGGTGCGGGTTGGGATTGGCCTTGACGGCGAAATGCTCACGGAATCCCCCGTTCCAAGCGAAGGCGGCATTCAGCCGCCGCGCGTTGGTACGGATCGCGCCTTCGTCGTACAGATGAAATGGCGTGGGATATTGCGACGCGATCTCGCGGATCCGGTCTTCGCAGAAGGGGACGTGCTTACGGCTCATGGGGCGTGACTCGGTGGGTCAGGGGTGGTTGATGATTGCGGATGGTGTCTACGTGGGGGTGACAAGCCGTGCATGAAGATAAGGGAAGAATCCAGGTGCGTTCCGTTGGGTGCGTGGGCATCATTCTCAGGCATGATTTTGCGAACCATCTGTACATTGCAGACAAATTTATGAATCCCATTCCTGTGAAGCGACGACGTCGGTCGCTTCACAGGAATGGGAGCAATGGAGAGACAAGCAATGACGGTAATCTGTAAGGATGAGGAGACTTCGGTGGCCAAGACAGAACTCGATGTCGTTGAGAAAATCGGTCTCGACGAAGAACACCACGCCGTGGAATTCAACGATATGATCACGCCCGTCGACGGGCGATCGTTGCCGAATTTCTGCACGAAACCGGCAGAGGACGGGTCCTATATCTGGGATGTAGCAATGGCTTCTGGTCTCCCTTCTGCACGGAACAGGGATTTGGAGGACACGCCCTACTCCGCACAACCACTTTGACGTCGTGGTGAATCAAGAGGTGCTCGTCCATGTCCTGCAGGAAGAAGATCGCAAGGCAATGATCGCTGAGACTAAGCGAGTACTAAAGCCGGGTGGGATCTATATCTGTTCGATCTGCTCGGCTGTTGCACAACATCGTCGAGCGCTCATCAACCGAGTGACCGGCTACAACCTGCTGTCTCGACTTAAGCATCGGTTGGCAGGTCGACAGGGCCGGGAAGACTTCCAGGACGTCATGGAATTTCAGAGCTACTGGGATATCAAGGAAGTGCGCAGGTGCCTGCAGTCCATCGAGTTGACCGTCCTGGAGTCCGTCGGACACACCTTTTTTTTGGGGGACATGAGCGCCAATTTCCCTGTCGTGCAACGGGCGTTGGATGTTTCCCTTGGCCGAAAATTCTCCGACGCCGCGACGGTTGTGTTCCTACAAGTGCTCGAAGTGAATACGCCTGACGGAACCTGTCGAGCTTCCTTCTGAGATGGTCAGTGCGCCGACGATCAATTAGGCCGGTGTCGTTCGCTGCCACTCCAACGACGGCAAGGCAACCATCTTCGGGTCCGTGGTCGGTCAGCATGTACACGCAGTTTAGCATACGTGTGCGGACCTTGCCGTGGCGTCCACGAAAGTTCCCGTGGTACATCAGTGTGCTGTGGCGGCGATCTTCGGTGATGACATTCAGGCTGCTGCCATGGCGGGTGAGCGCCAACGGAAGTGGAGAGGTTCACCGGCGATCCAATAGGGCATCAACTCCGGTTGCTGCCAGCACGAAACTCGCGGCCCATCAAATCGGTGCAGAATAGTCGCCGCGTCGCTTCCGACATAGAGAAGCCCGTCTACATTCGTCGGCGACAGCAGCAGCTGGCAGGTGCCATCGTCGCAGTGGGTCTTTAACGAAAACACCAGCGTCTCTCACTCGACCATAGTGCCCCTTGTCACCTTATTCACTGTCCCACCATCATCGACACCCTTGCGCAAGAGAGCTTCCATGAGATCGGCGACACAGTTGATGAGCGACATCGGTCGCGAAGACGTCCGGATCACCGAGATCCGTGTCACGCCGCTGAGCTACAAGCCGGCGGACGGCTCCAACATTCACATCTGCGGGCCCGTCGTACTGACGAAGATGGATGCCGGATTCGTTGAGGTCTTCACCGATGCTGGCATGATGGGGATCGGTCCCGTCGTCGGAGCCGCGCAGGTCGACTACAGTTATTGGGTGGGTGTGAACCCCTTCGACGTCGACACCCTCGAGTTGCCGGCGGGTGTTGATGTGGCCTGCTGGGACATCATCGGCCAGGTGAAGGGCCTGCCAGTTTATCGCCTGCTGGCCGGTGAGGATGCCGTCGACGGCAACTGCCCGACCTACGCCAGCGGTGGCGTCATGTGGACCTACTACGATCGCGGCGACGGCCGAGCCTTCGGTGTCGAAGAACTGATCGCCGAGGCCCTCGACTACAAGTCTCAGGGGTTTGACACCTTCAAGTGGCGGCCCGGCACGGACTGGAATGAGGCGGGGATCACCGTCTCGTCGCTGGGTGATATCTGCCGTCAGTTGCGGCAGGCGGTCGGCCCAGAATTCAAACTCGGCCTCGAGAAGAAGGGCTACGATTCGTGGACCTGGGAGGAGTGCCAACAAATCGCCCCCATCATCAGTCAGCTCGGCTTCCTCTTCTTCGAGCAACCCATGGGCGACGAGGGACCGGCCCAGTTTGATGACTACCTAAAGCTTAAGGAGTTGATGCCCGGTGTGCAGCTGTGGGGCGGCGAACGATTCCGCTCATCGGCCGAAGCGGCGCCTTGGATCGAGGCGGGTATCTACGATGCGGTGCAATCTGATTGCGTGCATGTGGGTCTTACTGAGAACTGGCGCATCGCTCAGCATGCGGCCGAACACGACGTCAAGATCGTCACCCACAACTGGCAGACGCCGCTGGGCACGATGTGTAATTCGCACCTGATCACCGGCACGAAGGCCGGTCACCTATGCGAGTTCTTCATGTATCCGAACGACATGCGGTATGCTCTCATGAAGAATCCCATGCGCCCTGTGGATGGCGTGATCGCCCTGGGCGAGGTACCTGGATTCGGCATGTCCATCATCGATGATCCCGCCTCGAGGTTCCCCTATGTGGATGGTCCAGGCACGATGCCGAACCCCCTCTTTCCCCATGCCATGGAGCGTGCGCGCGGGCGCGAGCAGTCAGTCGTGGCGCGATACGCATCATGACACTTCATCGATCCGACGAGTCTGATGGCGGAGGGTGCCGACCTCGTGGATGTGCGCTCGTCGGATGAGTATCGTGGCGATCACCTGGAGGGCTCCGTCAATCTGCCGCTGGATCAAATCGAGCAGCAGGCTGGCACCCAACTGCCGAACCAGCAACGACCGAAAGGCTCTGGGCTGACGTCTTTGCCTAGTCGGCAGTGGCATCGCTCATGTGAATGAGCAACCAGCGCATCGGAAATATTTCCAGCGACACGTTCTGAGCACATCCGATCACGGCCGGACGATCGATTACTGCCTGGTCGGCTGCAACGATGGCAAGCCGCAGCATCGGGTAGCCATCACCTGCCGACACCACTGCTGTGAGGTGATGGCCAGTTACTCACTGGAAGGTATAGTGGACTGGATAGTGCGTGATC
>Ga0114999_10008040_pt1 | contig 11839 bp, 9 predicted proteins | sample ArcticOcean_MG_C_3_FD_89820 | JGI IMG/M metagenome (GOLD analysis project Ga0114999, IMG submission 89820) | Marine microbial communities from western Arctic Ocean - ArcticOcean_MG_CB8_126 | ecosystem: Environmental > Aquatic > Marine > Oceanic | place: Arctic Ocean: Canada Basin | collected...
GAGTTGGGCGTGCGGGTGCTGAGACAGGCTGACACGGTGCTGTTTGTGCACACCGGCGGGCTGCCGGAGCTGTTCAACTATGCGGACGAACTGCGACGGGGCCAGTCAGCTACGGTTGCGCCGGTCACCGGGCCTTGTTAGCGTTACGCCGTTCGGGGTTAATGGCCCGTCTGTTTAACCGCACACCGGCATGGTTTCCAACTTTGCCTAACTTCTGAGTATTGGAGAATTTTTGATGAGCGTCACACTCAATCACACCGGCTTCGTCGTTACCGACCTGGAAGAAGCGATCAAGTTTTACTGCGACGGCATTGGCCTTACCGTCAGGTTCCAGGTAGAGGTGTCGGGCGCGCCCGCGCTGTCGAGCCTGCTTGGCTACGATGACGTGCACGTCAAGGCCGCTTTCGTTGGTGGCATTGACGGCCACTCGCTGGAGATCATCGAGTACGTGAACCCCAAGACCGAGGTCCGGGACGCCTCCGAGCAGCATCGCAGGAACGTCACCGGCGGCACGCACCTGGCGTTCAACGTGCGCGACATGGATGCGGTCATTGAGCGCGTGGTGGCCATGGGCGCAAAGCTGAACAACCCGCCCGTGGAGTTCATGGCGGGTATGCGCAGCGTTTACCTGCAGGACCCGTGGGGCAACTGGGTTGAGCTGGACGAGGACGCGGTGCACAACGAGGCGCAGTTCTATGTACACCAGCGCACGTCGGTGAACCCGGCACCGGGTGACGTCCGCATTTAAGGCGCGACGCTGACCGTTACGGCTGCCGTGACCCGGCAGCCGTAACGGCCGTGCGTTCGTCTGTTCGATTTAGACCGTTAGGGCGCGGGCGCTCGCAGGTCTTGAACGTCTAGGAGTTCGGCCGACCGGGGACAGTACGTCCCTATGGTGTCGAGCCAGAACTCCCGGTTACTGTCGATGGCCGACGGCGGCGCGTCGCACGGCTCCGCACCCTGGTCGGCCAGTACGGTAGCTTCGGGGTCGAAGTGCCAGCGATGCGGCTGGTTGTGGTTGGTCTCTCCCGGTCCTGGGCGCAGTAACCCGCGGGGGAAACCGCCGGTGATTTCGCCGTTGCCGAGGGCGACTATACGCCCAGCGGTGAGCGGGTTCGTCACCCAGACCCTGAACGTTTCACTTCCCACGCTGAAGGTGGCCAGTACGCCGCCAAACAGGCCTCCCCCCGTGCTCGAAATTGAGAGGGCAACCGAGTCACCGGACTCGCCCCGGTCTATCGAGACCATGAGCAGGTCGTAGCCGGAGACGCCGTACAGCGGGGAGCCCAGCGCCAATTCCACGATGACCGGGAATACGCCCGGCCCCGATACGCCGATGAGCGCAGTGGCGGCACCAAGATCGGTGCACCTGCCTTGCGCCGGGCAGCGCTCGGCCTCGAAAACTTCCAGGAATTGGAGCCGTATTTCGCTGTCTTCGATGACGTATGAACTGGAGACCGCGTCCAATTCAACCTCGAAGACCGGAACTGGCGTCTCTGTGGGCTCTGGGGGCAAAGGGGTGGGCGAGGGAACGCGCGTCGGCGCGTCGGGTGGCGGGGTCGGCGTGGGTTGCTCAGGCGGTACGGTTGGTGTTGCCACAACGGCCGTCTCGACGACGACCTGAGTTGTCGGCGAGCCTGCCGGTTCCGGAGATTCGTCAGGCGTCTGCGCGTTCTCGTCACTAGAACAGGCGGCCAGGGTGAGAAGTCCGGCCAGGGTCAGGCTCAATAAGAGCCGGGCGGGGGCAGGGGGCAAGGTGGGTCTCCCGTTTGGTTTTGGGTTGGAGTTTGGGCTCCAATCACCTATCAGGATACTAGGTTGCAGGCCCCGACTAGGTCGCCGGTGTTGATGTCACTGCCCCTTCGGTTTCTGGCTCAGTTGCGGGGGCGTCGGCTTCGGGCTCTTCAGGCTCGGGAGGAGGAGGCTCGTCGCTGGGTTCCCGAAGTATCTGCCGGAACTGCACGTCCCCTTCTTTGTTCAGGATGAACTCTTCTATGCCGGGGGTACCGAGGAAGGTTCCTGACGGCCGGTAATGCAACCGGACGTAGTAGAACTCTTCACTCTCGACCTCGCTCTCGAGTTCCCATGCGAGATCGACGTCGAAGTATTCGTCGCCGTAGAGGTTCGGGTTTGCCCTGGCGTAGCGGATGGCTTCGAGGCGGGCCCGCTCCAGGGAGATGTATTCGGACGTGAATACTTCGATGGTGGAACTGACCGCCTCTATTTTTTCCAGTTCCGAATCGGCCAGCTGCTGGGCCAGTTGTTCCAGTGTGGAACTGGCAGTCGTTATCGCGCTGGTCCTGGCAATTGCCAGGTCGTTCGCCAACTCGTCGATACGGGCCTGCAGGTTGGCGGATTTGATCTTCTCTTCGGCGAACTGAATGGCCAGTTCACCTGATTGGTCGCCGCCGCCTGAGCCCCCCGATGTGGCCTCGGCCTGCTGGACCGCGAACTCTTCGTCGGTCGGGAACGTGCTCTCTTCAGAGACTTCGAAGTCGGTGTCGCTCGCTGCCTCGGCCTCTTCACCACCGCTGCCAGGGAGAAACCCGCAGGCGGCGGCGAACGCGAACAGCAATAGAGCGGCCGTCGCCGCCCCTGTTTTGAAACGGGGTCTACGTGGTAATCGAGTGCTCGTACGAGCCATTCGCGCTCCGGTGTCCGCGGTTGTGCCGCAGTTCCATTGAGCAATAGCTAAACGTGGCGAGTCAGTGGCTAAACATGGAGCCCGTTACCCGTCTAAAACGAGCCGGGCGAGCTTGCTTTCGTCCAGCTCGACACCAAGGCCGGGTCGACCGGGCAATGCCACTTCACTGCCCGATCGTACGTAGGGTTGGGTCAGCAGGCCGGCCGGGTCGCCGGAGAACTCTTCTGAGTACTCGTGCGGCCTGACTGCGCCGGTGTATGTGGTGTAAAGCTGGAGGCTGGCGGCGTTGGCTATGCCCGCCGTTGGGCAGTGCGGCATTACCTGCTTGCCGAACGTTTCGGCCAAGTCGTAGATGCGCCTGGACTCGGTTATGCCCCCGGCGAGGACGATGTCGGGCTGAAGTATGTCGGGCTCGCCAAGTTCGATGAGGTCGCGAAACTGCCAGCGGGTGTGCTGCTGTTCACCGAATGAGATGGGGATGTCCAGCGCTCGTGTGACTTCGCGCAGACCGGGCAGGTCGTGCTGGGGCACCGGCTCTTCGAAGTGGGCCGCGCCCATGGCCTCGAGCGCCCTGCCCTGCGAAATGGCAGTAGAGGAGGAGTAGCCGTTGTTGGCGTCGAAGCTGAGCGGCACGTCGTCGGGCAAAAAGTCGCGACAGACGGAGAACCGGCGCATGTCGCGGGCCGGTTCACGGTCGAGGCGATCAGAGTTCCAGTCCATACGGATTTTGAACGCCCGGAACCCGTTTTCGTAGCCCTGTTGTACGGTCTGGAGCATCTCTTCGGGGGCTTTGCTCCAGCCCAGGCCGGTGCTGAGGTAGACCGGGACGCTGGTACGGGCCGGCCCCCCCAGTAGCTCGCTTATGGGCTTGCCCACGGCTTTTCCAGCGATGTCCCACAGGGCAACATCTATGGCGCCGATGGCGGCCGTTTGCAGGCCCATCGGCCCGTAACGGGTGGTGGTGTAGAACATGTCGTCCCACCGTCTGCCCGTTTGGGTCGGGTCTTTGCCGATGACGATGGGGGCGAGTAGGTCGTCGATGAAGTACTTCACGATGCCGGGCGCCAGGACGTAGCACTCTCCCAGGCCAACGAAGCCTTCATTGGTATGGACCCGAACCAGTAGCTGGCCGGTGCGCAGGGGTGTTGTTTGTATGGAGGTGATTTTCATGGCTAATATTCGTCGGCAGATATGGCAACGGGTGCGCCGGTGCGGGCGGATTCGTAGACGGCGTCGATGACCCGGTACACGTCTACTGCGGCCTGCATGGGTATGGGCGGCGGTGAGTCATTAAGCAGAGAGTCTACCCAGTCGCTCATTTGTAGACGGTACATTTCGTTGTAGTCCGGTAGCACCGGGGCGATGCGGGCAGGTGTCTCGTACTCGGCGATGACATCGCTCTGTATATCTATGATTTCCGTCGGCCACTCGGAGCGGATTCGCCCGGAGGTGCCGAACACTTCGACGAAGTCGAACAGACGCGTCAGCCTGGCAGAAACGACCACGCTCGCTGTCATGCCGCCTTCGAACGCTATGGTGAAGGCCGTGTCCCTGTCGGCTCCGGTTTCGGGGTGCCACTGGGTCTCGGCGTGCACTCGGATGGGCTTGCCGCCCAGCATCCACAACAGCTGGTCGACGATGTGCGCCCCGTGCCAGCGTAGCTGTCCCCCGCCCTTGTCCAGGCGCGCGTTCCAATGGGTGAGCGGCATGGCAGACTTGCAGGCTAGGGCCTGGACCGGTTCGCCTACGGCCCCTTTTGATAGAAGCTCGTGTGTTTTGGCACGAGCCGGGTTGTAGCGCATGCAGTACCCGACCATGGCGCTCAGGCCCGCGGCGGCGGCGGCGTCTCGCACGGCGACTACCTCGGCAGCGTTCACACCGGCTGGCTTTTCGACGAACAGCCGTTTGCCGGATGCGATTACCGCGAGGGCGGCGTCCTTGAGGAGGAAATGGGGCAGCGAGACCATGACGGCGTCCAGACTCTCGCTGGAAAGCATTTTGGCGTAGTCGGCGTGGTGGCTGGCGTAGCCCCACTCCGAAGCGGTGCGGGCGGCGGCGACTTCGTCCACGTCGGCGCACGAGACCAGCTCGACCTGCGTGATGGAGGCCATGGCGGCTGACAGACGGGTGCGCCCGTGGTGGCCGCAGCCGATGAGTCCGATCTTCATTGTTTCGACTCCACTATTGTGTGGATCTTGTCCACTTCCAGGTCGGTCAGCGTCTGCACGACGCCGGACGGCCAGTAGATTAGTACTTCGTCCACGATGGTGGACAACCCCAAACCGAACTCAAGGTCGATGCTGTCCATAGAAAGGTAACTCGACCCCGCTCGGACTTCTTGCACCTGCACCAACTCGCCAACTCCGTCGGCACCACTGGTGCGCACGTAGACGCGGGCCCCGATGCCGTCGGCGTTACTGCCGGTGCCGTCCAACCCCATACGACCGCTTAGCCGCAGCGTTACCCAGTGGTTGGTGCCGCCACCGTTTATCCAGATGAATACCGGGCCGGGTATCTGGCTGATGGTGCTTTCGCGACCTTCCCATACGGGGCCGGAGCTGTTGGTGGCGATGAGGTCGAGGTAGCCGTCGCCGTTGAGGTCTGCGTGCACGACCGCCTTACCGTTTTCGTGGAACCGGTTGGATACTTTCAGGCTACGCATGGTTCTTATTGAGTCAGGCTGGTCGATGCCGTCGTACTGCACCCCGAGCACATCGATGACTCTAGCCCTGACGGTGACGTCTTCGAAGCCCCCGTTGCCGTCGCCGCGCATGAGCCGCCCTGCTCCGGGGAACGCATCCCCACCAGGCCCCTGGCCGGACGCGACGGTTGAGCCGAGCCAGTACAGGTCCTGGTCGCCGTCGTTTTCCAGGTCGAAGAAGGTTGCGCCGAAGCCGAACTCATAGGCCGCCAGGCCGGATAGCACTGGCTGCAAGGGGTCTATCCTCGATGGGTCGAGCGACTCCGGCGGCATGTACGGGCTCGGTAGCACGGGCGTTGATGCTGCCACGTCGGAGAACAGGCCGACGGTGCCCACGCCTTGTACGTCTATCACGCCGTCATTTCTGAGCAGGTAGTGCTGGCAGGTGCCCCAGTTGAAGCGCTGGTGGTACTCGCATGACCCGCTCGGCCCTCGCATTGGGGGCCTAGTGTTGGGGTGGTAGCCGATGTTGGCGACGAAGACGTCGAGGTCGGCGTCGAGGTCGATGTCGCCGATGGCAAAGCCCATCCAGGCACCGACCTTATCGATGCCGGTGGCGTGGGCGATTTCGGTGAACCGAACGCCGGTGGCGTCGGAGTCGTTGCGCATTATCTTGAACCGGTCGCCGTCGGAGGCGAGCCACAGGTCGGAGTCGCCGTCGTCGTCGTGGTCGAAGAAGAACGCCGCGTGGGTCTGTGACGTGGGTTCGCCGATGACGTTGCCTGCGTCGTCGAGCCAGGTGGGGTCCCAGCCCTCGTACCATTCGCCGGTCGCCGGGTCCTCGAAGAGTATCGGCTTTCCGGTGGGGTCGCGCATGACGATTTCGCCGCCCCGGACCCCGGCTGACTCGGCTATGTCGGTGAATGTGAGATCGCCGTTGTTGAGGTAAAGGGCATCGTAGTGGCCAGGGTGATTGGCGGATGCGAAGTCGCGGAAGTCTGGCGCCATGAGGTTGCCGACGAAGATGTCTACGTGGCCGTCGAGGTTGACGTCGGCGCAGGCTACCGCCGTGGCCGAGCGCACGTTCACGCCGTCGCCGAACGCCGTTTCGGTGATGTCGGTGAATGTGCCGTCGCCGTTATTGTGGAACAGCGAGTCGGCTATGCCCGGGTCGCTCTCTGCATCAGGATTGCTGGCGTCCGGTTCGGGGCCTGGCTCAGCTTGATATGAGCGGAAGTCCAGGCCATCATCGGGGTTGCCACAGGCACCTACGTACAGGTCCTGGAAGCCGTCGTTGTCTATGTCGCATGCGACCGCGCCGGTGCTGTGGCTGCCGATTGCCGCAACGCCCGCCGGAACGCCGACGTCTGTGAACCCGCCGTTGCCGTCGTTACGGAACAGCTTGTTTGTTTGGCCACCGTAGGTGGTGATGTAAAAGTCCATGTCGCCGTCGCGGTCGAAGTCAAAGACTGCCACACCTGGGCGGTCGTTCCAGATGCGCCAGTCGGTTCCCAACGCTTCTTGGGCGATGTTGGTGAACGGGATGACAGGACCGTCGGGCCCAGTGCTAGCACGCCCCGTGACGAGGCCGCTCGGGGCCTGGCGCTGGGACAAGCCTCGGAACACTTCTTCGCCGTCGGGGTTGCGGCGGGTCGGATCGACTACCGATGAGTCGACTCTGCCGTCGTCCCCTCCCTCGACGCGCTGGCCAGTCTCTGCGTCCACACACACGCTCTGGACGCAGACGACCTCTGGGGTTGTGTCGATCGGCAATCCGGATGAGATGGGTGTCGCTGGCGGCTGGGGCCCGTTGGAGCAGGCGGCCAGGCCGAGACCAACTGCGATAGCGACGACCGCCAACGGGGTTCTAAACGCTCGCAAGCCCGATTGCTGCTGCCAGCGTGACCGCCAATGTGACCGAGAGAGGGAATTCAAACGCATGCAGGAAGTTTACGAGAGAGCTTTACGAGGGGATTTCAATGTTCGGTAGGCAAAAAGATGGGCCCGGGCAAATGCCCGGGCCCATCACTTATCGGATTCGGTCGAGAGTTTAACCCTCGGAACGGGACAGCTTCGGATCGAGCATGTCCCTGAGGTTGTCTCCGATGGTGTTGATCGCCAGTACCGTGAGGGTCAGGAAACCACCGGGGATGCCGACCACCCAGATGGCCTGGGAGATGGTCCGGCGACCGTCGGCCATCATGGAGCCCCAGGCGGGGGTCTCGGGGTCGATACCGGCACCGAGGAAGCTGAGGATGGCTTCCGTCAGGATGGCTCCGGCCACGATGAGCGTGGCGGTGACGATGAGCGGGGCAACGGTGCCGGGGAAGACGTGCTTAATGAGGATTCTCGGGGTCTTGGCGCCGATGGCCCGGGCCGCCTCCACGTAAACCTCTTCCCGCAAGCTGAGGACGGACGACCGTACGACTCTAACCGCTCTCGGGAACACCACGAACCAGATGGCAAATATTACGATCGGTACGCTACCTCCGACGATGGACACCAGTGCGATAGCTAACAAGATGTTAGGTATGGACATGATGGCGTCCATGATTCTCATTAAGATGAGATCGACGACGCCGAAGTACCCGGCCAAAAGGCCCAGGACAGCTGCACTGATGGCCGTGAGCGCGCCGACGGCGAAGCCGACGGCCAGGGAGATGCGCGCCCCGTAGACTACACGGGAGTACACGTCGCGGCCGACGAAGTCGGTGCCGAACCACGCCCTGTGGGAAACGCCTTCGTCTGTGATCACAGAGCCCGGTTCCGCCAACCTGTTGGGCGGATCGACGGCCGTGGGATCCATGGTGAAAAGGATCGGGGCCAGTATGGCCATAAGGCCCATGAAGATTAGTACCGCCATGCCCACGATGAGCATGGGGTGCCTTCGCCAGGTCCACCTGTATTTGTATTTGGTTGTCTGCCAGATGCTGGCCGCCTTCTCCATTACGGAGGGACGATCAGGCGCGTATGTCTGCGGTGTCTGCGTGTCCTGTTGCATTAGTACTTAATCCTTGGGTCGAATACTGCGTACGACAGGTCGGTGAGCAGGTTAACTACTACCTGCAAAACAGCGATTACGAGCATTGCTCCCTGGATGACCGGGTAGTCGCGTCGGACGATGGAGTCGACGATTAGTCGCCCCATGCCCGGTATCGCGAACACCTGCTCGGTAACCACCAGTCCGGCGAACAACTCGGCGATGCCCCAGCCTATGACTGTGACGATGGGGAGAGCCGCGTTCTTCAGTGCGTGCCTAATTAGGACGCTGGCCTCGGCCAGGCCTTTGGCCCTGGCGGTGCGGATGTAGTCCTCCCGCAGTACCTCGATCATGGTCGCCCTGGTCATGCGGACCAGGAACGCCCAGAAGATAACGGCGGTCGCAAAGCTAGGTAATATCAGCTTATGCACGAACGCCCCAAAGTCTTCCGTTGGGGCGGTATACCCCGCAGCTGGGAAGAGGTTTATCTCCAGGGCGAACGCCTTTATTAACAAGAACCCCAGGAAGAAAATTGGGATCGAAAAGCCCAGGGAACTGAACACCATGATCGTTCTATCGATCCAGGTGTTCGCCTTCCAAGCGGCTAAAACACCTAATGGTATCGAGATAGGTAACGTCAGAAGCTCGGTCATGATTGCGAGCGACAGGGTCGGGACGACTCGCTGTTTGATCAGCTTGATGACGGGGATCTTGGAGTTGATCGACTGGCCGAGGTCACCAGAGAGGACATCTTTCAGGTAGATGCCCAGCTGGCTAATTATCGGTTTGTCGAGTCCCAGGTCCTTGCGGATAGCCTCGATCTGCCACTGGGGGGCGTCCTTGCCCGCGATAATCGCGGCGGGGTCACCCCCGGAAATCCTGAGGACGGCGAAGATGACGACCGCCAGGATAAAAAGGACAGGGATCGAAGCTATCACACGCTGGATTACGTATCTCTGCACCTCAGCCTCCCAACAACGAACTAATTAATGTGTATCGGACGATAATTGACTGCCTAAGAAATACTCGCCAAGGCGATGCCATCGGCGTGCCGGTACCCTACACATGGGTCAATTAGGTGTCAACCCGGGTCCCACCACGTCGAAGGGTTCTTTACACCCAATTCTGGCTAACCGGCGCAGCCTGCTTACCAGTCTGTTGACGGGGTAACGGTTGATCCGGCCGCCTTATCGACGTGCCTCGGGTGATAGTCCAGGCCTATCACTCGATTCAAGATGTCTAACTCGTTTTCGTTTCTGCCCGGTCATAGGCGGCCGCGCCGGCGTCTATCGCTTGGGTTTATCGGGGCTGCCCAATGCCCGCTGTTGTCGCCTGTGATGCCGGGCGATGGCAACGGTTCGCTCTGGCGCACCTGCTGGCGTTGAAAACCGATGTTGCGAGGCGGCTTTACGGGGTGTAACATACCGCGCAGCGCCGAGGGCTACTACCCCGTAAGCCCCTAGACACAGGCGTTAACGCGGTGAAGCAACTGCCTCTAAAACAGTCCGATTCAGGCCCCTGGAGCGACTCATGAGCGATTCGTTGACCTCCTTGGACGCGGTGGAGATGGCGCGCCTTGTTGCCAAGGCCGAACTGTCGCCGGTAGAGCTGGTACAGGCGCACCTCGACCGTATCGACGGCGCTAACGAGCGCGTCAACGCGATTGTGGTGCGTGCAGACGACGCGCTCGACCGGGCGCGCGACGCTGAGCGAGCCGTGACTTCAGGCGAGCCGCTTGGCCCGCTGCACGGCGTGCCCTACACCATTAAGGACAGCATTGACGTAGCGGGGTTTCCCACTACTTCGGGCTCTCTGATCACTTCCCGGACTCCGGCCAAAACCGACGCGCCGGCAGTCGCACGCATCAGGGATGCCGGTGGGGTGCTGCTGGGCAAGACCAATACGCCCGAGTTCACGCTGTGGTGGGAGACCGACAACCGGGTGTTCGGCCGCTCCAATAACCCCTGGAACACGGACCGGACTACCGGTGGCTCCAGCGGGGGTGAGGCCGCTGCGATTGCCACGGGCATGTCGCCGCTGGGCATTGGTAGCGACTCGGGCGGGTCCATCCGGGTGCCTGCCGCCTACTGCAATATTTTCGGCCTCAAGGCCACGCATGGGCGGGTGCCGATAACTGGACACGTGCCTTATGCGTTGCTGCAGGCGACTCATATTGGCCCGCTGGCCCGGTCGGCTCGCGACATCGCGCTGGTGCTAAACGTCATAGAGGGGCCGGACGGACGGGACCATTACGCGCCGCCCGTTCCGGCGACGAGCTTCCCAGACCTGGCAGCGCCACTAAAACCACTGCGGGTGGGGTTCTATACCGACGGCCCGGTGACGCCGGTGGCCAAAGAGGTGCAGGCGACGGTGCAAGCGGCCGCGGATGCATTGGCCGCGATGGGTCACGAGGTACATGAAGTCGACCTGCCGTTTTTGAGCAGGGTCGATTCCCTGGGTGCTTCGGGAGCGATAGCGGCTTCCGAGGCAATCCCAGACTTGATGAAGATGATAGGAGACCGGGAGGCGGACCTGGGCGTTTCGATGAAGCGACGGTTGGACGCCCCCAAGCCGACCCACGAGCAGCACGTGCAGGGCCTGGCGGTGCGCGAAGCGCTGCGAGCGGGGTTCATGGAGTACTTCAGCGGCTTTGACTTGCTGCTGTGCCCCGCGACGGCTGTGCCCGCCCCACCCCATGACTCGGTGGAGTTGGCCGTGGACGACCAGATGGCACCGGGCAGGACAGCCCTGATGTGCACTGCGGTGTTCGACATCACCGGGGCACCGGCTATTTCGTTGCCGTTTGGCTGGTCTTCTGAGGGACTGCCTATCGGCGTGCAGCTGGTAGGCCGCCATTTTGACGAAGCGACGGTTGTGCATGCGGCGAGCGTCTTGGCAGCGGCCGGTGACGCGGTCGGCAAACGGCCACCCCTGGCTTGACCCATTGCCTTGAGAGGAGACGCTTTGGTTGATTCCCAGTCTGAGGCACGCGAAGACCTCAAACAGCGCATACAAAAGGACGGCATCGAGCTGATTCTGACGCAGTTCGTCGATATTCATGGATCGCCCAAGGTCAAGATGGTGCCGGTCGAACACATCGACGACGTCATCGACGGCGGGGCGGGGTTCGCCGGGGCGGCGTTGGATGGCATGGGCCAGGGCCCGCACTCCCACGACATGCTCGCCCGTATCGATATGGACACTTACACTCCTTTGCCCTGGCGCGACGGCGTTGCCCGGTTCGCCTCCGACCTGTTCGTGGACGGCGAGCCTCACCCCTACTGCCCGCGCCAGAACCTTAAGCGCGTGCTTGGCGACCTGCGGGAAGAGGGCTACACGTTCCACATAGGTATTGAGCCGGAACACTTTCTGGTGACGAGGAATGACGACGGCAGTATCAGCGTGTTCGACCCGGACAACATCGACACGCTGACCAAGCCCTGTTACGACTTCAAAGGAATTTCCAACGTATTCGATTACCTCAGCGAACTGATGGCCGGGGTGCGGTCGTTGGGCTGGGACCCGTACCAGGCGGACCACGAGGACGCCAACGGCCAGTTCGAACTGAACTTCA
>Ga0114999_10008041_pt1 | contig 11838 bp, 10 predicted proteins | sample ArcticOcean_MG_C_3_FD_89820 | JGI IMG/M metagenome (GOLD analysis project Ga0114999, IMG submission 89820) | Marine microbial communities from western Arctic Ocean - ArcticOcean_MG_CB8_126 | ecosystem: Environmental > Aquatic > Marine > Oceanic | place: Arctic Ocean: Canada Basin | collected...
CCGGAGACGAAGGGCCGTTTCACTGTGGCGAAGCGTATTGGGTTGTGGGGGCGTTTCATGATCAGCCTGCGCAATGATGAAACGGCGACCCTCGAGCCGGGGGAACCCGAGCATGGACAGGGATCTTACCACTATGACGGGTATCTGTGGTGGCAGGACGAAAAAACGCTGCCCCTGCCACACTTCTCACGCCACACCGATCGCGTGGGAGACTTTCATTGGGATCTGCACAGAACCCATATGCATCTGCAGGCAGATGGTGATTCTCTCATCGTCGACCTCGACACGGAGACACCAAATCTCGCGCACTTCGAGATTCGCCTCGATGGGGGGGGCTGGCAAGAACGTCCCGCCCGTTTCGAGATCCCCGTGCATGATGGGGAGAATCGACTCGAGTCACGGGCCGTCAACGAGCACGGTCGAGCTGGTGCGATCAGCCATGTGAAGATTGTCGTGTGAGTGATCCCATCCAGCGCGGTGTGACCGCACGATCATTGCTATTCGGTACCGTCCTTGTTGCAGTGATCAGCGTTGTGAGTCCCTGGGCAATTCTGGTGGTGAAGGGCTCGCAACTGACGTCGAATGCGATCCCCATCATCGCCATCTTCCTGCTGTTTCTTGTGACTGTCGTGCTGCAACCCATCCTGCGCTGGCTCGGTGACCGGGGTGCCTTTGCGCGACCCGAGTTGATCACAATCTACGTGATGATGCTCGTGGGGTCGGTCGTGGTGACGACGGGATTCGCGGGCACCTTTCTCTCCGTCATCACAGGTGCCGTCTATTACGCGACACCAGAGAACGAATGGAATTCACTCTTCGTTCCGTACCTGAGTCGATGGCTGTCACCCGATGACACGCAGGCGATTCGTTTGTTCTACGAGGGCCTGCCCAAAGGACAGGTGATCCCCTGGGAATCGTGGGTGCGCCCCCTGGTGACGTGGATCAGTTTCATCCTTGTCTTCTACTGGACCCTCTTCTGTATCGGAGTGATCCTGCGTGGTCAGTGGGTGGAGAATGAGCGTCTCGTATTTCCCCTTACGCGTCTGCCACTGGCCATGGTAGAAGAGCCAGCGAACCGTTCTGACGGTGAACGATCGCTGGTGGCACGACTGTTCACGAACAAGGTGATGTGGATGGGGTTCGCCATCCCCCTCCTCATTCATTCCTGGAATTCTCTCGGAAACTACTCCGATGCTTTTCAGAAACTGCCACTCAATGGCACGATGGCACTGTTGCCGGGGTTGGTCAATGTGCCGGTGCGGCTGAATTTGCCCGTCCTCGGTCTCGCCTATCTGATGCCGCTGAATGTCGCCTTCAGTGTCTGGTTTTTCTTCGCCGTCGGCGTGCTCCAGACCTTGATCTTCGCGCGTCTTGGTATTCAGATCGGCACAGGGGATATCTGGAACTCAGGTGGGGGAGCGCCATCCATTCTGCATCAGTCCGCAGGGGGGATGATGGTCTTTGTTCTATTTCTCCTGTGGACGGCGCGCAGCCATATCCGTGGACTGTGGCGTCAGGCTCGCGGTCAGCAACCAATAGATGGTCGTGAGGTGATGTCACCGCGTCTTGCCTTTGGCGGGCTTGCTTTTGGGTATCTGTTCCTGCTCGCCTGGCTCACTGCGTCCGGTCTGTCTGCCTATGTCGCTTTCCTGCTGCTCACGGGTGCCCTGGGCGCATTCATCGGACTGTCACGCGTCGTTGCTGAAGCCGGCTTGCCGGGCTGCCAGACGCCGATGGTACCGCAGGCCTTCATTACCCGCGGCTTTGGCCCGGAGGTCCTCGGTCTCAAGAACATGACAGGTTTGGGACTGAGCACTGTCTGGATCGGTGAGACGGCGGCGAATATGATGAATGCCGTCATCCACTCGCTAAAATTGACGACGGACGAAGAGGGATCTGGGCGTTATCGGTTGATGCCGGTGGCGATGGCCATCGCGGTTGTGGTGGGTATTGCCGGCTCCGTATGGTTCACGATGGAGATGGCCTACACATACGGGGGGATCAACCTGCACAGTTGGTATTACGGCGGCGCGCCCCGTTGGCCCTTTGAATACATGAAGTCAGTGCACGGCGCCCCCGAGCCCTTTCTGCCGCGTCTTGGATTCACCGGCATCGGTGCAGCCGTGATGGGAACGCTGCTGTTTCTGCGCCATCGATTCATTTGGTGGCCCCTGCATCCGATCGGTTTCCCGATTGCCAACACCTACACCATCGTCTACTACGGCTGGTTGTCGATTTTTCTCGCATGGATGATCAAGAGTGTGGTGCTCAGATACGGTGGGATTGCGGTGTATCGGGCGTTGCAGCCATTTTTTCTCGGACTGATTCTCGGTGAGTTTGCCACAGCCTGTCTGTGGGTCTTCCTCGATGGGATCTATGGTTTTGAAGGCAACATGATCTTCAACTTCTGAGGTGCCAAGAGTCGTTTCTCGAACGTGACCGCTGGCGGTAGCTTCTTCAGTTGCTGAGGCGATGTGCCGATATAGGTACTTATTGCCCATCGGGTGCAATTCCGCCGTTGGGCAACTGTATCCACACTCCCATCGCGGGCACAGAATCGCCCCTGCTTAAATGGCTCCCGCTAGGATTGTATCATGAACCCAGGACAGACATACGAGGATCTCGGCCTGAATCTGGAAGCGGGTAGTCAGCACGACCGAGCCTTCATCGGCCCCGCCCAGGACTACGATCTGGTCTCGGCCATGTCCTTCGGGTTACTCACTACTCGATATCGGCTGTGGCTCTCTGCGCATTGGCCGTCTGCTGATCCCCTATCTGAACAAGGGGAATTACGTCGGCATTGAGCCGAATGAATGGCTTGTGAAGGAGGGAATCGCGCGCGAGTTGGGAGAGGACCAGATCCGCATCAAGGAGCCGCAGTTCCTGTATGCGGACTCGGCGGCGAATCTCGGTGATGACGATGTGTTCGACTTCGCAGTCGCCCAGTCGATCTTCAGTCATTGCGGCCGCGACCTCCTGGAGCGGTGGCTCAAGGAGGTCTCTGAGCATCTGAGTCACAGCGGCGCCATGGTGGCAACATTCATTGGCGGTGCCGTCGATTTCGTCGGGAGTGGCTGGGTCTACCCGAGCTGCGTCACGTTCCGGCTGGAGAGCATGCTAGAGATGTCCATGAGTGCCGGCCTCCGCTTCCGCCTCCTCGATTGGCGACACCCCAGACAGCACTGGGCGCTCTTCGCAGCTCCGGATTCGAGGATTCCTGGCTGGCTGAGAAGACGCCGTCGTGGAATACGGCCGTGGACTCAGGGGTGTGGAAATATAGACCGCCGGCGGACCTGCCGAGTGGTCTCGGGCTCAAGCTCTCCCCGGGACGTTAAGGGTCACCCCAACGTTCTGGTCACGAGGGAGTGACCCGCACCACGGAGATCGCAGCCTCGAGTTGGCCTATCGCACTTGTGTCGCGAGCAGCCGAGTCGCGTTGTCAGGACGCGCACTTATCTTCGCGGTGGTTCCCATGAGTTCGTATCCATTCATTTCGACCCTGCGGATCCTCAATTTCTGAGATGCGCTAACTGGTCGCATATTGTTGACTCTCTCAGCCACAGCTCCTCATTGATCAAGAAAGAGTCTTGGCCCCATGGACATCCTGGAAGCCCTCACTTCAGAAGAGATCCGACGATTCGTGCGAGACGGATTTCTTGCGAAGAGAAGGGTTCTCGACCCCGAGTTGTGCGCTGCCGCCCGAGACAGATTGTGGGCAGGAAACACCTCAAGTCATCTGCGTCGAGATGACCCCAGCACCTGGCTGGGCGGTCTGCCGGAGTCGGACCGTCAAAGTACCCCCGATGGCATGAATGATCGCACCGGCGACCAGGGCTGGCGACTGCGTGAGCTGTCTGGCGATGATCAGATGATCGACCTGCTTCCGCGCCGTGTCTTTCCCTGGTTCGAGCAGCTGCTCGGAGAAGATGAGGTCGTGACACCCCAGGTTACGTCCACCGTGGCCGATCCCGATCCGCGAGGCAGCCGTCTGCGAGGCTGGCCGGTCTGGGGCGGCAAGGAACTGCGGGGGGCCTACTGTGTGTTGCCACAAGAGCGACCGAATTCATCGCCTTCTCTAGCCGACGCCGCACGAGCGGGTGCGCATATCGATCCTGAGCCGATGCATTTGGTGGTGAGCGGCTATATCGACAGGGTGCCCAAGGGCGGAGGTGGCATCGCCCTTTTTCCCGGGAGCCACCGTCTGCTCTACGAAGCCGAACCGAGCTCCGCTGACATCGCCTACTACACCGCCCTGCACCCACCCCATCCGGACAGCGGCGTCGCCGCCTTCGAGTTGCCAAAGCCTCCAGGTCTCAAGGACGCACTCGCCGACATCGAACCGGTTGAATTCCACGGCGACGAGGGAGACGTGGTTCTGTGGCACGGGCGGATGTATCACTCGGCTACCCCGAACTACAGTCCACAAATTCGTCAGATGATTCTGTATGATGCGTACAAGAAGTCGGTGTTTGAGAGGGCGTACACTGGCCGGTATGTCCGGGGACAGTACCCGTCACCACCACCGAATGTGAGGAAGGAATACGGACTCGAGCTCGGTCCCGCGGCGCCACCACCCGAACCACGCGTGGAGGGGCCGGGCCTTTGGGACGACTGGAGTGAGGTGGTGCGCAATGCAGCGTCGACTTCTTCTTAGGGACTCTCGCCAACCGACGATGCTTCTCGTCTTCCTAACCGAGAGGGTTCGCTGATGCCAGAAGAGACGGGCGAGTCATCTAACGTGTCCATCATCAATGGCACGGACTGGCGGGATTCTCAGGGAAACCTCATCGCCGCGCATGAAGGCGATATTGCCCGGTTCAACGGGGCGTTCTACTGGTATGGCAGCAGTTATGCCAACAACCCCAAGGGCAAGTTTGATATCGCGGACGGACCGGTGTGGAACGGTGTGCAGGTCTACCGCTCTACCGACCTCAGGCATTGGACCTACAAAGGCGTGGCCTTGTCCCGCCCAGAGAATGGCTGGGGACAGCTGGGGGCCACGGGCCGTTCGCATGTCATCTACAATGACAAGACCGAGAAATACGTGATGTGGTACCGCTGGTATCTGCACATGCCTGCGTCCTTCCTCATGGTGGCAACAGCGGATCACCCCGAGGGCCCGTTCACGCCACTCGGGCCGCGCGAAGTGGGCACGTCCAACGGCTTCGCCTCGGACATGAATGTTTTCAAGGATGACGACGGCAAAGCATACCTTATCTACTGCGACCACGAGACGGAGGCCACGAAGTTTGCCGACCATGCCAACGGACGTTACGCGGTTCGAATTGATCGTCTCACCGACGACTACCTGGACACCAGCAAGGATGGTGTCTACGCCTTCAACGAAGGGGTTGAGGCGCCCAGCATGGCCAAGTTCAAAGACAAATACATCGCCGTCGCATCCGGCGTGCATGGTTGGGGCTCATCGGAGACCGTTTGCACCGTTGCCGATTCTCCCCTCGGGCCTTACTCCAAGCCGAGGGAGATAAGCCAAGAGAAAACGTGGGACTCTCAGGTGACTGATCTCATTCACCTGAAGGAGTCGGATACGTTGGTGGCTCTGTGCGACCAGTGGTGGATTCCTGACAGGCAGGACATCAACAAGTCACGCTATCTTCTGCTGCCGATCGAGTTGGATCCTGAGACTGGCATTGCCAGGATGGGTTATAAAAAAGAGTGGCCCCCCCTCGAGCCGGCTTGATTAGAGCTCGCTCGCCAGGCAGCAAACGACCACAAGCGAACGAAGGAACAGATGAGCCCAACGACCGAAGACACGACCCCCATCCAGGGCTTCGAGTCCGCCGAGACAGACACCGAGGCGGCAGGTAAATGGCAGCCCGTTTCCGACCGCAAGATTCGCATTGGCATCGCCGGGCAGGGCGTGTGCGGCTTCGGGGCGGCTTTCCACTTTCAGCATCACCCCAACGTGATCGTTGCTGCTGTGGCAGATCTCGATCCCGTAAAGCGAGCCCAGCTGGCCACTGCGTGCAGTTGCGAGACCACCTATGAGTCGTGTGAGAAGCTGCTCGGCGATGACAGCCTGGAGGCGATCTTTATCGCCACGGATGCACCGAGCCATGCGCGGCTGGCCATTGCTGCTTTACAGGCCGGCAAGCATGTGGCCTCCGCCGTGCCGGCCGTGTTCGGCTCCCTCGAAGACGCGGACGCTCTCTACGAAGCCTATCGAGCGTCGGACCGGCAATACATGATGTTCGAGACCTCCTACTTTCACGACGATCTCTACCGCATGCGGGAGATGTACCGTTCCGGCGCGCTGGGCAAAGTGATCTACGCCGAGGGGGAGTATTGGCACTACTTCGGCACACCTTTGGCGGCACACGGGGGTTGGCGCACTGGACTGCCGCCACAGTGGTATCCCACCCACTCCAATGCTTATTACGTCGGCGTCACGGGTGGCAGCTTTACTGAGGTCTCCTGTATGGGCTACCCCAGCCCCATCGAACACCTACAGGCTCAGAACAATCACTTCGGCAATCACTTCGGCACAGAGATCGCGATGTTCCGCACCAGCGAGGGCGGTATGGCCCGTATGGGCGTGAGTTGGGATACGCCCGGCGTCGGCGGTGAAATGGGACGGCTGCGCACCGAGAAGGGGACCTTCTACGGTGACTTCAAGAGTGGCCAGCCCGACGATGAACCGCCCCCAGTCATCACGCGACCGCCCTTGCCCCCGGGTGTCGATGCCGGTGGTCACGGCGGTTCTCATGGCCAACTGATGTGCGAATTCGTCGAAGCCATTCTGCAGGAGCGCACGCCCCTGGTGGACATTGCTCAGTCGCTGAACATGACGGTGGGTGGCATCGTCGCTCACGAGTCTGCACTCAGGGACGGGGAGCTGCTCAAGATTCCGCAGTACAGCCTGTAGAGTATCTAGCCGACTTAAAGATCTTTGTCTATCAGTTCGAAGCGACTGACCAGATGTTTGTCGACGGCCTGCTGGTCCAGGGTGACGCCGATGCCGGCTCCTGGTGGGACCAGGATCGCCCCATCCTCTACCACCAGGGCTTCCTCGATCAGATCGTCGCTACGGATCCGGTGCCCCACCGTGTCTCCCGTCAGCATGCAGGTGCGCGTGGTGGCAGCCAGGTGCAAGCGATAGGCATCGAGGATGCCCAGTTCAAGTCCCGAACCATGCCAGCACAAGACCTGATACCGTGCCGCCAGGTGGGCGTTGGCCATGAAGGCAAAGGCACCGCCGCTAAGATTCAGAAAATCGCAGCAGTGGTTGGCCAGCGCCAAAGGCAAGGGGCCACCGCTGTGAAGGGCGAGGGGGACGGTCGTTTTCTGTCTGAACAAGCGCCACTCGTCGACGTCGAAGGGGAAAGGATCTTCGAACAGGATATTGTCGAAGGCTTCGAGCTGGTGGGCGATCCGTACCGCTTCTGAGAGGCGATAGAAGCGTTGATTTGGGTCGATACCGATCGAGGCTTTGTCGCCGGCCACCTTCTTGATAGCCTGCACGATGCCAAGGACGTCATCCTCTGCCGCGGCCTTGAGTTTGATGCCTGTGAACCCCATCTCCAGGCCGATTTCCATCTGCCGCGCTGCGTGCTCTGCATCTGTTCTGCCCATCCACCAGCTGGTGGGCACGCTGTGACGGCAGGCGCCTCCGAATAGATCGTGGAGGGGAACGCCCTGTCGTTTAGCTAGCAGATCATCGAGGGCGACCCGTACCGCCGCCATGCCGGAGGAAGAGCCGAACTCCCTCTCGTACAGGCGATGAGGGACCGGCGGTGTCCGATGACCGAACATGTCATCGTCGCTGAAATCCGGTGCCGGTTCAGCGCGCCACGGAAAATCCGTCAGAGGTTTGCCGATGACCATACGGGCGCTGTGTTCTACATCGGTCTTCGAGACACCTCGGGAACTCTCGCCGTAGCCAACCAACCCGTCGTCGGTGAAGATCTCCAGCAGCCATTTGGAGGCTTTGTCGAAGATCGATGGGCCAAAGGCAGGGCGGTCTACATATCCTTCGTGGGCATGGACGATGACCTCGCTTGCCCTAATTCTCTCAATGGTCGTTCTCATGGGGCGAACCCAATTCGTCACTAGGAAACTGCCGTTAGGTTGCACCTGTAAGTATGGCCAATGTCATTGCGTCGGCAAGGTGACACACGCTCGCACGACCGCTTGGTATTACACATCGGATAACGGCAAAGACACCAGTGAAAGGTGAGGTGCCAACAGATGGCCAATGCAAAACAGCAGCGCCAGAGACTGCTCTACCTGCACGCGCAAAAACCTAGTATTCGCGCAGATGTGGTAGGTGCTGCTCTGCACGAACCCATCGCAGGTTTGGTCACAGAGGTAGATCCCGAAGCAGTCGATCTGCCCTATGAGACGGTGCACGCCGCGATGGTAGATGGTTGGCGCGTCGTGCATTTTCCCGATCAGCGCGGGCATTTCGAGGACCGAGAAATCGATGTCATCGGCTATGAATTCATACTCGAAAAGATAGAGGTCTACGATGAGTGATGCCGTAGCGATAGAAGAGGAAACGCTGCTGACAGACGCCGAACTGCTCGGATTTATCGCTCAAGGTTATCACCTGATCGAGCCCGAGCTACCGGCGGGTTTTCACGAGACCATTTGCGAGCAGATAGATGCGCTGGAGAGCAATCCGGGCAATGACCTTCTCGCGCGGGTGCCCATGCTACAACAGGTCTACGACCACCCTCAAGTGCGTGGGGCGCTCGTCAGTTTGCTGGGCGAAGACCTGCAAATGGACGGGCATCGCCATTTACATGTGAATGTTCCGGGTAGCCGCAGCCAGGGCTGGCACCAGGACGGTACCAACGTGCGGCATCATCAGACCTGGTGCGTGCTGGCCATCTACTATCCACATGACGTGCCCGCCGACCTGGGGCCGACGATCATCATGCCGGGCACGCACTTTCGCAATACGCCCACGGACCAGTTAGCCACTTACGCCAATCTCAAAGGACAGGTGCCGCTCACGGTGAAGGCGGGTACGATCGCGATCACTCATTACGACCTGTGGCATGCAGCAACCCGCAACAAAAGCAAGCGCGAGCGCTACATGCTCAAGTTCCTCTTTAACCGCATGAACCAACCGACTGCACCATCCTGGAACTTCGATGCGGCAACAGCCGAGGATACGGCCCGCTCCTATCTGTCTACAATGGTCGGTGGCCAGGGCTACAGCTCCGACTACTACAAGGAGTGGGAATTGCGCAAGGAAATGTGGCAGTGGTTCAAGGGAGAGCAGGTCGATGTGCCGCCGGGGGAGTTCCGCAACATGTTGAGTTGAGAAAATTTCAGCTTCATTTTTTGACAGGTTCATCGAATCACTCTTCAATGACGCTCATAGGCAGACCGCCGGGGCCGTGAATCCCTGGAGAAAGTCATGACCGAGTGAAGACAATGCGACTGTTCGTGCTGACGATCACGGTAGTACTCGCCGCAGCTGGTACCCTCCCGTGCGACGCACAGAAGGCACACGAGACGTCCGGCTCACGGACCACTGCCATCCCGCTGATCAACTTCAGTTCTGATGACGGCACCGGATATGGTCTGCGGGTCAACCACTTTGAATACGATGGGACGAGTGTACCCTATCGGCGCAAGTACAGCGCCCAGGCTTTCGTAACGACGGAGGGCAAGTGGGTGCATCGGCTGCTTGTGGACGCCCCGCAATTCTGGCCCGGACAGCGCCTCGAGGCAGAACTCGTCTACCAGAAGGAAGACTTTGCCAATTACTACGGCACTCTCAGCGACGAGGAGGCCGATTCCTACTCGAAAGACCAGAAGACCTTCAGACAGGCCTTTCCGGAATTCAGGATCAAATGGATTCGTGCACTGCAACTCCCGTGGCGCGTACGCGTCGGCGGTCGTCTAAGCCGCAATGAGATCACACCGAATTCATCCACCGGCAGCGTTCTTGCAGATCTCGCCCCCCTCGGCGCCGATGGCGGACTCTTCGCGCAGGTCAACGGCTCACTGAGATACGACAGCCGCGACAACTACAACAATGCGACGTCCGGCGTGCTGGAGGAATTGCTCGTCGACTTCGGCGTCGGCGGCGGTGGCGATTACCATGGCACCACGCTCAGCTTCAGTCACCGGCACTTTCAGCCGCTCTTACCAAGTCTGATTCTGGCCCACAGGCTGAATGTCGACTGGACGCTCGGAAGCCTGCCCTTCTACGAGGAGCTGGATATGGGGGGCAGCAGTACGGTCCGCGGTGCTGCCAGTGCCAGAGAGAGGGGCGAAGCGCGTATTCTCCTGAATGGCGAGTTGCGCTGGCGGGGCGTGTCGTTGTGGAAGCACCAGCACATGTATCTGGGCATCTCGGCCTTCGCCGATTTCGGTCAGATTTTTGCGCGTGACGAATTGCCAGACCGCGGTGGATGGCGGCGGGGCAACGGCGTCGGCCTCCGCTACCATTGGCAGAGCACCATCGTGCGAGCCGACTATGGCTCCTCCTCCGGGCGCACGGCCATCTATATCACATTCTCGCAGGTCTTCTGAAGACGATACAGATGGAGCTATTGTCGATCCGTCACCTGCTCTGGCTCGGCGTGACCGTCCTGTTCGCCGTCGGCTGTATCAATATGAGACGGCTGCCGCTGACCTGCCGCTGGCACAAGCTCTTCAAGGTAGCGGTCTTTTCCCTCGTACTGGTCAATGAGCTTTGCTGGTTCGGTTACCGACATATCGTTGCCGACATTGCCCTCGTCAGGAACCTGCCTCTGCACTTGTGCGATATGTCTGTCTTCGTCATGTTCGTGGCGCTGGCGACGAACACCAGGCGTTTCGCCGAGCTCTCGTACTTCCCCGGCGTCGTGGGCGCCCTGCTCGCCGTCTGTCTACCCGCGATCTCGGAGTCCGGAGCCATTCGAACGATCGCCGAGATCCGTTACTTCGTGACGCATATCGTCCTGGTCGGCATCGGCTTCTATCTCACCTTCGGGCGTCACTACAAACCACCGATCCGAGCCGTCCTGCGCAGCTATGGTGCCGTCCATCTCTACGCGGTGGTTATCACACCCCTCAATCTGCTGCTCGGTACCAACTACTTCTTCACTCTTTCAGCGCCAAAGCAAATCGCTTTCATTCAGCATTACCCGCACTGGCTGTTTGTCGTCGCCGTATCGATGACGTTCCTGATCTTGTTTTCGCTGATGTACCTCCCCTTCGTGCGTAGGACTTGAAATAGATCGCTGAGATATATGACATGGCAGCAACTTTGCAGATGCGCCTTCTGAGTTCTTTGACCAAGGTCTTCGCCGATGAAGATCTGCAGGACGCGGCATATCGGCGTGGCAGTTGTCTGCGCGGCGAGGTCTTCTCGTTCCAACTGGCCTACCGATCAGCGTCCATGCTGAGGGATCTGCAGGTGGAGGTCCATTCAGATCTACAGCGCCACATCCAGCTGCGCACGGTGGGGCTCGTGCCGGGCGAGTTCCATGGGGCCCATCTTGACGACAATGTCCTGCGGACAACGCCTGGTCTGTTTCCGGATCCGCTGTTCCCTGTAGAACAGAGGTTGCCGGCGCCTCCGGGCCAGTGGCGATCAATCTGGGTCACCGTGCGAGTGCCGGCGCGTGTGCGTGCGGGCATACACGAGATTGAGCTGGCACTGATGACCGGCGACAGTAGGGTCACTGCAGGGACGTTTTCGCTCGAAGTGCTACCTGCCACACTGCCCACACAGCAACTCAAGCACACGAGTTGGTTCCACACCGACTGTATCGCCACACACTATCAGGACGAGGTATGGAGTGCGGCTCACTGGCGGCGCGTGGAGCAATTCGTGGTCAGTGCCGTCGATCACGGGATCAACATGCTGTTGAC
>Ga0114999_10008043_pt1 | contig 11836 bp, 9 predicted proteins | sample ArcticOcean_MG_C_3_FD_89820 | JGI IMG/M metagenome (GOLD analysis project Ga0114999, IMG submission 89820) | Marine microbial communities from western Arctic Ocean - ArcticOcean_MG_CB8_126 | ecosystem: Environmental > Aquatic > Marine > Oceanic | place: Arctic Ocean: Canada Basin | collected...
ACCCCCGAGGCGACAGACGCTCTGATGCGTCACCTGATGTCTGCACGCTGGTGTCCGCTGACCAGCAAAGACAGCACGTTCTGATCAACAGCCTGGGGCCTTGGCAGTTTGCACGGTGCAAACTCAGGCGGAGACCTCACAGAAGTACTCTTGCCGGCGGGTGGGGGCAAAGTGTATCTCATAGGGCAAGACGAGGCGTGGAACCGTCGCCAGGCCTGGTCAACATCCACCCAAACCACCGATGATCCATGACAACTGCGACTCAGCCCTTCCTCGACTCCAGCAACATCATCAGCGACGGGGGCGAACTTGCCCGGCGCATGGATCGCGACGGATATCTTGTCGTGCGGGGTCTGCTCGACCCGGATCGTGTCTTGGCCCTGCGTCAGAAGTTTCTCGCCATCGCCTACAACGCCGGCTGGCTGCTTAAGGACAGCCCCCTGAATGACGCCGTCGCCGATCTGACTGGCTTCTGTGTCGAACCGGAAGATCCCTACATGGAGATCGTCCAGCGCATGAATCAGATCGAAGAATTCCACGCCTTGCAGCATGATCCGGCATTGGTGGATCTACTCGAGCGCATGTGTGGCGAGACGATTCTGCCGCACCCTCGCCTCATCACACGCGCCATCTTTCCGCGGCGTGATGCCTTCACGACACCTCCGCACCAGGATTTCATTCCGATTCAGGGAACACCCGACACGTATACGGCCTGGTTCCCCCTTGGCCATCTTCCGGCACACATGGGCGGCGTTGAGATTGCGGAGGGGTCGCACACAGGCGGCCTCTACGCTTTCCAGCCTGGGCTCGGTGCGGGTGGCATTGAGATCACCGAATCCTTCGATGGCCGCTGGCGTGGTGGCCCCTTCGCTGCGGGTGATGTCCTGTTCTTCCACAGCATGGCCGTGCACCGCGGCGTGCCGAACAAGACCGATGCCCTGCGCCTGTCCGCCGATGCCCGATATCAGAAGATCAGCGAACCCATTGCGCCAGGGTCTCTCCTGCCCCACACGAAACCGCAGACATGGGATGAGATCTACACCGATTGGCCTGCGGACAGTCCCTATCGCAACTACTGGGCAACACTGGATCTGCAGGTCGAAGATTACGACGACAGCTATCATGGTAAACGCGACGACATGGCCCTGGAGATGGCCGCCCAGGGCGATACGAGGTCACGCTCGGTGCTGCAGCGCATCATCGCCCGAGATCCCGACCTGGCCAAACGCGAACAGGCACAGAAGCTGCTGGAGGGGTTGCCACAATGAAGGAGCGGCATTTTTTCGGCGTCGTCCCAATCCTCATTACGCCCTTCGATGCGGCGGACCGTATTGATGAGGACAGCCTGCGGCAGCTCGTCGAGTACTGCATCGATGCCGGTGTGCACGGATTCGGCATTGCCTTCGCCACAGAGATACCCAAGCTGACAGAAGCTGAGCGCGATCGCGTCACGCAGATCGTCATCGAGCAGACGCGCGGTCGTGTGCCGATCGTCGCCAACACGGGAGCACCCTCTACCCAGGCCACCATCCAACACAGCCTGCGAGCTCAGGATCTCGGTGTCGATGCCGTGATGGACACACCTCCGGATGCGTCAGCAGAATTGATTCGCCAATACTTCGCAGCCCTGTGCGAGGCCGTGAACCTTCCGGTCTTTGTGCAAGAAGTCAGCGGCAAGATCGGCGGCGCCCTGTTGAAGCAACTGGCCGATGACAGTGAGAATCTCCGATATGCCAAGGTCGAAAGCACGCCGACACCGACAAAGATCAAGGACTGCGTCGACCACTGCGGTGATCAGGTGACTGTGCTGGGTGGAGCGAGCGGGACGCAGCTGATCGAGGAATTGCGCCGGGGTTCTCAGGGCACAATGCCCTGGCCGAGTCTGCCCCATGCTTTCGTGCGCGTATGGGACCTATGGCAGGCTGGCGATGAAACCGGCGCCCGACAGGCCTGGGAGCAGCAGATCCAACCCGTGCTTCGACTCAACGGTGTCGTGCACAAGAAGATCCTCTGTCGCCAGGGCGTGATTGCGCACTCACACTTTCGCGCGCCCGATACGGTACCATCATTGGACGACGCGACCCAGCGAGAATTCGATGAAGTATGCGAACGACTGGACATCGGCTAGCGAGCCTGCCCAGGTGACGACGTGTCGCAACAGGATCGAGATACCGATGATGACCACAGCCGGCTCTATTCGACGTGGGATGTTGTCACGCGTGTTCTGACAAAGGTTGAGGCACCGAGGAATGGGGGAACGCCCGTCAACTACAAAGACGGATCCTTCGAATACAGAGTTGGAGTCCTCGAAATGAGACAGATCGAACAGCCGGTGGTGATCGGCTTTGGTTGGATCAATTCGCCCGTCGATCCGCAGACAAAGCACACCAGCGGTGGCTCCATATATTTCTTGAAGCGGGGATCTACGCGAGCACGGGCCGTATTCAGCAAATTTTCAAGTGCTGTGGTGACAACGATGCGTTGACGACGGCGTGGGACTGGACCCGTGCCTTTTCCACGCACGCCGTGTACACCGTCATCAATCCTCAGGCCCACCCAACCTCAGCTGGTTTTTCCTTCAAGAGCCATGTCACGGTGAGGATATTCTCCGCCGACGGGACCGTGCCTGAGGCGCCGGCGGAGTTGACGGCGAGCATCGTCAGTTTTGGTCGAGGCGGGGACAACTCACTTCAGCGATGCGATCACGGCATCTGAAGACCAGACCAGCTACATCGACAGCAATCTGGTTCGGCAGTGACGTCTATCTGTTTCGGCTACAGACGCTCCGGCAGGAAATGACCAGCAAACTGCTGCTGCTTCGTTAGCGCACCAGGAGCAGGCGGCGGCTTAGAATCTGACGCTGCGTCCGAAGACGATAGATGTAAACACCACTGGCCAACTCGCGGCCCAACGCATCGCGACCATCCCACTGCAACGAGTGTTTGCCCGCCAGTCGATGACCTTGCGTCAGGGTGACCACCTTCTGGCCCACGAGATTGTAGATGGACAGCTCTACGTCACCTTCCTGTGGCAGATCGAATTGCAACGACGTACCCCCATTGAACGGATTGGGGAAATTCTGTCGCAGCAGAAAACCGCTTGGTGCGACCGCAACCGGGTCTTGTGCGATCGAAGTCGGCACCTCGACGGCAACGAGCAGCCGGATGTCGTCGACCAACAGACTGCCATCCAACCGACCCTCCAGGCGTATCGATTCGACGTAGGGAAAACGCAGGGAAAGCGCCGTCAGTGGTACTTCGACGATCTGCCAGCCCTGCTTGGTGCTGGAAAATCCAAATGAGCCCCGGCCATCTTTGAGCAAATCCACAAGGCGGTCATTGACCTGCAGCTTCAGCCAGTGCCACTCGGTCAGACTCTGCCCATCAAGATTTACCGCCAGATGCAAGGCATGATACCCGTCGAGGGCCACGGGCCCCGTGGAAGTCGCCTCGAGGAGCGAGAAAAAGCTGCGAGAAGGTGCGATCGCCAATGCCGTGCTGCCGGAGTACGCGATGGGGCTCTCTTCCAGTCTTGCGTTGAAACGAACCGCCAGATTCCACGTCGAGGAAACCTCGTCCGCAAAGATGGGCAGATCCAAGATTGGTCTTTCTGGCGCTTGCGTCTCGAGACCTGAGTAGCGTACCAATAGCGCAATACCCGGCCATAATACCTCGATGCCGTGGTGGAGGGTCCCATCGAAAGTATAGAGTGAATTGGTGCCGTTCCGAATGGCATCGATAGGTACGGGCAGTTCGTCGTAACTGTAGCTGTGGTCTCTTCCAGGTCCTCCGGACACCTTGATCCCATTGATTCCGACCGCATCGGCACTGAAGCCATTCCATGTGGTGAGCACCATGCGCGCCGTATCTGCGCGCGTCAGATCATCTGCCACGAAGACCTTCGAACTGTGTATTGCTCCCACTCGTGTCTGCCATCTGGCTGGCACGTTAAACGGTCTGTAGAGCCGGACGGACGTGCCAGGGCGCAGGAGAGAGATGTCTGCGACGGCAGGTGTCATGTAGGAGAGACCCGTTTCGTCTCTGATGCGAGCCATGATCTGCATCGGTTCGTCCTGGTCCGGGACCCAGGTTGTGTGCCAATGGACCCGATAGGGTGATGTCGTCGCTGTTGCGAGGTGATTCTGAATACGGCCGGCTTGATAGCGGTAGTGCCACTGCCGATAAATACCGTTGCCCTCGTAGTCGAAATCATCGTAGAGGCCGATGAAGTCGACCTCTGCAATGTCGCCATTCGGACTCGAGGCCGCGGCGGCGAGCACGACGGAGTCAGCGATCGTGCTGCCTGTGACTGGGGTGACGATGCGACCCGTCGGGTGCGGCTTCGACTCGTCATAGTAGATGCGGAATGTGATTCCGTGTACTCCCCATTGACCCCAGCCGAAGTTGAAGCACGTCTGGCCGCCGCTGGTGAATTCCAACGTATTGACGCCCTCGTGCAGTTGCTCGAGTGGCACCGGCACAGAGGGATAGATGAACTGCTGATAACATTCGGACCTCTGATAGGCTTCTCGCCCTGCATCCCCAGGGATGGCTTCTGGATCAGGAATCGAAATCCAGTCGCCACCATTCACGCGCAGCCGCTTGTCGCTCGTGCCGGCGTGTCCACCCCACATCTCGAGATAGATCTCCGCACGCACGGCGCCTTGCAGGTCTTCGATCAATTTTCGATTGATCGTGTTGGGGAATTCCTTGGCTCCGGATGCAGCGGCATTCGGATCGGTGACTCGCTGCCAGAAGGGGATGTTCATCGGCAGTTCACGAAAAATATCACCGGGGCCTGGATCCGCGTACACCGCGGCGGCAGCACTCAGAATGGTCAGGATGCAGCAAATCAGAGTACGATGGACATGTCGCATGGGGACTCGAGCTGGTTAGAGCGGTGACGCCGACTCTAGCGATGTGCACCCACGTCGTCTTCCACAAGGTGACAACGAACCATCCGGCCGTCATCCAGAGTGCGCATGGCAGGCTCTTCGGCAGTGCAACGTGCCTCAGCCAGGGGACAGCGACCACTGAACTTGCACCCCGTGGGTGAGTCGGCCGGGTTGGGTGTGTCCCCTTCCAGAATTTGCCGATCACTCGTGGCGGTAGGGTCAGCCACTGGAATCGCCGACAACAGCGACTTGGTATAGGGATGACGGGGGTTGTCGAAAAGGCGTCGACTCTCCTCCAATTCCATGATCTGCCCGAGATACATCACCGCAATCCGGTCGCAGATCCGCTCAAGCACACTCAGGTCGTGGGCGACGATCAGATAGGTCATGCCCATATCCTGCTGCAAATCAAGCAGCAGATTGAGGATCTGCGCCTGCACGGACACATCGAGGGCTGACACCGGTTCGTCGAGCATGAGTAGTTGCGGTTCCAGCGCGAGAGCCCGCGCGATGCCGATTCGCTGACGTTGTCCGCCACTGAAAGCATGGGGATAACGATTCATGTGTGACGCATTGAGTCCGACACGGATCAGCAACTCACCGACGCGGTCCGACAACTCGCTCCCACGACACTGCCCACGAATCACGAGTGGTTCGGCGACGATGTCCTTCACCGTCATGCGTGGATCCAGCGCGGAAAAGGGGTTCTGAAAGACATATTGCATCTTGGAGCGCACCTGCTTCAATTCGTGGGTGTCGAGTTCGGTCACCATTTTCCAGGCATCGCCGTCGTGAAACTCGACTGTCCCTGATGTCGGCTCGATAGCGCGCATGATGCTGCGGATCGTCGTGGTCTTGCCACATCCACTCTCGCCGGCCAATCCCAGGATTTCACCGCGATGGACGTCGAAGTCGACGCCGTCCACGGCCTTGACCCAACCCACGGGGCGACGAATCAACCCACGCAGGACGGGGAAATACGTCTTCAGGTCCCGCACTCGCAGGATGACATCATCCGCCATGGGTCACCTTGTCTGTGCGATAACAACGTGCGTGATGGCCTGCACCGAGTTGTACAGCCTCCACCGGTCCGGCGCGATCGCACAGATTCGCCTCGAACTGATCGCAGCGCGGACCGAAGGCACAGCCCTGTGGTACCTGACGAGGGTCCGGCACGGTGCCACGAATCGCCGCAAAGCGTTCCTTGTGCTGCTGCCCGGGACGTGGAATGCTGTGTAGCAGTCCCTGTGTGTATGGATGAGATGGCCGTTGAAAGATGTCGAGCACGGACCCCTCTTCCACGACACGGCCCATATACATCACATTCACACGCTCACAGAAGCCGGCCACGACGGCCAAATCGTGAGTGATGAGCAGCACAGCCAGATCCATGGTCTCGCGCAGCTCCTGTAGCAGGTCCATGATCTGCGCCTGAATCGTCACATCCAACGCCGTCGTCGGTTCATCGGCTATCACCAGCGTCGGTTCGCAGGCGAGGGCCATGGCGATCATCACTCGCTGCAGCTGCCCGCCTGACAGATTGTGCGGATACTGTTTGGCTGCCCGTGCCGGTTCTGGAATACCAACACGCTGCAGTATCTCCTCTGCCTCAGCGTGGGCCTGCTGGCGACTCTTGTCTTGATGCAGCCAGATCACCTCAGCGACCTGATGCCCGATGGTAAACACGGGGGACAAGGAGCTCATGGGCTCCTGGAAGATCATGGCGATGTCGTTGCCGCGGATCTGCTGCATTTTCTCGCTACCGGGATCCACTGTTGCCAAATCCACCGGCGTGCCCGCCGCCGTGCCGTGAAACTTGATCGATCCGGATAGCCGGGCAGGTGGCTCGCGCAGTAGTCTCAACACACTCATCGCCGTGACACTCTTGCCCGAACCACTCTCTCCCACCAGACCCACTGCTTCACCGCGCCGTACAGTCAGATCCACACCTCGCAGCACCTGGACGACACCCTCCAGGGTGCCAAACTCCACCTTCAAATCCTCAATCTCGAGGACCGTATCTCTTGGGGTGGCAGTCATAGGTTCTTCACTCTGTGTAGGGATCTGCCGCGTCGCGGAAGGCGTCGCCGAGGAAGTTGAAGGACAGCACGGTGATCACGATGAACAGTGCCGGCAGCAGCAGCCACTGATGGAAATACAGAGTTGTCAGATTTCGCCCCTCCTGTAGCAACACACCCCAACTCGTCATGGGCGGGCGAATGCCAAGATTCAGGAAGGACAGCGCACTCTCTGCAAGAATCATCGTCGGCACAGCGATCGTGGCGACAACGATGATCTCCCCGAGCACACCCGGAATCAAGTGACGAAAGATCACGCGTTTGTGACTTGCCCCCATCAGCTGCGCCGCCATGACGAACTCTTCGCTGCGCAGGGACAGCACCTTTCCACGAACGATTCGCGCCAACGATGTCCAACCGAGAAGAGATAGAATCAGCGTAATCATGAAGTAGCTGGTGATCTGATCCACGTCGGGCGGAATCGCCGCAGAGAGTGCCATCCACAGCGGGATCTGTGGAAAGGCGCGCAGCATTTCCACCGTGCGCTGCACCAGTTCGTCTACCCAACCACCGAAGTAGCCTGATGTCACGCCTAACACAGCACCAAGGATAACGCTGATCGTCACGCCGATGAGACCGATCGTCAACGAAATGCGTGCCCCGTAGAGGATCCGTGACAGCAGATCGCGGCCCTGGCGATCTGTGCCCAATAGAAAGAGACCGTCCTCTGCGGTTGGTTCGATGCCAAACACGTGCAGATCGGTTTCGAATCCCAGAAAGCTGTGGGTGTCGCCGCGCGCGAACAATTGCAGCGTGTGGCGGATATTCGGGTCATGGTCAAAGAGGGTACGGCCCGTGTCATCGACACGCTGCGACAACCCATAGGCAAAGGGCAGATGCAGACCATCGCTAGCAAACAGGTGCAACCCCTGGGGCGGGACATAGGCACGTCGAGCGAAACGGTGATCTGGACCATAGGGGGCCAGGAAGCCACTGAACACGGTCATCAGATACATCAATGCCAGGATGACGCCAGATACGAGTGCCACCCGATTCTGCCGGAACTTGATCCAAGCCAGCTGCCACTGGCCTGCCGTAGAGCGCGCGTCGTTGATTTCACTCAAGGCGGATTCTCGGATCGACGAGGGCCAGCAGAATGTCAGCGAGCAGATTGCCGAGCAGCAGCAGAATGGCCAGCAACATGAGAAAGGTGCCCGCCAGATACATATCCTGCGTTTCTAGTGCACGGTAGAAGAGTGGCCCCGTCGTCGGCAAACCGAGCACGATGGCGACAATGATCGAGCCGGAAACGAGCTGCGGAATCTGCATTCCCATGATGCTGATCATGGGATTGATGGCGACGCGCACGGCGTATTTGTAAATCACCCAGCGTTCAGCCAACCCTTTGGCGCGCGCCGTCGTGATATAGGCTCGGTCGAGTACATCGAGCATACTCGTGCGCATAAGACGCATCATGGTCGCGGTACCCGCTGCACCGATGACGACGACAGGCACCCACAGATGGCCCAGCAGATCCCACACCTTCGGCAGACTCCACGCGGCGTATTTGTATTCTTGCGAGAACAAACCACCCGCACTGCCCCCAAACCAGAAGACGGAGGCATACATTGCGATCAGTGCGATGACAAAGTTGGGAATACAGAGACCAATGAACGCGACAAAAGTCAGACTGTAGTCGCTCCACGACAGTCGGTTGCGTGCCGAATAGATACCAATCGGGATCGCCACGACCCACATGAAGACAAGTGAACCGAGAGACATGACGAAGGTGAGCCCCAAACGTTCGCCGATCAAATCGGCCACAGGACGTCGCCACTCAAAAGAGTAACCGAAGTCGCCCTGCACGCAGCCACCGATCCAGAACAGATACTGCTTCCACAGCGGTTCATCGAGGTGATACTGCCTGCGCAGCGCATCGAAGGCCTGCTGATCAGCACGCGACTCACTCTCGGCCAGCTGCGCCTGCAGTGAGTCGAAGAAGTCTCCCGGCGGCAGCTGAATGATGATGAAGGTCATGATCGAAATCACAACCAACGTCGGAATCAGTCGCAGCAATCGTCGCACGATGTAGGTCAGCATAGCTTGATCGATTCCTCAGCGTCTAACATCAAATGTGGTAAGAGCGCGGGCACTCTTGCTGTAGAATGTCTCCGGATTGAGATAGCCAGGTGTCATCGCGACCCATGATGCCACACCGCGTTCGGGCACATTACCAAAATCGTTGCTGAGCACACCGATCGACGTCGCCTGCGCCACGAGGGGAATCACCCAGAGATTCTCAGCATGGTTGCGCATGACCTCCTGCCACAGTCGCTTGCGCTCGTCGGCGTCAACCGTGATCGAAAGGATCGCCTGCAGCTGCTGCAGGCGCTTCACCTCGGCGGGTGGCTCGATGCCTCGCTCACCACCACTCAGGTGCCAACGCGCCCAGTGATGCCCCCACTCGCACCACAGGCTGGTCGAGAACCAACGCGCCGAACTCAGCAACGGGAACGTCGCCTCGGCGCCCTGGACGCCGATCATATGTTCACCATTCTGCGCGACGCGCTGAAAATACAGCGTGCGCTCCTCTGGCTTGAGCGCCGTTTTGATCCCCACCGCCTCCCACTGGGAACGCACGATTTCGACGGCGTCCATGTCAGGGCCGACGACGGTGGCCAGTTCCATGATCAGACTCACGGTCTTGCCGTCGAGTCCGATGCGGTAACCATCGGCGTCTCGTTGATCGAGACCGATGGAATCCAACAAGGCTCGGGCTCGCTCTGGGTCGTAGACGGCATAGTTAGGCGCGTCCGTCAGTTCGACGTAGTCAGGTGCGGAGGGATGTAACGTCATCGCCGTAATACGGCCTGTGCCGTCGTAGCACAGACGATTGATCAGATCACGATCGATGGCCAGCGACAGGGCGATGCGGAATTCGCGCGTCATCAGCAACTGCTCGAGAGCTGGGTCTCCCGGAAACTGAAGATTAGGCATGATGGCGCGGATACCTGCCGCCTCGTACGTCAGGATCGAGTAATCGCGTTTGTCGGTGAAGGAACGCAACAGCGGCAGATTCTCGCGTGTAAAATGTCGCTGCTGCATCTGCAGCATGCCAGTCACAGCACGGAAGTTGATCATTTCCGTGTTGAGAAAAATCTCCATGCGGATCTGATCCAGATAGGGCAACTGATTGCCCGCCGAATCTACCTTCCAATAGTATGGATTGCGTTCCGCCAACAGATGATTGCCAGGTTCCCATTCCTTCACCCGCCAGGCGGACATGACGGGGCGTTCCGGATTGAAGTCGTTGGCTTGCTGTTCAAACATGGCATAGGTGGCCACATCGGCTTTGCCCGACTTCGGCAGATAGGGCTCCAAGAAGTGCCGCGGCGCAAAAAAACCGGACCGCTCGAACACGAGGGGCCACTGATTTCCCTTGAAGGCCAGATACATCACCGCCAGCGGATACGGTTTCGAAAAGCGCAGATCCACTGTGAAGCTGTCTGTCCTGACGACTTCCATGGGCGTGTCATCGGGTTTCCAGTAGCTGGGCAGACTGCCGCTCAGATTGGCATCGTTGGCGATGTGATGCCACCAGAACAGGACATCGTCTGCCGAAAAAGGAGCGCCGTCCGACCAACGCAGACCGCGACGCAGGTGCAGCCGCAACGTGCGGTCGTTGTCCGTGAACTCCCACTCTCGCACGAGCCCCGGCCCGACCTCGAGACCGCCCGTTTCGGAGACCTGCCAACGCACCATCTGCTCATACACAAGACGACTGTATGCATGAAAGTCGCTGGAACCTTTCATCATACGGTGCCACGTGCCGCCATAACGACCGATCTCGTGCACCGGTTTCACAATCATCGGCTGCGGTGGCAGACGCTGTTCAAGCGGCGGCAGTTCACCTCGTTCCACGGCGGCTGCCAACATGGGTGCCTGCTGGTAGTCCAGCGCCGGCACCATGGCAGGCACCATTAGGCCCAGGACAACGACGGTGACGCAGGTTAGTCGATTACTCAATTAGGTCTGATTCCCATCGAAGATGACTTCGCCTGCAAATCCGCCGGCTCTCAGTCGATCTGCAGGTGTTTGGGCCGATCGCGTTGCCAGCATCGGGTTGTTCTGAATCATATATGCGCCGACTTGGGTAACAATACGAAGCGATCTAGCGATGCGCGAGAGAGCACCGAGCGCCTCAATTTCATCAACAAGCGATTATCACCATTCCGCAGAAATCCGCCGCTCTTGGAAAGTTTTTTCCAGGCCTTTGCAGGATAGCAAGCGCCATCGACCCGGCCTACCCAGCAGTCGGAAGTTCAAACCGCTGCGTTCTAACGTCCGCTGCCTCATTCGAGCGGCTGCCGCCTAATCCGACGGGATCGATACGCCTGAGCCCAAGACCATCATGCACGGCCAGCCCCAAAGTTCCCCTCGACACCAAGCCCCACAAGAATCTAAACCATAAGCCCAAAAAGAATCTAAACGATCTCTAACGGCCCCTTATCGTTCTTACATCTTGTCATGCCCTAGATATTGGCGTGTTCGATGGCTTGGTGATCATTGCCAATAAGCGCGACTAGGTGGATCACGGTGCTCTTGAAGGCGGGTTCGATGGCTTCCATGTCGGTGCTGTCAGCGCGTTTCACAGAAAAAGCCGCTGACCAGGCCAGCGATGGAGGTCATTAGGTTGTAGCGGTCGTGTAGGTGGGCGGATGGTGGCGGTGACAATTAGGCCGGTGGCGCCATTGATGAGAATGTTTTGCATGACTTTGGGCCGATATGGGTGTGGGCGGGCCGGTATGGGGTATCCACCTTCACTCATTCTCGCTCGCCCTCTCTGGCGGGCTCAGAGAGGGTGTTAGCCGATTTTTCTGTCCTGCAAAATCAGCTAACACAATCTTGCCTCAGATCGCTTCCG
>Ga0114999_10008045_pt1 | contig 11834 bp, 11 predicted proteins | sample ArcticOcean_MG_C_3_FD_89820 | JGI IMG/M metagenome (GOLD analysis project Ga0114999, IMG submission 89820) | Marine microbial communities from western Arctic Ocean - ArcticOcean_MG_CB8_126 | ecosystem: Environmental > Aquatic > Marine > Oceanic | place: Arctic Ocean: Canada Basin | collected...
CACGGAACCCACGTCGCGTCGCGCCCGGTACACGGCGATGTGCGACAGGGATTCCGTAGATGGGATGAGGTCTCCCAGCACAGGCTCGCCCTCGAAATCGATGACAACAATGTCGTCAAGAGTCAGCGTGTCGTAAGCACGGCTGGACGGCGTGACGGCCATCAAGTCACGGCCCTTGGCGTCCTTAACACGGCGGCTGACGTTGCCGCTGGAGCCCAGCACCAGGCCGAGCCGGGCCATCTCCTGGGCGGCGGCAAGCACTTCAGTCCGTTCAACACGCCAGGTTGGGGTGCGCTTGGTTACGGATGCGACGTTGGCTTTCAGCTTTTGGGTGGCCATGGGCACAGGATAGCAGCGCGGGCTTAGTAGGCCAAGGTGGGTGTGGAGGCAACCGCCCCTTGCCTCTGGCGGCTGCGGCCTGTTAAATGCACTGGATTTCATTAGAGCCGGACATATTTAGCAACGGTGATTTATGGCAACCATCAAAGTGCTTTCATGGAACGTTAACGGCGTCAGGGCCGCGTATAAGAAGGGTTTGTTGGAGTGGGTGTCGCAGGCTGACCCAGACATACTGTGCATTCAGGAGACCAAGGCATCCGCAGACCAGCTTCCTGCCGACCTACGAGACATTGAGGGTTACCACTCATACTTTGAGCTGGGGGAGCGCAAGGGGTACAGCGGTGTCGCCATCTACACCAAGCGAGAGCCGTTGTCGGTGACGACCCGCCTTGGGGTGGACGCCTACGACGTTGAAGGGCGCATCCTCATTGCTGACTACGGCGACTTTGTGCTGTTCAACATTTACTTTCCGAACGGCAAGCAGTCTCCAGAGCGGCTGCAATACAAGATGGGTTTCTACGACGCTTTCCTGGCCCATGTGGATGGGGTGCGGGCCGGGGGCAAGAACGTGGTCATCTGCGGCGACGTGAACACGGCTCACAAAGAGATAGACATTGCCAGGCCCAAGGAGAACTCCACCATCTCAGGCTTTCTGCCTGAGGAGCGAGAGTGGGTGGACAAGCTCTTGGAGCATGGGTTTGTGGACACGTTCCGCGCCTTCAATCAGGAGCCGGAACAGTACAGTTGGTGGGACATGATAACCCGCGCCCGTGACCGCAACGTGGGATGGCGCATCGACTACTTCTTCGTGAATGAAGGGCTCATGGACCGCGTGACCAATGGCTACATCCTGCAAGAGGTCATGGGTTCTGACCACTGCCCCGTTGGCATAGATATCACCATGCCGGACTAGGCGGCTACGTGCGTTTGCAGTGGACAGCGACCCTTACCGCCACCAGTAGGTGGGCGATTTTGTATCGACGGCAGCGTTGAGCGCAGCGTATTGCTCGTTGCTGAGTTGCCAGCCAGACACCTCACAGTTCTCTTCTAGGTGCGCCATGCTGTTTGAGGCAGGGATGGTGATGACGTTTGGCTGTTGGAGCCCCCACCTCAAAAGGATTTGCACGGGTGTCTTTCCCGTTTCCTGTGACATGCTTTCCAATAAGGTACCCAGCAGAGGATTGCGATCGAGTTCAGCACGGTACTGCGCGCCTTCCAGGGGGCTGTATGCCAGAACAGCTATGCCGTGCTGCTGGCAGTAAGGCATCACGGTATCGGCGAACGCATGGTCAAAGATGCTGTACTTGACCTGGTTCTCCACAATGCTGCCTTCGGTTAAGGCTGCTTCTGCTGCCTCAAGCTCCTCCACTGCAAAGTTGGAGACGCCGACGAATCTAATCTTGCCAGCCCGCACCAACTCATCCATGGCTCCCATGGTCTCCTCAATTGGAATGGTGCTGCTGGGTGCGTGAAGCTGGTAAAGGTCAATGACATCAATGCCAAGGTTCTGGAGGCTTTGGTCAGCGGACTTCAGTACATCCGCATAACGGAAATTCCAGGCTGAAATCTTGGTAGCGATAAATGCTTCGTTACGCCGCCCTTGCAACGATGCTCCAACCTGAATCTCAGTGTTGTACGACTCTGCGGTATCAATAAGCGTGGAACCCAGGTCCAGGGCTTGCTGCATCACTGCCGTATCTCCTTTGAAATTCCACGTGCCGAATCCAACTTCAGAGACGAGCACTCCACTCGAACCAAGAGATCTGGTCTGCATTTCTAGCTCTCCATGCTTTTTCAGTCCGCTCATTGAAGTCAGGTTACACTGTTATCAGAGGTTAGCGTAGTCCAGCTCAATGACAACCCAAAGGCCCCTGAGCACATGCTCAAGGGCCTTCATTAGTGATGGGGAACCGCTAGCTGACTGCTGCCTTTGAGCAGCGAGGACTAGTACGCCTTTGCCTTCGCCTTCTTGTTTTGGGCGACTGCATCAGCTATTCCCGGAACCAGCTTGATAGGCATGTTGTGCAAAATATCCAGCTTTTCAGCTTCAGTCAGGAAGTCGAGGGCTGGATGGCTCTCGAACATCGGCACAAGGTCGTCAGCGGTGTACTTGGTGCCAGGGCGAATCTCTCTGCCGGAGCCAGGAGCCTCCGTTCCAAACGCAATCTGAGAGACGCCACGCTGCTTGATGGCCACGGATAGGTAGTCTATGTCATAAGCGGCGCTGTCGTAGAACAGGTTGTCATCAAGCTTGTTGGCCTTTGCGCGGTAGGGAGCACCCTCTCCAATGCGGTCGATAAAGCCGCCGCAATGGCAAACGATTATCTTCAGTCCAGGGAACCGCTCGAATATCTGCGGGTTGTGTCTAAGGGTCACGGTTGCGATGGACTGCGGCCCCATGAAATTCAACTCAAAGTATCGTCCAACATTCATCGTTCGGTAACGGGGATCGATTATGTCGGTCCCGTGCACGATGATGGGAATGTTGAGTTCCTGGCACTTTTCGTAGACAGGGAACCAGTAGGGCATATTCATCGTGGGCGTGTCGCCCTTACCCGTGCTGTCTGGTGAGACGTAAGCGGCAACGAAACCAAGCTCTTTGACGCTGCGCTCCAACTCCTCTATGCAGTTCTCGGTGTCCTTGTAGTGCGGGCGTTGGGGGATTTGGCAGGCTCCCAGGAAGACGTCCGGCCGGGCCTGGACAATCTTGAAGGCCAGGTCGTTCTGGTACGCAATCCAACTCTCGAACAGCACGTCGTCTTCCATCCATCCATCCATGGAACTGGAGTGGGTGGGGACTCACAACCTGGGCATCGATTTTCCGTACCTCAAGGTATTTCACAAGAGCATCCGCCACGGCCTTGAAGTCCTCATCTCTGTTTCCAGGCATGTCAGAGTGCTTGCCTTCGCCAATGGGGCTGGCGAGACGCTTGGAGGCGCCGAGACCGGGAATGTTGGAAAGCTCATGCCAGAAGTCGTATGCGAGGCGAGGCGCTAGGGTAGGGTCGGTCATGGGAATGTCATGGATATGACTGTGGACGTCCAATACCTTTGTTCCGTTGTACATGAGCCCTTCCTCCTTCTACGGGTCCGGCTTGGTGCCGTGGCCGGAGGATAATACACCCATTGGCGTAAAGTGGTGCAAAATTAGAGATATGGCTGTTGCCAGCGTAGGCTTCTGTCAGCGCCTGGAATGTGGTGCTACCTCTAGGGCAAATTCCTCATAGTTGATCAATAACCGGTCTGGCTTGCTCAGGACATTCATGACGAAAGTTGAGACCCCAATTGCTACGTACGCCTCAATAGTTTCAATGCAGTCGTTGGCTGTGCCGATGGCGTAGCAAGCATTAGGATCTGCCTCCCATGCGTCATCGCCAAAGCGGTGCTTCAGTGCGGCGTTGACCTCTACAAGGGCCTCGTCCTTGGATTTACCCATGCAGAGCCACATATTGCAGGCCCACTCCATCTTTGTCGCATCTCGGCCATATCCAACAGCCAACTCACTGATACGCTTGATACCCTCAGCATAGCCTTCCACCGGGACATCGGTAGGGTGGAAGCCATCTCCGAATTCGGCTACACGCCGAAGCGCTGCGTCTGAGAACCCATTATCCCAGCTTCCGCCTAGCCAGATGGGGATGTGGCGCGAGGGCTTAGGGGCGAGGGTGGTGGATTCGACATCGTAAAATTTGCCATGATGAGTGACCGTTTCACCATCAAGAAAACTACTCAACACTCCAAGCAATTCATCAGTTATCTTGCCCCGCTGCCGCATGTCCACTTGTTGGACATGGAAATCCAGAGGCAATAATCCGACGCCGAGTCCCAGAATCAGGCGTTCGTTGGACAGAGTGTCCAAGGAGACAGCAGCCTTCGCAAGCTGATAGGGATTGCGAAAAGGTAGTGCCATGACTCCGGTGCCAAGCATCATTTTTGTCGCCCGCTGAGAAACGGCAGGGAGAAGTACCATGGGGTCGAGAGAGGGTAGCGTTTCCAGGTCTGGCGCGAAGAAAGATTCGTAGCCCCAAGTCTCGGCGCGCTCAGCAAATTCCAAAGGGCCTATGACGGAGGCCATGGACACACCATTGTACTGGACACCGAAGTGTATTTTAGTCACAGTCTCACCCTCATTTGATGCCAAAGCTAGGATTGCAGCCCTTGACGCTTAAAGCTCCTCGGTGAGCTCTTGCAGGCGTTCGCGCAGACGTAGCCAGCGCGGGTAGAGGTCTGCGTAGTCCACCACGCTACGCACGTCAGGGGCGACGGTGGTTGCGTGGACGGACGCTGCTTTTCCAAGTGACGCTACGTCGCCAGAGGCTGCGATTGCAGCGCCAACCGCGCTGGCATTGGGGTGGTGCAGCATGACTTTCGCATTCAGCACGTCAGCCAATATCTGCGGGAATATGGGGCTCTGGGAGATGCCGCCAGAGAGGTGGATGGAGCGTGCCGGTTGCCCTGTTACTTCCTTCAAGCGCTCAACGCATTCTCGTAACGCGTAGGCGATGTTTTCCAGCGTTGCCCTGGCCAGGTGAGACGCGCGCAACGTGTTGTAGGTGATTGGTATTGGCGTGAGCAGGCCGCCCATGGAAACGCCTGGACTGGAGAGGTCCAGGGCTTGCGGCCCCCAGAAGGTGGTTGTCATGTTGGAACCCACGGGGACCCTGGTGGCGATGTCGCTGAAACGCTCCAGTCGTCCGCGAGGACCCAGGATGCGGCGGACCATATCCAAGGCACCACCCGCATCACCAGCGTTGGCTTCAGCAACCCAACGTTCCGGTAAGACGTGAACGCCTGTCCACGTCCGCCGCTGCGAATCGAAGACCGGCGATTCCGTCACCGCCTGGACCGGCGCGCTCCATCCCGCGACGATGCCCAGGTTACGAGGCTCCGTGACTCCCATGCCCAGCAGCGCACACTGGGTGTCAGGCCCTGCCAGGTAGACGGGAGTGCCAGAGGGCAAACCAAGCTCCGTTGCACGCTGCGACGTTAGCTTACCTGTGATCTGACCTTCATTTACGAGCGGCGGTATCACGGATGGGTCGAGCCCCAGCGCGTTGAGCAAGCTCGTGGCTGGCTGGCGTGAGGCCACGTCCAGCAGACCAGCTTCTCCTAATAGTGACGGCGTGTCAGCCTGTTCACCTGTGAGTTGATAGGCGGCCCACGCACCAAGGGTCAGCGCACGCTTGATGCGTCCAGCGATGCGCGGATGGTGGTTGTGCCACCACCGGAGCTTGGCGGGCGTGAAGAAGAACGACGGTAGGTGGCCGGTGGTCTGGTAGACCAGCGCGGCGTGCTCGTCATCCATGGCTGCGCCCTCAAACACGGCGCGCAGGTCCATGTTTGGGCCCACATAGACGGCGTTGCCATTCGCGTCCAGGAACGCGACGCCCTGACGCTGGCTCGTGATGGCGATAGCGCTGACGTCGCTGGCTGTCACGCCTGCGTTGGCGATGCCCTCCCGCAACACGCGGATGATGCGCGCCTGCAAGTCTTGAGGCGAGAACCTCGCCGCGAGGTCGTCAGGTGAGCGAGAGCGGCTCAGCCGGTAGCGCAGCGATGCGCCAGGCGTAAGCTCCCATGGCGAGTCCACAGGAGCAAGCAGGCTTCGCAGCCCGCTAGTGCCAAGGTCTAGGACAAGGACGTGTTTACTTGCCACTGCGCCGCCAGACCGCAGGGTTTGCCAGGTGACGGGGACGCTGGCCCTTCAGGTACCGTTGCATGTCAGCGACCACCATTTGCGAGTGACGTTCCACCGTCTCATGCGTCGCTCCGCCAATGTGGGGCGTGAGTAGTACGTTGGGTATGTTCAGGAAGGGGCTGTTGGAGGGAATGGGGTGCGCGTCATGCACGTCCATGGCCGCTCCAGCCAGTCGCCCATCTCGCAGTGCTGAGGCAAGGGCGGCCTGGTCAACCACTGCTGGCGAGGTAACGTTCACGATGTATGCGGACGGGCGCATCAGGTTCAGCAAACCGCTGCTTAGCAGACCGGCGGTCTCCGGCGTTTCCGGTACGTGGACGGTGATGAAATCACTGGTACGCAACAGCGTCTCAAGGTCTGTGAACTGCACGCCTGCGGTGCCACGGCTGTCCGACTGCACGTACGGGTCATAAGCGACGACGCGCATGCCCACGGCGCGGGCCAATTTGGCGACGCTCTTGCCGATGGCTCCAAAGCCGATCATGCCGAGGGTTGCGTCCGCTAGCTCACGGCCACGGAACGCCGTGTACGCCTCCGTGGGGTCCTGCCAGCGGCCCGTGCTGACATAGGCGCTTGCCTGGGGAATGTGGCGCGCCAGGCTATACATGAGTCCCATCACCAGCTCAGCAACGGCCTGGGCGTTCCTGCCGGGAGTGTGGACCACCACCACGCCATGTTCAGTAGCTGCGTCCAAGTCCACCTGGTTGAGTGCTGCGCGGCAGATGGCTGCGAACCGTAGCCCTTGCGCCTCAACGAAAAGCTCTTCAAACAGGAAGTCTGCCTCTACCACCAGGGCCTGAAACCCTTCGGCAAGCAGACGCTTACCCAGTTCCTCAGGGTCTTGAAGTTCATTGGTCTGTGTCCATGGCTGGTAACAGACGTTGCCTATGCTGCTCAGCGCGGCAAGGCCGTCGTCGGAGAAGGGAGCTAAGACTAGCGTGTTCATGCGCTTGTTCCGGTGCCTGTGGTGGTCATGATGTGCGCGGCGGCGGCCTCACCACTACGCACGGCTCCCTCCATGGTGGCCGGCCAACCGGTGTCGGTCCAGTCGCCAGCAAGTACAAAGTTGCGTATGGATGTTTTCGCGGGCAGCCGGTGCTCTGCGGTGCCGGGCAGCGACCTGAACGTTGCGCGCTGCTCCTTCACCACCTGGAAGCGCACCACCCTGGCGACTCTTGCTCTGGGCAGCAGCCGCTCCAGTTCCTTGATGAAGCGCTCTTGCAGGGCTTCCTTGCTCTCCGGCCAATGCTCCCACGCACCGCTTAACGACACGGTGAGATATTCGCCAGGGTCGTCGTCTCCCATGATGCGGGACTTGTTGAAGACCCATTGCACAGGGCTGTCGACGAAGGCCGCGAACTCGAAATCGGCCACCGAGCGGTCATACCACACATGCAAATTGACTATGGGAGCGTACGTGTGGGCAGCGGCTGACGCCGCTATTGCAGATTCATTAGCTGTTTGCGGCAGCAGGTCAGGCAATGCGTGGGCTGGCAGAGCGCTCACGTACCAGTCGGCCTGCAATCGTTCGCCGTCAGCCATCTCCACGCCAGACAGCGCTCCGTCGTCGCCAACCAACAGTTGCTTCACGGTGTGTCCCAGAAGCAATGTGACCCCGCGCTCCTGGAGCTTGTGCTCAGCGGCTGTACCCATGACGTCAGATAGGCCCGCACGGGCGTAGCCAACGTCGGCGTTGTGGCGGCCCTCAAGAAGCCCTACCTGAAAAATCATGAACGCGGTAGACGCGCTGACGGCGCTGGCCGGGTCGTTACAGGTGGGCAGGATGATGAGTTCCCAGAAATTCCTGATGGCTCTCTCTGACTGATGGTGACGCCGCAGCCAGCTTTCAAAGTCCTCGATTTGGAGCGCTGGCGTGTCCCTGTTTTTGATGCGGGACATGCGGAGGAGCACGGGCAGAGCCTTGAGCTTGTCCATGAAGCTGATGTGAGGGTAGAGCAGGAAGCCGGGGAGCAGGTGTAGCGGCGACGGCAATGGCGCGGCGCTAAGGAAGCCAGCGTTGCCAGCAGCGTCTCTCACTTCCACATGCAGTGAAGGCTGGCGTGTTGTGAGCTCCAGGGTGCCTATCTCTTGGAGAAAGCCTGTGTAGGCAGTGCAACAGCCCAGGAAGACGTGCTGTCCGTTATCTATTTGGAGGCCGGTCTCTTTGTCTTCAAAGGAGTATGCGCGCCCTCCCAGATAGGGGCGACGCTCCACGAGCGTGACGCTGTAGCCAGTGGTAATCAAGCGCCATGCGGCGGCCATGCCTGCCAGTCCGCCGCCTAGGACAATGACGCTGCCTAGACTGGTCTGAGGCGTGGGAGCATGCTGGTTGCCCAGAGCCTGGCGGTTAATAGCAGCTTCTCCTGGGTTGGCAGACTGGTACGGCCCTGGAAGACGTCGAACTTGTTGGCCTGCATGCGGTCAAGAAGGCGGCTGTACAGACCATGGAGGACGATAGCACAGGCGCGAGACCTTGGCGAAAGGAGGGGTGTCAGGCTGCCTCCACTATGGAAATAGCCACGAGCCCGTTCAGCCTGGAACTGCATGAGGGCTTGAAATTGCTCGTTGATGATACCACGCAGAAGGGCATCTTCCGTGTAGCCAAATTGGGCCAACTCATCCTGAGGCAGGTATATTCGGCCCAACTCGGCGTCCTCTTTCACGTCACGCATGATGTTGGTCATCTGCATGGCGATACCCAGGTCAATGGCCGCCTGGCGGGCGCGGTCATCCTTGTAACCAAATATTTCCACGCAAATGAGACCCACGGCTGAGGCCACTCTGTAGCAGTAGGTGTACAGATCATCAAAGGTGGCGTAGCGGTGCACGGTGAGGTCCATCTCCATGCCGGAGATAATGTCCTGAAAATGCTGTTGTGGAATGTTGTACGCGGAGACTACGTCCGCCAGGGCTGTGAAGATGGGGCCTTCCGGCTCACCGGCGTAGGCGCGCTCAATATTCCGCCGCATCTCACTGAGCCGCTCCATCTGCTGTTCTATGGGGGCAGGTTCATCAATGATATCGTCCGACACGCGACAGAATGCGTAGGTTGCAAAGATGGCCTTGCGCTTGGCGGCAGGCAGAGTCACAAACGCAAAGTAGAAATTGCGCGCGGCCTTTCGCGTGAGTTGCTGGCAGTATTGGTACGATTCTTGAAGTGTGACTGTCACTGCTATCTCCTAGGCCCGTCGCAGTACAAGGAGGCGGGCGGCAGTGGACAGCATCAGCCATATCTTGCGCGCCTTGCTCACCCGTGGACGACTGCTGAGGACATCGTAGCTACGCCTGCGAATGGCGTCCAGTACGGACAGTCCACCCTTGGTGAACAGGGCGATGTCCAGCTTGAAGGTGCCCGTTAGCGTGTCCACCAATGCTTCACCCTGGTGAAAAAACGCCTCTGCGCGGTCTACTTCAAAGCGCATCAAATCACGGAAGCGGTCATCCACCACGCCTTGCGCCAAGTCCTGTTCCGTATACCCAAAGCGGGCCATATCTTCCTGGGGTATGTAGACACGGCCCATGACCCAGTCCCGCTGCACGTCCTGCCAGAAATTGGCGAGTTGCAGCGCGGTGCAGGTGGCGTCAGAGAGGCGTTGGCGCTCTTCATCACGGTAACCGAGCACGTAGAGCACCATGCGGCCCACCGGTTCGGCGGAGTGTTGGCAGTAGAAAAGCAGATCGTTGTACGTGGCAAAACGGCGCTGCCGCTGGTCTATGCGGTTGGCTTCAATGAGTTTGCGGAATGGCGCGTCCGGAATGTTAAAGCGTCGGATGGTGTCCTGGAGCGCCACCATGATGGGGTGCTCTGGCGTACCCGTATAGCACTGGTTCAACTCCTGTTCCCATGCGTCCAAGTACGCCAGCCTATCGCCGTCCGCTTCGTCGCCCAGGTCATCAGTGTGGCGGCAAAACGCGTAGATGACATACAAGAACGACTGAAATTCCCTGGGCAGGAACAATGAGCCTACAGTGAAGTTCTCGTAATGAGAGCGTGCAATTCCTGAGCAGTGGGCATATGCCTGCGAGAGGGTAGGGGAGGAGGCAATATCAGTTTGGCCCTGACGAGCCATGGAGTTGGCCTTACTCACCCATGATTGAGATGAGGACCTCACGGGGGCGAGGACGATCCAACTCAATCATGAAAATCCGCTGCCACCGGCCAAACTGCAATTCCCCGTCAATCAGTGGAATGGTCTCACTGGTGGGGAGAAAGAGTTGCTGGCAGTGGGCGTGGCCGTTGGGGCATTCCTCATCCGTCATATTGACGGTGCGGATGGTGAAGTCATTGTGACGGTAGGTGGCGTCCTGAGGAGCGACGCTGGTGAGCAACTCTTCCATGTCTTGGATAAGGAGCGGCTCATTCTCATTAATCTTGATGGCAGCGGTGGTGTGCTTGGAGAAGACGCAGACCAGACCGTTGCGTACAGCGGATTCACGTACGTAGTCAACAACTCTATCGGTAATATCTATAAACTCAGGCGCCCGAGTTGCCTCGATAACAAGCCTGGAGAGAAGTGAATTCATCACGTCCCGCGTCCTCCGGAGCCATGGTTGGAATAGAGGCATCTGACCGGATCATGTCCGTTGGCAGCCTAGCATAACTAGGCATCCAAAGCAACACAAAATTCCGTCCTTACAGAGGTTGCCAGAACGGACTCTGACGCTAGTTTTACACTAGTTATGGCAACTAGCAAGCCCTTTGAGTGTCAGGTGAAAGAGAGGTTCAGGGTTGAGAGGTAAGGACGAGTTTTTGGTAACGGCCCATGGCCCAGAGGGGGAAGTAGTTCCGGTACAGATGGTAGTTAATCATGAAGGCCGCGCCCAACTCCTCCCCCTGCCAGGTGGGGTCACCGGCATTCCTGTACTGGTCAGGCTGATCACCAACTCCATAGCCTGGAAAGCCACAGCCCGTGAATTGAGGCTCATCCCATGTGCCGTCTTCACGCTGAGCAGATACCAGATAGGCAATGCCACGATGAGTAGCCGGGTGGTTATCTTCTCCGGCGGCCAGCAGCGCTATCAGCGCCCATGACGTCTGCGATGCTGTGCTCTCCCCCTGCCCCCGTAATGACGGCATGACATATGAGGCGCAAGACTCTCCCCAACCACCGCCTTTGTTCTGGTGGGTTGTTAGCCATTCCACCGCACGGCGTACGTAGGGCTGCGACATGTCTTCACCAACAGCTTGAAGGGCAGGGAGCACCGCGCCGGTGCCGTAGACGTAGTTGACACCCCAGCGGCCAAACCAGCAGCCGTCTTTTTCTTGCTCCGCTTTGATGTAGTCTAGGGCGCGCCGTACCGCCGGGTGCTCCGTGGTCCAGCGTAGCCGCCCGAACATCTCCAGTAGGTGCGCGGTCACGTCCACGCTTGGCGGGTCCAGCACTTCACCAAAGTCTGAGAAGGGAATCTTGGCCACGAGCTTGTCGGTATTGTCTTTGTCGAACGCGGCCCACCCACCGTTGGAGGACTGCATGCCCAGGAGCCAGGTGGCTGCGCGGTCTATAACTTGCTGACGCTCATTGTCCTCTACCGAATCATTGAAACGCACACGGTCCAGGACCATCACAATGATGGATGAGTCGTCGATATCCGGGTACATGTCGTTTTCAAACTCGAATGCCCAGCCACTGGGCTGCAAACCTGGCGCCTTCACTGCCCAGTCTCCCTTGACCCGTATCTCTTCCTTGATGAGCCAACGCGCCGCTTTCTGTAGCGCTGGATGGTCTGGCGGGAGGCCGGAGTCCAAGAGGCCAAGCATGGCTAGGCACGTGTCCCAAACTGGTGACAGGCACGCCTG
>Ga0114999_10008046_pt1 | contig 11833 bp, 7 predicted proteins | sample ArcticOcean_MG_C_3_FD_89820 | JGI IMG/M metagenome (GOLD analysis project Ga0114999, IMG submission 89820) | Marine microbial communities from western Arctic Ocean - ArcticOcean_MG_CB8_126 | ecosystem: Environmental > Aquatic > Marine > Oceanic | place: Arctic Ocean: Canada Basin | collected...
ACCATCCGCTTGACCCTGAACTCGTCGGCAATGAGTTGCAAGTACGGATCTGTGATGAGCTGTTCTTCCTTGAGTTCGCCCTTGCTCATCTTGCGGATGGAGGGCTTGTCGAGCGGCCTGTAGATGTTGCCACCGCCACCGCCTGCATAAGCTCTGATGTGTTCCAAGTTCGCTGGTGTGAGCGGCACATAGTTTGCGCCCTTACCCATTATCGCCTGGTACATTTCGTCGTTGATCACGCCAGCGTCGTGAAGCTCGTCCAGTTGCCTACGGAATTGCGCACGCAACTCATCGGCAGCCTTCACCGCAATCGGACTCTCCCGTGCCGCGGCCGCCGCTTTTTCCAGGCTCTCTATTTGTTCTGGGGTCGCCGTTTTCGTGCCCAGTTCAATGAGTTCTAGCTCACGTTCCGCTATCGCAAGGTCGGCACCAATGTTCATCCCGTCTTCGCGGTGTTTGCTTATCATAGGTTGGATGAACTCTAAAACGTCTTCTTCGGCCCGAACCTGGCTGCCACGGGCACGGGACAAGGCATTGCGCAGCCCGTGCCCGGCACCGACCAGCTTGTCCAGCAACTCTATCGGCAGAACATCGCGCATCGCGAGATAGCGGATCTTTTGGATCGGGTTCATCAACGGCTTGTCGCCAGGGAGAACCTCTTCGAGGCCCGTGGCACGTTTTCCGCGTATAATCTGTAGGTCTGGTGAGGCGTCATAGAGGGCCTCGGTTCCGGCGGAGAGCTTTGACTTTGCGGTGAAACCACGGCCCATGAACTTGTTGATCTTGGGCCACAAAGAAGCGCCGCCCGCTTCGACCGCACCACCGACCAGCGCGTAGCTGATGATGTTGGAATACCTCTCGCCCTCCTCGGCTGGCGCAACTGTGCCTGCGACGGCACCAACCCCTAACCCGACGCCGCCACGGGCCATGAGCCGGTAGCCCTTCGTCTCTGCCGCGTTGCGCATCGCTGGTGTGATCCTGAACGACCGGTTGGTCGGGGCCTGCATGGCCACCGCAAAATCAGGATCGCTCAGGGCTTTCTCCATTGTGCCCATGTTAAAGCCCTGTGGGTCTATGATATCCCTTCCCCATGGAGAAAGCCCTGAGCGATCCTGATTGCTTTTCGTATAGCCCGGCGGCAACTCGCCCGGGGCCAGGCGGATCTGTTCAACCTCCACGCCGCCCAAGGACTTGAGGCCCTTCTTTGCGGTGCGAGGCCAAAGTTGGTCGTAGATGCGTTCGTGCTTCTCGCCGCCGATATTGATGTCCGCGCCTTCGAGCTTATGGAGACCTGCCCCACCCTCAATCTCCGGCGAGTGCGACAACGGCGTTTCCAGTAGGCGCTTCGCTGGCCCCTCTCCTATCGCACCAGGGAGGTCGCCCGGTTCCACTCTCGTGTCTATTACTGGACCGTAAGGGTCAAGCGGATGTTCGCCGCCGTAGCCTCTGAGCCTTTGCGTCCTGGGATTGTACTCAAGCTCGGTGATGTGCTTGCCCAGACCGTACAGGTCTGCGCTCTGCCTGCCGCTGACCCAGGCCACGCGGTCGTACCCGCCGTCGATGGCCTCTTGGATGATACGCTTGAGCGTCAGTTCGACCTGTTGGTCTGCGCCCTTGAACGGGGCGTCGGGGACGAAGCGCTCTATGGCGTCTTCGTCCGTGTACTGGCCCAACTCTGTACGCAGGGCGTCCTCTTCCTCCCACAGTCTCGCCATCGCTGGGTTGTCGCCCGCGTCCCCTGCCGCCCTCCTCTCGCCCCGTAGATCGCTCAGACGTTGCCGGATCATAAAATCTCGTTCGCTCGTTGGCGGGACGAAATCCTCAAGCGGCTTCTGGTTCTTGTACCCAAAGTCCTTCGCCACCGTATCCTCGGCCTCGGCCCTGGACATCCCGCCGTCCTTGGACATCCCGCCGTCCATCAGCCGCTCGACCTCCTTCGTCCTGGCCCTACGAGCCTTTTGTGACAGGTCGCTCTGTGCCTCTTCCACGAACAGCACCTTCTCGGTCTGTCCGCTGTCCGGGTTTGCGTACTCGCGGTCGGACGCACGTATGCGCATGACCGTATCGTCCGGGTCACCGTGGGTCGGGTCGCTCTTGAACGTGCGGCCTGCGTGCTTGTACTGGATTGTGATCTCGCGGTAGTTCGAGCCACCGGGCTGTACCAAACCACCGTGGCGGGCGTGGGTCAGGGCACCTTCTCCTTCGAAGAATCTGCGAATGGGGCCATGTACCTCGGGGCTTAGATCAAGGTCAAGTATCAAATCGTCAGCGTCCACGTAGGCGTCGTCGATGCCGTATGAGTGAGCAGTGATGACCCGGCGGCCAGCGTTGTCGAGGTCGGGCTCGATGCCATGGGCCCTTATGGCGGTCACGTCCTCTTCCGTTTTCACTGCGCCCCGCACTGTCTCACTGAGCTGGATGCCGCGTTCTTCGATACGGTCTAGAATCTCCTGCTTCGTGACCATGCGATCCGGGTTGCTCTGGGCGTCGAGAAGCTCGTCGATCTGCGCGAACTTGCGCTCGCCCTCGGCCACGCCCCCTTCGACTCTGGCGGCTACCTTGCGGCCGACTCTGGCGGCTACCTTGCGGCTCGCGTCCGATGATACCTCCAGCGGTGATGTACGCACCGGGGTCCCACGACCCGCCGGTCGGCTCGGGGGGGTAAGTGTAGCAGTGAACCCAAGGGGTTCATCGTGACCCAATCTTGGGGGTTCATCGTGACCCAATCTTGCGGCCCACTGCCTGGCGGTAGCTTTTTCGGGGCCAGCCTCGGCAGCCTCTTTGAGACGCGAGTACCACTTGCCCGGTAGTCCCGAAGGCCTAAAGGCACGGGCCGCCCGCGGACCTCCTACCGCAAGTAAGGCAGCGGTAGTAGCACTGCCACCTACGTCTTCGCCAGCAAGGGTAGCGGCCCCCGCACCCGCACCCGCACCCACAACCGCACGACCAAGCAAGGCACTCTGGGCGGCGTGCTTCTCTCTGTTCTGTCGCCTGACCTCGGCCTTGCTGGCCTTGCGGTCAACCGCTGCGTCATCGCCCGTGCTGTCGCCCCCACGCTCCGCAAATTTGTCCCTGTTGGCAGCCCTACGCTCTTCCTTGCGTTCCGCCCGTTCCTCTGATGTGCTCTTTGTGGATTGGTATTCGTCCTTGGCGTCAAGAAAGGCCAGCCTGGCATCGACAACTTCGTCGGTGAGCTGGTTTGCCCGCTCCCTCTGGTACTCCATTTTTTCGGTGAGACTAACTCGGCCCTCGGGTGTGAGGTCTTTCGCGTCCAGGTCCGCTTGCATCCTGTCGGCCTTGGCGTGGGCACGCACTACGGCCTCTTCGGCGTCTCCGACGCGAACCCTGGCTACGTTGAAGGCGCTACGGGCCGCTGCTGAAGGACTCCCGCTAAAAGCACGGGCCGCTCGCGGGCCTCCTACCGCAAGTAAGGCAGCGGTAGTAGCACTGCCACCTACGTCTTCGCCAGCAGCTACAGCCGCCACGCCGCCCAGCGCAGCGCCTGCGCCAGCGCGTGCCGCCACGCTCCCAGTAGCACGTGCGCCGGGTAGGCCCGGCTTTCGGGCTATTTCACCTGGGGTGAAGCCACTGGAGAGGGGAGCCCGGTCGCCACGCACGCCCATGCGGCTGAGTCCTCTCTGCACTGCGGGACCGGCTGCGCCCCTTGTTCCGGCCCTGCCTGCGGCCCTTGCTCCAGCGCCGATGCCGCGCACCAACACGTCGGCAACTCCACCCAGTACCGCTTCGGTGGCTATGCGCGAAAGAGGATTTTTGGCGGCCGCCGTGAAGGCCCGACCACCCCACGATTCTTCGGGCAGTACATCCGCTAAGACCTGTGCGGTGGACTCGTCACGTCGCAGGCCGGTCGCTATGTCCAGGGGCGCAACGGCCACTGCATCCTTGAGGGCCTCGCCTCCGATGGTGGGGGAACGCCTGCCCAGCCAGTCGCCTGCCTTCCGAAATGCGCCACCGGCTGCGCCCCTACCTGCTGCCCTGCCTGCTACGCCACTTGCTGCGGCCCGCATCGCGCCCACGCCTGCTGCGCCACGCAACAGCCCACCGCCGAGCACATACGATCCGCCTTCCGTCACGAACTCGGAGCCTACGCGTCCCAATGTGTACGGCATACTGTCCGGTGCGTGCTCGTCCAGCCACGACTCGTAGTCTTCTATCCCGGTGCTCAGTCCACGTGATGCCGCCTTGTACGGGGCATCGCTCTCGAGAGCGACGCCCAGAGCACCCCGGATCGCATCGTCACGAAGGCCGGGCAGGATCGCGCCCACGTCTGCGAACCTGCGCCCCATACGCATCGCCCAAGACGGGATGTTCGCCGCAAATCCTGTCGCAAACTCACCAGTACCGCGCAGAAACTTGCTGTAGCCACCGGGCCCGTCATCGGGCATCGCATCAATCTGCGCCCGTATGCGGGCCAGTCGTTCGGGATCAGGCGGCATCTATGCTATCGGTACCTGTTGACCCGCCCTCAGTAAGGCCTCTTCATACAGACGTACTGCCTCTTCCTTCGAGATGCCGCCACCAGAGATATTGGACTCAAGGGCATCAAGGGGGTCCGTAGGGGTCCCGGCTGATAGACCTAGTGGAACATTACCACTGCCGATAGCACCAGGGAGGCCACCAGAGAGGCCACCAGTGTTCTTATTAAAGAGCGTGCCCCACACGCTGCCCCCGCCGGGGACCATACGTGGTGCGCCACCGGCTATCGGTATTGAATTGGGCGACACAGTTGAATCGGGCGACACAGTTAGTAGCCCCTCTGGGCCCAACGTGGTAGCCCGACCTCCGGCACCACCTCCGGTACCACCTCCGGTACCGACCTCCGGTACCACCTCCGGCACCACCTCCGGTACCACCTCCGGTACCACCTCCTGTACCACCTCCGGCGGTGTGTACCAATTAATTTTTTGCCCACCACCACCCGACTGGAAGTCCGCAAGCCTTTGCTCGTACGCGGCCCGCGCATCCTTTGTGAGCGCATAAGCCTCCTCCACGCCCAATGGCTCGAATGAGGTGTCCTGGGCCTTATCCATCTCCTTCACGAGATGGTAATTCACCCCGCGTATAAGCTCTGGCAAGTCTACGCTGCCCGCGTATTGCTCTTCGAGGTATTGTATGGTGGCTGCTGGATTCCAGTTACCGTCTTTGTCTGCCATACGTTCCAGCGCCTGCCTCCCAGACACGATGGCATGGTTTTCGGGGGATCGCCTCGCGGCAAGGTCCGCCTGATTATCGGCCAACCGCTGCTGCTCGAACCCAACTATTTCCCCCCGGTGGGTCAAGGTAGCGGCAGCAGCATCATCATCACGCTGTGCCTCATCTATTCGGAACTGCGCTGCCAGCACTCGTTCAGCTTCCGTCGCCGTGTCTCGTTCACCTTGCGCCACTTGGTCCGCAGTATACCGATCCGCAGCGATGACGTCCCGCTGTCCCTGTGCCGCAATACGGGCCCGTTCCTCGATGGTGCGGCGCTTGGACTCCTCGTCACGCCACGCCGCCTGATCACGCTGAGTTTTTTCGTCAAGGTTCTGCGCCTTGATCTTCGCCAGGGCCTGGGCGTAGCCTCCACCAGCAGCGCCCAGACCGCCCAGGATGTCTGTCCACATAGCCATGGCCTAGTATTGCCTCCAGTTGATCGGGCCTGTCGGCCCTGTCCCGCGCCTCGATTCGCGATGTGCTTTCTCGTCAGCGTGTTTCTGCTCTTGAAAGGCCGCTTCTCTTTCATATCGCTCACGCGCCAACTGCAGCTTTTCTTCTTCCAGCTCGTTCGCCTGCTGCCCGCTCTGCCAGGTCCCGTAGCCACCCAAGGCACTACCAAACGCTTGGGCCACATCGCCAGTGAGGTAGTCACCCCACTTTTTTTGCCACGGCTGATCAGGACCGTCAATCGGAGGGCCGTTAATCGGAGGGCCGTTCGTGAGGTACCTTGGGCCCATCCCCGAGGTGTCGATCAGGCCTGGGCCGTAAGGGCCTGGGCCCATCCCTGGGCCTGGGCCCATCCCTGGGCCTGGGCCCATCCCTGGGCCTGGGCTCATCCCTGGGCCTGGGCTCATCCCTGGGCCTGGGCTCATCCCTGGGCCACCGCCACCCCCAAACAAACCTTTAATACCGCGAAATGCGTCTCCGAAAAATCTCATAGTCCCATCTCCCCTAGAGTCTCTTGTCCTGGTTACTTTTTAAATAAATCTCGAACGTCGATGTCTACAGGACCCGTGCTCGTTGTGATATCCGTGCCGCTTGGCTCGGAGTGGCGCCAGTATCCGGTTTTGTTGCCGTCGGCGTCGAGCCATTCCCCGCTATCAGCAATTTTCCAGTCTTCAGTCCAATTATTCTCTGTCTGTGACAGGTACCCGGCTTTCTGTTCCTGAGTAAGTTCGACAGTAAGTTCGACCTCGGAGTCCGGGCCAACCGCACGCATGTCCTCCAGTTTCGAGAGCCAGTCTTGTGTCTGTGCATCGGTCAGCTCCGCCCCTTCTGCGTACTCCAAGATGGTGTCGTACATCGCTGTGAAAGAGGCCTCTCGCGCTATGTTCTCCTGCGTTTTGAGCTTCCTCTCCGTCTCTGCTTTCTCTTGGCTACGGTCGAGGGTGCGTTGTCCTTTTTCGTGCGAGTTCAGGGCGTCCCGCCACGCTGTCTCGGAGGTGTAACCTGCTTGCTGTATTTCATCGCGCTTGTCTTGGAGGTCCTGTTCGTGCGTGCGGTCCAGCGCGGCTGCAGTAACTCCAAGAGCTTCCATGTCCGTCTCTAGCTTCTGGCGTGCATCGTCGGCTTGCTTCTGGAGTTTCAGGTCGTATCCAGATTCTGCCCCCTGCATGGTCACGGCATGTGTTCTGTCTAGCGCAGCACGAAGCACATCCGTCTTAGCCCCAGCAACCTCCATGTCCGTCTCTAGCTTCAAGCGTGCATCGTCGGCTTGCTTCTGGAGCTTCAGGTCGCCCTTGGCTCCGGCGTCCAGCATGGCCACGGCGTGCGCTCTGTCTAGCAGGGCACGAGCCTTATCCGCTGTGACGCCAGCAGATTGCAGGTCCGTCTCTAGCTTCTGGCGTGCGTTGTTGGCTTGCTTCTGAAGGGCACTGTCGCCCCCAATTTGGGCGGCCAGCATGGTCACGGACTGTGCTCTGTCTAACAGAGCACGGGCCTCATCCGCCTGGACTCCAGCAGCTTGCAGTGCAGCCGCGGTGGTATCGCGCTTATCTTGGATCGCGCCCGACATCTCAGTTTCGGCCTTGCGCCACGCGACTTCCTGGCTCATGCCCTTTTCTTGGAGCTTTTGCGCTGCCCCTTCCAGTGTGCCTTGAAGATTCCGGTCGGCCTCCCGCCACGCTGTCTCCGCATCGACGCCGGTCTGCTGCAGTTTGAGGGCTTCACGTTCAAGAGACCTATTCATCGCCGCCTGCGCCGCCTCATGCTCCAGCGTACCCTCCTGTAGCCCCGTGCGGAGCAACCGCTCTGCGTTGCGGTCGCCGTACTCGGACATCCGTGCGTCCACCTGTTCCTGGTACTGCTTCGTGGACAACCCAAGGTCGGCGGCAAATTGGTCTCTGCGCTGCGCGTGCTCTGCGGCGTACTGATCTCTCTGGATCGTCTGTTCCGCTTCCTGTAGGTCGAACTCCCTGCCAGCGATCTCGGCTTCCTGTCTCAGCGCGTCGATGCGCAAATCCGCTTCGGCCTTATTGCGAGCCTCGGTGATGTCCAGGGTCCGGCCTTCGAGTGCGGCCTGCTGTTTCAGCGCCTGGGCCGACTGTTCGAGTTGTGTGGTGTCGAGCCCGAGTTGCTGTATCCGTGATTCCTGGGCCTCCTGCAACTGCGTTACGAACTGGCCCTGCTGTTGCTCCATCTGGGCCCTGCTCAACGCATCGCCCTGCGTCAGGCCTTTGTCCTGTAGCTCCAGGGCCCGCTGCTGCAGTTGTTGCTCGGAGCCGAACTGACTCTTTTGGATCTCGGATTGAGCCTGCCTAAAGGCTTCATCTTGATCCATACCCTGCTGTTGCAACTCGAAAGCGCGGCTTTGGACGCTCTCCTGCTGTTGCTGTGTGCTCCCGAACTGACTCTCTTGGATCTCGGATTGAGCCTGTCTAAAGGCTTCATCCTGATTCATGCCGGTAGCCTGTAGCTCCTGGGCACGGTCTTGAACCTTGCTCTGCTGGGCGAACTCTGCGGCAGCCAACTGCTGCTCGAAGCTCTGGCCGGGAACGGCCAGGCTCGTGCTCACGGCCTGCGTGCCGATATTTGCGGCAGCACTCCTGTCCTGGCCCATGGTTTGCGCCATGAGCTGACTCAGGTTGAACATGCGCTGCTGGCGCTGGTGCTCCAGGTTCTTGGCTAAATCCGTTTGACTTTCTAGCTCGATACTGGAGCCCACCAGACCGCGGGCGCTTGTGGTCTCGGCTAGGTTGCGCATTTGCTGTTCGCCCTGCTGCTGCAACTCGAAGTCCATCAGGTCGATGCCCTGCTGCACCATCGGCATATCGAAACGCGACGGCGTGGCCATTGTGTCAGTCGCGAACTCGGAGAGCCTCTGCGACACGTCCTGGGCACTAGTGTACGGTGCGACAGCGGGCGCGGCTGCGGGCGGGGCTATGGCCGGAGCGCTGACACTAGCCGTCTCTGGAGAACCCGGCCCTAAGTCCGTCGCCGCTGGTGGTGCGATGCTCGGATTATCTAAGTCAATCGCCACGTTCTATTCTCCCATGATCCCGAGTATCATCACATACGCCTGGGTCACGTCGATGTTCGCCGTCGTGTCCTCGTTCTCCACGTATATTTCTATGTAGTTGCCCGTCGCCAACGTCGTGTCGATCATCGCTGTTACCTGACTGGGCTCCCCTGCGGTGTTGAACACCCTCTGTTCCGAGCCGGTGATGAGTGCGCCGCTCTTGAACAACTGTACACTCAGGTTGTCCGCGCCACTGGCTACGTCGAGGGTGACTGTAGCCGTAATCCAGAAGCGGGACGTGATTTGGCCTGTGTAAAGGAGCTTGTTGTCGGTGTGCGTGAACTGACGAGTGGAAATAGCAGTCGTCGTTCCCGCCATCTTCACCGCCGTACCAGCACCAGCAATCGTCGTCTGGGCCGCTGACGATACGTAGAAGCTCCCCAGTCCGGGGATTATCGTAACTACCCGGTGACCGGCAGGCTCTCCAGGGAATCTCACCTACCATGGCTCCGCAAGCATGTTGGCTGCAAGCTCCACCGCAGAAATGCTAATGTCGTCATTGCTGGCGATCTCCACCGGCAGAGCTATGCCCTTGGCCCCAACCCTTGCTTTGACGGTTGTGGGCTTGGAGTTGGCGGCCAGTGTAACGGTGTGGAGGGTTTTCTCCGCCCCGTCTGCTTTTACACGCACGGTCATCGTGTGTGCTTCGGTCTGCTGTGACGACACCCGTATGGACCTGGCCTTCTTCTGCCGCATAGGCTGTTGGAACAGGAACGGCCTGGTGATCAGTGAAAAGGCAACCGCCTCCCCGTCGTCCGTCCCTGCCGCAGAGTTGTCGGTGTTGCCCTTCTCCAGTTGCCGCACGAAGCCGTCGAACCCACACGAAATCGGGTTCGTGGTGACCGCACCGGAGGTCAGATCGGCCAGGAACACGGCACGGTGATCGTGCCGTGCTGACGCAAAAACTAGATAGCCGCTGGCACTCACCGCCATGAACTGGCCGCCTGTGAGAACCGTGATCAAATAGCCACCGGCTGTGTCGCCTTCGTCGCGATCTGACGTGGTACTGTGCGTCAGGTAGCCACTCGAATCCACGTACAGGGTGTCGTTGTCGGTGGCGGCGTACCTGTGCAACATGAGCGCAGGCGGATGTGCTTCCTGGGAGGCCTCTCCGTGCGGTGGCCGATAGACGATCATGTAGTCGTTCTGGTCCGAACTCACCGGCACCGCGCACCAGTATTCGTGCTTTTGCGGCCACCACAATGCCGTGGGCAGGCCGGGCGTACTGTCGATCTGCGACCAGTTGATGCTGTCCACGAAGTTCTGTATCTGGCGGGTCACGAGCTTGACCTGACCCCCCATCTGGTAAAATTCCACACCGCGCTTACTCAGCCAGCACACGCCCTGGTCGCCTGCGGCCTGGATGGAGCGGTTGGCCACGCATCCCACGGAGCGCGATATGCCCCTGGCACCCGTCTCCACTTCCAGTGAGTTGAACCCATAGCCTTCGATGTAGCCCACACTCTCCGACTTGAAGGCCAAGAGCACGGACCCCAATTGATACAGGCCGGTCATCACGGCATCGCCGTCGTGCGTCTGGGCCTGAACACTGATACCGTCCGGTGTCGCCCACGTCTCTATGTCCCCCACCTTGCTCGCCACGACCGTGATCCCGCTGTGCCCCGTAGCCCAGAGCCTGTTACCGAAGACCGCGAGATATTTCACGTCGTCGGGGATGTTCGAGATGGTCGCCCAGGTCGAGCCGTTCCACTGGTAGCTGTTGGTGCCTCCATTGGCACAGCACAATACGTTGGCTGCGCCTTCACGCATGATGACCAAGCTCCAGAAGGCCTCGGTCAGGCTTGTAGCGCCGGTTGGGTTCGTCCAGGTAGCGCCTTCGTTGGTCGAGTAGTACATCTTGTCGCCCATGAACACCACAAGTTGCTGTACGCCCGCGGCGGTGAAGTATTCGATGCCCCCGTAGCCCTGTGCCCCAGAATTGAGCGCAGACGAGTGCAGGCGCTCTGAGCCACCCCTGCGCCTAACCGACTGTCCATCGAAACTGAGCCGACCGTTTCGCAGCAACTCACACTCGTCCGCCAGGTACTCAGTAGGCGCAGCGGTATCGTTCATGCCCCGCGCAAAAGACAGTTGCTGCTCTCTGGACATTACCGCCATAACTATGCTCCGTCAGCGCGAGCGGCGGCTACGAACATCGCCACGGGGAACATCCCACAGAGGTTGTCACCAAAGCGCCGACGACGAAAACCACGAGGGTGGGCATCAACCCTCCTTCTTTTGAACCTTCAGGAGGCCACGCATATCGAAGATTGTATTGGCGGTCAGCTCTACAGCGTCGTTGCCGTCCGGTGTCCATCCATACGAATCTTCTCTCTCGTAGAGTGTGATCGGCTCATCGAAAAGCATCTCTGCTGCCATGAGATCGTTAAAGCCCGCCACATAAGGGCTCCATCCAGGCATCTCCGATGACACCTGAGTAGCTGTATCCTCCCCCTCTGCGGGGACCCCGTGCTTCTCCACCAGGCTCCGATTCAGCTCATTCACATCATCTATACGGCTTTGGATCTGCCGTTGCACTTCAACGATACCGAGGGCCACCTTCATCGGCACCTTGGTATCGCCACACTCTCTGAGCGCAACCTGAAGAGCCGCCAACTCTCCGTTCAGGACTGCGATTTTTCCATTACTGGACATAACCTACTCCTTTGACAGGTGAGCCCAACGCACTCATGGTCCATCACGCTCACGGCGCATTTCATCCAACTCATCATCAATAAAGTCTAACCGCATATTTTGCTGTGCGTCAGCAGGTAGCGATCCCAACTCTCCACGAGGCCACAAGACCCGAAACTCAGAGTTGGCCTCAATCTGGACGCCAGATAGCTCCGCGTTTCGTTCCAGCACACTAAGCCTTTCGCCAACCCTGAAATATCCCATAACAGCAACCGCTGTCGCAGCAATAAGTGCAATGAGATTACGCACAGGAATCGTAACTTCGCTGTTGTCATTTAGCCGTGCTGGCATGGCCCCATACCTGCTCCATTAACTATGGACTTTCTCTCTCTGGCTCTACGATCACGGGACCTCTCTCTGGCTCTACGATCACGTGACCACCGTCGTCGGTCCATCCCGTTTCCATCA
>Ga0114999_10008048_pt1 | contig 11830 bp, 9 predicted proteins | sample ArcticOcean_MG_C_3_FD_89820 | JGI IMG/M metagenome (GOLD analysis project Ga0114999, IMG submission 89820) | Marine microbial communities from western Arctic Ocean - ArcticOcean_MG_CB8_126 | ecosystem: Environmental > Aquatic > Marine > Oceanic | place: Arctic Ocean: Canada Basin | collected...
CTGACACATGTCTACCGCGTGGCTGAACCCGCCGTCGATGTTGACCAGGTGCCCGTGAACACCGCGCTGACTGGCGTGTCGACAATCACGCTTCGCTATCCCGATGGTCCGTCCGACGCTGAAACCTTGCTCGTCGATCCGCTGACCAGCGACCTCTACGTGATCACGAAGCGCAGCACCGAAGTCGCGTTCTACCGGGCCACCGCGCCCCAATCGACAACCGAGGTCATCGTGATGGAACGGGCGGGCACGCTCTCGCTGGCGAGGGTTCCCCTCGCGCCGGCCGCAGGCCAGGGGGCGGTAGGCGGGGACATCGCACCGTCCGGCCTCGAAGTGCTGCTGAAGACCTACGTCGAGGTCTATTACTGGAAGCGTGCCTCTGGTGCTGAATCCCTCTTTGCCCATCGATCCGTGACGCTGCCGTACGTTCCGGAGCCCCAGGGGGAGGCGATCGGGTGGGCGGCAGACGGAAGCGGCTACTTCACACTCAGCGAAGAGGCTCCGTCGATCCCGGCAACACTGTATTTTTACCCGCGGCAGGACACGAACTAACCGAGCGACAGATCCGAAACATCGCCGCTGAATATCTCCGCCGACCGGGACGCATGAGACGGCAGACGCACTCTTGCATCGGTAGGCGCTGAGCACGAGTTTCAGTAGCCGCAGCGAATTTCCGTGCTGTCGACAACCCGTCGTACCCGGCCCCACTGGTTCTGAAGCACCGGCAGGCGCCGTCGGGGCGACCGGCTGAGAGACCCTTACTTTTGGGTGCCGCGACTCCGCTTATCGTGCAACCGCCAGAACAGGCGACCGATCGAACGGATCAACTTGTGGGTGGCGCCACTAACCGCCTGGTCCACCGTGGCCGCGTGATCCGTCACGGCAACCGGCGGCCGCCCCTCAAGGCGTGCCTCCATGACGCAACGCATATCCAGTCCACCGACTTTCTTGTCGCTGTTCTCATCACTCAGGTGGACATCCACCCGCGTGATGCGATCCTTGACCCGAGTCAGGGCGTGCTCCACGACGTCCGTAATCCGGTGGTCCAGCGCCTCGCGGCCGTCGATATTGTGGTCGGTACTTACCAGGACTTGCATTGTTCACTCCTGTTCCCGTCGCCATGTGATCATGTGCCGCGAGCATGGCATGGCCGCGCATGATTCGAACCCTCTACGCCCGGCCGCCGTTGGATCGGCCAGCGCCTCGGCAGCGAACGCGCACCTCGGGGTAGTGCCAAGTCGGCGTTCGAGACGTATGTTTCACGTGTTTTACGGCCACGTTCTGTCGACCAGCTCAACAGACTTCAAGATCGCGGGGTCGGAGCACGGTATCGCCGACCGAGTCTGCGTCCGGAAACTCGTCTGCGGTAGAAATATTGGTGCGACACGAAGGTGAGATCGAGCCGCCCCCTCGACATCGGCGTCGAAAGGACGGCTCCTCAAAAGCCTAGCGAATCAGGGGTGCCAGCACGAGCGCGACAACCGCGATGAGCTTGATCAAGATATTAAGGCTTGGCCCGCTCGTGTCCTTGAGCGGATCGCCGACGGTGTCGCCGACCACGCCGGCCTTGTGCGCTTCGCTGCCCTTGCCATACTTCACGCCATTAATCTCGATACCACCCTCGATGAGCTTCTTGGCGTTGTCCCACGCGCCGCCGGCATTGGACTGGAAAATGGCCAGCAACACGCCAGACACGGTCACGCCGACGAGCAGTCCGCCGAGCATGTACTTGTCGATCAGACCCACCGCCACCGGCGCGGAAATCGCGAGGATGCCCGGCAGCACCATCTCTTTAATCGCGGCTTTCGTGGAAATGTCGACGCACTTTGCGTAGTCCGCTTTGGCGGTGCCCTCCCGCAAACCGGTGATTTCACGGAACTGGCGGCCCACCTCCTCGATCATCTCGCCGGCCGCGCGACCCACGGCATTGATGGCCATCGCGCTGAACACGTACGGCAGCATGGCACCGAGCAACACGCCGGCCAGGATCACCGGATTGGCCACGTCGATATTGTCCACGTCGGCCTGCTGCATGAACGCCGCGAACAGCGCGAGTGCCGTCAGCGCCGCAGAACCAATGGCGAACCCTTTGCCAATCGCAGCGGTGGTGTTGCCAACCGCGTCGAGTGTGTCAGTGCGCTCGCGAACCTCCGGCGGCAGTTGCGCCATCTCCGCGATGCCCCCGGCATTGTCCGAAATCGGACCATAGGCATCAACCGCAAGCTGGATGCCGGTGACCGACAACATGCCGAGGGCCGCGATGGCGATGCCGTAGAGACCAGCGGTGGCGGACGCCCCGATAATGGCCACCGCCAGAATCAACGCGGGAATGCCCGTTGAATACATGCCGACACCCAGGCCCGAGATGATGCACGTGGCCGATCCGGTCACACTCTGCCGGGCAATCCCTGCCACAGGCGCATGATCGATCGACGTGAAGTACTCGGTGATGAGGCCGATCATGACGCCGGAAGTCAGGCCGATGAGCACGGCGTAGTAGACGCCCATCGACGTGTAGGTCGTGCCGCCAACAGTCCATTGCGACGGCAGCAGCCACTGGATGATGAAGTAGGACAACACCGCCATGATGCCGGACGCCCCGAATTCGCCTGCGTTGAGCGCGGCCTGCGGATTGCCGCCCTCCCGAACCCGCACGAAGAAGGACCCGCCGATCGACACCAGAATGCCAACGCCAGCAACCACCAGCGGTAACAGCACACCGGCCAGCGGCTCCACACCACCCATCCCCTCAAACGTGGCGATGAACGCGGCGCCGAGCACCATCGTGCCGATGATCGATCCGACGAAGCTCTCGAAGAGGTCCGCGCCCATGCCCGCGACGTCACCCACGTTGTCGCCCACGTTGTCGGCGATCGTCGCGGGGTTGCGCGGATCGTCCTCCGGAATGCCCTCGTAGACCTTGCCCGCGAGGTCTGCTCCAACATCGGCCGCCTTGGTGTAGATACCGCCGCCGACGCGCGCAAAGAGCGCAATCGATGACGCCCCGAGCGAAAAGCCCGAAATCACGTTGATAACGCGGACCATCTCCCATCCCATGTTGCTGTAGGAGATGAAGAGCACCCCCAGACCCAGCAAACCCAGGCCCACGACGCTCAGGCCCATCACGAGGCCACCCGAAAAGGCCACCGCGAGTGCCGACGCCAACCCGGTGCGGGCAGCCTGGGTCGTGCGCACGTTGGCCTTGGTGGCCACCGACATCCCAATGAAGCCGGCGAGCGCCGAACACAGTGCGCCGGTCACAAACGACACCGCAACCAGCGGAGACGATTGATCGTTGGTCAAGTTGACCGCGGCGAGCAAGGCCGCGACCGCGACGACGAAGATCCCCAAAACCCGGTATTCCCGGTTGAGAAAGGCGCGAGCACCCTCCGAGATCGCCTCGGCAATTTCCGCCATGCGCTCGTTGCCGGCGTCTTGCCGTCCGACCCAGCGAGCCGTGACCAACGCGTAACCAAGGGCCAGCAAGCCCGCAAACGGAACGAGATAAATGATGAGCTGCGTATCCATATTGTTGATGTATGACCTTAACGCCGATGCGTGATTACCAGATAACCCGCACGTAGTCCATCACGAACGACTCAATTTCGCTCCCGCGATTCACCGAGACCGCATCGGCCAGATGGCCAAGCCGAGCCTCACGAGTCGTGGACAATAGATGATGATAGCGGCCCCGCGAAGCCAACGCAATTGTCGTAATGGGACCGTGGTCCCTCTTTCCACAGGAGGCCCGCAATCACCGCTCCGCCGGAGTAGGCCGCAACGTCCCACACGTCGCCGGTGGCCTGCGAGAACATCCTGGGGGCGATCAGCTCGGCTGCGACGGTCCATGTAACCAGTGCGAACGCGATTTCTCGCCACCGGGGCATCTGGTCGTCAGTCCGCCAGCCGATTCCGCGCTCCAGCCATAGCCACAACGGCAGCGCCGCGGGAATCAGCAGGACGTCGGCGAAATGGCCACTCCAGAACGGCGTCTGTGCGGTGCCCGGCATCAGCCAGCGATACGCAATGTAGGTCGCGGCGGCACCAAGACAAATGGGGTCGCGCCAGTAGCCGAAATGCCTGTGGCTGACCCTCACAACAGAGCAGCAGTGGCGATGCCGAATCCAAGTGCGAGGAGGGTTTTCAGGATGAACTGCATGCGCACAACACAGGAAAGTCAGCGGTACGGCTGGGCGGGTGTGACATTGGACCCCTGCCATTGTAGTCTGCCGTGTCTGGCTGTCTCGCGGCATTGAGTGCGCTATGACGTACTCGATCTGAGTACACTGCGCATCGCTAGTGGCCTGATTGCGAATGGGCTTGTGCACCGAGGGCGGTGAGGCGCCCGGCTGGCCAGGCGCGACGAGGGAGCATGCTGGGCGCATGTGACCGAAGAGCAACGCCGCCAGACGGAGGCCTCGGCGGCCGAATGCCTAACGCGTTTTCGAGTGTGTCATAGCAGACCGGAGCCGAAAACACGCTAGCTGATTCGCAGTCAGACCACTAGGTTTCGGCGCGCAACAGCCGTCAGAAACTGACTGCACCCATGTCCATCGCACGTGCCAACGCTTCCCTCAACAGTCCACGGCACGTGCTGTTTGCGAGCCTCGTCGGCACGACGATCGAGTACTTCGACTTTTACATCTACGGCACGGCGGCGGTTCTCGTCTTTCCATCGCTATTTTTTCCGGCTTCTGACCCGGCGACGGCAACATTGGCGTCGTTGGCCACCTTCGGCATCGCTTTTCTCGCCCGTCCGGTGGGCGCGGCCCTCTTCGGGCACTTCGGGGATCGAGTGGGACGTAAGGCAACGCTGGTGGCCGCTCTGCTGACGATGGGCGGCTCGACAGTGGCGATCGGCCTTCTGCCGACCTATGCCTCCATTGGTCTGGCTGCGCCCATCCTCCTGGCCATCTGCCGCTTCGGGCAGGGGCTTGGCCTTGGCGGCGAATGGGGTGGCGCCGTGCTACTCGCTATCGAGAACGCGCCGCCCGGCAAACGCGCCTGGTACGGCATGTTTGCCCCGCTCGGCGCCCCACTTGGTTTCCTGCTGTCAACCGGCGTATTCCTGGCGCTCTCTGGCGGCCTGACCAACGATCAATTCCTGGCATTCGGTTGGCGGATACCATTTCTGGCGAGTGCCGCCCTGGTACTCGTCGGCCTGTACGTGCGTCTGACGCTGACCGAGACACCGGTGTTCACCGCGTCGGTCAGCGACCGTGTGCCGGCGAGAATCCCGATGATCACAGTGCTTCGCGACCATCCAGGCGCCCTCGTCACAGGCACGCTGACTGCGCTCGCCACGTTCGTGACCTTTTATCTGATGACCGTCTTCACGCTGGCGTGGGGCACGGCCGAACTTGGGTTCACGCGTGACCAGTTCCTTCGGATCCAGCTGATCGGCGTCGGGTGCCTCGCCGCGACGATTCCAATCGCCGCGGTCCTGGCTGAAGGGGGACGACGGCGGGTGCTCATCGGAGCGTCAATCGCCACGGCGCTCTTCGGCCTCGTGATGGGGCCACTCTTCCTCTCCGGCACCACGGGCGCGGTCCTGACGGTCGCCATCGGCCTTGGCTTGATGGGAATGAGCTTCGGCCCGCTCGGCACGCTACTGTCGGAGCTCTTTCCCACGAAGGCGCGATACACCGGTAGCTCACTCGCGTTCAGCCTGGCCGGCATCTTTGGGGCGTCGTTCGCACCGTACATCGCTACGTGGCTCGCCAACACGTATGGCCTGCAGTTCGTCGGCTACTACCTCACCACCGCGGCACTCCTGTCGCTGGCCGGCGTGATGGCCACGCGCGAAACCCGGGACCGCGACCTGACGCGCTAATGCCCTCGCCCGTTCTGAGTGGTCTGTGGTGAAAGTCCGGCGATGCACGAAGACGAATCAGACGCCGCTCACCGCCGGCTGTGTTTCCGAGGCCTTTGCCCTCAGTCCCGCCGTGCCGATCACCCCCACGATCGCATATTCTTTGGCTATGAAGGTCACGACACGAATCTCCGTCATCGGTATCTGGCTCACGGTGATTGCAGGTGTCCTCGCGACGCCAGCCACCCTCGCGGCACAGTCGACGACGACGAGCGACCTTCCCGTTCTGGCAGGCGGGCTGCCCGAGACGATTCCGATCTTTCCGCTACCGAGCGCATCGCTCTTCCCGAACGCATCACACCCTTTCCGCATCTACGAACCGCGCTATCGCACGATGGTGGTCGAAGCGATGAAAGGCGACCGGATCATCGGCATGGTGACGCTCCAACCGGGCTTCGAAGCCGACTACGAAGGGCGGCCGCCGATCGAACCCATCGGGTGCGCCGGTCTGATTACCGACTACGAAGCGCTGCCGAACGGGGAATTCAACATCGTGCTTGGCGGCCTCGTCAAGTTTCGTGTGCTCGATGAGGAGGACGACAGCCGAATCTACCGTCTCGCTCGCGTGGAGCCGATGGAAGAGGCGCTGAACGAGAGAGACGCCCTCGCGCTGAGCGACGTTCGGCACCAACTGGAGTCGCTCTTGCTGGCGCTGACCGACCGACTCGGGATCGTGCAGCCACCAGCGGGCGTTCCGGACGAACAGGTCGTCGACGAGCTGGCCCAGTTTCTTCCGGGCAATGCGTCAAACCGCCAAGAACTCCTCGAGGAGCAGGGAGCGTTGGAACGCGGTCGGGCGTTGGTCGACATTCTGGAGCGGCTGCAGCGTGAGCGGTAGACACCAGATTCACCCGCTCGGCTATGCTTACGCTCATGACTAACACGGTCGAGTTTCCTGTCAATGGGCAGGTGGCGTCAGGGTATCTGGTCACGCCCCCAACCGGTTCCGGTCCGGGCATCCTGGTGATCCAGGAATGGTGGGGCCTCGATTCCGGCATCAAGGAGATGGCCGATCGCCTCGGCGCCGCGGGCTTCGTCGCACTCGCGCCAGACTTGTACCACGGGGAGCTGGCGGGGCACGACGAAATGGACAAGGCGGGGCAGCTCATGCAAACCCTTCCGCCTGACCGGGCGAGTCGGGACATGAGCGGCGCGGTCGACTACCTCTCCAGTCACCCCGCCGTGACGAGCCAGGGCATCGGCGTCGTGGGGTTCTGCATGGGCGGCATGCTGGCCTTTCTCATCGCGGCGAATCGTCCTGACAAAGTCACGGCTGTCGTACCGTTCTACGGATTCCCGCAGGGCGACACCGAGCCGGATTGGTCCACGCTCTCCGCGACGGTGCGCGGCCACATGGCCGAGCACGATAGCTTCTTTCCTCCGGACGCCGCGCGGGCGCTTGAGGCCAAGCTCAAAGCCATGAGTAAGGACGTCACGCTAACGGTCCACCCCGGCACCGGCCACGCCTTCATGGCACCGCACAATGCGTTCGGGACACTGAACGCAGAACTGGCGACGCGAATCTGGCCGCAGGTCGTCTCGTTTCTACATGACACCTTGGGGTAACCCTGGATCGATCACACGTCGCGCAAGGTGCGGCACTGACGGAGGATGCGCTGTGGACGACGACCCTCGACTCGTGACGACCGCGACGCTGGTCGCACTCACCGCAGGCGTCTTGGCCTTTTTCGCGCTGACCGACCGCGGCCGCGACGCGCTACGCCGAGTGGGACCTGCGTTGGACGATGTATCGCACACGCTCCACGAAGTCCGCACGATCGTCCAGAAGATCGACCGGGTCGTGCAGGAGGCCAACGCCATGGTCACTGATATTCGGGATGTCATGCCGTCCATCAATATCGACGACGATCTGGATAGCCCACCATACGGCGCCTGAGACGTCACGCGACAGCGTTCGACTGTCGCGAGGGTCGTGATAGTTTGCGTACCGGGTCCGCAAGCCAGGAGAACCTCTGGAGCACATCACGCCGGGGACAATTGAATCGGGGGCGACCACCGCGCCACAGCATGCCGATCTGGCCATCGTGCTGGACGGCGGTGGTGCGCGCGCGGCGTACCAGGTGGGGCTGCTGCGCTGGCTCGCACGCCGATACCCGGACCTGCAATTACGTGTGATCACCGGCGTGTCCGCCGGCGCGATCAACGCCGCGTTCCTGGCGTCGCACCGCGGGACGTTTTCCTCTGCCGTCGATGATCTCTCCGCGATTTGGACCTCGCTCACCGTCGATCAGGTCTTCCGCGTCGATACCCGGTCGCTGACGGGCAACCTGTGGCACTGGGGTGTGCGCCTCGTATCAGGCGGCGGGAAGATCGCCCCTCCAGTATCCGGACTGGTCGACACCGCGCCACTGCGACGCACCCTCGAAACGGCATTCACCCTGGGCCCTGGCGGCGAAATCGACGGCATCGACCGCAATCTGGAAACGGGCCGGCTGGCCGCCCTCGCCGTGATTACCAGCAGCTACTCGACGGGACGGTCGGTTGCGTGGGTACAGGGCCGCAATATCCATGATTGGGAACGGCCGTTCCGACACAGCAGGCAGACGCGCATCACGCTGAACCACGTCCTGGCCTCCACAGCACTGCCACTATTGTTTCCAGCCGTGAGGATCGAGGACGCCTGGTACGGCGATGGCGGCATCCGACTGACGGCGCCGCTCGCGGCGGCGATTCACCTTGGAGCGACCCGAATCCTGGCCTTCTCCACCAGGTATCGGGGGGCAGAGCACAAGACGGAGCAGGTGCAAGGATATCCGCCGCCCATGCAGATCGCCGGTCAGCTCCTGAATGCCATATTTCTGGACGACCATGATCGCGACGCGCTGAACCTGACCCGCATCAATCGGCTCCTTGCGGACCTGCCGCAGGAGAAACGCCGAGGCCTTCGGCCCGTGGACCTCCTGCTCATGAGACCGTCGCAGGACATCGGGCGCCTCGCTGGCGACTACGAGGTGCGTTTGCCTCGTCTCTTTCGGCATCTCCTGCGTGGCGCGGGAGCCCGCGGCACCAAAAGCCCCGACCTCCTCAGCCTGCTGATGTTCGACCCGGAGTACCTGAAGGCGCTGATGGCGATTGGTGAGGCCGACGCCGAGGTCCGCGCCGACGAGATCGACGCCGTTCTCACGCCGGCAGCCGAGCCTGTAGGGATCGCGTAACTCGAATACAAGGACCTCTGACCATTGGCACACATAGCGCCGCGGATCTGGCATCAGTTTTACGACGGGGGCGTTCCGGCCTCGCTCGATTTCGAGGCCCTCCCGCTACCGGCCTTCCTCGAGCGCAGCGCCCGGGATCATGGCGACGCCACCGCGCTGATTTTCCTCAACAGCCGTCTCACCTATCGGCAACTCCAGAACGAGGTCGATCGGTTCGCCACCGCACTTTCAGGACTCGGCGTGACGAGCGGCGCCCGAGTCGCCATCCAGCTGCCGAACCTGCCGCAAACGGTCATCGCGTTCTACGCGGTGCTACGCCTCGGAGCCGTCGTGGTGATGACCAATCCGCTGTACGTCGAGCGAGAGATCGAACATCAGTGGAACGACGCTGGCTGTACGGTCGCCATCACCACGGATTTTTTGTTTGCCGGCCGTATCGCCGGGATCCGATCCCGGCTTTCGGTCCAGCACTACGTGATCGCGTCGATTCCCGAATACCTGCGCTTTCCGCTGAATCTGCTGGCGCCGCTGAAACTGCGTCGAGCGAAACCGCCGCTCATGGCTACAGTCGCGCAGGGACCGGGCATCCACTTCATGCGCCGGCTGATCAATGCGACCCGCGGGAACCCACCGGCGGCCCCAGTCGACATGGACGCGCCGGCCGCACTGCAGTACACCGGAGGTACGACCGGCGTGGCGAAGGGCGCCATCCTGACGCACCGTAACCTGTCGTGCAACGTGCAACAGGTAGCGTCGTGGTTCGTCGGTGCGCGCCCAGGCAAGGAAGTCATGCTCGGGTGTCTGCCGTTCTTTCACGTGTTTGGCATGACGGTTTCTATGAACTTTCCGGTGCACGCCGCCGCCGCCATGGTGTTGATGCCGAACCCTCGGGATATCCCGCTGATGATTCAGAACATCGCCAAACACCGCGTCACGCTCTTTCCAGGTGTGCCCGCCATGTTCAACGCGATCATCAATGCGCCTGGCCTGGAGAAGCTCGACTTGACGAGCGTGGCGTCCTGCTTTTCCGGAGGGGCGCCGTTGCCGCCTGATGTGCTCCAACGATTCGAGACGCTGACCAGAAGCAAGATCGTTGAAGGCTATGGACTGACCGAAACATCACCCGTCACGCACGCCAACCCACTCAACGGCAAGCGCAAGATCGGCAGCATCGGCGTGCCGTTTCCCAATACCGACGTGAAAGTCGTACACGTCGACGACGCCACAACCGAGGTCCCCGCCGGCGAGCAGGGGGAGCTACTCATCAAGGGTCCGCAGGTCATGCCTGGGTACTCGCACAAGCCCGCCGAGTCGGCGGCGGCGCTGACCGACGGCTGGCTCCATACGGGCGACATCGCCCGGGTTGATGAAGACGGATACTGCTTCATCGTCGGTCGTAAGAAAGACCTGATTATTGCCGGTGGCTACAACATCTACCCCGACGAGGTGGACGCCGTCCTTATGGCGCATCCCGCCGTGCACGAGTCGGCGACGATCGGCGTGCCGGATCAGGCGCGAGGCGAAACAGTCAAATCTTTTGTCGTGTTGCGCCCTGGACAGGAGGCGAGCGCCGATGATCTCGTCGCGTACTGCCGGCGCGAGCTTGCCGCGTACAAGATCCCTCGCTCGATTGCGTTCCTGGACGAGTTGCCGAAAAGCAGCGCGCTAAAAATCCTTCGCCGAGAACTGCGCGAGATGGAAGTACACGCGCCAGCGGAACAGCCACCCACACCATGACTACTATCCTCGGCGCCGTGCTGCTGCTCACGGTCACCGTGTGGCTGCTGCATGCCGGCCGCGCATACCTGGCCTGGACGCTTCCCGGTGCGACGGCTCTGGCATGGTGGTGGATGCAGGCCTGGTCCGACGGGGCCGGCTCCGCGGGCGACGATGTCACAACACCCGTGTTCGCCTTCGTCGTGCTGTTCATCCTGCTGGCCTGCGTCACGGGTATTCCCGCACTGCGTCGTCAGCTCGTGAGCCGCGCGGCGATGCGACTGATGCGGCCGATGCTGCCGCGGATTAGCGACACCGAGCGCGAGGCGCTGGACGCAGGCACTGTGTGGTGGGAGCGCGAGCTCTTCGCCGGCCGTCCCGACTGGCGGAAGCTGCTGGCCTTCACCCCCAAAGTGCTGTCCGAGCGTGAGCAGGCGTTTCTCGACGGTCCTGTCGACGAGCTGTGCTCGATGCTCCGGGAGTGGGACATCTCGCGCGCTGGCGATCTTCCTCCGGAAGTGTGGACCTTCCTGAAGCGCCACGGGTTCTTTGGGATGATCATTCCGGACTCGTTCGGCGGCCTCGGATTCTCCGCCGCCGCGCACTCGGCCGTGATTGTGAAAGTGGGCAGCCGCAGCGTGACGGCCGCCGTGACCATCATGGTGCCGAATTCGCTTGGGCCTGCCGAGCTCCTGCTCAGGTACGGGACTGACGAACAGAAAGAGCACTACCTGCCGCGCCTGGCGAAGGGCGAGGAGATCCCGTGCTTTGCGCTCACCGGCCCGGAAGCCGGCAGCGATGCCGCCGCGACGCAGAGCGTGGGCGTGGTGTGCCACGGCACCTTCCGTGGTGATGACGTGCTTGGCATTCGCCTCGACTGGCGCAAGCGCTACATCACGCTCGGTCCGGTGGCGACCGTCATCGGGCTCGCGTTCCGACTCCGCGACCCGGACGGCCTGCTCGGCGGCGCCGAGGATCGTGGCATCACGTGCGCGCTGGTGCCGGCCGACCTCCCGGGCATTGAGATCGGTACCCGGCACGATCCGATGGGCATCCCGTTTCAGAA
>Ga0114999_10008053_pt1 | contig 11826 bp, 11 predicted proteins | sample ArcticOcean_MG_C_3_FD_89820 | JGI IMG/M metagenome (GOLD analysis project Ga0114999, IMG submission 89820) | Marine microbial communities from western Arctic Ocean - ArcticOcean_MG_CB8_126 | ecosystem: Environmental > Aquatic > Marine > Oceanic | place: Arctic Ocean: Canada Basin | collected...
CGATGACATCCGACAGGCCCGGCCGCGATATGGAGCTGACGCGCACGACGTTGCTGACGACGCCGACCAGGCCCTCGACCGGTTCGGAGATCAGGCGCTCAACTTCGAGTGGCGCTGTGCCGGCGTATTCGGTGCGGATGGTGATGGTGGGATAGGTAATATCCGGCAGCAGGTTCACCGCCAGCCGGGAAAAACCGACCATGCCAAAGGCCACGACGGCAACCATGAGCATGGCTACTGTAACGGGACGGTCGGTCGAAAACTCGACGAGTTTCATCTGTCCGTCAGCGCTGACTGCGACGCTCTTTCATCGTCTTGTAGCGCGCCACCGCCGCCGAGTCACTCATACCGCGCTCTTTCATCCGCGCGATGACGGTCGCTGAATCCGGCACCTCTCCACTTCCCCTACCTCCCCGTCCACCGCCACCGCCACCAGACCAGGTGCGGCCTTCTCCAGCGGGCGCCGCTGCAGCCGCCTCGGCGACAGCGGCGCTGTCCACGAGGCCGGTGCCGGCGAGTCGCACCAGGGCTCCGTCTTTGAGACCTTCTTGCCCGACGGTGATGACGCTGACGCCGGGGCGCAGTCCGGACAACACCTCAACCCGGTTGCCATCGACGTAGCCGAGCTCAACTCGCACCCTGTTGGCCCGCACCTGGTCGGCACTGTCAGCCTCGACGACGAAGACATCATCCTCGTCGGTCTCCAGCACGAGTGCCTTCTTCGGAATGATCAGGGCGTGTTGGTGGATGTCGGTGATGATGCGGACGGTCGAGAACATGCCCGGCTTGAGCAGACCTTCGAGGCTGGGGACTTCGAGAGTCACCTTGACGGTGCCACTCTGGGGATCCACTCCCGGGTTGATCATGCGGACGCGGGCGCCAAAGGTCCGATCCGGGAGGGCATCGATGTCGATTCGCGCTTCCTGCCCGGCACGCACCTGCGACATGCGCTTTTCCGGGATGCGGATTTTGGTCAGCAGCGGCTCGAGATCAGCGACGGCGAACACTTCGTCGTTCGAACGAACGAGATCACCCAGCTCGATCTGGCGAAGCATGACGGTGCCGGAAATGGGTGCCTTGATGTCGGCATAGGCGAGATTGAGGCGCGCCTCTTCGAGGGCAACTTCGGCGTTTTCCAGTTGATTGCGCGCCCCTTCGTACTCTTCTTCACTCACCATCTGGCGCTCGTAGAGCGTCTTGCGGCGCGTGTGCGTCGCCCGCGCATCGTCGAGGGCGACGCGCGCCTTCTTCAGGTTCAGGCTGAGCTGAACTTTGTCGAGACGCACGAGGACGGCCCCTTCCCTGACCCTGTCTCCCTCTTCAACCAGAAGCTCTTCGACCATGCCCTGGGTGCGGGCAATGACGCTCACCCAGCGCTCCGCCTCGAGCCGCGCGTGGGTCTGGATATAGCTGGAGATCTCGCCGATCTGGACGACTTCCGCCTTGACCGGAATTGCCGCTCCGCCGCCCTCTTGTCCACCTCCCCTGCGACCGCCGCCACGTCCGCCGCCACTCCCGTCCTCGTCGTCGCCGCCGCAGGAAACGATCAGCGCGAGGGCCGACAGCTTGCAGATTCTAGAAACACTCGTTCCCAGCATAATCTCCCAATCCGCGCGCACGCCATCCTTCTCTGGCGCGGCGCTCACTCACCAAAAAATGGGGGAACTTGTCTTGGACGCCTGGTTGGCCGGGTTCGTTTAATGGCCGGCGGAGCTCGTCGCTGTCGGGCTCCTTAGCGGCTGACGTTGAAACTGCTGGATGTGTAGGTCAGCGTCTGTCCCACCTTCATCGCCGCCACCTCCGTATTCGGCGACAGAAACCGCACGCCCTTCGCCAGACCGTCAATATCGGCTGGCTGCCCCATCGTTTTCCCGTAATGACAGGGGATGACCACGTCCGGCCTGATGAAACTGGCGGCGCGCGCCGCGGCCCGAATGTCCATCGTAAACTTCCCACCCACCGGCATAATGGCGATCTGTGGTCCGTACATCTGGCCGATGAGCTGCATATCGCTGAACAGGCAGGTATCGGCCGTGTCGTAGATGGTGATGCCATTGTCGAAAGCGAGGACAAAGCCGTTGACCCCGCTGTCGGGGCGAAAGTAATCCGCCTCCGCCGGCGGACCCTTCACCAGCTCCGGCGACATCGACAGAGAGTGGAAGGCCTGCACCATCGTGATGCTCACATCCTTCACCTTGATGGTGCCGCCCGGGTTCATCGGCAGGGAGCGACTCCCCATCTTGAGTCCGTGCTGCTCGGCGATCAGACACATCTCGTAATTGCCGACAAACTTCGCCTTGGTGCGCTTGCAGATCGCAAAGGAATCGCCCACGTGATCGTTGTGGCCGTGCGTGGCGATGACGATATCCGCTTTGCGAATCTGCGAGACCTTCGCTGTCGCCGTCGGGTTGTCGTCGAGCCAGGTGTCGAAGTAGACAATTGTGCCCTTGTCAGATTCGAACTTAAATGAAGCGTGACCCAGAAAGGTCACTTTGACTTTTGCCATCTGCTCTCCCTCATCCTCGTCGGGGTGCCTTGTGTGCCCTCATAAAAAACTCTCCCTGACGGTGAGGGTCAACTGATGCGGCTTTCGTCTTGTCACGGAGGGGTGGGCCCCTATCTTCAAACGACGAGTTTCCCGCTGTAATAACCCCCTGGTAAGTGTCGATGAAGGTCCTGGTTGTAGAAGATGCGGAGGGCATGCGGAAGATCGTCGCCGCCATGCTGCGCAATCTCGGGTTCGACGATGTCGAAACCGCCGAGAACGGCGCTGTCGCCCTCGAGTTCCTCACCGCCACCAAGATCGACCTGCTGGTGACGAACTGGAATATGCCGGTCATGAATGGGCTGGAGCTCGTCAAACAGCTGCGCCAGATGCCTCAGTACGTCAGCCTGCCCGTGCTCCTGTTCACTTCGAAGTCTGGGCGGCAGGACGTCGTCGTCGCCATGGAGGCTGGCGTCGACGGCTACCTGGTGAAGCCCTTTGGCCCGCCACAGTTGCGCGAACAGGTGGGCAACCTGCTCGGTCGGCGCGCCGAAAAGCGGGTCGCCCGCATTATGGCCGACCTCGACCCCCTCAACCGGGACGGCGACCACCCCCTCATCATCATCGGCGATGCTGCCAGCGGCGCAGAGCAGCTGAAGCGACCCAGCAGCATCGGCGTCGTCGACCTGGTGACGGCGACCCTCGACGGGGCGGCCGTCATCAACGCAGCCTCGGACAACATTGACATCGGCGTCGTCCTCTACAGCAGTTCCAACGACATTTCCCGCCGCATCAAGGGGCTCGGCTCCAGGGTGAAGGCCCTCCTCGTCACCAGCCTGCTGCCCGGCGGCGGCATCTCGATGGCGCGGCTGGCGAGCATCAACGCCCCCGCTGACATGTCCGTCTTCCTGGTGCGGGAACCGAGCCAGGAGATCCCCGAAAAAATTGTCCGCGGCCTCGAACGCCTTGAAGTGGCCATCCTGCCGCGGGACAAGCTCGATGCGTCGGCCCTCGAGCTCCTCGTCACCGAGCACGTTGCCGCCAAGGTTCACGATGCGCCGCCGGCCGAGCTGCCATCTCCCGAAGAGCTGCGGCGCCGCCTGGACGTCGACATTCGCCTTACCGTCACGCTGCCGGTCATGCCGGAGGTCTTCAAGCAGATCGTCGCTCTGTCCAGGGATAAGGACAGCGATCTGCAGCTGTGGATCGACGCCATCGAGGCAGACCCGCTCAGCCGGGCGCAGGTCATCCACCGGGCGCATTCGCCGATGTACGGATTCAAAGGTGAGATCGACCAGACGGACAAAGCCGTCATCCTGCTCGGCAAGGACCCGGTGAAAGAGCTCATCGTTTCCGAGGCGGTGATGCGCTCCTTCCAGGGAATCCAGGAGTCGACCTTCAGTGTTGACGACTACTGGATGCACAGCGTCGCCGTCGCCTTCGCGGCGCGGCTGCTGGCGCTCCCCCTCCAGGACGAGAACCGCACGCCGGAACAACAGAAGCAGTTCGAAAGTTTCGCGCTCTCGGACGAAGCCCTGGTCAAGCTTCGCAGTGTTGGGATCGCCAATCGCTGTCCGCTGCAATCCGAGCAGGACCCCTTTGTCGCCGGCATGATGCACGACATCGGCAAAGTCGCCCTCGCTCACGGGTATCCCGGTCTCTACCCGCTCATCGAGGAGGAGTTGAAGAACCAGGAATGGAAGGTGCCGATGAGTCACGCTGAAGAAACCTACGCCGGCGGCGCCAATCACTGCCTCGTCGGTCGAATTCTGTCTGACAGCTGGAAGCTCGGCGAAGACGTGTCCCGCGTCGTCGAGAACCACCACGACCCGTCGGCCGGCCAGGCTCTGGAGAGCATTGTCGCCCTCGCAGATTTCATTGGCGGCGGGGTCGTGCCCTTTCCAAAGGCGGCCGAGTACCCCCTCGTTCGCGTCCTCGCAGGGACCCCTGCCGCTGATGTCGCTGACGACCTCGAGAAGTTCATCTCACCCGGCACCCTCGAGAAGATGAAGCTCGAGCGCGCCGACCTCATCGAGCTCGCCCAGTTCATCGCACCCTCGATCCGCACCCTCTCGGCGAGCATCAAGGAGAGTCTCTGAGCTTCCCTCCCTAGTTCAGGCGCTCACTCTTCGAACCGCGTTGCCAACCCCGCCTCGAGCAGCTCCCGGTTGAGATAGATCCCGCCGTCGAGCACGCCAGCCGCCTCGGTTTCTCCCGGCAGGTAGAAGACGTCGGCGACGTAGCGGTCGAACAGATCGGTGTGACTCGTCGTCAGCGCCATCACCTGCCCCGGTTTCAGTCGCTCGAGCACGAAGAGCCGCGCCACCTTGCCCTCATCCTGTGACATCTCCGGCGTGTCGATTCCTCGCAGTCGCAGCTTTTCCTCGATCGACACACCAAACCCGCAATCGATCGCCGCCCACAGGGTGTCCCCATCTATTATAGAGAGCACCCGGGCGCCGTAGGTGTAGAGCTTGGTGCGCGGTTTATTGTCTGGAACAACGCAATAGCTGTGGTCGCCCCGTATCAGCGAGCCCGCCGGATCCTCAATGCACTCGACTACTGAGTCCGGCTCGAGGCTGGCGGATTCGCTCTCATTGAGCCCCAGCCTCAGCCTGAATCCCAGATCCAGCTTCAGCGGATAGAGCTCGTCACCCGGCAGAACTCGATAGGTCGAAAGCCTCCCCTTCTTCGGCACCAGGTCTGTTGCTGGCGCCGTGGTGGCCGGGAAGCTCACCGCTGCCCCCGGATCGGGCGTCCCCTGAGCGGAGGACTCCCCTGGATGAAGGGTGAATCCCTCTGATCGTAGCGCCAGCTGCAGCTCCTTTACGGTCCATCTCTCCTCTGCACTCTTGTCGGCGTACGCCTCCCTGACCTCGGGGAGCGGGACGCGGGACAGGGTGATATAATGTGAAAAAGTTAATTTTCCGGTCGACCGGAAAATTGGAAACGCCCGAAACAGCTGGATCATTTCGTAGAGCCGCTGGTGATGCATTTTGAGATCCTCAGCCAGCTGCGCCATCACCCGTTCACCGTAGCCGGCTCGAGCCTCATTGGCCAGCAGATGCCCGTCCAGCAACTGCCCAACCTCCCAGCAGACCTGGACCCGCTGACGTTCCACCGCCAGCCGTGCCTTTTCGTGCCCCTCCACGAAAATGCGCGCGATCTCCTCCTTCAGTTGCTGATAGGAACTGGCTAGCGCTGTGTCAGTCATCACTGCCCCTTCACTCTTTTCTGTCTTGTCTACCTGTACGCGTCCTTCCGCGCATTGCGCGGCATTGCTGCCTGTTGCGCGTTAGCTGACGCCCAAACGGTTTTGTCGTTGGGACGCGACTTGCGAGACCTCGATCTGACCCTTCGGTCAACCGTGCACGAGTTCTTCGACATCGACGCCGAATCGGCCCGGCTTAGCGTCGGTATTACGTGGTGGCCATAACCAGCATGCCCACCGCGACCAAGCTTGCCCGGTGGATGGCGTACGTCGGATTGCTTTGCGGCGTGCTGTACTCCTTTGGCGGCCTCGTCGTCGATTCGCTCACGACCGGCCTGAACTGGGGCACGATGATGGCGTTCATGGCCCTCGTCGGCATGCCGATCATCTTTGGCACCTTCGGCTTCCTCTGCAGAGCCCTCATCGACCTTGTCGCCAGAGGTGTTGGCGCTGTTTCCAGGACGATGACGCGTTAACGGCGCGTGACGTTTGGTTCTGCCACTATCCGGCCTAGGCCTTCACGCCCCCCTCCGTTATCCCGCGAACAAAGTATTTCATGCCGGCCAGAAGAACCACCACCAGCGGCAGCGAACCGACCACATAGGCGGCGAATGTGAGACCGTACTCAAAGCGGTAGACGGTGGACAGTTCAAAAATGGCCACCGCGAAGGTCTTCAGGTCCTGATCCTGCAGGACCATGAGCGGCCAGACGAAGTCGTTGTATATGCCGTGAAAGTTGATGATGCCGATGGCGGTCAGGATCGGCAGCGACAGGGGCAGGACGATGTGGCGGTACACCTGGAACTCGGAGGCGCCGTCGAGACGGGCACTCTCGAACAATGCCTGCGGGATGGTGGCCATGAAGCCACGGCACAGCAGGATCCCGATGATCTGGCCGCCGGCCATATACGGGAGGATCAAGGCCCAGTAGGTGTCGGCGATGCCCATGCTCTTGACCTCAACGAAGAGGGGCACCAGCAACAGCACCTGCGGGAGCATCACCAGGCCGATGAGGACGGTAAACAGCGTCTCCCTGCCTGGAAAGCGATGGCGCGCGAAGACAAAACCTGAAAGGGAACTGAGGAAAACGATGCCCGTACAGCTGACCAGGGTCACGAACAGGCTGTTGAAGGTGCTGCCCTTGACCGTTTCGAAGGCGCCGGGATAGTTGTCCCAGCGGATGACCGACGGGAGGGACCAGAAGTCGGTGATGATCTCCACGTTGCTCTTCACGGAGAGTACCACCATCACCAGCACCGGCAGCAGACTGAGCCCCAGCAGGGAGTACAGGATCACGCGGATCAGGAACGTGCTCAGCGCTGAATTATCAGTCTTCGACATCGCCCTTCATCACTCTCAACACGATGAGACTGCTCGTGAGAATTACGAGAAAAAGCGTCACCCCAATCGCCGATGCGTAGCCGAAGTGGGACATCAGAAACGTCTGCTCGTACATCCACAGGGCCGGGACATACGTGGCGTAGCCCGGCCCGCCTCCGGTCATCACCAGCACGCGTCCGAAGTCCTGGATACTGGCGATGAGCGTGAGGAGGACCACCAGCCTGATCTGGGGAACGAGCATCGGGAGATCTATTTGGAGAATGCGCGCGAACTTCGAGGCGCCGTCGATGCGGGCGGCGTCGACGATGTCGCCGGGGATATTGTTCAGGCCGGCGTAGAGGATCAGGAAGGCGAGAGCGCCGATCCAGGGGAAGCCGATGCCGACAATGGCTCCCAGCGCGAAATTCGGATCGCCGAGCCAGGCCCTTTTGAGATCCTCCAGGCCCATGCCGACGAGAGCCTGGTTGAGCAGCCCCACATTGGGATCGTAGATGAAGTACCACATCAGAATGATCACCATGCCCGGCGCGACCATGGGAATGACGCAGAGCGTGCGCAGCCAGTAGCGCTCTCTTTCCGAGCGCAGGGAATAGATCATCTCCGCCACGATAAACGGTGGAACCAGTGCCTTGACCATGTCGGCCAGCGTCAGCAGCAGCTGGTTATAAAGACTGTGGCGAATGAACGGGTCCGTCGCCATGAAGATGAAATTATCCAGGCCGACCCAGCGGGAATCTCCAACCGCCTGCCACGTGGTAAAGGCGTGGAAGATACCTGACAGGGCGGGATAATAGAAAAACAGAATGACCAGGGTGAAGGTGGGTAGCAGCAGCAGATAGCTGACCCGGTGTCTCAGCAGGGAGTTCAAAGCGGCTTGTCCTCCGTCGTCGGGTCAAGGTCGAAGCCGCGTCGGGCGATCACCCGATGCATCAGCTCGATGGCCAGGGCCTGCTTCTCTGCCAGGAACTCCTCCACGTCCACCCGTCCCAGCGCATACAACTGGTACCAGGGCCGGATGCGTTTGTCATGCTCTTCGTCGTTGAGGAAGAGCCCGGGGTTGGTGTACCCTCGACCGCCAAAGCCCTTGAGCTTGGCGAGGATGTCGTCCGGCAGCTCTTTCTCGGCTCCTTTGACCATCGGCATTCCCTGGATGAACTCACCCACTTCCAGCGTCCGCCGGATCAGGTAGGCCGTCTGCTCCGGCGAGTAGAGGTACATCATGAAGTCGATGACGCGATCGTGTTGGGCCTGATCGTTCTTGTTGACGACGCAGAACTGGTGCCCGACGCCACCCACACCCCGCAGCGGCGCGATGTCCTCGTGACCATCGCGCAGATCGGGAAAGGGGAACACCGCCCAGTCGAAGCGCATCTCCTCGGGCAGCTCGCGCAAGTCCTTCATCAAGCTGCCCACTCGCCAGCTGCCGGTCTGCCACATGGCGGCCCGGCTGGTGAGAAACAGGTTGTAGGCCCCGGCTTGATCGGTGCCCAGAAAGCCGAAGGCGAAGTGAGGGGTCAGGGTCTGGAATCGAGCGTAGGCGTCGACGAAATGGGGCATCTGGTAGGAGATGGTACCGTCGAGGAAAGCACTGATGAGCCGTTCCGGATTGATGGTGGTATAACGGTCGGAGTCCTTGTCGCTCAGGTCGTGAACGTAGCGATCGTTGGCCTCGACGTAGTTCCAGTCCCCGGGCTGGGCGATGATCATGGGCATGAACGGTCGCATGCAGGCGTCTTCGAACATCAGGTCGATCCAGCCGGTGAAGTCAGTCTGCGTCGAGCCGGACACCGCGATCGGAAGGATGCCGTGCTCTTCCAGGACGGTGGAGAGCGCGATCCACTCGTCCCATGTGGATGGCGGCATCAGCCCGTGGCGGTCGAAGATGTCTTTGTTGTAGTAGACGGCGGCGTCGCAGAAATCGAGCGGGATGACGCAGTAGTGGATGCCGTCCACCGCCATGCTCCTGATCAGGTCGTCGTCGAACAGGTCCATCCAGACGACGTTGTCTGCGTACGGATTGGGCCGTTGCAGATAGTCGTTCACCGCCAGAAACCGGCCCGCGTGGTAGTTCTCGTCGATGCCGAGGAGATTGCCGTGGACGATGTCGGGAGCGGTGGCGCGGTCGGCCGCCATATTGGCGGTGTAGTAGCGGGTGATCGTGAAATTGTCCGGCTGCAGGTTGATCTCGATCTCGACCTCTGGATGCAGCTCCATGTACTGGGCGGCGATCTCGTCCATCGCGGTATTGTAGAATCCCCGCACGGTGGAGATGAGCACCCGTTCCTTGGCCCAGGCCTCGGCGCCCGGGAGCAACGCGGCGCAAACTACAAGGCAGGCGGAAACCAGCAGATGAGGTGTCATGGGTCTCAACGGCGCAACCGGTTAGCAGACATGGCTGTAAACGAACCGCAACCGAACGTGACTGTCAAGTTGAGGCAGTGCCCGGCTGTGCCCGCGTCAGCGCTGTTTATTTACCCAGCAGCATTCTGCGCGTCTGAACCAGCTGATCGTCTGCATTCAAACGGTAAAAATAGATGCCGGAAGGGAGCCCGGCCGCATCAAACCGCAACCGGTAATTTCCTGCCTGGTGAAAGGCACTTATCGGGGTGGCGATCTCTTGACCGATACTATTGTAGATCTTCAGGCTCACCCTGCTGGCCTGAGCAACCCGATACGTAATGGCCGTTGTGGGATTGAACGGATTCGGATAGTTCTGTGCCAGTTCAAAGGTCAACGCATTGGCCCTGCCGTCGTACTCGACACTCGTTGGGATGGGTGCCGGCTTTGGCACCTTCGACCTCCGCTATCTGCGCGACAAAGCGAAGAGGGAGGTCGACTTCGTCGTCGTCCGCGATGGCACGCCCTGGTTTCTGGTGGAGGTGAAGACGTCGGGACGGCGCGAGATCAGTTCTGCCCTCCGGCACTTCCACCAGGTTCTCGATACGAGCAATGCTTTTCAGCTGAGCTTCGACCTCGATTTCGTAGACGAGGATTGCTTTTCAGTTGCTGAGCCAGTACGAGTGCCGGCAGCTACGATGCTGTCTCAGCTCGTATAAGAACGCCCTATGACAGTTTCTCGATTCGAAAGTTGTCGAAACGAATCCAGTGATCCGAACCCTCGGGACCGTTGTAGCATTGAAGACTTACCTGATCCCTGCCCGGTGACGGGAGCTCCCCCGTAGCGGCGGTTTCGAAGTCTGATGCGCCTTCCGGTCGGAACTGAGCCTCCCACGAATCTGCGGTGACAATCAGCCGCAGACGGACTGACTGTGTCGCCATTGGTTTCTTGCCCGGAATGATGTAGAGCTCTCCTTCGATCAGCTCTTTGACCAATTTGAAGACCGGTTCCTCGTCGACATACCACGTGATGCCCGCTTGCTCATATTGCTCGGTGGGAAGCGTGTGATTGGTGACGGTCACTTCGATCGCATAGCTGCCGTTGCGGCGATCCGGGGCTTCGCGCACAAGAGCATTGATGACGGTGTCCGCTAGGCCGGGTTGGACGCAGATTTCCAGGCCGCCGTTTTCCAGACGCCAGAGGCTGCTGTCTTCTCTGATCCAGGACCAGGAAGGTGAGAGGCCGTTTTTGAAGTCGTCTTGGAAGAGGGTTGCTTCATTGCTCATGTTGTGCTCCTTGGTAAAGGCGGGCAAAAGCGGGTACGATCACGCCTCGAGCAGGGCCAGGTGGAAGTCCCGCCAGTCCTCCAGATCGTTGAGCTCCGTCGCGAGCCACCCCTTGTCGTCCTTCGGCAGACCGAGCAGGTCGAGCATCTCCGACCGCCATGGCTCCGGCTTCTGAATCGACAGGATACTCTCGTTGATCTGCTCGATCGCTGCCGCTGTCAGGCTGCCGGCGTTCTCCTCAACCCACGCCTCGAAGGCCAGATAGGTCGGCTGCGTTTCCTGCACGAAGGCGATGGCGGCGGCCGAGCTGATGCCGAGAGCTTCGAGCAGCATCTCGTCAAACCCGCCCTCCCCGGCGCGATATCCCTCGGCAAGCAGGCCCTTGGCACTGAGGCGCAGCTTCTGCCATAGCCGCGGCAGATGAACGACCCCGAGAGGGCCGGTCGTGCAGGTGCTGATCAGAGGTACCTGTGTGTCCATCGCGATCGACCTTTCATCGTTAGGGTTGCAGGAAGTTTTGCTATCTTCCACTGCCTGCAGAGCATAGGACAGAAAGGCGCTCTTATCGATTTTATTGCCTTGTTCCGCGTAACCGATTGGACTGAAAAGGAAGAATGTCTGAGCCAATAGTCAACAGAACAAAAAGGAAGTATGGCCTGTGGCCGATGTGGAGCCTGGCACTGCAGGTGGGGGGTGATGACAATGCAAGCCGCTTGAACGTTCTGGAAAAGACGATGCGTATTGGAGAAGCAACCGTGCGTTTTGGCGGGATTGCCGGGGTAGGAACGCGGCCAAAGTATCGGCTGAAAGGCTATGCAAGCCGTGTGATGGATGCCTCTACCAGGTTGATGACTGAACGTGGTTACGACATGGGCGTGTTATTCGGTATCGGGAACTTTTATCATCGATTTGGCTATGCGGTTGTTTTTCCGATTTCACGCTTGCATCTGAAAACTGAAGCTCTGCTGTGTGCCGCAGCGCTACTCAAAACACGGGCGATGAAGGCAGCGGATGCAAAGGCAGCACAGCGGTTGTATAACCGGCTCAACGGAAATCGGGTTGCCTCGGTTGTGCGTCCTGGGGGTTGGTCCTATTTCGAATTGTCTCCGGGTTTTGAGAAATCGGGTCGAGCAATTATCGTCGAAGATGCGCGGGGACGCATTCA
>Ga0114999_10008062_pt1 | contig 11819 bp, 9 predicted proteins | sample ArcticOcean_MG_C_3_FD_89820 | JGI IMG/M metagenome (GOLD analysis project Ga0114999, IMG submission 89820) | Marine microbial communities from western Arctic Ocean - ArcticOcean_MG_CB8_126 | ecosystem: Environmental > Aquatic > Marine > Oceanic | place: Arctic Ocean: Canada Basin | collected...
ACCATCCATCGCTGTAGCGCTGAGCACGCCGGCCCCTAGCGGTGCCGTCGGCATGGCCACGAAGGCACGGCCTTCCTGTTCCCAACCGAAGTCGCGACTCGCCACCAGCGCCTCGTCGAACGGCCCCTCGTTGAACACGACGGTTTCGAGACCCTTGCCGTTGAGCAGTCCGAGTCGCGTCCAGGCGAGCACGGTCGAGCCACTCGAATCGCCGCACGCAATCCGATGCGCGGCTTCAGCGAGCGCAACAGCCGCGCCCTTGCTTTGAATCGACGGTGCAGCAATCAGTTCGCCGCGCATCACCGTGGGCCGCTTGATCAGCGTGACCGTGTCCATCAAGCGGATGCCCATGGCCGCCGACTCGCCGGAACCACCAGCGCCGACGTCAACGTAGGCGTCCTGCCAGGCGAACGGCGCCCACTCGGTGAGCCGTTCGCGAGCGAATGAGGTCAAGTGCGCTGAGGGCACGCCCATGGCTCCGGTCACGGTTCCCGTGCCGGTAACGACCGTCACCTCGTTGCCCTCAAGAGCCTGGTGAGCCAACGTGCCGCGATATCCCTGACCCACCGGAGTCAGTCTCAAGTAACCGGCGTCGTTGATCCGGCTCACGACGTAGCCGGGCTCGTCGAGCGGCACCGTCAGCAGGCGACGCGGACTTCCTGAACCCAGCACGAGAGTGATGTTGCCCAACGCGTCCACCTGGGCGCCGAGGCCTTCCACCAGACCGAGCACGTGGTCTGCTGCCATTCGCTCGCGGCCCACGACGCTCGAGGTCCGGGCCATCTCGACGGTCGCGTCGAGCAGTCTGAGGTGCGGGGTTGTCTGTGCGCTCACGGCCCCTGTGGCAACGGCGCCCACGACCGCTACCAGCGCGGCGACGCCTGCGACGACTCGACGCTGCAGCGACTGCGGTCGGTGCGGCGTCATCGACGCCGAGCGCTTTCGAGGTTCCGCGGCAGCTTCGGATTGAAGCCGATGTGAGTACGGTAGATGGAGATCCCAGCCCACGCGGCCACCATCTCGGCCGAGGGCGGCCCGGCCCACGGATCGGTGCCCTCGGCAGGAGGCGGGCCGAAGAAACTAGGTTCGTTGCCGGTTGCGATCATCACGGCGAAATCGCCGGCTCTGACTTCCGTGCCGGCAGGGACGCGCACCATGCAATGGTTCGAACTCATCTCGCCAACGAACGGACAGCGCACGCCGCCCATCCAGACGTGCCCGCCGCCAAGCACCGCTTCCGGCGGGTATCCATCCGAGTAACCAATCGGCAGTACGGCGATGGTCTCTTCCGCGGGTGCCACGTACACCCGGTGATAGCCGACCGACTCGCCCTGCTGCAGCGTCTTCACCTGTGCGATCCGCGCGCGGAGTCCGAGCACAGGCTTCAGCCCTAGATCCGGCTCAGCCTCGCGCGCACCCTCCGAGGGGTAGTGACCATAGAGAAGAATGCCAGGCCTGACCATGTCCAGATGCGCCTCGGGCATGGCAAGCACGGCGGCACTGGAGGCAGCGTGCATGTGGCCGATGTCGATGCCCTCTGCCCTGACCTGCTCGCAAACTCCGACGAAACGCTCGAGCTGTACCTGATCGAAGTCGGGATCCTCGGTAAACACCGTGCTCACGCCGGCAATACGCAGGCGCGAACGCATGCCCACGTAGGTGAGTAGCTCGGCGGCCTCATCCCACGGTACGCCCATGCGGCCGAGCCCCGTGTCGATATGAATCTGCACCGTCACCTCGGCGCGGGCCTGCGCCGCCGAGGCCACGAGACCCGAGATCGCCGAGCGCGAGTCGACCATCTGCTGGATGTCGTTGTCGACCAGCAATTCCGCGCCACCAAGCATCGGGCCGAAGTTCAGAATCGGTTGCGTGATCTCGGCGAGCCTCAGCGCCATGGCCTCCTGCGTGTTGGCCACCATGAAGGCATCGGCCCCCGCCGCGGCGAGCACTCTCGACGCCGAGACGATGCCGTGCCCGTAGGCGGCCGCTTTGACGACCGCCATCACGGGCCGGCCGCCAGCCCGTTCCTTCACCAGGTTGAAGTTCGAGGTCAGATTGGCCGCGTCGACTCCGATCCAGGCGTCGTTGCGCCGGCCCGGTTCGCCGCCGCGGCCGAACTGAGCCGCCGCGGCTTCACGCGTGGATCCTCCGGCGAACGCGCCGCCAACCAGAGCCCCCGCCCCGGTGCGGATGAGATCGCGACGGTCCATCAGTGAACGAACCCGATGTCTTCAGGACGCGGCGAATCGCCTGGATCTTCGACCTCACCGAACTGTTCCTCGTACTTACGCAGGTTGTCGGCCAGCGCCGCAACGATGCGCTTGTAGTGCGACGGCGACACGATCACGCGCGAAACCAGGTGCCCGCGAGGCCCCTCGCCCGCCGGGGTCACCGCGAAGAAGTCCATGACGAACTCCTCGGGTGTATGACTGACCGACATCAGGTTGGCGTACCGACCCTTGAGCGCCTTGTCGCTCGCCGAGATCTGCACATGGCCGTCCTGGCTCGGAACTGCGTCTTCTTCTTTTTCTTTAGCCATCGCGCGTCACCTTTGAGATTCGTATTTGATCCAAGGCGGCCATCTTATCGACTCCCCCCGCCGTGTCCACCGGGAACGGGGCAACTGCCGGCAGCGCCCCACGGGGACAGCGCAGATGATGAGTTTGCGCCACCGCCGGACCCGGCTATCATGGGCACTTGCTGAGTCCGTGTGACGGCACTCGCCAGCCAAGGACCTTCGATCCGGCGGCAACCCAGGTGGGCGCGTAACTCAGCGGCTAGAGTGCCATCTTCACACGGTGGAAGTCGGAGGTTCGATTCCTCCCGCGCCCACTCTTTTAACTGGTTCAAAGCAATCAACTTACGCGCGCTGAGACTGCAGTCCGCGAGTCGCTCGCTACGTCGTTCGCTTAGTTCTTACTTAGGCTACAGGGGCGCATCCCCGCGTACCTGACCGTACGTGTGGACGCGGCCAGACGGCCCGGCTCGTAGGAACGCGTGGTGCCCGAGTGTAAGAACTTACACTCGGGATGGAGTCTTGGCGCGAACTTCGCCACGGCAGGAAGAGTATGCAAATTGCATCCAGCGTTTGCCAGCGGCCGAGACAGATCAGGGAACCCGCCGCTGCAATCCTTACGCTCTTTGCCCCGTGTTCATGGACGCCGGCCGCTCGGTATCACCGGCAGGATGAGGCGCGAGGGGTATTGCTCTGAATGCTGGATCGTGTTTCGCGCGATGATCCACTTCGTCTCATCGTAGTTGTTGCCGCCGGTGTTCAGGTTGCGTTCATAGAGCGGGAAGTTGCTGCTCGAGACCTGCAAGCGGATCCTGTGCCCAGGGGCGAAGTAGTTGCTGGTGGCGTCCAGGTCGATCCGGATCTCGTATACTTCGCCATCCTCCATCCAAACCTTCTCGGTAAACCCTTCGCGATAGCGGGCGCGAAGGATCGAGCCTTGGATGTTGTAGGCCGTTCCGTCCGGATACACGTCGACGAGCTTGGCGGTGAAGTCGGTGTCCTTCGCCGATGACCCCACATAGAACACGGCGGTGATCGGACCCGTCACCTCAACGCCCTCTTCGAGCGGCGGCGTGGTGTAGATCAGCACGTCGTTGCGGACCTCGACGGTCCCTTGATCGATGGCGCCGGCGGCGGTACCCCAGGAAGTCCCGCGCGGACCACCCGTCGACGGCACCGGTTGAGCGGGGTCGTAGACGAACGAATCCGGCGGCTCGTCGCCGGGACGCTCGGTCGAAAGCCTGCCGTCGCCGTAACGGCTATTCGCGTCGCCGCCGCTGTGTAGGAAGTACTCGGTGTATTCGGTTTCGGGCAACGGCCAGGCATCCGCCGCCCGCCACTCGTTACTGCCCATCGTGTAGTACTGGACTTTCGGCATCTCCGTGATGCCGTTTTGCTCGCCCTTCAGCCAGTACTCGAACCACTTGATGTAGAGCGAGAAATAGTCGAGCCGCGCGTCTCCGACATCCCGATCGCCCACAACGGTCTGCTGAGTGGCGCTCTCGTAGCTGCAATGGGTCGTCGGGGCGATGATGAGGAACTGATTGTCGGCGGCGATGTCGGAGGTCGCGTGCTCGCGGAAGTAGTTGAACTCGTAGATCGTTTCGTCGACGCTGATGTCGTACCAGGAACTCACGTGGAGCGCCGTCGCGGCGATGGTCTCGCTGCCGTCGTAGTACCCCATCGTGTCGTGCCACCAAGGATCGCCGAAGTCCCGCGTCGCCAGGTCGAGGAAATCATTGGGCGGCGCTCCCGCCTTGTTCATGATGTCGACCAAGGGCAGCGTCCAGACGAGCTCCTCCCAATCCGGCTCCGGCGCGGCGTTCCCCTCGGGATCGTAGAAATCGCGGATCCTGGCGATCTCTTCGTCCGCAAGCCCCGGCGGCGGCTTGAAGGAATACTTGTTACCGGTGCTGAAGTACCAGGGCAGCGTGGCGGCGAAGTCGAGAACGCCGCCCTTGAAGCCTGACCAGTATCGATAACGGCCGTTCGCGGCGCCGATGAACGGCCCGTTGCGGGGAATCATCGTGATGAGATTGGGGTGCTTCAGCGGTGCCGTGGCGGCCTGCACCTCGGCCGGATACGAGCAGCCGTGCATTCCCACTTTGCCGTTCGACCAGGGTTGGTCGGCGATCCAGCCGACCGTGTCGTAGCCGTCATCGGCCTCGCTTCCGGCGGGTGGCGAGTAGATCCCTTCCGACTCGAACTTGCCCCTGCTGTCCTGAACAACCACGACGAAACCGTGCGACGCGAACATATGGGCGTCACCGTTCAGGTCGTCTCTGAGTTCGTTCTTGTCGTAGGGAGTCCGGATGAGCACTACAGGCAACGTCTCGTCGCCAACCTCCGGGAAGTACAAATCGGTCGCCAGTCGCACGCCATCTCGCATCGGGACCATGCGGCTCTTTTCCAACCGCACGTCATTTTGCGGCGCCGGCCTGCTGATGGCTCCCGACGACTCCTGCGACCGGGCTTCGTACGCCGCCGCAACGAGGAGAAACGAAACGAGTGGCAGTAGTAACCATTTCTTTCTCACGGCTATCTCCCTTGGCGCGAACGAGCGGCCAGTATGCCCGAGGCAGCCGCCTCGGCAGATCCATTGAACCGGCCGTGCAAGGAGATCATGCTGATCTGTCCCCCCGTAGGGGCCTGGTCGAGTCCCGGTTCCATCGGGCGCAAGCGTATTGCGCGCGATCCCGAATCACCAATGCGAGGTGTCACAACCTCTGTCGATTCCTCCCGCGCCCACTATCATGTGGCCCTTGTCTTTAAGTAGGGAGATGACATGAGTGAGCACAAATTTCGATTGCGTGGGTTGTTGGCGACGGTGCTCATGGCCGTCTCGATTGCTGCCTGCGGAGGCGCCGACCCGGAAGCGATAGCTGATGCCGAAGAGGCTGCAGCCGCGCCCACGGTCAGCGTCGATACCGGCCTCGAGTTCTTGCGCGGCAGGGAGGTCTACCTGCCGCAGGTCGCAGGCGGCGGCGACAGTCCTGTCTACGTCGTTTGGAGCGAACGCGCCGAGGAGCGCGGCAGCAATCTGTTCATCTCGCGGCGCGGTGAAGCTGGCGTGTTTGAGCCGCAGGTGCAGATCAACGACGAGCCGGGTACTCCCCCCCCCCCACGTGACCGGGGAAGTAAGGGCGATCCCTGGTAGACCTTCTTCAGGGCGTCGATCTGGTCCTTTGTGAAGCAGTCCGGTCCCGCTGATGCGCCCTCGCAGACCGGCAGGTCTGTGGCCGGGTCGAAGCCGCACGCGGGTGGATTCTCGATAACCCCGTCCTCAAGCCCGTCTGCCCCGTCGCACTTGTCGTAAACGGCGGCGGCCAAAACCTCCAGTTGCTCAACGTCGATGGCGGCGCGCTCCATAATCCGCGCTTCCCAGGTTGTGTGCAGATTCTCGCCGACGTAGTCGGGGATGGGTGCATCAACGAGAATGCCGTCGAAGTCTGTGGGAAAGCGTTGCGCCGACGTCAAGGCCTGACGGCCGCCCGTCGAGCAGCCGACGAAGTACGAATACTGGATGGGCGAGGAGTAGTAGGCAGCGGTGATCTGCTTGGCGGCCTCGACCGTCAAGTGCACCGATCGAGAGGCAAAAGCGATCACCTTTTACCGGTCGAGCGCAAAGGTCACCCCGGGTTCTCGGCAATCGCCGTGTCCTGTATCGGTGCCAACGCTCACGCTCCCCTCGCGGAGGGCGGCCCTCATCCAACGTTCCGGTATGGAACCAGCCCAACCGCCGTTGCCCGACATGGACAGACGTCCGTTCCAGTCCGTCGGAAGAAAGACCGCGAAGCGAATGTCGAGCAGGATGCTGCCGTACAGGCGGCAGTGCTCCGGTGCGTCCTCGGACGCCGGTTCTACGTGTGCCTCGACAATCGAGAACTGGACGTCCGTGAGGCTCAAGAGGCTCGCGCAAGAGCGCTGTGTTGATGTAGCACGCTCGCGCGTCTGAGCCATGGCCGCACCGAGACCTTCTGGCGACTCCTGGGATGAGCTCGGACTAGCCGCCCCGACAACGGCCGAGAGGGCGAATAGAGCTGTCAGGAAAAGTCCGACTCTGACGGGACGGGATTTCATGCCTACCAATCCTGTAATGGCTGAGGGGCTTGCTGACCACTTTGAACGCTGCCTTGCTGGGCAAGAAGCCGACCGCATTGCAATCGGTGCGTGTGTCTCCCTACAGGGGGCGCGGCATTCGTCAGGTCGGTTCTTGGATCACCTGCGAGCGACTCGTCCCTACCGAATGACGATGGTCTTGTCGTCGATCGGCCCCAGGTACTCGACCCCTCGGCTCGTGACGATAGCGTTGTCCTCGAAGTTGATGCTGATCCGCCGGTTCCACTCGGGCACCCAGGTGTTGATGACGAACTCCAGGGCGAAGATATAATTCGCCTGCACCATGACGTCGGCGGTCGTCGAGCGCCACGGTGCCATCGATGGCCCGGCGGTAGCATCGCCCACGCTGGTATTGCCCGTGGCGTGGAAGTCGATGGAGAACCCCGAGCGCTCGTCCTCTCCGAGCGTCCCTATCAATTCTCGATACTGCGAGGTCCGGTCGTCCGAGGGTGTGTAGACGTAGCCACCAGCTTCCAGCGCGGCAACGATCTCCTCGAGCGACTCGCCCGCGGTCCGGCCCACCTGGAACGTCTTTCGGAGGATCTCGCGAGCTTCCATACCGCGCCCCCAGGCAAGGGCGAGGCCGGCGGGGATCCGTGTTTCATCGTCGCGCAAGATATAGGCGTGCCGCTTGATGTCGGTGCCAAAGTTCAGGTATCCGATCCCCATGTCCCACGACAGGAAAGCTCCACGCCGGTACACACCGTCGGTCGCGCCGTTGGGCATGTAGGGGAGAAACAGCGTCGCCGCCTCATAGGAAGCCCCGATCCCTTGCTCCAGGAGCCGATCGGCGGCCCACCAGCCGATCTCCTCGGGCGTCGTGGCTCCGGGTTCGATCCGGTGCAAGGCCTCCTCCATCACCTGCCGCTGGATCTCGAGAGCATTGGCGAACGCGACGATCTCGCTCTGGACCCGCCGCACTCGAAAATCGGTGATGACCCGCTCGGCAGAGACGAGCCTGCTGGCGTATTGCTCCCCCAAAGCCTCCGTCAAACGCAGATACGACGTGTGCGCGAGACCGTTGGCAATGGGCAACGTATCCGACATGTTGACCGCGATCACCGCGGGGCCGCGCTCCTGCACCAACTCGCGTAGCTCGTCCCCCGAGCCGATGATGTCGTAAAGACCTTCCTGATCCTCGCCGCCAAGCAGGATCCGCTCGATCCGGTCGCCGCCACGATCCGTGAAGATCTGATACCCGACGGGATCCCAGGCTCGATACTCGAACCAGCCACCCAGATCGAGGGCGAGCGGATCCTTGTTCCCGCTCTGCACGACATGGATCCACATGTCGACGCCGTTGTCTCGCATCGCCCCCGGCAGAACGAGATCCATCTTCTCGCTCCTTATCAGGCGCATGATCTCGTACGACTGCTTCGATCGCTGGGCCGTGGCAATCACGGAAGTACTGAGCACGAGGAGCATTCCGAGAGCGGCAAATACGCGGCGACTAGGCAAGATGGAACCTCTCAGTCAGTGAATGCTCTGGATCCCGGCAACAGGTGGCGCGGCGAACTCGACACCGCGCTCGGTGACGACGCCACGCTCGTGGAGACTGCAGTAGTAGATGTGTCTCCCCTCACCCCATTCAGGGACGGGCATATGGACCATGTACTCGATGCCCAAGGTAAGCAGCAACGGGATCTTCTTGTCCGCCTGCCATCTTGCGCCCATAGGCGAAACCCTGGGCGCCAGCACGCCCTTGCCTACCTGATGAATGTCCAGGTGCACCTGGGTCTTTCCGGGATCCAGGCTCGGGTCGAATCTGTCCCGGTCGATATAGGCGAACCCTGCCTCTTCCAATTCATCGATGATGCGCGCCAGGGCCTGGCGTCCGGTGTCGCCGACCCGGATGTTCCTGCCAATGAGCTCGCGCACTCTCACGACTTCATCCCAGCTTCTTTCAACTTCCAGAGGCGGTTCAGTCTCGCCCTCACGGAGTACGTAGTAGGGCACCATGCCGTCCTGGAACATGTCGCCCTGCTGGAGGGGAAAGTTCTCGAAAGCGCTTTCGTCATGATCCCATTCGCGCGTGGAGAACCAGCTACCGCTTACATCACGCAGGGTGGTAACGCCGGGTACGATCTTTGGGAATGTTCTGATCTGGCGCGGCAGGCCGGAGCCGCCGAAGAGGACGATTTCGCCGGCGACAATGCTCGTGAGGTAGTCCAAGATCATGTTCTCAGCGGAGACCATTCGCTCGGCGTAGGTGCCGCCCAGCGCTTGGGACAAATGCAGGTGGTCGGCATAGGAAATGCCGTCGGTGAGCGCGAGGGTGTGGGTCTCGGAACCCTCGGCGAACGATAGCTTCTCCGCGTAGTTCACACCGATTCGCTCCGGGTCACGCTCGGCGACGAAGTCTCCGAGGCCCATGAACCGGTACCCCATCTCCGACTGCGGAACGTCGTCCGGGTTCTCCTTCACGTAGTCCATGATCTCGTAGTTTTCTTGATTGATGAACTTCGACTGGCCTCGGACGATATCGAAGGCGCCGGCGTCGTCGACCTCACCTTCAAAGACTACCCGCTCGATGCGGCCGCCGCCGCGATCCGTAAAGACGAGGACGGCGGCGTTGCTACCGAATTCATAGCGCAGGGGGTCGGTCGAGTCGATGTTGCTGTAGTTGAGATCGAGGCCTTCCAGCTTTCTGCGCTCGTTTCCGCTGAAGGTCCACGGTCGAATAATGTGAATCCACATGTCGACCTCTGCATCGCGCATGACGCGGGGCAAAATGAGGTCGAATTTTTCCCGCCTGATGTGGTTCAGCATCTCCTGGGTAGCATAGGGATTGTCGTCGTCGAAGGCTGTGTAGTACGCCTCGCTGATACCGGGTAGGGCTTCCGGATAACGTGCTCGGTCTTGTGCGGTTGAAGGCTGCGCAAGCCACAGCAGGCAAGCGGCTGCAAGAACGCGTCGGACCTTGTTCACGGGACTGTCTCCTGCGGGCTCGCGCTAGCGGATGATCAGAATCTCTTGGGCGTGTCGAGCGGGAAACTCGACGCCACGTTAGGTGACAAGCGCCCCGTCGTGGAGGCAGATGTAGAGATGCTTTCCCCTACCCAATTCCGGGACCGGCATGTGGATCATGTATTCGAGGGCGAACGTGTGATACAGCGGAATCTTCAGATCGCGGCCCCAACCGGTGGGTGAAATCCTCGGCGCTTCCGCCTGCGACACGATTCTTCCGAGCGCATGGAAATCGATATTGACCTGCGTTTTCTCGGGATCCGCGCTCGGGTCATATTCGTCCTGATCGATGTAGTGGTACCCGGCTTGCTCGAGCGCGCCGACGAGAATCTCGAGCGTCTCTGCCCCTGTCCGGCCCGCGATGATGTTGCGGCGGAAGATTTCACGGGTCTTCAGCGCATGTCCCCATATCCGCTGAATCTCCGGGGGAAGCCCCGTTTCCCCTTCACGCAGGACGTAGCCGATGCCGCCGTTGTGCTCGCTGAACTCCCGCATGTTCGCGTCGTGCAGGATCCCGATCAGGTCACCGGGTTGGACGACGTAGTCGGTATTGTTCTCTTCGTTGCCGTCGAGGTCTCTTACGAACACGTTCCCGGCGATATCACTCAGGCGAGTTTCGCCCGGAACGATTTTCGCGAACTCGTTCTCGATGATGTTGGTGCTGTTGATCAGGAGCCGACCATAGAGAGCTACTTCGCTCATCACCCTGCCGGCCAGAAAATCCGCGGTCAAACGGTCGGCCGATTCGACCCGATTGCTGTATTCGTCGCCCAGCGTCTCCAGAATCCTGGTGCGATCCTCGCTGGAAATGGTGTTGAAGCCTGAACCCTCTTCGGCGTAGTTGAGGGCGATGCGTTGGGGGTCGCGCTCGGCCACGAACTGTCCGAGGTCACTCTCCGGGCCGAACACGTCATAGACCTCGCGATCGGCTCGGCCGCCGAGGACGGCCCGCTCGACGCCCGCCTCATCGCGATCCGTGAAGATATAGACGCCGGAGTGATCGCCGAGCTCGAAATTGAGGGGGTTCTGTCCTCTGATGACGTGAATCCACATGTCGATGTCGTTGTCCCGCATCGCTTGTGGGAGCACGACATCGAATTTCTCGCCACGAATCAGATTCATCAGCGCCGGGTGCGGCTCTAGCTCTTGCTGTTGGGCGTGGAGTCCCGGGGCGACGAGAAGCAGGCACAAGAATGTGAAGACATTTCGCGCTCTGACTTTGAACATGCTCGACCTCCGTCGATGATGCGACCAGCATCTCGACGAGCTATTGAATGATCTGAATCTCGGTAACTTGGTCGGGGTACGGCACTTCCATACCGCGGCTGGTGACCACGCCGCCGTCGTGAAAAGCGGCAGACAATTGTTGCCCGGTGAAGTTGTTCGCGCGAGCCCATTCCGGTACCGCCATGTAGAACATGTATTCGACGGCGAACATGTGGAACAGTCGAATCTCCGTGTTCCAATGCCATTTTGGTCCCATCGGCGAGATCCGGGGCGCGAGGATTCCTTTGCCCTCGGCATGCAAGTCGAGATGGACCTGGGTTCGCTCGGGGTGCTCGACGTACTTGTTGTATTCCTGGTAATCGGTGTAGACGAACCCGGCTTCTTCGAGTTTGCGAGCGAGCAGATCGAGCGTCTCGCCGCCGGTAAGGCCAACCTTGATGTTGTCGCGCAGAATCTGGCGGATCTTCCTGTTGTCCTCCCAGAACTTCCGTATGTGCTGGGGGAGGTCAGTTTCGCCCTTGCGCAGCACATAGGCCTGGCCCTGCCAGTCGCAGACGAGATCGCCGCGCTGAATTACGTAGTCGTCCCCTCTCCTTCGATTTCCGTCCGCATCGATTGCCGAGCCGCCATCGATCTCGCCGAGCGTGGTGACGCCGGGCACGATGTTGTCGAATCGCCGGCCCGCTCCCCGCAGCAGGCCCGAGGTGCCATAGAGCACGACCTCGGCGGCGACCCTCCCCGACAGATAGTCGAGGATGAGGTGCTCAGCCGAGACCATCCTCTCGGCGTAGGCGCCGCCTAGCGCTTTGGCTATCTCGACGTAGTCGGTGTACGAGATACCGTCACCGAGCGCCATGGTGAACGTCTCGGAACCCTCGGCAAACGAGAGCGTCTCAAGATAGTTGACGGCAATGCGCTCCGGGTCACGCTCCGCCACAAACTCCTGCAGGCCCTCGAATCTGAAATCCAGTTCGGACTCGTACTCTTTGCC
>Ga0114999_10008065_pt1 | contig 11818 bp, 13 predicted proteins | sample ArcticOcean_MG_C_3_FD_89820 | JGI IMG/M metagenome (GOLD analysis project Ga0114999, IMG submission 89820) | Marine microbial communities from western Arctic Ocean - ArcticOcean_MG_CB8_126 | ecosystem: Environmental > Aquatic > Marine > Oceanic | place: Arctic Ocean: Canada Basin | collected...
CACCTCCAATGACTCACTTATTTGCATTTGATTTAGGTGCTGCGCTTTCAGCTTCAATGGTAACAGTAATTTTTACTCTGTTCTTCATTGACTTTTTTGATACCGCAGGAACTTTAACTAGTGTTGCAAATGTTTCTGGAAAAATTGGAAGCAATGGTAAAATAGAAGACATTGATAAAGCAATGTTGTCAGACAGTGTATCAACTGTAGCTGGTGCCGTAATGGGAACTAGTACAGTGACTACTTATGTTGAGTCTGCTGCTGGAGTTAAAGCTGGTGGAAGAACAGGAATGACATCACTTGTTATAGGACTTTTATTCTTAGGAATGTTATTCTTTGCACCATTAGCTACAAGTTTACCAAAAGAAGTAGATGCAGCGGCACTTATATACATATCCACTTTATTTGTCAGGGGGATCAAGGACATCGAGTGGGATGACATTGGGGAAGCTGGACCAGCTGTCTTAGCAATGATAGCTATGCCTTTCACATATTCTATTTCGAATGGAATAGCTTTGGCATTTGTTTCTTATGCTGCAATTAAAATCTGTACAGGAAAAACAGATGTTAATCCTGCTATTTGGGTAATTGCTATATTAAGCCTTATAAGCTTTTATGTAGCGTAATAAATTAAATATTTTTATAGAAAGGGCCGGATTTATTCTGGCCCTTTTTTATTTGGAGTGTTTTTTTTTTATATCTTCAATTCTTATTTCTTCATAATGCTCAAATGGTTGCACAATCCACGGGTTATCAGGTAGGCGCACAGCACAATAATCAGGCTCAAAAGTTGACTTCTTTTTTTTCCATAATGTTGCAGTTTTTATATCCTCAACTTTACCTTTTATAGGACCATAATTTTTTAACCAATCAACGCTTTTATTTAAAGTAATGCCTGTGTCAGATAGATCATCACACAAAAGTATTTTTCCACCCATATTTTTAGCAATTGAACTCATTTCACGAGAAAAAACTATATCTCCCTGTTCATCTTCAACTCCTTTTCCTGAATAAGATTCGACAGCTAGATATGCACACTTTAATTTGAAAACTCTGCTTAAAACATCAATCATGGGTGCTCCGCCTCTCATTATTCCAACAAGTAGATTTGGGGTATAACCACTGTCATGAACCATTATAGCTAATTTTTCTACAGTTTTATTATACTCCTCCCAAGAAAGAATTAATTTTTCTGACATATTAATTCTGTTATCATAATCTAAAAATTTTAATTAAAAAGGAGAAAGTTTATGTCCAAAGGATATTGGTTAGCCACTTATAAAAAAATTGAAAATAAAGAAAACCTTGGAAACTATGCCATAAAAGCAACTGAGACGATAAAAAGTCACGGCGGAATTCCGCTTGTTAGAGGGGGTAGATATAAGTGTCTCGAAGGAAATGACTTTCCAAGAACTGTAATATGGGAATTTCCAAATTATGAAGCAGCAGAAATGTGTTATAACTCTAGGGAGTATCAAGAAGCATGGGGCTTAGCAAAAAGTTCGACAGAAAGAAATCTAGAAATTGTTGAAGGAGTTTAATTAATTTCTTTTTTATTTTTCCAATTAAAATAATATCTAATAAATCCGAAAATAACTGCTAATATTGCTAGAATTAACCAGTTGTATTTATTTATCCACACAAATGAAGCGTGCCCGCTTAGCATTGTAAAAAGAACTAATAAAGTCATAACATTATTATGCACGCTACGTGTTTTGGCTTGGATCGATAAATTTAAATCGAGTTTTGATTTATTTAAAGCTGAAGAAGTAATGTTTTTACCATTGGGTATAATCACAAAAAAAACATTAAAAAACATTATACAGCCTAAAATAATACCCACAGACAGAAATGCAAATCTGGCTCCATAAATTTTTGTTAAGCCAAATGAAATTATTGTTCCAATTACCAATAGTATAATTGGAAAAATTATTTTATAATTTATTAATTTAGACTTGCAAATAAAATCATAAATTAACCAAGATCCTATTATAGAAAAAACTGAAATACCTATTCCCATTAGAGAGGTAATATTTATATTAACTCTGCTATCCATCATTAAAATTTTTGCATTAGCATAATAAATAATGATTAATAGTAAGATTCCTGTAATAAATGTTAAATAGCTTTGCCACTTAAATATAATTAAATTTTTGGGAACTTCCTTAGGAGTTCCATAAAATCTGGTAAGTTTATAATAATAACCACTATGTTGAAGAATTCCCTCAGCTTCTACTTCTTTATTTTTTAAATTTTTTTTTAATTTATTATCAAGGTAATTAAATAAAAAAGAATTACCTATCCAAGTTATTGCAAAGAAAACATGACCCCATCTTAATAAGAATGTTAACCACTTGAGTATTAAAGGTGATAGTTCCATTTTAATATTTCACTTTATCTTCTTTTTTGTACCACAGATCAAATGCTTTCAAAGCCTCTTCTCTCATCATTTGATGCATAGGGATTTTTCGATCTTTAATAGTTTTATTAAGTTCCTCATAGATCATCGCGTCAGAAAAATCAATTTTCTGTGCATCCCTTCTTGTATTAGCATAATAGACTCTGTCTATTTTTGCCCAATAAATAGCGGATAAACACATAGGGCATGGCTCGCATGTTGTGTATAAATCACAATCCTTTAAACTAAAATTATTTAATATTTTGCACGCATTGCGAATTGCTACAATTTCTGCATGCGATGTCGGATCATTAGATGATGTAACTATATTAAAGCCCTCAGAAACAATTTTATTATCTTTAACGATTACTGCTCCAAATGGACCAGTACCATCATCTACGCTTTTAATTGAAAGCTCAATTGCCTTTATCATAAATTTATTAGTCATATTCTCTCTTTTAATTCATTTATGCTCATTAAAATTCTTTCAGGCGTTGCAGGAGCATCTAGTTTAGTTGTTAGATTATGGCTTGCTATAGACGATATGGCATTTTTAATTGCAAAAAAAACTGACATTGCATTCATTAATGGTGGCTCTCCTGTTGTTTTAGATTTATTTATTACATTTTCAATATTTTTTCCTTTCTTAAAAATTTCTACATTGAATTTTTCTGGCATATCACTCACAGCAGGAATTTTATAAGTAGAAGGTGAATGAGTAGTAAGTTGACCATTAGTGTTCCAAATAACTTCTTCCATGGTTAACCATCCAGCCCCCTGAACAAAACCTCCCTCTATTTGACCAAGTTCGATGGCAGGATTAATTGCTTTGCCAGCATCATGCAAAATATCTGCACGTAATATTTTGTTTTCCCCAGTCAAAGTGTCTATCAATACTTCACTAACTGCCGCACCGTAAGCAAAATAAAGAAAAGGTCTTCCTTCAAAGTTTTTTTTATCAAAATATATCTTTGGTGTTGCGTAAAAACCTGAAGAAGACAATGGAACTCTATTTAAGTACGCTTCTTTAATAAGTGAATTAAATTTAAATGTTTTACCTTTAAATTTAATCATACTATTTTCATAAATTCCTTGATCGCTTTTAATTTTATATTTGCGTTTAACATATTTAGCTAAATTAATTTTTATTTTAGAAATCGCATTTAGTGCTGCAGCGCCATTAAGATCTGTTGTGCTGGAAGCTGCGCTAGCACTAGTATTTGGAACCTTATCTGTGCGAGTTGCTGAAACTTTTACTTTATCAAAGGGTAATCCAAGCTCATTTGCAACTAGTTGAGCAATTTTAGTATATGTGCCTTGCCCCATTTCAATCGCACCAGTATTTACATGAACACTTCCATCGCTGCAATAAATATGCACTAGGGCTCCTGCCTGATTTAAATGCCAGGTTGTAAAGCTTATTCCAAACTTCACAGGAGTTATAGAAATTCCTTTTTTAATATATTTATTCTCATGATTAAATTTTTTTATATCGGACTGTCTACTTTTATAATTTGAGGATTTTAAAAGTTGTTCAAATATTTCTTGAATTACGTTATCTTCAACCTTCATATTATAATGTGTAATATTTTTTTTCTTTTTTTGATAAAAATTTCTCCTTCTTATTTCTGCAGGATCTTTTTTAAGTGAATTAGAAATATGATCAATAATATTTTCAATAACCATCATACCTTGATTTCCACCAAAGCCACGGAATGCTGTGTTTGATGCCGTATTAGTTTTACAAAGATAATTTTCTACTAATATGTTTTCAAGATAATAAGCATTATCAATATGCAACAAAGCTCTTTCATTAATTGCTCCTGATAAATCTGGAGACGCTCCACACCTTGATGCAAGTTTTAATTTTAAACCTTTAATCACACCACGTTCATCAAAACCAACTTCATATTCTGAATAAAAGTCATGTCTTTTTCCAGTTATAATTATATCATCATCACGATCCATCTTAAGTTTAACTGGACATTTTGTTTTTTTTGCTAATAAAGTACAAATTGCAGCAAATATAAAAGATTGTGTTTCTTTTCCTCCGAATCCACCACCAATTCTTCTTGTCTCGACAGTAATAGTGTTACTTTTTTGGTTAAGCATTTTTGCTATAATTTGTTGAGTCTCACTAGGGTGTTGCGTGGATGAAAATACTTTAAAATCATTATCTTCCTGTGGAATAACAAAAGCTGTTTGGCCCTCAAGCGAAAAATGCTCTTGGCTGCCTGTAGTAAAATTTCCTTTTAAGCGATTTGCTGAATTTTCAATTGCTTTAAGTGCTTCACCTTTTTTTATTATTTTTTCTTTTAGGACATATGATTTTTTTTTTAAAGCTTCTTTTATAGTCGTAATTGGCTTAAAAGTTTTATAAGTTATTTTTGCTTTTAAAACAGCCTTCCTTGCTGACTCTGTTGTTTTTGCAGCTACCGCAAATAATGGCTGTCCATAATATTCTGCTTTTTTTGGAAATATAGGATCACCATCATATACTGGACCAACATCATTTCTTCCCTCAATATCATTATTAGTAACTACAGCAACAACTCCTTCACTTTTAATTACCTCATCCAGGTTAATTTTTTTAATTATTGCATGGGCTTTTTTACTCCATCCAATGGCTCCAAATAAAGTTCCAGGCAGTTCAGGAATATCGTCTGTATAATTAGCTCTTCCACTTACGTGTTTTGCGCCACTTTCATGAGGTCTTTTTTCATTAATAAAATATATTTTTTTTTTTTTAAGCATACAATCCTATTAATTTTTTTTGTTTTATTTCAACACAGAATTTTTCAAGTAGATTTTTGGCTACTTCCATTCGGTACGATCCGCTAGCGCGCATATCACTTATTGGTTTAAAATCTTTTTCTAATGCTTTTTTAGCTTTATAGATAGTTTCATCATTTACAAATGAATTTAAAAGTATTTTTTCACAAAATTTTGCCCTTTTAGGTATTGCTGCCATTCCTCCATAAGCAATTCTTACAACTTCAATTTTATTTTTTACTATTTCCAAGTTAAACGCAGCACAAACTGAGGATATGTCGTCGTCAAATCTTTTTGACACTTTGTATGCTTTAAAGATATTTTTTGTAAATAAAGGAATTCTAATGGAATGAATAAACTGCCCTTTTTTTAATTTCGTTTTTCGGTAGTTAATAAAAAAACCATCAAGAAATAAAATTTTAGTCTTTTTTAAATCTTGTAAAATAACCTGAGCATTTAATGATAACAATAAAGGTAAACAATCACCAATCGGTGATGCTGTAGCAATATTTCCTGCAATAGTACCGACATTACGAATTTGTGGTGACCCATATCGTTTAAGAATTTTTGTAAAATCTGGGTAATATTTTTTTATGTAGTGTTCAAAATCAATTAAAGGTGTGCTGGCTCCTACTTCAATATATTTATTATTATTATTTATATAATTCAATTCACGAATTGAATTCATATATATAATAGAATTAATATCTTTTCTTTCTTTAGTAATATTCAAAGATAAATCAGTGCCACCACTTAGAAAATTTGCATTAGTATTTTTTTTAAGTATTTTTTTTAACTCTTGAACATTCCTTGGCGCAAAATATCTTTTTTCTCTTTTATATATTGCTATACTTTTATTATTTATTTTTTTTAATAATTTAATTATATTTTTTGTATTTTTGCTGAAATGATCAATTTTATTTTTTAAACTTTTTGCTGCTTTAATTATAGGTTGGTAGCCAGTACAACGACACAAATTTCCAGCTATAGAATTTTTGATTATATCATTATTAAATTTAGAATATTGTTTGAACATTGAAAATAGTGCCATAACAAATCCTGGTGTGCAAAAACCACATTGACTACCATGATGATTTACCATTGCTTGTTGAACTGGGTGTAATGATCCATCTTTTGAAATTAAATCTTCAACAAGTATAAGTTGTTTTCCCTGTAAAGTCGGTAAAAGCGTTATGCAAGAATTTATTGCTTTATAATTTATTTCATTATTTTTTAATTCACCAAGTACAACTGTACATGCTCCGCAACCACCTTCCGCACAACCTTCTTTGGTGCCGGTTTTTTTTAATTTTTCTCTTATATAATTAAGTAAAGTTTCATTAGGATTTAGATTTTTGATTTCTACAATCTGATCTTTACGTACAAAACTAATAAAATTAGAAATCACTAACTTCCTCGATATGTCGAATAACCCCAAGGAGTAAACAGCAAAGGTACATGATATTTTTCTTTTGGGTTTGAAATACCAAATTTAATTGAAACTTCATTTAGAAAATTTGGATTTTGTAGTTTTGTAATATTTTTAAAGTATTCACCAACATGAAAAACTAATTCATAATTTCCTATTTTAATTGGTTGAGCTAAAACTTCATCTGGTCTTCCATCACTATTTAATACAACAGATTTAATTTTTTCTCTTTTTTCTACAATTAAATAGAGATCAACTTTCATACTTTTTGCAGGCTTTCCAGAGGATATATCTAAAGCATGTGTTGTTAATTTAGTCATAAAATATTATTAATATAATATACATATTAACTAAATAAATGCTCAATAAAATAGACAAACTGACTGAAACTGAATTTACTGAAGTTTTTGGTAATATTTTTGAAAATTCCAACTGGATAGCGGTAAGATTATATAAACAAAAACCCTTTTATAATTTTAATAATTTATGTGAAAAAATAATCTCTATATTTGAAGAATCTGACAATCAGAGTAAATTAGAAATTCTTAATTCCCACCCCGATCTTGCTAATAAAACAAAAATTGGTTCTTTAACTCCTGATTCAAATAAAGAGCAAGCAAATGCTGGATTAGATCAATGCACCATGGAAGAATTTAATGAATTTAAAAATTTAAATTTAAATTATAAAAATAATTTTGGTTTCCCTTTTATTCTTGCTGTCAAAGGAAAAAATAAGTTAGAGATATTAGATAACTTTAAAAAAAGAATTTTGTGTGATAAGCAAATTGAATTTGATGAAGCTATTAAACAAGTAAAACAAATTGCAAATTTTCGTTTAAGTGAATTAAAAAGCAAATTTATTTAATATTCAACATCAACTGGATCTATACTCCTCCACATATACCAAGTAAAAACAGTTCTATAACCTAAGTGTAATTTAGAAATTTTTTCTAAAAATTGGTCGCTGGGTGGGTATGAAACTTTATAATTTTTTGAAATTGCTCTAAGTAAACCAATATCTTTAACAGGGAATATGTCCGCTCTATTTAGATTGAACATCAAAAACATTTCTGCACTCCACACACCTAACCCTTTTAATTTTGTAATATATTCAATGGCATCAGTATCATTCATTTTTTTAATTTTTTTAACATCAAATGATTTATCTTCAAAAGCTTTTGAAATAATTTTAAGATAACTAATTTTTTGACGTGACAAACCGGCACTTTTAAGAACTCGAGAAGATATTTTTAACACAATTTTAGGCTTTATATTTTTTTTACATTTTTTTGTAAATTTAGACCAAATAGAGTCAGCGCTTGCAACAGATACTTGCTGCCCTACTATGGTTCTACATAAAGAAAAAAAAGGATTATTTTTAGTTGTTAAAAAACCTTTTTTATATTTTTTTATAATTTTTCTTATAGTTGGATCTCTTCTAGATAAAATTTTTTTTGCCTTACACCAATATTCTGGAGGTTTTTTCATTGCTGTCTAGGCAATGTAATGGGTTTTCTTAACTGATGTTCTCTAACAAAAATTATAGCAGATGAAATAACAATTAAACCTGCACCAGATAGTGTGTAAATAGTTGGGCTTTCATTAAAAAAATAAAATCCAAAAATAATAGCAAAAACTAGAGATAAATATTTTAATGGTGTTGTTAAAGAAACTTCTGCTAATTTATAACTTTGGGTTAAAAGTAGGTTGGCTATACTTCCGAAAAGACCTATCAAAACTAATATGCTTAACTCATATATTGAAGGGAAAACCCATCCTCCAAATGGTAATGTTAAAAGCCCCATAGTTCCTGAACAAATTGAAAAGTAAAAAGCAATTAAGTAAATGGGTTCATTAACTAAAGTTAATTTTCTTATAAAAATAGAAACACTTGCAAAACCTAAAGTAAATATTACAGGATAAATATAATAAAAATTTAAATTATCAAACCCGGGTTTAGAAATTATAAGAACTCCAACAAATCCTAAACCTACTGCAATCCATCTTTTGGCTTTTATTTTTTCTCCCAAAAAAATGATAGAAAATATTACCACCCATATTGGTCCCGAAAACGCCATTGATGTTACCTCTGCTAACCCTAAGTTTCTAATTCCAACAAAAATAGCATACATAGCAATAGCTCCCCAAAAACTTCTATGAAAGTGAAGACTTATATGTTTTGTTTTATAAAAATCTTTAAAACGATCTTTAGGTATTAAGAAAAATATTGGGATTAAACCAAACAGAGCTCTACTAAACATTACTTGACCAACTGCAAAATCAGTAGCAGTTATTTTGATAAGACAGTCCATAAATGAGAAAAATAAAACACTTAATATCATGCAAAGAGCGCCAATATGGTTTTGGTTTTTGATCATTTTGATAAATTAATTTATATTTACCACTAAATTAATAAAAACGATGCAAATATTTATAGGTGGAATTGGCTGCTTTTGGGATGAAACAGAATACCAAGATATTCCTGGTATTCTTTCTACAGAATGTGGATATTGTGGAGGAAAAAACCCAACAGTAAATTATGAACAAGTTTGTGGTGGAGATACTGAACATATAGAAGTTGTTAAAGTTGTATTTGATTCTAAAATAATTTCTTATGAAGACGTAACTAGATTATTCTTCAAGATTCATGATCCTACTACTCTTAATCGTCAAGGTCCAAATATTGGGCATCAGTATCGATCAGAAATTTTTTATCAGACTGAAGAAGAAGAAAAATCCGCTCATAAAGTATTAGATGAGGTTAACAAGAAATTTAATGGTAAAGTTGTTACGGTTATAAGAAAAGAAAAAAATTATTGTAAGGCGGAAGAATACCATCAAAAGTATTTCGAAAAACGAAGTAAAAAATGACTTTAGTATCAACAGGTTGGCTCAGTAATAATTTGAATAAAGTTAAAATTATTGATGCCTCGTGGCATTTAGCGAAAAACAGAAATGCAATTGAAGAATACAATAAAAAACATTTAAAAAATGCAATTTTTTTTGACTTAGATAAAAATTCTAATAAAAAAAAAAATTTGCCACATGATCACTTTCTTCCTGCAATTAAGGATCATGAAAAGTCTATTTCTGAAATGGGGATTTTAAATACTGATAGAATTATTATTTATTGTTATAGTGATTTAATTTCTAGCTGCCGAGCCTGGTTTCAGTTTCTTTATTTTGGTCATGATCCAAAATTAGTTTCAGTATTAAATGGAGGAATGAAAAAATGGAAACTAGAAGGAAGAAAAGTAACAAATTTAAAAAATAAAATAATTCACTCTAAATATAAAGCTAGAGAAAATAATAATATGATTAAAATAAAATCTCAAATTGAGAAGAATATAAAAAATAAAGAATTTATAGTCTTAGATGCGAGAAGCAAAAATAGATTTTTAGGATTAGAACCTGAACCAAGACCAGGCATTAAAAGTGGTTCTATTGAAGGATCTAAATCTTTACCTTTGAGTGAACTAGTAAATACCAAAAATAATACCTTTTTAGATAAAAAAAAATTGAAAAGTATATTTAATTTAAACGGAATTAGTACCAATAGAATAGTTATGAGTTGTGGAAGTTCAGTCTCAGCGTCAAGTCTAGCTCTTGCATATTCTATAATAAATGATGATTATATGGCCAAAATATATGTTGGCAGTTGGACCGAATATGGGAAAAAATAAATGAGAAGATCAAAAAAAATAACTATTGGAATTATAATTTTTTTTATTTTTATTACTATAATTGTAATTGGGCGTTATTCGGTTGGACTTTATTTTAAAAAAAAATTTTCTAAACGACCTCCCCCAGGTGTAATTGTTGAAGTAGTTGCAAATAAAAAATTTAACCAAACTTTAGAAAGTTATTGCACTTCTTTAAGTAGCAAAACAATATCTTATAAAATAAAAAAAAATGAATTATTGGAACCGATAAAATTTGATGTAAAAATTAAAAAAGGTGATGTTATAGCTAGATTAGTAGATAAAAATATTATTGCTCCTTTCGTTGGAATCCTAGGTAAGAGAGGTATTAGTGGTAGTAGTTTAGGTTCTGAAAATACAATTATTTTAACTTTAGATGATTCTAGAAAAGTATTATGTGATTTACAAATACCTGAAGTTTATGCTGCAATATTAAAAAAAGACCTTAAAATTAGAGCAAAATTTTCAGCATATAAGAATAAAATCTACAAAGGAATCATTGAGACGGTAGCATCACGTGTAGATGCCCAAACAAGAAGCATATTAGCAAGAGCAAAAATAGAAAATGAAAATTCAGAAATAATTCCAGGATCCCTTTTAGAAATTGAAATACTGTATAATGATAAAAATGCATTAAGTGTTCCAGATACAAGTGTTATGTATGAAGGAAGTAAAAAATTTATTTATAAAATAGTAAAAAATAATATGCTTAAAAAAGTAGAAGTAAAAACTGGAATTAGAAATAAAGGTAATCTTGAAGTTTTGGATGGTTTAGTTGAAGGAGACAAAATAATAGCGGAAGGCTTGACAAAAGTTAGGCCCGGCATGAAGGTAAAACCTATTATCAAATCACAGTAATCAAAAATAATCATGTACATAACCGAACTTAGTATTAAAAGACCAGTGGTTGCAGCAGTTTTTTCGATGATACTTGTTGTTTTTGGTTTATTTGTTTTTTCAAAATTGCCTGTTAGAGAGCTACCGTCAGGACTTCAGCCGCCAGTAGTGCAAATTCAAGTAGATTATCAAGGTGCAAGTGCAGAAGTTGTATCTAGTGAGATTACTGAAATTATAGAAGATGTAATTGGAGGTGCCGAAGGAATAAAAAATATAGATTCCACATCAGAAAATGGAAGAAGTACAATTAAAATTGAATTTGAAACTAGTATAGATTTAGATGCTGCTGCAAATGATATAAGAGATAGAGTATCAAGAGTCTCTGATAATTTACCTGAAGATTCAAAACCTCCTGAAATACTAAAACAAAGTGCTGGTTTTGCAACTAGTATGTGGCTTAGCGTTTCAAGTTCTACTTGGACTGATTTAGAAATAGGTGATTATACAAGAAGATATTTGGTTGATAGCTTTTCTAATGTAAAAGGTGTTGGTAGAATTCTTGTAGGCGGTCTTAGAGAATTAAGCGTAAGAGTTTATATTGATCCAATCAAGTTAGCGGCAAATGATCTTACAATTCAAGAAGTTGAACAATCATTAAGAAAAGAAAATATTAGCCTACCG
>Ga0114999_10008067_pt1 | contig 11815 bp, 8 predicted proteins | sample ArcticOcean_MG_C_3_FD_89820 | JGI IMG/M metagenome (GOLD analysis project Ga0114999, IMG submission 89820) | Marine microbial communities from western Arctic Ocean - ArcticOcean_MG_CB8_126 | ecosystem: Environmental > Aquatic > Marine > Oceanic | place: Arctic Ocean: Canada Basin | collected...
AAACTGATCCGCTTTCGCTGCCCAGCCGTGGATCGAAGTTGCTGTTTTCTGTTTCTCAGTTTGAGAAAAGACCCCTTGCTTCTGCTTAACAACCGGGACTAGTAGTGTCATCTTTCTTCGATTTCCGACAAAGTCTATAGAAATATTCGAAATGTATGCATGTTTGGAGTACCATACACCAGGAATCATTGCTTGATATATCTTAGGTGGGGCGATTTGAACACGGTCAATACGGTTTGGACGGTTTTGATATGTTAAAAGAAATAATAACTGCCAGTTTCGAATGATATCTCTAGGATCACCGGTGTTAAGTAAGGGAAATTCAACTGTATATTGCTTCTCATCCTGACCAAAATTGAACGACTTGGCATTATCTACATATACACCAGGAGATGTTATTGCCTGTATAGCGGTGGTCATTCTTACCGCTTTACTTGCTAGTTCTGCTACTCCACCGAACTTACTTATATCAGCCGAACTGTAGCTACTCGATGATTTTCGCTGTTGATCTGTTAGGTATGGTAACTTATATCTCCATCCGGTCAGTTTAGTGGTGTACATATCGCGGTATGGAGCCAAGTACTGATCATAATCTTGGAATCCCTTACCGTGAATGTTCGATTTCGATTGTCCGGATCCACCGGCGCCGGCGCCGGCGGTTACTGTGTTCACAACATCTGCTCCGGACTTCGCGATTGCCGTGATGTCGAGACCGAGCGATCCGGCAACTCCGCCGGCAGTTCCGGTTAAGAGAGCAGCAGATCCACCCAAACCTGCTCGATGGGCTAGGTATGCGATGGCTAATCCTGTTCCTGCAGCTCCACCGGTTGCTCCTGCGGCCGATGTTCCGAGTTTCTTTGCTTTTTCTAGAAGGCGCTCGATTTCATCGAGATTATCCTTTGCTATAAAAAGTTGCCGGGCGAGGTTATTGAGAGATGGGTTTAGTTGTATTGATTCTTCGCGGAGGTCTAAACTCGGTATATCATATCGAGCATTCCATTCATCACCATGAGTTAATGGAGGTGCATTAGTCCATTGAAACGAGTCTGTGACATTCAGTGTTGTAATACTCTTTAGATTATCAGCTGATATATTGAGCTGAGGCGCGGATTGACTGAATGGTACTATCACCGGATCAGGGCCGAACGAATCTCCTGCTCCTTCTGCTGTCTTAAAGGCCCCCAATGCCGCGGCATCGTCTGTTTGTATCAATTTAAATAAGGGATCCATTTTAATTATTTAGTCAAGAAATCGCTTTTAGCTAAGTGATCACCCGTCCTGGTAGTTCAATATGAGAACGCCTAGATCCATCCCAGCTGGGGAGATCGGTATCAGTGTGTGTGGAAGAGCTAATAGTATCACCATCTAGTGGTGTTACCTTATTAGCTAGTTCTCCTAGAAGACCGGATATGGGGTTGAGGACATCAGTGTTTTGCCGAAGTAAATTGTTGGATTCGTTCAAGGCTATGAGAAGATGATCTAGGTCTGGTTGGGATGATGGTGGAGCTGCTAGCAGAGGTGGAGCTGGTTGCGTCGCGGATTGAGTTGGTGTCAATGCTGAAGTTGTAGAATCGGGTATAGGTAATAAAAGTGTCTCCTTATCTTTCTCGAATTGTTCTAGACCTGCAGGTGACAGCTCATTAATAAGGTTGTCTTCATCGGTAATATAATCCCCAAATTGATCTCCCGGGTTCTTGATTATATTATCTAGCATATCTGCTGCAGACCGCCTCTCTAGATACACCTCAAATTGTTCCGCTATCTGCTCGGCTAACCGGGCCTGGTCTTCTTCAGTTTCGACCGGCATGCCGTCTTTTTGCTTCTTATACTTTTCGTAGTCTATATTATCACCAATAAGCATTTTTATATCATCCGGGTCGCGATCGTCATTCCGGAGAATTTCGGATAACCCACTTAGTGTGGCTTGTTTATTACCCTTCGTCATGAACTCATCCAGCACTCCAGTTTGTTGCTTCATTCCCCGATACGTATCCGCGGCTTCGATTGGGTTTCTATCATCTCCTCTCAACAATTTACTAGCGTAGTCCCGACCGTCATCTCCAGAGCCTAGAAGAGCAGCCATGTCCGCATGTGATGAATACTGAGATACATCAGATGAATCTATAGCTGCGGTTAACGATGGTGGTGATTGTCGGAAAAGAGCTTCCGGGGAAGATGTTGCTCGTGTAGCTATACTCGCGAGCGCACTCTTGGCTCCGTCAAATAGATCATCATCCATGTCTGTGAAATCAGTTAAACCGGTTACTTCAAGCGCGGCCAGGACAGATACAGCTTTCAGGATCAACCCTAATTTACCTCTCATGAAGGACATCATCCCACCAAACCGCGCAATTAGGAAGGCACCTAGTGCGCCTAAGAGGCTTCCTAGAAACCCAGCTGTCCAGGCTACAACAGAACCTACCATAGCTATTATACTAGATATGAGACCACCTTCATCGTCTGGTTCGATGATTTTTGTTCAATATTTAAATTATATTTTCCAATTCCAGCGGCTTCTAAGGCTGTTACTATCTGTGAAGCTGCAGTTGGAGTGATACTTACAACATCAATGGGTATAGCCTGCTGGACAATAGAGCGGGGCTTACGAGCTTCATCTTCTTCTCTATCTTTATTCCGGGTGAAGATGTTGAACAGCCCTCCTAGGTAACCTTGCATACGACCAGAGAAGGAATCAGAGATAGCTTCTGGAGATGTTCGTTGGGTGTCCATCGAGGAGATTTTATCTTCCAGTCTATATAGAAGGTTATCTATTCTAGACATTTCGTCTGCTGTATTATCGTCTGGCATTATTATTATTTAAGCAGTATCAGTTATTTGCGACTCTATCGCTTGGTAATCATCAGTTAATATAACTGTTTTATTGATTGAGTGAGAGTTATGGTGATGATTATCAGTATTCTCTAGTCCTGTATTGATAATATCGAGGCTCGCGTATATATCTGAAGAAAACTGCGAATCTATAGCACTGAATCTATCGTCTTCACTCATACGTTGTTGCTTCTTATAGAATTCACTCCCCTTCGGGGTTTTCAGTGATGGTGGGACTGCTTTCTTTTGTTCAAGATCCGCTTCTCGAGTCTTTTCTATACTCTGCTCTCTACTACGCCAATTACCTGTACCACCTTCTTCATTGATAGAATCAAACCATTCCTGCTGTAGAGGGCTTCGGAAGTCAGGTGTATCAACGCGCGAGATCGCGTCTTTGAATAGTAGTTCTTGTTGATCATACTCTAAACTATCAAAGAACTCTGGAGTTACACCCATTTCATCCTGCATCAGTTTCGCGACGTCTGGGTGTCGTGTCTCGATATCACTAAAGATCATCGTACGGACGACACTACCTTCTCCTAACATGCTTAACCCATTGGTCGCAATATCTATGAACATCTTCCCTCTTGCTGCCCAATCCGTTGGAGTTTCTTTTTTTCTGGAAAGTCGTTCGAACTCAGACTTCTCCATCTCAATAACGCGTTCATCCGAAATCCTTTTGTCGTATTTTTCCATATACGCTTCCGTAGATTTTTTGGTAATGCTTTTAATGAGCTCAAATCGATCCGGATCGGTCATTGATTCCCATCCTCTATTATCCATTGCTTCCTTCTCAATCAACCCCCACCGGAGATCACGGTCATTCTCCCAATCATGATCCTCTGCTAGATATCTATTATATTCTTTAATATATTCTGGGGAGAAGATTTTTGATGCCCATGGAACTTTAGATTCTTCGCCATGCAGAATCGACTCGGTTAAGACGGTGAGTGCGGTTGTAATTACCAGGCCTCTTACTCCGCCCTTTGCAGTGCTACCATGACTACCGGTGGTTTGTGGAGTAGATTTAAGTACCGCGGGGCCGTTATATGAACCCTTAATAGTTGTTACTGGTCCACCGGTGGTTTTAGGTGGTGTTTTTGGAGGAGATCCATGAGTGGTTGTTCTAGGAGCTCCTGGTTTTGCCTGGTTCGGTGATGGTGATGGGCTTGGTATAGCAGTAACCGGTCTGACCTGAGGTGGTGGAGCTTTAACACCTGGTTGTTTCACTAGTTGCTGTAACCCAATTGATGTACCCACGCTAGCTGCTAGGATTTGCCCCCATGGAATATCGACTTCCATACTTTCTCTTGTCCAAAGCTCTCTCTGCTGCTGGTTTTCCTGGTTGGGTTTTAACTGGTTGGGGACAGTGCGGGGATTTCGGCGGATATCACCATCAATGTATATCGGGAGGAGAGGTAAGGTAAATAGGATAGAAGGGAGGAAAAGAAAGGGTAGTGTTGATTCTTTTTTTCTCTTATACTCTAGCTTCTTCTTGATCTCTTCAGGCTTTTGAGGAGAAAACACACCAGAGAACGAAATTATTGACCCGGGTTCTGGTGTCAGTATATCTCTAGGGGTTAATGACGGGCTGATATCTGTAATATCTCCATGAGTTTCATCGATAGCAGAAATAGTTGTGTCAGTCAATGCTCTTATGGTATCAGATACGTATTCTTTAGTCGATAAAGCTCTATCATGTGATAATGTGTCAACATACCATTCAAGCCGGGCTATAAGTTCGTTTATATTACTAACAGTCATTGGTTAGATATGGATTTGATATCTTGTATTAGGGTATCTTTGGTAGATTTGTTCTTTTTAGATAGAAGGATATACTCTTCGAGAAGTTTATTTACTTCTTCGTAGGATTGCTGTTGTTGTGGTGATGTGGGACTGATTATTGGTGGTTCTATCTTAACTATCTCAGATAAATGCCGGGTGATCTCCTTGTGATCTCGCGGTTGGAGATTATCAATATCAATCTCCGGTTGAACTAGGTCATCACCGGTGGTTAATACATATGATTCGTCAGAATGACGGCCAATTGAATAGTATTCTCTCCTTATGAGCAGGTCTCTGGGGATTTTGTCGGCGCGGAATGTCCCGGATTCCCGAAACCGGTAGCGATCATCACTAAAATACTTCTTAGCAGCTAATATCTTGGAAAGTTTTCTAGCCGAATTGGGATTCCCGTCGATTGTCTCTTCCTCGAGACGCTTATATACAGTAGAAGGTACAATCTTATAGAATGTAGTAGTGGTGTCAGAAAAAATTGCTGCGTCTTTACGTAGATCCTCAGGAGCTTTGGATGGGTCAATTTGCTTGCCGATAAACATTATATCTCTGATGGTTGGCCACCCGTTTTTAAAATCATAAAACCAATCCCCGCGATCATAATATTCGTTATCTATAGCTTCCTGAGATTGCGGAGGGAGTGTATACTGTGTCGTGGCCTCAATTTCGCGGAGGGTATCGCGGTGTTTATCTAGAGCGAAACCACCGGCTAAATCACCGAGACCTTCTGTCTTACCTTCGTTAGATTCTCTCCATTTAATAATAGAATCTAATTCATTGTATTGATCAACAATATCAACATATTCCCTGTAAGCATTCTTTCGGTTTTGTCTAGCCTCTGAGGATTCATTATCCATCGACGCGGCCATGGCCGGAGTGAGAGCTGCAATGAGGGCCCCGGTCGCCGTTGCAATCTTCGAGATGGCTCCCGTGGGGGGCCAGAGCCGGAGAAGGAGTATAATCGCCCCGATGGCAGCGGTTCCTTTTATGATATCACCTGGGATAATTTCTGGGTACCTATTACTTAGTTCTCTCACCCGGAGTTTGATACGGGCGAGTTGACCCACTAGAGTGGCTACCGGGACAGCCCATGGATCGAATGTATATTCTGGTATCTCAACAGTCTCTATTACTACATCCGGCTCGACCACGTGCCGGACGTTTGTCTTTGGTTTCGGGCGGATGCGTCTTGATTCTGGAAAGAATATTGGAGGGATAAATGGAAATAAGATAGGTATTATAGGGAGAGCTAGGGGAAGGAAGCTTTGATCCTTACTTTCTAGTTTATTCTCGAACCGCTCAGTTCGCGAAATTTCAGGAATTCCGAACTTTCCCTTAAACCTGGTAATTGTATGCATATCACTCTCCGGAGATAGGTCTCTAGGTGGGGCTTCTGATGTAGATATACTATTAGTATCTTCAAGCGACATAATATGCTGCTCGGTATTGTTAGCAAAGCTAGCTAACATAGGCTCATAATCAATATTATCGGTCTCTAATCTCGAAACCAAGAGGTCTAATAAATCTACAAGTCTTTGATATAAGGAAGGGTCCATGAACAAGTATTAATACTTATTCATCTATTGAAAAGCTGCGAATCTATCGGGATTTCGACTTTCCCTTCTTTTGTTGTAATTGATGTAAATATACTCTCTTTCTTTCTAACAGTCTCTATGTACGATACCACCTGCTGACTAACGGCCATAGGCAACATTTCACAGATTTGTACCTTTTGCTTCAATGTGAGGCTAGTTAATGATATTACATTATCATCAAACCGCACCTCATCTATATGTTTTGCGAGCTCAATCAAGAATATTTCACATACTGCTGAGTGCTCGGTCTTGCTCTTGAATATATCATATACATGCCTGTTAACCGAAGATTCATATTGTAGGCTAGGTATATGGCATTTGACTGTTATACCTTCATATGTAATAATATTATCGACATCATCATATTCTAGTGTCTTTCCGGGGAAGGTCGCTACATGATCCTTGAGATTATATGTTTCTCCCTGTATCTCTAAGGTATCTCCCATTGTATCTAATCTAAGCTGAATTAGTATACATGCCCGGTCGCTTGATGTTATAGAGGTGCTCTGCTCTGAGTGGCAATTATCTAGGATAATATTATCTATAATATTTTGATATGCGTATATGTTATCCTCTCGCTGAGCGACCATTACACTCGTGATGATGTCAGTCTGCTGTTTTACTGTTAGAGGCTTGAACTGTACAATACTCGAAAGTGATGGGACATATATATCTAGCGTTGATTCTTCGTTATATTTCTTGAGCTCTGTTAATAGATCTTTATAGCTAGCTGAAATTTTCGGAGAATCTGTTTCTTTTTTACGCGTCATATTAATATATATTATCCAATATCAGGAAAATCTACTGATGGGCTTGGTGGAGAAATTGAAGAAGTAGACTTACTTGACATGGATTCAACACGATCGTTATGTACTTTGACTTCTTCTTTGACAAACGACATATACATTTTAAGCTCTGCCGGTGTTATGTTATTTATGTGAGATTCTGTGAACTTAAATCTAGAGATCATGGAATATATCATCTTATAATACGATAATAGATCGTCTCTGAGCAATGTTTTGATGAAGTCGAAAAATGATGTATCGTATAGGTTAAATCTAAACTTAACTGGTTTTGATGCCTGTACATATGGTGATGTATATGTAAAGTATACGATATCATCGCATTGTTCATATATATCGTTTAGAGCATCTTGAAGGTGATGGAAGACATTATACGGTAATTGTTCTATAACTGTTGAGACTTCGGTATCTGTCATTGAGGATAGATCGAATGTATTGTTATTAATATATAGCCTCTTAATATAATTATCTGTACTTCCTAGAATTGAATCTGGGATTGATACAACCATGTGGTTATCATTATATATCGGAACGGTAATTTCAGCGAAGTCTAGATTATTAATTTTGGGTATAATATCACTTACTGTTATATCAATATTATATGTCTTATCGGTCTCCGGGCATGTAATGCTAAACTCTAGTAGATTACCTACGCAGACCATTACTAGAGAGAGAATGATGCAGTATTTATCTAAGCGGTTTAGATTTTTAAATATTTCTGGATCTTGGCATTTGGTCTCTACAATATATTCTAGATAGTTACTCAATCCAATATTATCATTGTTTTGAATAAACTTCAATATACCTAAATATTCACCTGTTATCAGTTCATATATGTGCTCATCGCGATGGAGAGAAGGAATATATACAGTAAAACAGAAACGCTCAGTCACATATAGACTTATCAGAATTACTAGCGCTTGCCACCTAGGCCCTTGAGCACCTTACCGGCTTTCTTGATTGAATCGATCGGAGAAGTTATCTTCTTAATAGCTCTTCCTACCTTTCCTTTGGTAACCTTATTAATTACCCCCATAAGACCGCTACCCATTATCTGATCAATCACTAACTGAAGTGGTAGGTCAGGAAGCTGCTCGGTCGCATAATGAGTATATGCCCATGACGTATCAAACATATCCATCTGTGTATCAACATCATATGTCAGTTCTGCGGATGATACTGTTGTAGGGACGCAATTATAAAATGAAAATACTTTTCGATGTACATTTGAGGTTTGGGCTAGGGTTTTCCCTAGCTGATATACATGAATGGTTGATTTGATATTTTTGACATCGTCCGGGCCTCTAGCGACAAAGCCGTAATGACTACCTAAAATGACCCATGGTCGAACGATATTGTCAACGAATGATGTATTGGTTTCCCGGAATTGAATTCTGAGAGGAACAAAATCAGCCCGTGTACCTGCTATTAAACCAGGTATTAACCCGCGGTGATTTTTAGGGGATATAGTCTGTACATTATACCCTTCAGTCGGTAGAACTACTCCTTGAGCAAAGGTGCAACCGGCGGGAGATCGTTGGAATTCATATCGCTGTAACGTTTTATTGTTCTTTGCAGATTTCCACTTCACTGGATTTCCACCTCCGAGACCAGTGCCTTGTAGATCGAGTTTATTAACTAATGACCGGCCTCCTACTTCAGTGACTAGAGCTATTGGAAACTTCTCAATATATACTATCCATAGATTTCGGTTTGGGATCGATGCATCCCACATATTCAATACATCATGGAAGTGATTTCTATATGGAAACTTTCTTCCTTCGATAAGACCTAGTACATCGGCTCCAAAAAAGCCCAATACATCAGTTACCTTACCTGTGAAATCATTGACGCGATCCGCGCCTTTCTTAATCTTATCTAAAATGTTACCCATATAATATACTTATATGGATGACTAAGATTAAGGGGCTGTTCGGCGCCAGTATTGATATGCGAGAGTCGCGTCGAACTTCATAGTATCTCCGGTGCCTTCAGCAGGAGAGTAGTTTATCGGGCCTAGTTTTGATGCATAGACACCCACTAGCTGGTAGTTCGCGACTGCTTCAAGCTGTGTATTCAACTGAACTAGATCAATCACAGCAGTCGTTTTAGGTGCATTGTAATTACCTGTACTAGTTTCGTCATCAAATATATCTAGCATGTATTTCTCGAAAGTCTGTCTAATAGTAGAAGCTTGATCGCAATAAAAACTAACCGTCCAAGCATCGGAACCATCATAGGTCACGCTTCCTGGTACATTAAATCTCAATCCCATATACGGGACTGGTTTATTTTGAATTGTCTTCCCGGGAAGAACAGCGGTTCGGATATAAACCAGGTCGTCTTCCGTAAACGAGGCTGTGGTTGTATCACCGCCTTGTATGTTTAGAACGCGGAATTGAAAGTCGCGTTGAAAATCTCGTTCTTGAGCTACTCTATAAAAGTCCGTTATTGTTTGTTTTACGTCTGGCATGGTTAAAATTATTTATGATTATGACACTAATTCACTGAAGTCTTGACCGGTTCGAGTAGCATAAAAATTAACTAGTATGAACTCAGCGGCGCGGACCGGTTTGATGTATATATCGATCACTAATTCGTTTTGGTCGATCACATCCGGGGTATTGTTCCTCTCATCACATATAAGAAGATAATCATATAGTCCCTGTGTATTCTTTGCAATATCGAATATAGGGGCTAGAACATTAGATACTTGCGAGCGAGTAAATAGTGTGTTTGGCTCGAACACGAAGTATTTAACGGTTGATCTAGTAGCTTTCTCTAGATATAAGAAGAGTCTACGGACATTCACTCTATCGAACGCACTTGGCTTCGATTGTAATGTTTTCTGACCAAATACAACTAATCCATCATTAGGGAACATCGCGATTGGATTAATATTGATCTTATAAAGTTGATCGCGATGTTTCTGTTTCGGATACACTGCTAGATCATTTACACCGGAAAGAACACCGCGTGTGAAACCAGCTGGAGCGAACCATGGTTGGAAATTAGAATCTGTATTGGCATACATCGCGCCGATATAACCGCTAGGTGGCACCCATATATTCCGATTAAGTTGACCGTCATATACTAGCATCCAGTTACCATACGTTGCTGCATAGCTACTATTAACGTTTTGATATAAATGTTTAAGGGGGGCATATATATGTTGACTGAAATTCTTAGTTTTGTCATCTAGTGTCTTGTTACCAGGTCCTTGCACGAATATATGCCGGATTGGGTCTAATATACACATATGATCTTTCCGTTTCTTCGAAGCAAAGGTTTCAAATACATTAGCGACCGCTAGATATCTATTTCTAGCAGAGTCTGTCCCGAAGTTCTTCTGACCACCGGTTGAGAATAGTCCTTCGGAATTCGGGTCTAGATCAAAGAACTTCTCATCATTATAGCTATCTGTTTGTACTCCACCGTTAGTGGCAACAAATATTGTACCAAGACCAGCTTCTAATGTGAGATCAAGAGGAAATAATTCATGATTATCGGTGATTTCGAATATTCTATCTAGTTTTGCTGGTATAGCACCTACTACTCTAGATATATCTGTTGCGGCTTTATATACACCGTGTGGGAATAAAGCATTGGCAGAAGCCGTTCCGGTTTCTATCTCAACGGAACGAGTAATAGAAGGTACCTCCTCTTCGCTTTCTCGATCAACCCAATCTCCGGAGTCTTCTATGTGGCTGTTAATCAGTAGACTGAAATTAGGAGACTTTGATGATACATCGCCTATATGAAATGATACTGCAGAACCACCGTTGGGGTCATGCTGTTCCCGGTACTTGTTGAGAGACCCAATATGATATTCAGATAGTATGTAATCTAATTTTTCAGTGTCTGGATCAATTGTAGATTTACGTAATTTGAATATTCCTAGAATTAATGCATCCTTGTATTCAGAAGTGGACATGTCATGACCTGGTAGATTCTCAACTACCTCAGATATTGTTCCTTCTTTATACGGATTCGATTCGTCAGCGGTTTTTTCGCCCGTACTATGTAAGTCGAACGATAAACGTTGACCTGGTATGCTTAAAGTCATAGGCCCTGAACTGGAATTTTTATTTATAGTCTTAATGGACTTAATTGAGTCGTAATTTTCACCAGGTTCAATTGAGGAAGTATCGATTAACCCGGCATAGTATCCTTCAAACTTCTCGTTAATAGTAAGTGATTTGTTGTTTAGTACAACGATACCTCCATGTTGTATCTTTTCTACACCGGTGGCAGTGGCTAGACTATCCGAGTTTATCGACCATGATATGTCTCCATTTTTGATTTTATTGAAGTTAGATTTTGATAAAGTTACGTGCTCGGGTGCTCCTATCACATACCTCTTAATATTATCGTCACTGAAGTTCGTTTCTGCTGATGCGGCGATCTCGTCATGACCTCCGGAGAATTGCTGGTCATGAGCGATTCCTTGAGGCCCAGTACCATCTAGAAAGCTTGTTATAGCAGTATTACCAGCAGCTCCAGGGGTATCTTGAGTGAGGGTTATTTTATTCGTGGTGAGATCAGCGACCGCGGTAATTAGTAAAGAACTAGAGGCATTAATAACACTCGCTAAACCTACTACTGTAACTGATACAGTAGATGTCGCGTTGAAGTGACCGGTGCGGTCATTGTTACTTCCGGAAGTAGCTGTAAAGGTTGAGGTGTTGTTGTTAGCGTCGGTAAGCGTTAGTGTTTCACCGGCTGGGGTCGCTCCTAATAGATCCGTAACTGTCCGGGTGATGGAATCATTAATAGTAATTATTGTTGAAG
>Ga0114999_10008070_pt1 | contig 11814 bp, 8 predicted proteins | sample ArcticOcean_MG_C_3_FD_89820 | JGI IMG/M metagenome (GOLD analysis project Ga0114999, IMG submission 89820) | Marine microbial communities from western Arctic Ocean - ArcticOcean_MG_CB8_126 | ecosystem: Environmental > Aquatic > Marine > Oceanic | place: Arctic Ocean: Canada Basin | collected...
ATCTACTGGGCGGTATATCCGCCATCGACCATCCATATGGCGCCGGTAACGAACGACGCTTCACTACTTGCAAGAAATGCGATTACACCTGCTACTTCTTCCGCTTCGCCGAGGCGGCCCAGTGGGTGAAGATTGCTCATTGTTTTGTGAATCTCCTCATTCTTTGTAACATTTTCGGTCAGCGCTGTATAAATAAAACCGGGGCAAACTGCGTTTACACGTATACCATCCTTAGCAAGCCTCACACCCATATCTTTGGTTAATTGGGCTACAGCACCCTTACTACTTGGGTAGGCATTGAATCCATCGGAGAAGGGCAAAACGGTCGGATAACCAACGGCACTCATGATGGAACCAAGATTGACGATTGAACCTCCTCCGCTTTTCAACATGGCTCCCACCGCCGTATGAGACATCAGCATCGTTCCCTTCACGTTGACTTTCATCACGGCATCCCAGCGTTCCTCAAAGCTGGCATCACGACCCACTGATCTTGGGGTTATCCCAGCGGAGTTCACCAATATATCGATTTGCCCAAAAGCACTGAGCACCGTTTGAACCATACGCTCGGTATCAGCTAATATCGTTACATCTCCCGTCACGGTTTTAATGGCATCGAACTCAATTTTGAGATCATCCAGTGCCATCTTGTTAATGTCTGAGGCAACAATCTTTGCTCCTTCTTTCAGGAATTTTTTAACGGTCGCCTGCCCAATACCTGAACCGGCACCCGTAACCAATGCCACTTTATCCTTCAGTCTCATCCTATCAGTTAGACCACGCATCTCTTTATACTGCCAACACAATTTAGTGTCTTGTCAGATTAGTAATTCGAGTGCATGTTTACCGAACTTCGTTTTAGCATTTAACTACTTCCTTTCTCAATTCTTTAAACATGTCTTCTCGCCGCACTTTTATTAAAGAAGCTTCATTAGCCGGAGCGTTTTTAGCATCCGCTCCTTACGTCCTTTCTCAAGCTCGCGATAAAAAGTATCGCACCGCACTGGTTGGTACCGGTTGGTGGGGGAATAACATTTTAGTCGAAGCCATGGCTTGTGGCGAGTGCCAGATAGTGGCCCTGTGCGATGCGGATGAACGCTATCTTTCCACCACGCAAGACCGCGTGAAAAAAGAGGCGGGAGACGATCCCAGCATCTACCGAGATTACCGGGACCTGTTTGCGAATGAGGAGATTGATATAGCTATCATCGCAACGCCCGACCATTGGCATCCCCTTATCATGATCGAGGCGGTTAATGCAGGAGCCCATGTTTATGTAGAAAAACCCATTGGACATACTGTTCAGGAGGGGCGGGCTATGGTTAATGCCGCGCGCGCCAACAAGCGGATTGTGCAGGTCGGGACTCATCGGCGTATCTCTCCTCATAATGTTTCGGGGCATGCGTTTATCCAGTCTGGAAAATTAGGTAAAGTTGGGATGGTGCGCAGTTTTGTTCACTATGGAGGTGGTCCGGATATTCCGGTCGCCAATAGTGAGCCACCCAAAGAGTTGGACTGGAACATGTGGTGTGGACCGGCTCCCTACCGCCACTATTGTGAAGCACTACCTGGGACCGGGGGTCGTGCCATCCATCCTAAAGGGTTTAGGCATTATCTCGATTATGCCAACGGCACTCTAGGCGACTGGGGTGTTCATTGGCTGGACCAGGTCGTATGGACGCTCGGTGAAAAGTATCCGAAGAATGTGTTTTCTACTGGAGGTCGACCTATTGCAGGACCGGCTATCTACAATGAAAAAGAGCAAACGCCTGACGCGCCTGACCATCAGGTCGCGACCTATGAATTTGAAAACTTTACTGCTACTTGGGAGCATCGTCGTTTCGCTGGAAACAATGCTGAAAAGGGTGAAAACGTAGGTAGCTATTTTTATGGTATCCAAGGTACCTTTCATATGGGTTGGCGAGATGGGTGGACTTTTTATCCTAACAATAAAAGCCAGGCGGTCGTCCACGAGCCCGCTCAGTTAAACCAACCAAGTAACCAAAATATCAAAGGGCTTTGGCTGGATCTACTTCACTGTATTAAGACCGGCGATACGCCTGTTTGTGATATCGAAGCGATTCATTACTCAACGAATCTCAGTCTGCTTGGCATGCTTTCCATGAAGCTCGGGCGGAGTGTACAATGGGATGGCGAAAAGGAACGGATTCTCAATGATCCAGAAGCGAACAAACTCCTCCGCCGAGATTATCGCGGCGAGTGGGAATATCCCAGTGTTTGATCTTTGAGCTCCTGCAGCTTTTAGATGAAGGGCCTTTTATCAAATGAAATGACAAACATGAGATCTGACAGGGAAGAAGCATAAGCTAGGGCGAAGTCTGACAAAACAATGCAAGTTCCTTCACTGTTACTGCGCAGCTAGCAGAAATGAAATTCCTGTTCCAGCTTTGCTGGATCCAGTTAGCGTGTAGCGCTATCAAGAGAAGCGTTGTTAAATCTTAAACATTGCTTCCTGCGGTCAATTGATCCGGCAAAGGCGAAACAGGATGGAACAGAGTTCTAACAAGATTTTATGATCTTATAGGATTGCAACAGGTGTCGGGGTCATCGTGTCTAGCCATTGCCCGTGGGCGACGGCTGATCCTTGGAATCTTGACGAAGCCTGCGTAGTCAACTGATTCAAGGTTTGACCCCCTCAAACTGTATTTTCGTAATCGCTTTTTGGTTAGCTATCCCTTCTTTATCCTGTGCTTGCAGCAAAACAAACCAGTGAACTTAACTTGGATTCTTCGCGTAGCCTGCATGATGCAGATCGCCGGCATCGGGGTATTGTTTGTATTCGAGGCCGTTCGCATGAAAGACGTGGGTATCGGCGAAACAGCTATTGGTCTTATCCTGGGAGCAAGCAGTGGAATATTCATAGTAAGTTCTCTCTATTGGGCACGGTTGGCAGACCGGAAACATCTACATAAGGCTCTCATTATATGGGGGTCGTTGGGGTATGGGGTTCTTATGCTCTATTTCTCAACCTGCGAGCATGTCTGGGAGTTCATCCTCTACTCTGTATTAAAGTCTATTCTGATCCCTATGATTATTGGGATGATGCCTACCCTGGTTGTTGAATCTTTTGGTGGTGCTCGCCAGGGATCAAACTTCGGTATTTATCGCGCATTTGGCTCCTTGGGTTTCATGCTCGGCGCCATGTTTTTGCCGATGTTGTTTGACGAGATTTCTACGATCGCCCGAGTTGGATCATTGTTTGTGTTTTTATCTATTCCCCTGATTCTCCGAATACCTGAGCCAGATACCAGCCCCATGAAAGTGGCGCCCCTTGGTTTCCGTGGATTACATCCCGGGATTAAGCTGTTTCTCATTTCCTTTTTCTTTGTCGCTTTGGCTGAGCCGTCGGTTCATCAATTCTTCTCGGCCTATGCTCGCGAGTTGGGCGGTAGTACCCGCTCACTCGGTTTGTTGTCAGGGATGATGGGATTTGTTGCTCTTATTTTCCTGCCTATTATCGGGAAGTGGATTGATCGCATTAATCCGATTCACATGCTTACTATTTCGTTTCTTGCTCAATCCGTGCGGGTACTCATCACCTCATTTATTGGCCAGGTGGAAATGCTTTGGATCCCCATCCTGTTGCACGGTCTTTGTTGGGGAGGCATCGAAGTGGCCGCTATCGTCTACTTGTCCTCCTTGGCGAAGAAAGGACATAAGGCCACCGTCCTTTCCTACTACCTGGCTGTTCGAATGTTCGGTCAATTGTTTGGCGCTGCCCTCAGCGGATACCTTGCAGAAAATGCAGGTTATACCATTATGTTTCGAACGATGGCCCTCGGTGCCTTAATAGGTTCGATAATTTATATATGGGGTACCTATTTCTCGAAGAAAGTACGGCAAGAGCCATAGCTTTGATTCTCCACGGTCTTCCAGAGCAGACACTACCACGCCCGATACTCGCCTAGCCGATGATCCCATGAAGTATAATCCCGCCACGGTTCAGACGCTCAACAAGTTGATGATGGCCGGTCTAGATCCCGGCCGTGGCGCTGCGCCTCTTCATTGTCGATTGCGTTACTTCGATCCGGTCAAGAGACGAGCTGGCATTCCGGAAGATGTGGCAGCATTGATTGACGATATCTCGGACGATGAAGTTTCGGTGACCTTAGTGAATGTCAGCCAAACCCAGTCACGAGAATTGATCGTTCAGGCAGGAGCCTATGGAGAACATCGGATAACTCAGGTCAAAAACAGGATGGATTCCGTGAAGGTGGATCAATCGACATTTCGCGTAAAATTGGAGCCAGGTTGCGGCACGCGTCTTGTCATCTCAAATGATAGGTACGTCGGGCAGCCAACTATGAGTTTCCCGTGGCATTGAATATTTGTAGGAGCAATTTTAATCGCGAACTGGTGAATTGATGAGACTAAGGTCGCGATTAAAATTGCTTCTACAACATCAAGTTGGCGATTGTTTGCTGAATCGAATATCTCCCTTCAAAATGGAAACTTCTTTTGATTAAAATAAATACAGGAAAAATGATGACTAGAGTCCTACTTCTGACTTTTATTTTCTCGAGCTTTTTGTGTTCTGGTTGTGGAAATAAATCAGCGCCAGACCGTCCCAATATTGTCATCATTCTGGCTGATGATTTTGGGGCAGGGGACATCCAATCTCATTTTCCAGGAGGTAAAATTCCGTCCCCATATCTGGACCGCTTCACGGAACAGTCGATGCGGTTTACCAATGCACATAGTGGGTCTGCGGTTTGCACACCCACTCGCTATGGTTTGCTCACTGGGCGCTATGCTTGGAGAACCAGGCTACAAGAGTGGGTGCTCGCCTGCTACGAGCCGCCATTGATCGCTGAGGACCGATTGACGCTTCCAAAATTCCTACAGGCGCAGGGTTACGATACGGCTTGCATTGGCAAATGGCATTTGGGTTGGAACTGGCCAGGGCCGCAGCCGAGTAGCATGGAAGAAGAGCGTAATATTCTTCGAACGAAGACTTGGGATTATACTCAAGCGATCGAAGACGGTCCAACGACTCGTGGGTTTGATTACTACTTTGGAACTCACGTCCCGAATTTTCCTCCGTTTACCTTCATCGAAAATGATCGAGTTGTGGAACAACCGACAGATCGGTTTAAATATGATGCCAATGATGGCAGATCTTTACCCAGTTCCTTTGATGGCAATCCGATCGCTCCAAATTGGCAGTTCGATCAAATCCTTCCGAAGATTACCGAACGAGCTGTAAAATACATTCACGATCAAGCCCAGGAGAATGAACCGTTCTTTTTGTATTTTCCCATGACCAGTCCGCATACTCCAATCGTGCCGACTGATGAATTCAAAGGGAAGAGTGGTATCTCGCCTGTGGCTGACTTTATCATGGAAACGGATTGGGCTGCTGGGCAAGTGATTGAAGCCCTTGAAGCTGCCGGTGTTGCGGATGATACGCTCATTATCTTTACCTCTGACAATGGTCACCTACCACAAGGGTGGGATGCGTTGATCCAAGCAGGGCACGAGCCGAGTGGTCCTTATCGGGGCAGGAAGACGGACATATGGGAAGGGGGCCATCGAGTTCCTTTTCTCGCTCGTTGGCCTGGCAAGATTGATGAAGGAACCCTCAATGATGATTTGCTTAGCCTAAACGACGTATTTGCAACCATTGCAGAATTACTCGGTTCGAATTTACTCAATGATGTAGGTGAAGACAGTTTAAGTTTTTTATCCACTTTGTTTGGGAATAGTAGTTCGCCTCATCGCCACCACCTAGTTGCCCATTCGGTGGGTGGAGAATTTTCCTACACAGAAGATTCGTGGAAAGTTGTTTATAAAAACCAAGGTCCGAATTTTAATCAATCACGCGAAAAACCACGGATCCCAGAGCTCTATCATTTGAGTGAAGATATAGATGAGTCGGAAAATCTCATCGAGGCACATCCCGAGATGGCAGACCGTCTAAGCCAGAAGCTGAGAGCTGTGATTGCCAGAGGCACTAGTCGAAGTGGTCCTGATCAATCGAATGATTCTGAAGTAATCATGGATGTTACTCAGCAGCTTCGCTGGGCTCCCTCCAACTCGGATTAAAAAGTGAACAGATTGGTAATTTTTCTTCCTTATGTAGGAGCAACTTTAGTCGCGATTCGGATATTCTTAGGCTTATTTGTCGCGACTAAAGTTGCTCCTACATTCAAAGTATTACATTCGTATTAATCTGTTATTTATGACCCCAAAACTTATATTCAAACGACTAATTTATGTCTGCTCAGTCCTGGGATTTATATTCCAAGGATGTTCAAAAAAGGAAACGCAAAATAGGCCGAATATTGTTATCATTCTGGCAGATGATTTTGGAGTAGGGGATATCCAAGCTCACTATCCGGAAAACAAAATCGCGACTCCCTACCTCGATGCCTTTTCGAGTGAGTCGATGCGGTTTACCAATGCACACAGTGGATCTGCCTGTTGCACCCCGACTCGCTACGGCTTGATGACCGGACGTTATGCCTGGCGCACGAGTATGCAGGAGTGGGTTATTGCGGCTTACGAGCCTCCTTTGATTGATGAAGGAAGGCTCACCTTGCCAATGTTCCTGCAAGAGGAAGGTTATGATACGGGGTTGATTGGAAAATGGCACCTTGGCTGGAATTGGGCTGGAGCTCAACCGAGCACACGCGAAGAGGAGCGGAATGTACTTCAGGAAAAAGAATGGGATTACACTCAACCTATAAAGGATGGTCCAACAGCCAGAGGGTTTGATTATTACTTTGGAACGCACGTGCCAAACTTTCCTCCCTTTACTTTTATTGAAAATGATCGGGTTTTCATTCAGCCGACGGATCGCTACAAGTGGGATCCCAATGAAGGGACGGTCATGCCAAAAGGGTTCGACGGAAATCCCATTGCGCCGGGTTGGCAGTGGGACCAGATCTTGCCAGAAATCACAAAGCGGGCCGTTAAATTCATCCATGACAAGGCCGACGAGGATGAACACTTCTTTCTTTTCTTCTCTCAAACGTCCCCGCACGAACCCGTCGTGCCTTCGGCTAAGTTCAAAGGCAAAAGTGGTATCGCTCCGGTCGCTGATTTTGTTATGGAAACAGATTGGTCCGCCGGGCAGGTAATTCAAGCGCTCGAAGATGCGGGTATTGCGGATAACACCATTGTCATTTTCACTGCCGATAACGGACACTCCCACTACACAGGCTGGGAAACATTAATAGAGGCAGAACACTACGCCAGCGGTCCCTACCGTGGTCACAAAAGCCAAATTTGGGAAGGCGGGCACCGCGAACCGTTTCTGGTCCGCTGGCCAGGTAAGATTGAGGCGGGTGCTCAGCGCGATCATGCCTTGAGTTTGGTTGATATTTTTGCGACCTGTGCCGACCTGTTGGGCAAAGAGCTGCCGGGAAATGTTGGCGAGGACAGCTTCAGCTTTTTAAACTCACTGTTTGAAAAAGAAAGTACTCCAGAAAGAGATCATGTGATAGCCCACTCAACCCCCGGCGAGTTTTCCCTGGCCGAAGGTCCGTGGAAAATTGTTTTCCGGAATCCTTCAGACGGTCTCGATAAAAACCGTGGCGAGCCCAGAATCCGTGAACTTTATAACTTGAATGAAGACATTGCTGAGACCACAAATCTAGCGGAGAATGAGCCTGAGATTTTGAAGCATTTGGATGCAAAACTAAGATACTTGGTCGCACAAGGGACCAGCCGGGAAGGTCCGGCTCAGTCGAATGATACTGACGTGGTTATTGATGTGATTCAGACGGAGCGTTGGGGTCCGCCGATAGCGAAGGATTAGAGTAGGGAGGGATACTTTTCAAACTCTCATCTTGGCATCCAATTCTTGACCGATTCGGATAACTATTCCCGGAAGTTTTTCGATTTCATTCAAGGTTGTCCTAAAATTTACAATACAGGCACGTAACGCGTAAGTGCCCTGTAAAACGGCATTTGAGACGAAAACTTCTCCTTCTTCCTGAAGCTGGTTGAGTAGTTTTTCGTTGAGCTCGTTCAAGTAGCTGAGCTGCTCGTCTTTAGTGTGTTCCAGGTCCTTTGGGACATAGCGGAAAGTGGTGATACTCAAATGGCAGGTGAGAGCTTCCAGTTCTTTTTCCTGGGAGATGGCTTCCTTCATGGCCTGAGCCAGCTGTATATCCTGGCGGATCATTTCTACGAAGGCGGGGCCGCCTACTTGCTTGAATGCCAGCCATACTTTGAGAGCTCTGAATCCTCGGGTGTTTTGCAGCCCAAGCTCGTAGTAATTGGTAGGCGGTTGATCACCCTCTAAATCGAATTGATAGTAGTCTGGATGGAAGGCAAATGTATCCGGAAGGTCCTGTGGGTTTTTTACTAAGGTGCAACCGGCTTCAATGGGTGAGTAGAGCCACTTGTGCGGATCGAGAGCGACCGAGTCGGCATTAACGACAAGTCGGAAATTTGCCCGGTTCTTCGGCTCCTGGTTTTCCCGGATGTAGTAGGTCAATCCGTTTTCCAGCTTGCCATAGGTGATGGCAGGATCCAAAGGCAGCTCGTTGTCGGGCTGAGCGGGAAGCACCAGGGTTGAAAGCAGGGTCAGGGCGACCCAAGAAAGGGCAGAAGTAAGTCGTGTCATGTAAGCTTTGAATTAAAAGGGACGGATAGGTTGAGCAACTGGATTGAATTTCGCAAACTTGTTCTCGTATCAGCACGCCAGTTCTTGACCCGAACCAGACCTTTGACGAACAATGATGATAATCCCATACAGTCTTACCCTATGAAAAATCTCTTCAATTGTCTCGGACTCTTCAGCTTCCTTTCAGTTCCCCTGTTTGCATCCGATCTTTATGTGCCTGTGAATACTCAGGAGCCAGGACGTGAACCGCTCGCACCAGAGAAGGCTGCTGCTGTTATGTCACTACCAGAAGGCTTTTCTGCTACATTATTTGCCGGTGAGCCGGATGTTCGGCAACCCATCGCCATGAAGACCGACGACCGGGGACGCATTTGGGTGGCTGAATCCTATTCTTACAAGGAGTGGGAAATGAAGGGGGAGGATCGAGTTCTTATCTTTGAAGACACCGACAATGATGGGCATTTTGATTCGAGGAAGATTTTTTATGACAAGGCCACTCACTTGTCGGGCATGACCGTTGGTTTTGGCGGCGTGTGGATCTGCAACTCTCCTAATCTGGAGTTTATTCCTGATCGTGATGGTGACGACGTGCCGGATGGTCCTCCCGAGGTGGTGTTGGATGGATTCACTATGCAGGGTAACCACAACTTTTTTAATGGGTTGACGTGGGGCCTCGACGGTTGGCTTTACGGTCGGCATGGAATTACGGCTTCATCCCTGGTTGGCCCACCGGGAACGACCCCAGATCAACGAATCGATGTTAGCTGTGGAATCTGGCGGCTGCACCCCGTAACTCGCGAATTTGAAATGGTTGCCCGCGGCACCACCAATCCATGGGGGCTGGATTGGAATGATATGGGCGAAATGTTCATGACTGGTAATGTGAACGGTCATCTCTGGCATGTAGTTCCAGGCGCTTACTATCCGCGCATGCACGGCCAAGGTTCCGCGTCTCATGTGTATGATCGTATTTCCTTAACGGCCGATCATTTGCACCACGAGGGTGAGTGGACGGATCGAAAGAAGTTTCGAGACAACGCAGAGGGACTAACCGATTTGTTGGGTGGTGGGCACACGCACTGTGGAGCCATGATTTATCTTGGAAACAATTGGCCTGAAAAATATAGAAACACCCTCTTTCTGAGTAATACCCACGGCAGGCGTATCAACAACGATGTTCTGCAAAGAGTGGGGTCCGGCTATGTCGCAGGCCATGGTAACGACTTCATGATTGCCAATCATCCCTGGTATAAAGGGGTGACTCAGATTTATGGGCCCGACGGCGGTGTTTATCTGTCTGACTGGACGGACATCGGAGAATGCCACGACAACGATGGTGTTCACCGAACCAGTGGGCGCATTTATAAAGTGGTTTACGGAGAAGCTGAAAACCCCGGGTCTTTGAACCTGGCTGAACAAACCAATCAGGAGCTCGTTGCGCACCAATTAAACGACAATGACTGGTACGTCCGCCATGCACGTCGGCTTTTACAAGAACGTTATGTAGTAGGCAACGATCTTGGGGATGCCCGCAAAGAGCTGATGCGCATGCTTGATTCAGGAAAGTATGAGGTGGATCGGCAGTTACGCTTTATGTGGGCATTGCATAGTTCGGGTGGAGTAGGGCAGACGCGATTGACCTCATTGTTAGATCATGGAAACGAACATGTACGCAGTTGGGCGGTTCGCTTGATTGGGGAATCGGGAGCGCCAGATAAAGTTCAATTTGATAAAATCAGATGGTTAGCCAGCGATGGGAAGTCGCTTTTGGTTCGATTGTACGTTGCCTCCACATTTTCTCGATTTTCAGTGGTCCAGCAATGGGAGCTTGCTCGCGATTTGTTGTTAGATTTTGGATACGTTACCGATCAGAATTTACCCTATATGATCTGGTATGCGCTTCGCCCGCTTGTGGAATCCGATCCGGTTCGAGCACTGGGCTTTCTGGCGAACTGTGCAGATCCTCAGGTCTACAAGAACATCGTTCGCCGTATCGCTTTTGACTTCGACTTAAATGCTAAATTAATGCCGCAATTGGTCAAAGTTATTGCTGCGACCTTGGATCGTGGGGATTTGTTACAAGCCAGAGCGGGTGTCCAGGGAGTAGGAGATGCGTTGCAAGGATTAAGTGGTATTCAAGCGCCTTCCAATTGGAGTTTGCTGACCGACTCCAACGACGCAGGGATCCAAGAGGAAGCCTCGAAGCTGGAGCCGGTCTTTGATCAAGGAAGTCCAATGAGCGCCAAAGATTGGCTGGATCTGCTTGATAATCAGTCTCGTCGTAACCAGGCCATTCGTGAATTGGCTGCCTTTGATGATCCTAAAATTGCTGGTATTATTTTGAGACCTTACGGTCGCTATCTAACGGACGATCGACAAGCTACTATATCTACCCTCAGTTCCCGTGAATCATTTGCGGGCCCGCTTCTTCAGGCTATGCGAAATGGCCAGGTGAAACGGGCTGACGTATCTGCTTTTTACGCACGGCAGATTTATAACCTGGGTAATAATCGTCTCAATAAGTTACTTGAAGAAGTGTGGGGACAACTGCGCCGTAGTCCTGAAGAGAAACAGAAGGTAATAAATTCGTGGCAATCCAAGCTGACTCCCCAGGTGCTTGCAAAGGCTAGTATCGCCAATGGAAAAACTATATTCCAGAGCACCTGCGCGTCCTGTCATTCGCTCTACGGGGAGGGAGGTACCCTGGGGCCTCACCTGGACGGTAGCGACAGGCAAAACCTTTATTACCTCCTGGAGAACCTAATCGATCCCAGTGCTGTTCTTCCGCAGGACTACCGGATGAATGTGATCACTTTAAAAGATGGTCGTGTATTGAGCGGAAACGTGTCGGCGCAAACACGACACACCCTCTCTATTGCTGGCCTCGATAGCGTGGAAATGATCCCACTATCCGAAGTAAAAAAGCAGGAGCAGTTTGAGCAGTCCACTATGCCGGAAGGATTATTGCAGGCCTGGAATGACCAAGGCGTAGCTGATTTGATTGCGTTCCTTCAGCAATGAGAAACTGGGTTCTTGGAAGAGAGGCCCACCGTCGTTCTAAATACCAATAATAATTTAAATGATCAAAGTTACCTCTGGTCGAGATTACGAAAACTGGGGCACTTGAAAAGTTAGTCTGGGCACCTAAAAAGGACCCAGACAATGAAATCAAAACGATACACAACAGAACAGAAGATCCGCATCCTTCGGGATGCTGA
>Ga0114999_10008071_pt1 | contig 11813 bp, 12 predicted proteins | sample ArcticOcean_MG_C_3_FD_89820 | JGI IMG/M metagenome (GOLD analysis project Ga0114999, IMG submission 89820) | Marine microbial communities from western Arctic Ocean - ArcticOcean_MG_CB8_126 | ecosystem: Environmental > Aquatic > Marine > Oceanic | place: Arctic Ocean: Canada Basin | collected...
AAACCCAAAAAGTTCCCCAGTTTTTTTTTTTTGCATATCAATTATATTTTTTTTTGAGATATTTTTTTTTTCAAATGTTAAATCTAAATATTGACCACCTGCTAAACCTGAATGTCCGGAGCTATAAGATAGGGTTTTAATTAGTTCATTTTTAATTTTTTGTTTTAATTTTAAATCTTTGTTAGATAAAATTTCGAACGCCAAGGTCAACAAAGCATTGCCTGCTAGCATAGCCGTAAATTCATTAAATTTTTTATGCACCGAGGGTTTTCCTCTCCTTAAGTCATCATTATCCATCGCAGGTAAATCGTCATGTATTAATGAATAGGAGTGAATACATTCAATAGCTGATCCTATTATAATTAAATCTTTATAATTAATGTTAAATATTTTTCCTGTATTGACAACTATTGTTGACCTAAACTTTTTGCCTCCTGAAAAAAGACCATACTTCATAGGTTTCATTAAATAAGATTTACTATCTTGTTTTGAAAAAAAACTTTTTAAATAAATATTCGTATTATCTGCAATTTTATTTAGTTTATTAGGAAAATTCTGCATTAAATTATTTAGTTGTTTTAGATAAGACTTTTATATGTTCCGCAGAATTAGATTTGTTAATTTCGCTTATTTTTTCTCTAAATTTATCTTGTATATGATGGTTCAATTGGATCATTCTATTGTACTGTTCTATAGAATTTTCTAAGTTATTTTCGCTGTTTTCTAGTCTGGTTATAATTTCTTTAATTTCATTTTGAGCTTCTTTTATAGGCTTTACCCGTATATCAGCTGGAATGTTTTTCGATTTCATAATATATCCGTATACTAATTTATTTATGAAAAATATCTATTTAAATATATATAAACCAAATCTAATTAACTTAAATAAAGCAAAAAAAAACATAGAAAATAATCAGGTAATTGGCTTGCCTACAGAAACAGTTTATGGTTTGGCAGCAAATGCTTATTCTGATAAATCAGTAAAAAAAATTTTTAAATTAAAAAAAAGACCAAAATTTAATCCATTAATTATTCACTATAAAAATCTAAAAAATTCAAAAGATGATATAATTTTTAATAACGATTTAAAAAAGCTTTATAAAGCTTTTTGTCCTGGTCCAATTACTTTTATAGTTAATAAAAAGAAAAAATCTAAAATTTCTAAATTTGCTAGTTCCCAAAAAAAAACTATTGCAGTTAGATTTCCAAAACATAAGGATGCAAGAAAGTTACTTAAAATTTTAAACACACCTCTTGCTGCGCCAAGCGCAAATATTTCATCTAAATTAAGCCCAACTAGTGCCTATGATGTTTTTGATGAATTTAAAAATAAAGTAAAATTTATACTTGATGGTGGAAGATGCAAAATCGGTTTAGAATCCACAATATTAGATTTAACAGGCCGACCAACTATCTTAAGACAAGGTATAATTTTAAATAAGGAAATAAGAAAAATCTTAAAAAAAAAAATTATTATTAAAAAAAAAATTAATAAAATTAAAAGCCCAGGGCAGTTACGATTTCATTACTATCCTGGAATACCTGTAATAATGAACAAGCATAATGCTCAAAAAAATGGTGCTTTTATCACATTTGGAAATAAATTTAGATCTAAAAAAAATAATTTTAATATTAGTCAAAAAGGCAACTTGAAAGAGGCTGCAAATAACTTGTATAAAACTATGAGAGTAATAAAAAATAAAAAATTTAAATCAATAGCTATTTGTAGAATACCAAATGTAGGTGTTGGGCAAGCTATTAACGATAGGTTAAAAAAAGCTTCCAGCAAATGAATAATTTAGCAATCGAAATAATAAATCTAAAAAAAGAATATAAAAATATTTTAGCAGTCAAAAGCGTAAATTTTAAAATTAAAAAAGGAGAAATTATTGGTCTTTTGGGGCCTAATGGTTGTGGTAAGTCTACCACAATTGGCATGATGTTAGGTTTAATAAAGCCTACCTCAGGTAATGTAATGATTAATGGGCTTGATATTGAAAATAATAGAACCCAACTTTTAGAAAAAATAAATTTTATTTCTCCATATATTGAGCTACCAAAAAAACTATCTATTAAAGAAAACCTTACAGTTTTTGGAAAAATGTATGGTGTAAAAAATTTAGAAAATAAAATTCATGAATTGATGGAAAAATTTCATTTAAATGATTTTAAAAAAAGAAAAACAGGAGAGCTATCCTCGGGACAGAAAAATAGAGTTTCTTTAGCTAAAGCGTTAATTAATGACCCAGAGATACTTTTTCTAGATGAACCGACAGCAAGCCTTGATCCTGATGTGGGGGATTATGTTCGTAGTGTTATTGAAGATTATGCTGAAAAAAAAGATGCAACTATTTTGTTGGCTTCACACAATATGATTGAGGTTGAAAGATTATGCGATGAAGTAATGATGATGAAAAAAGGAGAGATTATCGACAAAGGAAATATCAATAACTTAATAAACAAACATGGAAGAAAAAATTTAGAAGAAGTTTTTTTAAAAATTGCAAGAGGATAATATGAAATTTTATAGAATTTATGCATTATATCTTAGACACTTTTATTTAATTAGAAGTTCTTTCCCAAGAATTTTAGACTTAATTTACTGGCCTACTATTCAAATCATACTTTGGGGATTTATTTCAAAATTTTTTACAATGCACAGTGAATTCTACAATCATACAGCAGGCATAATATTAACTGCTGCAATACTTTATGATTTTCTATTCCGATCAAGCATAAGTTTTAACATGTTATTTCTCGAAGAGATTTGGAGCAGAAATTTTACTAACTTATTTATAGCTCCATTTAAAATCAGTGAAATTATAGCGGCACTCACAGCAACAGCTTTAATTAGAACTTTAATTGGAATAGTGCCAGCAATAATACTTGCTTCTCCTTTTTTTGGAGTTTCTGTATTAAGTTTAGGACCTTCGTTAATATTGCTATTATTAAGTTTATATGCTTTTGGAATAACATTGGGTCTTTTAGTGGTCTCAGGGCTCCTTAGATATGGACCGGCTTTTGAAAATGTTGCATGGTCTTCTCTTTTTCTTTTAGCTCCACTTGGGTGTATTTACTATCCTTTGTCTATCTTGCCAGATTGGTTACAAGTAATAGCTAAATTGTTACCATTAGTTTATATATTTGAAGAGGTAAGATCTATTTTATTAAATAATGTAGTAAATTATTCAAATATTATATCAGCGTTAATATTAAATTTTGTTTATTTTTTATTATCAATTTTTGTGTTTTACTCAGCTTTTCATGAAGCAAGAAAAAAAGGTACACTAATTAACGTTGGGGAATAAAAATTTATTTTAAGAGCTATGAAACATCTGCATCTAGATAAAATTAAAAGTTACGAATCTCCAATTAAAGTCGTGAAAATTTTTTCGGAAAATGAAATTAAAATGATACAAGAACTCTATTCAACTCTTCCTGAAAGAGTTTTTAATAAAAAACAAAATATTAGAAAAAAAGTGTGGATACAAAATTATAATAAAGATTTAGATAAATTGTACTTTGATAAACTTAAGAATTTATTGGGTGATTTTAAAATGGACACGCTAAAATCTGATAAAGATGAAGATCTTTACGGAATTTTCCATGAAAGCTATGCCCCTTTAAAACTACATGTTGATACTGGTTTTTCTGAAGAGTCTATAATTTTTAAACAAATTGTTACTCCTCTTTCTTCATTTGGGGAAACAATTATTTTCAAAAATAGATGGTATGGAAAATCAACAACTTTTACGATTGATGAAAATGAATTAAAAGCAAAATCTCAACCTGGGATAAATGATAAGTCATGTCAACATCTCGGAGATGAAAATTTTGATGTCGATTTATATAATAAATATTTAAAACATGAAAATATACAAAATTTAAAAGGGTTAAAAATAGATATAGTTTATAAATGGAAATTGGGAGAAACTTTAATTATGGACAGAAGCCATATTCATTGTTCATCATGCAATATTAAAGAAAAGAAGTTGGGACTAACTACTTTTACTAAAAAATAATATGGCAATATATGATTGTTTTCAATTTTTTAATGAAGATCATATTTTAGATTTAAGATTAAATATTTTAGATAAATATGTAGACTTTTTTGTAATTGTGGAGTCGACTACTGACCATCAAGGTAAATCAAAAAAGTTAAATTTTAATTTAGATAATTATAATAAATTCAAAAAAAAAATTATTTATATTGTTGTTGATGACACCCATGATGTTGTTAAAAAAAACCATTTAGGAGGTGAATCGCTAGTAGAACAACACCAAAGAAATTCAATAATGAGAGGTTTAAAAAAATGTCATGACGATGATCTAATTATTTTGTCTGATGTTGACGAAATACCAGATTTAACTAAACTTAATAAGTTTAATAAAAAAAACTTTGCTGTATTTTCTCAAAAAATGTTTAATTATAAATTAAACTTATTAAATGAATCTGAAGAGAATTGGCATGGATCGAGAATATGTTTAAAAAAAAAACTTAGAAACCCTCAATGGCTCAGAAATTTAAAATTTAAAAAATATCCTTTCTGGAGAATTGACAAAACTAGAAACATACAAATTATTGAAGGTGGTGGCTGGCATTTTGCCTATCAATCAAGCCCAGACGAAATAGCAAAAAAAATCAAATCATTTTCTCATGGCGAATTTAATACTGACGATTTTACAAACGAAAGTATAATAGCCGAAAAAATAAAAATGAAAAAAGATATATTTTCACGAGGATTTACGTATAGAAAAGTTGAAATAGACAAATCTTTTCCTGAATATATATTAAAAAATCTAGATAAGTATAAAAACTGGATAATTTAAAATGATTAAAAATATTCTTTCAATTATAAAAGCTTACAAGTTGATGTTAGTAAAAATTTTATTTTATGAAACATATTTTATTTTAAAAAGATTTAAAGGTAATTCTTTTGATGTGAGAAATGATTCCAAGCTTACTGATAATATACCTTGTCCATATTTTTTTTTGATAAAAATAGGAAAATTTATAAAAGACAATAATTTAAAATTTTTGGTAGACCTTGGGTGTGGCGGAGGAAGAGTAATTTATTTTTTAAATAAAAGGCTTAATATTAAATACATGGGTATAGAATATTATGAAAAAACTTTTTTAAGGTGTAAAAATTTATTTTTAAAAAATAATAATGTTCTAATAACAAAGAATAATTTTATGGAACTTGATTTTTCAAAAATTGATAATGATTGTTACTTTATTAACGATCCACTAAAAGATGTAAATGATTTTAATAGTTTAATTGCAAATTTAATTAAAATAAATCATAATTTAAACAAATTAGTTTATTTTATATTGGTAAATGTTGAAAAAAATAAACTTGAAATATTTAATAGATATCAATTAATAGAAAGCTTAAATATTGGTAATCGTGGATATTTTATTTTCTCAAATAAAGAAAAATTAAATGATAAATAAAACAAAAAAAATAAAACATTGTTTGCTCTGTAAAAACAAAAAGCTTAAAAATATATTTTCTTTAGGCAATTTATATGTAAGCAACTTTGTAAAAAGAGAAAATATTAAGAAAGGAGTTAGAGCACCCCTAAATTTAATTTATTGTCCCAGATGTTCACTTCTACAATTATCTCATATCGCACCACAGGAATTAATGTATAAAAGATTTTACTGGTATCGATCTTCGGTAACAAAAACAATGCGGGATGCTTTAAAAGATATTTATAGAAAAAGTCTTAATTACGTTTCACTAAAAAAGAATGATGTTGTGCTTGATATAGGGGCTAACGATGGCACGTTATTAAAATACTATAAACAAAATAAATATAAAACTATCGGATGTGAGCCTGCCAAAAATCTAAAAAAAGATCTTAAAAAAAACTGCCATTTTGTTTTAAATGATTTTTGGTCAATTGATAAATTAAAAAAAATACTTAATAAAAATAAGTTGAAAAAACCAAAAATAATAACTGCTATAGGAATGTTCTACGATTTAGAAGAGCCTAATAAATTTATTAAAGATGCCTCACTTGCTCTCCATGAAAAAGGAATATTTATTGCACAATTAATGTGTTTAAAATCAATGATTGAAAAAAATGATTTAGGTAATATCTGTCATGAACATATAGAATTTTACTCTCTTAAATCACTTAAGTACCTTTTTGAAAACAATGGTTTGGAAATATTTAAAATTGAAGAAAATGAAATTAATGGAGGAAGTTATAGAATTTATGCTAGGAAACTTAATAAAGGTAGTATTAAATTGAAGGAACCTAATGTTCTTAATTCAATTAAAAAATTTGTTAATAGAATTAAAAAAAATAAAATAACTACGAAAAATTTTATAAATAAAAAATTAAAAGAGGGTAAAAAAATATTTTTATACGGCGCCTCTACAAAAGGAAATACTGTTCTTCAATATTATAATATAGATAGCAATAAAATACCTTTTGCAGCAGAAAGAAGTCCCGAAAAATGGGGAAAATATACAATAGGAACTGGTATAAAAATAATTTCTGAAGAAAAAGCAAGAAAAATGAACCCTGACTATTTTTTTGTTACGCCCTGGGGTTTTATAAAAGAATTTGTTAAAAGAGAATCTAAATGGCTTAAAAAAGGTGGAAAATTTATTTTACCTTTCCCTGGGTTCAAGTTGATAAAATGAAAAAAAAAAAAGTAGCTTTAATATTAGGAGTAACTGGCCAAGATGGATCTTTCATGGCAAAGTTACTATTGGAAAAAAATTATCTTGTGCATGGATTTGTTAGAAAATCAGCAACAGGAAATCTTAAAAATATTTCTCACCTCATTAAAACAAAAAAAAACTTTTTTATACACCATGGAGATTTACTTGATTTTGTATCTATCATTAACGTTATTTCAAAAACTAAACCTGACGAAATTTATAATTTTGCAGATCAAGATCATGTTAGGTGGAGTTTTGAAGTTCCTTCTTATTCTTTTGATGTTACTGGGGGTTCAATAATAAAATTACTTGAAATAATTAAAAAATATTCTCCTAAATCAAAATATTTTCAACCTTTGTCATCAAATATGTTTGGGAACAGCAAAAATATTAAACAAAATGAAAATGAGCCTTTGTCACCATTAAGTGTTTATGCTTTAGGGAAAGTTACTGCTTTTCATGCATGCAAGCTTTATCGTGATGTTTTTAATTTAAAAATTTATGGTGCTATTTTTTACAATCATGAATCTGAAATACGACCTGAAGAATATGTGACTAGAAAAATTACTAAAGCTGTTGCAAGAATATATTATGGTAAGCAAAAAGAATTAATACTTGGAGATATAAATGCAAAAATAGATTGGGGTTATGCAAAAGATTATGTTGAAATTTCCCACAAAATTATGCAACAAAAAAAACCTGACTTTTTCGTCATTGCTACTGGAAAAAAGCATTCTGTTGAAGAATTTGTTAAAAAAAGTTTTGCTTATGTGGGTCTTGATTATAAGAAGTATTTAAAAATCAATAAAAAACTTTTAAGACCTAGTAAAACAGTTTCTTTATCTGGGGATATAAGAAAAGCTCAAAAGCTACTTAAATACAAAATTAAAACTAATCTAGATAAGTTGGTTTCTATAATGTTAAAAAATGATCTTGAAATTGAGAAAAGCAAAGATTAATGACTTTAAAAAAAACTTCTATAATTCTTTGTACATATAATGAAGCTTACTATGTAAAAGATACAATAGAGAAAATTCAAAAAACTATAAAAAATCTAGAACTAATAATTGTAGACGACGATTCAAAAGACAGAACAAGAGAAATTATAAATGAGTTAAACAGTGAAAATAAAATAAAATTAATTCATAGAAAAAAAACTAGAGGTCTAGCTTCAGCATTTTTTGCAGGTTTAATGGAAGCAACAGGCGATTATGTCGGTTGGATTGATACAAACATGAGTGAGCTCGTTGTTAAATTTGAAGAAATGGATTCGGCATTAGAATCAGGTAATGATATTGCTATTCTTTCAAGATATATAGAGGGAGGTGAAGATAAAAGAAATCTCCTTAGATCTTTATCAAGCAAATATTTTAATTTACTTTGTGGACTGTTACTAGGTCCTCAAATAAAAGATTATACTACTGGTATTTTTTTGTTTAAATCAAAAGTTTTGCATGAGGTTCCTATTTGCGCTTATGGACATGGAGAATTTGTCATAGAATTTTTGGAAAACGCTAAAAGAAAAAGCTTTAAGATTAAAGAAATTCCATTTATTCAAATGAAAGACGATGATTTAAATGTAAGTAAAACTGCAGGAAATTTAATACGTTTTTTTTACCTTGGCTTTACTTATTTTTTAAGAATTTTAAGAATTTTAACAAGAAAAAATTAAATTAGTGATTGAAAAAATAATATATAAGAAAAAAATATTAGCTCTTGTTGTAAGAACTAATAAAAATACTAAATCAGGAGTAAATTTTGTATCACCAACCAACTTTGGTCAGCAAGTTGGATTAATGAGACATAAGAAAAATCACTTTATTGAACCACACATTCATAAGAAATATAGCAGAAAAGTTTTTACAACATCTGAAGTATTGCTTATTAAAAAAGGATTACTAAGAGTTGATTTTTATAATAATAAAAAAAAATATCTATTTAGCAAGGTTCTAAAAAAAAATGATTTGATAATTTTAAATGAAGGGGCTCATGGTTTTAAAATTCAAAAAAATCTTGAAATGATTGAAGTAAAACAAGGTCCATACAAATTATCTAAAGATAAAGTTAGATTTAAAAAAATAGATGAAAATAAAGTTAAAATCAAAAAGTAGATTTATTCCTGTAAATGTACCTAAAATTTTTTCTCAGGAAAAAATTAATGTAAATAACTGTCTTGATAAAGGCTGGATATCATCTCAGGGTTCTTTTGTTAATTTATTCGAAAAAAAATTTTCTAGTTATAACAATAGAAAATATGCTATTGCAGTTTCAAGTGGTACAGCAGCTCTAGAAGTTGCTTTAAAATCTCTAAACTTAAAACCAAAAGATGAAATAATTGTTCCAACTTTTTCAATAATTTCGACAACTTTATGTGCAATAAAATTAGGTTTAAAACCTATTTTAGTAGATTCAGATTTAGAAAATTGGAATATGATTCCTGAAGAAGTTATTAAAAAAATCACTAAAAAAACTAAAGCTATAATTATTACTCATATTTATGGCTTCCCTGTTGATATGCAAAAAATAATTAATGTAGCTAAAACAAAAAATATAAAAATTATAGAAGATTCTTCTGAAATGATTGGACAAAAGTATTACAAAGAAAAATGTGGAAGTTTTGGGGATTTGAGCACATTTAGTTTCTATGCCAATAAACATATTACGACTGGAGAGGGTGGAATGATTTTAACAAACGATAAAAAGCTTTATGCAAAATGTAAATCATTAAGAAACCTGTGCTTTGGAATTGGAGAAAATAGATATGACCATGATGATATAGGATGGAATTATAGATTTACTAACTTACAGGCCGCCATGGGATGTGGTCAACTTAAAAATATATCTTGGATAATAAAAAGAAAAAGGGAAATTGGAAAAAGATATCATTCGCTTCTTAAGTTTAATAAAAAAATCTTTATACAACCATTAAAATATAAATTTGCTAAAAATATTTTTTGGGTATTTGGAGTTGTTTTAAGAAAAGATTCTAAAATTAAAAGAGAAAAAATAACAAAAATGTTATCAGCAAAAGGTATACAAACAAGAAATTTCTTCTATCCTATGCATAAGCAAAAAATTTTTAAAAAAATGAAATTATTTTCAAAGAGAATAAAATACCCCAATGCTGAATTTTTATCTCAAAATGGCTTTTACCTTCCTTCAGGCTTGGGTATTAAAAATAATGAAATAAGTTATATTTCTAGAATTTTAAATAAAATTCTTAAGTAAATAAATTGTTATTGCTTTAATTGTACAAATCTCCAAAATTTGAAATTACTGTGAAAACTATAATTTGATTCAATGAAATTTAGTACGAGTGGTAATCTGTATTTTGTATCATTATATGAACTTTCATCTGAATCAACGAGAATTATTTTTGGTTTAGTGATTATTAATTCCTTTATAAAAAATTTTTGGCTTTTTATATCCGCAGCCATTGTCATTGAATAAAACTTACTACATGTAGGTTTATTTAAAAAATATGGTATTGCAGATTCGTTTGTAAATACTTGCACACATTTCTCTTCTTTAATTAAATCAGAATAGTAATTTATCATTTCAATATGATCTTTTGATAAATAATTTTTATTATCTCTAACTATTAACTTTTTAATTGTCTCGGGAGAAAAAAATAACTTTTTTAAATTTATTGGATACTCGCTTATTAGAGTAAAATTAATAATAATAATGATCGATGCTATTAAAAAAAAATATTTTTTAATAATTACAAAACCTTCTTTAAATAATTCATTTTTTTTATCAAAATTTTCCACTATCCTAAATATAAAATATAAGGTTATAGCAGCAAATAAAAACAAAAATAAACCTGAGGATGATTTTATATGTGGACTGTCTGATCTTACTATGGCTGATCCAAAAATTAAAATATTCATAAAGTATAAAAAAGAAAAGAAAACTTTATTTTTATATTTTGTTTTAGTTTTTTTACTTAAATTAAAAATTATTAATAATATTCCTGTAAGAATTATTAATACTAATGCCTTGGTTGATCTAGCATCATTTGAAATAAAGGGCGTAGGATACACGAGGCCATCTATATAACCTACTGTAGAGAATATAGATTTTGTATTTTCATAAAAAGCTGCAGTTTCACTGGTGGGAATCAAGCCTAAGAACAGCATCCATCCTGCTAATATACCAGATATAATAAGAAAAACTTTTTTATATTCCTTTCTGAGCGCTAGATAAATTAGTATAGCAATAATTAGTAAATTTAAATAAGCACCAACATCAATATACCAAAAAAGAGATGTTGCTGAAAATACGCCAACCAAAAAATTTATGTTTATAAAACTTTTTGCTGGTGGCATTGAATAAATAAAAATATATAAAAAAAGTAAAATTAAAGAAAATTTAGCGGGTATATCTGTGTGAGAATATTTATAATCTATAAGAGACATTGCAATTATAGATAAAATAACAAAATAAAAAACTTTATAGATTTTATCTAGATTTAAGCTTTCTGCAATTTTCTTAGAGATTAAAACTAACAGTATATTGTTAAATAAAAGAGTTAGTATTGCAAAAAATCTTAATGATCCTATGGTTTCATGATTAAAAATCTTCCACACGAAAACAGGATAAAAATTTCCAAACAGTCCATATTCAATAAATGTTGATGTCCAAAAACCATTAGTTAAATAAAAATTTTTTGATGGAGTTAGTGTCGTACCTTCGTGATAAAAATCAAGCTTTGATAAATAGTATGAATTTTCAAAATCTAGGGATAAAAAACTGAAAATAGCTAAAATTAAAATAAGATATAAGAAAAAATCTAAAGATTTTTTTTCTTCTAATTCTGTCGCCTTAAAATTTAACACTTCTTTTATGGTAAAAAGGTTTTCTTTATATAGAAATTTATAACTTGTCAAAAATGTAATTAATGGAAATAAAACAAAAAATATATATCTAAAAGTATCGTTGGCTGGATTATACTTAAGTTTAAAAAACTCACCATAAATTTGATTCTTGTTATCGTATGGCAAAAGTATGTTATCCCATGCTAGGACAGAAACAATAATAGATATTAAAGTTAAAAATATAATTAAACTTACTTTTTTCATATGTAAAAGCTCTATTCCTTCCTTAATGGTCGGCCGTGCAGGACTC
>Ga0114999_10008072_pt1 | contig 11812 bp, 8 predicted proteins | sample ArcticOcean_MG_C_3_FD_89820 | JGI IMG/M metagenome (GOLD analysis project Ga0114999, IMG submission 89820) | Marine microbial communities from western Arctic Ocean - ArcticOcean_MG_CB8_126 | ecosystem: Environmental > Aquatic > Marine > Oceanic | place: Arctic Ocean: Canada Basin | collected...
AATCAGATCGTCGGGGTCTTCCAAGCCTGCGTGAACGCGTAAAATCTGCTCCGATTGATCCCAAGGGGCCACGGACCGTGCCGTTTTCATGTCTGCGGGCAGGATCAAGCTTTCATAGCCACCCCAGGAGTAGCCAATGCCGAACAGCGCCATCCCGTCCACCATGGCCGCCACGTCGGCATCCGCTGGTACGACAAAACTAAACAGCCCAGAGGCCCCGGCGAAATCCCGTTTCCACAAGGCGTGGCCGGGGAAGCTATCCAGGCCGGGGTGCAGAACCCGGGACACCTCCGGTCGCGCCTCCAACCACCGGGCCAAGGCAAATCCAGTGGACTGGTGTCGGTCTAATCTGGGGGCCAAGGTGCGTAAGCCGCGCAACGCCAAGAAACAGTCATCGGGGCTGACATAAAGCCCCAAGCTATGGGCCGTCCGCCGGAGTTGGCTGAAAACCTTTCCCTCGGCGGTTATGGATCCCATCATCAGGTCGGCATGGCCGCCAATGTACTTGGTGATCGCTTGAATTGAAATATCAACACAATACGATAAAGGCTTGAAAAATAAAGGCGTTGCCCAGGTATTATCCAAAATAGTGACGACGCCAGGGTGGGGTTTTACGGCGGCAACGATGGCCGGAATATCCTGAACCTCGAACGTCAACGATCCCGGAGCCTCCATGAAAATCGCGACTGTTTCTGGTTGGATCAGGTCGGCGACCGCAGCGCCGATGGTGGGATCGTAATAGGTGGTCTGCACGCCAAATTTCTTCAGGATTCCGTCGCTGAATCGTCGGGTGGTTTCGTACACAGCGTCGGTGACCAACAGATGCCCGCCGGGCCGCGCCACCGACAATAATGCGGTGGTGATGGCGGACGCCCCCGACGGCACCACCAATGTTTCGCCGCCGCCCTCGATGGCCGCGATGGCGTCTTGCAAGGCAAACGTGCTGGGAGTGCCCTGGCGCCCATAGGCCATTTGGTCGTGGCCCTGGCTGGCGTTGCGCAGTGCCGCTAAGGTCGGGAACAAGATGGTGGAAGCCCGGTGTACCGGCACGTTTACCAGACCCTGATGCTCGTCCTGGCCCCGCCCGGTATGGCTGGTCCGTGTGGTGTCTTCCCAAGACTTTCCTGATGTGCGCTTGGTCATCGGTCGATTGGGGTGTCTTGCAGACCGCCCCATTCGGTCCACGACCCGTCGTAGACGGCGGCGTCCGGGGCTCCGATTTGGTGCAGTGCAAAGGCCAAGAACGCCGCAGTGACGCCCGATCCGCAACTGGTCACCATGGGGCGGGTCAAATCCACGCCTGCCGCCTCGAAGCGGTCCCGCAACGCGGCAGTGTCCAGAAGCAACCCGGTATCTGTGTCGATCATGCCGGTGCTGGGGACGTTCAAGCTGCCGGGCATACGCCCTGCACGAATACCTGGGCGGGGCTCCGGTTCAGTCCCCAAAAACCGCCCGGACGATCTGGCGTCGATGATTTGTTCGGGCGGATTTTGGTCGGTGGTGAGCACCCGCATCTCCTCCAGGCTGCACACCACACCAGGGTCATAGGTGGCGTGGTACAGGGTGTCCGCCGGGGCGCTCGCCTCGTTTGATGTGTCGCCGCCTTGGTCAAGCCAAGCCTCAAATCCGCCGTCAAGCACCGCCACAGAGGTATGGCCGAACGCACGGAAGGTCCACCACACTCGGGCCGATGGGGCCATGCCGTTGCGGTCATAGACGACAATGCGATCGTCAGAGCCTAGCCCCAACGCCCCCACAGCCCGGGCGAATTCATTTGCGCTGGGCAACATGTGGGGCAAGTCGATAGAGTGATCCTTGATCGCGTCGACATCAAAATGGACGGCGCTGGGAATATGGCTCGCTTTGAATGCGGCAACCGAATCGATATCTTCGGACGGCAAAAACCAGGTGGCATCGACCACTTTCAGGTCCGTAGGTCCCAATGCCAAGGCAAGCCATTGGACTGAGACCAATGAGGGGAGGTCGGCTGTCACGCCCCGCCGGTTAGCAGCGGCGCGATCACGGCAAATGCCCTGGCGCTCATTACGAACGGCCACAACGGCCCATACAGAATGGCTTGCCACAACACGAAACCAAAAAACGGTTCAATGTTTTGGCTCCAACCCCAAATGACCGCAGGGATCACATAAAGAAAATAGCCGCCGAAATAGATGACAAGGGCAAGGCGGGTTCCGGTTAGATTTTCAAACATTAGATCTGGTTCCTTATGTCCCGGCAGTGAAGGCGATGGAAACGCGCCGGTTCTGACGGCCTTTCTTCTGAATTTTGGTGACGACGATCTGGCCGATTTCACCGGTCCGGGCCACGTGAGTGCCGCCACAGGGCTGCAAATCCTGACCGCCACCGATGCGCACCAAGCGAACCCGTCCCGCTCCCATGGGCGGTTTTACCGCCATGGTCTTGATTAATTCCGGCTGAGCGGCCATTTGCTCATCGGTGATCCATTCGGTGGTGACCGGGTGATCTTCGGCGATGATGCGGTTCAATTCGGCGGTGATGTGTTCTTTGTCCAAGGTTGCTTCGGGAATATCGAAATCCAACCGCGCCTTGACCTCGCCGACGCTGCCGCCGGTCACGGGATAGTCCAGAACGGCCGACAACAAATGCAAGCAAGTGTGCATGCGCATGCGGGGATAGCGAAGGTCCCAATTGATTTCTGCTGTGACCCTGGCACCAACCGCAAGATCGTGAGCCTGGCCGTCGTCTCCTGGAACCGGCACATGGACGATGGCGTCGCCGACTTTGATTGCCTCGGCAATGGGGATTTCCGTGCCGGCTTCCGTGCGGATCACCCCTTGATCGCCCGGCTGCCCACCACCGGTGGCATAAAAGACCGTGCGATCCAGTTCTAATCTCTGTGGGGTGACTGCGACCACTGTGGCTTCGGTGGATCGCATGTATGCGTCATCTCGAAAAAGCGGATCTGTGGCCATATCACTCGAGCCAGTGGGGGATGGGCAGACCCTTTTCCCGCAAAAATTCGGGATTGAATAGCTTGCTTTTATACCGTCCGCCCAGGTCTCCTAAAACGGTAACGATGGTATGGCCGGGACCCATCTGCTCGGCCAAGCGCTTGGCCCCCACCAAGTTAATCCCGGATGACCCGCCAAGGCACCAGCCTTCCGTCAAAATCATGTCAAAAATCACGTTCAAGGCCTCGGTGTCAGTAATTTGGAACGGCGCATCCACCTCCAGATCCACTAAATTGGCGGTGATCCGCCCCTGGCCGATGCCTTCGGTGATCGATCCGCCTTCGCTCTTTAATTCGCCGGTTTTGTAATAGCTGTACAGGTTGGCACCCATGGGATCGGCAAGGCCGATGAGCACGTCTGGATTTTGCTCTTTCAGGTACATGGCGACGCCGCCAAGTGTGCCGCCTGTGCCCACCGCGCATATAAATCCGTCTACTTTGCCATCGGTTTGTCGCCAAATTTCGGGGCCGGTCTTCTCGTAATGGGCTTGGCGGTTGGCCACATTGTCGAACTGGTTGGCCCACATGGCGCCATTGGGCTCAGTTTCGTTCAATTTCTCCGCCAGACGCCCCGATAATTTAATGTAATTGTCGGGATCTTTGTAGGGCAGGGCGGGGACCTCGCGCAGATCCGCCCCGGTCATGCGAATGATGTCCTTTTTTTCCTGGGATTGGGTGTCGGGAATAACGATCACCGCGCTATATCCCAGGGACGCGCCAACCGTCGCCAGACCGATGCCTGTGTTCCCGGCGGTGCCTTCCACAATCGTACCGCCCGGGCGCAGCGTGCCGCGCTTTTCCGCATCGCGGATCATGAACAGCGCAGCCCGGTCCTTGACTGATCCTCCTGGATTAAGGAATTCCGCTTTGGCCAAGATGTTGCAGCCCGTCTGTTCCGACAGGGCGCGCATCCGGATCAGGGGTGTATTGCCGATGGCGGCAACCAGGCCGTCAAAAAATTCCATTAGTTTGCAAAAAAAAATACAGAGAAGCGGCGCGTGGCCGAGGCTGGACTGTACCTTTGGCGGGACCGCCATTCAAGAAATGAGACACGGATCCCTTTCTCCCCGCCAATATTTTGGGGTAGGGTCTTGGTCGGGAATCGGGAGTGCGCGGTGAAATGACTTTAAACGGGTACGGCGGACGGCGTCGGCGGGGCCCCCCCACCACCAGACGCGTGTTGGTGTGGGTGGTCGCCTTGGTCGTCATCTTGGCTGCTGCCTATATCTCGTTCCGCCAGGCGGCTTCCCTTGCCACCAGACAAGTGGCCGAAATGCGCGTCGATCAAGAGCTGTTGGAACGGGAACTGGAAGACATGACCCTAAAAAATGCTGGTCTTCAAACGGCTTTGGAGGACGAACAGGGCCGAGCCGCCGCGATGCGGGAGAAATACGAGCTGGTCATTCCCGACGCCGAAACCGAAGCCATGTTGGATGCCTTGCGGGAACGCCGAGAGGCCGGAATCGCCGCAGAACGGCTGACCGAGGTGATCGCCGGGGCTCAAAATGATTGGACGTGCCCCACGGACTCGGAAACCAAGCGATTTGTCATCCAAACTCCTGTGAACGACGGTGCTAATGATCAGGCTGCCTTTGCCAACGGCACGGTGACGGTGACGGGGACAGGGGTTTCGGTGCTGTCCGCGGGTGGGCTGCCAGAGGCCTGGTTTAATGCCGGGGAACCGGTGACGTTGACCTTCACCCGCATTGGCGGCGAGTCCACAGACCTTACTGGGGTGTTGCCGCTGCATCATTCGTTGGTTTTTGGCGCGGAGATTCATCGGTTCAGCATCATCGAAACGGACACGCTTTCGTTTGTTGCGGTCACCGGCCAGGTCTGCGCTTTTCCCTAATCGGGGGTACAATGCCGAAAAGCAAAGTCCACAAAAAGACGTCGAATCCACAGCCGGTTGAAAAAGGCAGTCTTGTGAATTGGAAAACAATTGCCGCCGTTGTGGTGGCCGGTGTAGCCATTTGGATTGTAATGACCCGGGGATCCGGTGGGGTCGATCAGACGGATTTCGCCGGGCTGGTGAGCGCTGGCCAACCGGCTCTGGGTGACGTTGTTACAGTGCCTGAATTGGGCCGTGACCATGTGCGTGCCGGAACGCCGGTGGACTACCGCAACGATCCGCCGACCTCTGGCACCCATTGGAAAATTTGGGTGGATCCGGGTTTCTATACCCAACAGCAACCCCTGGCGGCGTTAGTCCATTCCATGGAGCATGGGCACGTCGTCATTTTTTATGGGGATGTGGGCGCCGATAATTTGGCGGTCATCGAGGATTGGGCGAACAGCTGGCGCGGCAATTGGGATGGTGTTGTGGCGGTTCCTCGACCGGATTTGGGGGCCGGTGTGGATCTGGCGGTGTGGACCCACCACATCCGCCTAGTGTCCTTTGATGCCGCCGCCGCTGCCGCCTTTGTCGATCGCTATCGCGGTCGCGGCCCGGAAAACCCGGTGCGCTAACTTCACTGATCAAAACAATCCATGTGAAGACACGCCACAATCTGCACTATTAGCGCGGCAGGCTGGAGCTACCCATCAGGAACTCATCCACGGCGCGGGCGCATTGGCGGCCCTCACGGATCGCCCAAACCACCAAGGACTGGCCCCGGCGCATGTCGCCCGCAGCAAATACCCCGTCCTGAGACGTCCGATAGGAACTGGTGTCGGCTTCCACGTTCCCGCGCCCATCCTTGGCAATCCCCAAATCGTCGATCATGCCCTCATGGGTCGGGTGCAAAAATCCCATGGCTAGCAAAACCAAGTCGGCGGGCAGCTCGAAATCGCTGCCCTCGATTTTTTCCATCTTGCCCGTGACCCGGAAGGCATGAAGGGCGGCCACTTTTCCATCCACATCGGAGAAATAGTCGGTGGCGACGCTCCAATCACGATCGGCCCCTTCGTTTTGGGACGTTGATGTGCGAAAGCGCAGCGGCCAGTCGGGCCATGTGAGGCCTTTGTCTTCGGCGTCTGGTGGGCGCGGCATAATTTCCAATTGGGTTACCGACTTGGCGCCTTGGCGCACCGAAGTGCCGATGCAATCCGACCCGGTATCGCCGCCGCCAATGACCAAGACATGTTTGCCGGTGGCCAGAATGTCTTGCACCCCATCCTGATTTTCGCCGCTGTTGCGGCGGTTCTGTTGGGGCAGGAATTCCATCGCCAGGTGGATGCCCGCTAAATCTCTGCCAGGAACCGGCAAATCGCGCCCGTGTTCCGATCCGCCGGACAGGACTACCGCGTCAAAATCCCGGGTAATGTCGGCGATCGAAATATCCCTGCCCACGTTGACCCCAGTAAGGAAGGTAACCCCTTCGGATTCCATCTGGGTTACCCGTCGGTCAATGTTGTGCTTTTCCATTTTGAAATCGGGGATGCCGTATCGCAGCAAGCCACCGGGGTTTTGATTTTTCTCGAACACCGTGACCCTGTGGCCTGCGCGCGACAGCTGCTGGGCACACGCCAGCCCTGCGGGGCCGGCGCCGATCACAGCCACTGTGCGACCGGTATCGTGGGCGGCCGGGCGGGGCACCACCCAGCCTTCTTCCCATCCTCGGTCGATAATCGCGCCTTCGATGGTTTTGATGGTGACCGGATCGTCGATGATGTTCAGGGTGCACGATGCTTCGCACGGCGCCGGGCAAATGCGCCCAGTGAATTCCGGGAAATTGTTGGTGGAGTGCAGGACATCCAGAGCGGCTTTCCATTCGCCCCGGTACACCAAGTCATTCCAGTCGGGGATGATATTATTGACCGGACATCCGTTTTGGCAAAACGGGATCCCGCAATCCATGCACCGGGCACCCTGGTTCGACAACTCAGATTGGTCGAGGGGAATGGCGAATTCGTTGTAATGCTTGATCCGATCAGCGGCCGGAGCCGTGCCCCGGTCCTTGCTCGGTATGTCCAAAAACCCCGTTACTTTACCCATTTCAATGCGCTCTAGCTCCCGGCGATCCGGGTCGCTTGGGCCTCTGGTTGGCTGCGCAACTCTGTCAGCGCCCGGCGATAGTCCACAGGGACAACCTTGACGAATTTGGGGATCATGTCAGCCCAGTTGGCCAGGATGTGTCCAGCTCGGGCGCTGTTGGTGTATCTGGCGTGATGGGTGAGCATGGTATGAAGCCGGGCGGCATCCTGGCCCAGCAGGTCTTCCATGACTGCCGCCAGTCCGTTGCCCTGGCCCGCACTGGCGCGAATTTCTTCGTCAGACCGGGGGTCTGTGAAGCGTTCCAATTCCACCATTTCGGGATTGAGCTTGCTCTCAAACGTGCCGTCTTCATCCAGAACATAGGCAATACCACCGCTCATGCCCGCCGCAAAATTGCGCCCGGTGTCGCCGATCACCACAACCACACCGCCGGTCATATATTCACACCCATGGTCGCCCACGCCTTCCACCACCGCATAGGCGCCGGAATTGCGCACCGCAAATCGCTCGGCGGCGATACCGCGGAAATAGGCCTCGCCAGAGATGGCGCCATACAAAACAACATTGCCGACGATCATGCTGTCTTCTGGAACGATTGGGCTGACCGGATTGGGATAGACAATCAGCCGTCCACCGGACAGGCCCTTGCCCGCGTAATCGTTTGCCTCGCCCTTTAGTTCCAGGGTGATACCGCGTACCGCCCAGGCCCCGAAACTTTGTCCTGCGGTGCCGGTCAGCGCCACGTGAATGGTGTCGTCGGGCAATCCCGTGTGACCGTGCTTGGAGGCGATCCGCCCCGACAGCATGGCTCCGGTGGTGCGGTCGGTGTTTTTGATCACTGATTCGATGCGCACCGGGGTGCCGGATTCCAACGCCCCCTTGGCCTCGACAATCAACCGGCGATCCAAAATGTCGTCGATCAAATGGACCTGGGATTCCGTGTTGCTGATGGCGACCCCCGGAGCGGGGTCGGGTGTTTTCAACAGCCGCGCCAGATCTATCCCCTTTGCCTTGAAGTGGGTGATCCCCCGACGCATGCCCATCCGGTCGGAACGGCCAATCATTTCTTCAAAGGTGCGGAAGCCCATTTCGGCCATCAATTCCCGCGCTTCTTCTGCGACGAAGAACATAAAATTGATAACGGCCTCCGGTGTGCCGGTAAAGCGTTTGCGCAGAACCTTGTCTTGGGTGGCGATCCCGACCGGGCAGGTGTTCAGATGACATTTACGCATCATGATGCAGCCGGACGCCACCAGAGGAGCGGTGGAAAATCCGAATTCATCCGCCCCCAAAAGTGCGCCGATAATCACGTCGCGACCGGTGCGGAATCCGCCATCCACTTGGACTGTGATGCGGCCCCTGAGCTGATTCAAAACCAAGGTTTGATGGGTTTCGGCCAAGCCGATTTCACACGGGCTGCCTGCGTGTTTGATGGATGTCTGGGGGCTGGCGCCGGTGCCTCCGGATGTACCGGCGATGGTCACGTGATCTGCGCGGGCTTTCGCCACGCCGGCCGCCACTGTTCCGACCCCCAATTCCGAAACCAATTTGACGCTGACCATGCCTTCTGGATTGACGTTTTTCAGGTCAAAAATCAGTTGGGCCAAGTCCTCGATGGAATAGATGTCATGGTGTGGTGGTGGCGAAATTAGCCCCACGCCGGGTGTGGAATGCCGGACCTTGGCGATGGTCGCGTCCACCTTGTGGCCAGGCAATTGTCCGCCTTCACCGGGTTTGGCGCCTTGGGCGATTTTGATTTGCATCATGTCGGAATTGACCAGGTACTCCGTGGTTACGCCAAATCGCCCGGACGCTACCTGCTTGATCGACGAGCGCATGGAGTCGCCGTTTGCTTCTGGCGTAAAACGGTCGGTTTCTTCGCCTCCTTCCCCCGTGTTTGATCGCCCGCCGATGCGGTTCATGGCGATGGCCAACGACGTGTGCATTTCCCGTGAAATCGAGCCATAGGACATGGCCCCGGTGGCAAAGCGTTTGACGATTTCTTTCGCCGGCTCCACGTCATCCAAGGGGACCGGAGTGTCGGCGGACTTTAATTCGAACAGCCCGCGCGGCGACATCATGCGTTCGGTTTGATCGTTGATGGATTTGGCATAGGCCCGGTAGTCATCCAAAGAGTTGCCGCGTGCAGCGTGTTGAAGTTTCGAAATGGAATCCGGTGACCAATAATGTTGTTCGCCCCGTTCGCGGTATTGGTAATCGCCGCCAGTGTCCAGGGCGTCGCGGTAAATCGGAATATCGCCGAAGGCTTGGGTGTGCCGGGTCACTGTTTCGATGGCGATTTCGTCCAGGCCGACTCCTTCGATGGCGCTGCCGGTGCCAAAGAAATATTGCTCGACGAAATCGCTGCGCAGGCCCACCGCGTCAAAAATTTGTGCGCCGCAATACGACAGGTATGTGGAGATGCCCATTTTTGACATCACCTTCAGCATGCCTTTGTTTGCGGCTTTGACGTAATTGGTGTGGGCTTGGGCCTCTGATAGGCCTTCAGCAAGGGTGCCGGTGGCCACCATGTCTGACAGGGTCTCGAATGCCAGGTAGGGATTGACGGCTTCCGCGCCGTATCCGGCCAATACACAGAACTGGTGGATTTCCCGGGCTTCGCCGGTTTCCACCACCAACCCTGCCGCGGTCCGCAGGCCCGCCCGGATCAAATGATGATGGACCCCCCCGGTGGCCAACAGGGCGGGGATAGCAATGCGCCCCTCATTCATGGCCCGGTCGGACAAAATCAGCACATTGTCGCCCGCTTCGATGGCGGCTTGGGCCGCCGCACACAGGCCATCTAAAGCCGCCTTCATTCCGCCCGCCCCAAGGTCGGTGGAATAGGTCATGTCCAAATTGGCGGCGCCAAATGGGTTGTCGGCAAAGCTGCCAATGGCGCGAATTTTTTCCAGATCGGCGTTGCTCAGGATCGGTTGGTGCACTTCCAAGCGCGGATGGCTGTCGTCCACCGTCAAGCCCAACAAATTTGGCCGCGGGCCAACCAGCGACCGCAACGACATCACCAAGGATTCCCGGATGGGGTCGATGGCCGGGTTGGTTACCTGGGCAAAGTTCTGACGGAAATAATTGTAAAGCAGCTTTGGCCGGTCAGACATGGCGGCAATGGGTGTGTCATTGCCCATGGAGCCTGTGGCTTCCATGCCGTTTTCTGCCATCGGCGCCATCAGGAATTTCAAATCTTCCTGGGTGTACCCGAACGCCTGCTGGCGGTCCAACAGCGACGGGCCGCCAGGGGTGCTTGTTGCCGGAGCTTCCGGCAAATCTTCCACTTGGACCTGTGTGCGATCCAATAAATCCTGGTATGGGTGCGCCGCCGCAATGTCGGCTTTCAACTCGGCGTCGTCGATAATGCGCCCCTGTTCGGTATCGATCAGAAGCATCTTGCCGGGCTGTAAGCGCCATTTTTGGACGATGCGATCTTCGTCCACCGGCAGCACACCGGCTTCGGACGACAACACCACCATACCGTCGTCGGTGACCACATAGCGGGCAGGGCGCAGGCCGTTGCGGTCCAGGGTTGCGCCGATTTGGCGACCGTCGGTGAAGGCGATCGCCGCGGGGCCATCCCAGGGTTCCGTCAAGGCGGCGTTGAATTCGTACATGGCCCGTCGTGCGGGATCCATCAGGGCGTTCCCCTGCCAGGCTTCGGGGATCATCAACATGACCGCCTGGGCCATGGGATACCCGCCCTGCACCAACAACTCCAAGGCGTTGTCGAAGGAGGCGGAGTCCGATTGGCCTTCGGGCAAAAGTGGCCAAAGTTTTTCCAAATCATCGCCCAGCAATTCCGATGACAGGGATTGGCGGCGGGCATTCATCCAATTGATGTTGCCGCGCACGGTGTTGATTTCGCCGTTGTGGCAAATCATCCGGAACGGTTGGGCCAAATCCCAGCTGGGGAAGGTGTTTGTTGAAAACCGCTGATGGATTAGCGCCAAGGCGCTGACCAAGCGTTCATCCCCCAGGTCCGCAAAAAACGTCCCGGTGTCCTTTGCCAGCAACATGCCCTTGTAAAGAACTGTGCGGCTGGAAAACGACGGCACGTAGAATTCGCGGGCTGAATCCCCCAGCTTGGAAACCCCGTGAGCTGTGCGCTGGCGGATCACATACAATTTGCGCTCGAGCGCGTCTTGGTCTGGGGTGGAATCCCCGCGCCCAACAAACACCTGGCGGATGACCGGTACTGTTTTTCTAACGGTGGGCCCAAGCACACCTGTGTTCAATGGCACATCGCGCCAACCCAACAAAGTTTGGCCTTCGGCTTCGATGTTGGATTCCAGCAAGGTCTCGCAGGCCCCGCGTACATCGGCGTCTTGGGGCAGGAAGACAACGCCAACCCCATAGTCCCCGAGCGCTGGCAATTCGAGGCCAATTTCCGAACATTTGGCAGTGAAGAAATCGTGGGGAATTTGCAGCAGGATCCCGGCACCGTCTCCCATGTCCGGATCAGCGCCGACTGCCCCCCGGTGGGTGAGGTTAACTAGGATTTCCAATCCCTGGCGGATGATCTTGTGGGTCTTTTCGCCACTGATATTCACGACAAAGCCAATTCCGCAGGAATCATGCTCGTGCTTGGGATCGTACATCCCCTGGGCTTTAGGAAGTCCGTTAGCCACTAGCGTGCTCCCGCAGCATGCAGGGCGAAGGTGTTCGTTGTGCGAGGCATCGTCGTTCTATCTGTGCGCCGTTTCCACAGCGCGTATCCTTTTCTGTTGGGCATCCTATATTACGCGCCAAACGGGGCGCTTGTTATAGCGCGGGACCAGCCGATTGGAATAGGTGGCCGGCCCCCTATTCAGCAGTTGTTGGAACCCATTCGTCGGCTAAACGCTCCCCTTCCGCCGCGTCCTCCGGCGAAA
>Ga0114999_10008073_pt1 | contig 11811 bp, 11 predicted proteins | sample ArcticOcean_MG_C_3_FD_89820 | JGI IMG/M metagenome (GOLD analysis project Ga0114999, IMG submission 89820) | Marine microbial communities from western Arctic Ocean - ArcticOcean_MG_CB8_126 | ecosystem: Environmental > Aquatic > Marine > Oceanic | place: Arctic Ocean: Canada Basin | collected...
AGATCTCTAAGCTACCGTTATCTATTTCCCATATTTCCTTTGCTACTTTATCGAGGAAGTATCTATCATGTGAGACTATTATGAACGAATTAGAAAAATTTGATAAAAAAGACTCTAACCAATTAAGTCCTTTGAAATCTAAATAGTTTGTAGGTTCATCAAGTATCAATAAATCCGGACCAGTTAATAAAGCTTTTGCAAGAGCGGCCCGAGTCCTTTCGCCTCCACTAGCACTTTGCACAGGTGTATTTAGCAATTCTTCAGATAACCCTAATCCTGATATAACTTTGTCCATAGAATTTTTATAAGTGTATCCACCAGAAGATTCATATTTGTCTAGTAAATTAGAGTAAGCATGTTCTGCTTGGGTTCGTTGGGTTCCTTTTGTGTTTTGTATTTGGAGGGCACTATTTTCCATTAGAATCTCTATTTGTAAGATGTTTTTGAAAGCGCTTTGTATTTGGTCTTTTATTGTGCCACTGCCAGACTGAAGAGAGGTTTGAGGAACATACCCGATTTTAGTATTATCCGGTTTGAATATTTCACCTTTATGGAAATCTTGTTCACCTATCAAGACTTTTAAAAATGAAGTTTTGCCACTTCCATTTGACCCTACGATTCCGATATGCGATTTCTCTCTAACTTCAAACGTTACATTAGAAAAAATTTCAATGTCTGAATAATAGAGACTAACTTGTGAACCAGCAATTAACGCCATATTTTAAATCTTGTTTTGGAATGTGGGTGATTTTATTTTTTGATTTTCAATTTTTTTAATATATCATTGACTATAATTGATTTTGAAGTAAATGCATGGAAATTGTATCAATTAATTTTTCATAGGGGAGAGGTTTATTGAAGATATTATTACATCATTCAGAGGCTGCTGACCCAGAATTGATGGAATTATTGATGGATTTTTTAAAACGTATATTTGATTTCAGTCCTGTTATTTTAATATTAATTATATTCATATTGGTAATAATTATTCCCGTGGTGGGTATTTTGATTTTTAAAATGTACACTGAATCAGATTAATTTTATATTGGTGAATCCCATAATTCCATAATCCCTATCTAACGTAGAATTTTGTAAAGCCATGTCCCATTTCCTATATTTTATTTAATATGATAACGTCAATGAAGTAATTCGCTTAGTATTATATTTGGTTTGCATTTTTTATCATAGCTTATTTGAATGGAAGGTTTAAATTAATGTGGCAGACTAAAGGGCACGATCAAGCGATTGGATTTATTAAACGCTCGATTGAAACCAATCGTATATCTCATGCTTATTTGATATCAGGAGATTCCTATATAGGTAAAACCACGTTAGCTTTTGATATAGCCAAAGCAATTAATTGCTTTGGCCCTGGAGAAGACTATAGTCCGTGTGAAAAATGCACAAGCTGTACTAGGATTATAAATAATACACATGTGGATATCCATGTTTTAGATTTTTCAAAACCTAAAAATTCTCCTATTGAGCAACTTAGGAAAGATTTCCTTGGTGAAATATACAAGAATCCTTATGAAGGCTCATATAAGATTTTCATTATTTCCCATATTGATAAAATGCGTTCAGAACACGCGAATTTGTTGCTTAAAACATTAGAAGAACCTCCTTCAGATGCGGTTATTATTTTAATTTCTGAGAATAAAATGAAAATCCTAGATACTATTTTGTCTAGATGCCAAATATTGGATTTATATCCCACCACAGATATTTTTTTATTGGAAAATACCATTAAGACAACTGCTGTCCCATTATCAGACGATTTAGATGTTGAACTTCTTGTAAAATTATCGAGAGGGAGGATAGGCTGGATTCATAGAGTTTTATTTGATCCTGATTTGTTTTTTAGCATGCAAAATTTGTTGGATGATTTAGAGACAGCTGTATATGGTTCTTTTGAGGAGAGATTCAAATTCTCGAGTAAATTAGCAAATAATATCAATGTAGTAGAGGGGTTTTCTGACATTTACATTATGATGACGTGGTGGAGAGATATTATGATGATAATTCTTAACAATGAAACTGAAATTCTCAATACAAATAGAATAGATGTTTTAAGAGATATGACTAATAATTTTAATATTGATCAAGTATTAGAAATCATTAAAGCTTTAGATTTGGCGAAAACTCATCTTAATATGAATGCTAATCCATTACTTGTATATGATAATTTATTTATTAATATACCAATAATTTATGTGTCAAATTGATGTTAATTTTCCCATGGTATAAATGGTTTCCACTCTTTTTTAATGTTCTGGTGTAAGAAGACATAGTATGGATTAGCTGGAGGATACTTAGGTATGTTTGGAAGCTTTAAATTTGCCTCTGCTAACGTTAGCCCTGCTTTTTTATGATTGCAGTCAGGACAAGCTGACACAACATTTTCCCATACATGCAATCCGCCTTTAGATCTTGGAATTACATGATCGATTGTTAATTGACGGGTTTCTTGCTTACAATATTGGCAAGTAAATTTGTCTCTGTAAAATAATGATTTCCTAGACAATTTCCTATTAATCAATGGGATTTTTACCATGTAAAAAAGTCGTATTACAGATGGTAATAAGAAATCTATTGAAGTGCTTCTAATATAGAGATTGGAGTCTATGATGGATTCAGCCTTACCTAATCCCATTAATGATATTGCTCTTCGGGCACTACATATATTTAATGGTTGATAGTTCTGATTAAGCAGCAGAACTGGGGTGTCCACATTGTTGTTCGGATAGGATTTACTTGTTGATTCAAACATATAATGACTACTTATCCATAAGTCAGTCCATTATATTCCCATATGCATCCGAATGGATTATAGGAATATTTAGTGTTCGCAAGCCAGGCTCTATTTTTTTTGTGTCTCCCACTATGACTATAGACATATTGGATTCGTGAATATGTTTTTTAGCTGCATTTGTAATCATTTCATGGTCAAGTAAGGATATTGTATCGATATGCTGTTGGAAATAATTAACAGGGAGATTGTATGCAGATATTTTTATGATTTGATTCATCAATTGATTATTAGTCTCAAATTGAGATGCCATTCCTTTGATAACACTTTGTTTAGCATTTTTAAATTCTAATTTTGAAACTGGATTTATTGTTTTGATTTCAGATATTTCATTTAGTATTTCTACTATGGATTCTTTTGTAACTTCTGTTTGAACGCTACCACTGCAAACCCATAGTGATGAACTATTATGCCAGATGATAGAAGAATAGAATCCATAACTATATCCCTTATCTTGGCGGAGATTTAAATTAAGTCGGCTTGAGTAATCCCCACCTAATATATAATTCAAAAGTGATATTTGATTATAATCTTCATGAGTTCTAGGGACAGTGGGGTACCCTATTCGTATTACGGATTGTGCGGCTTCGGGGTTGTCGATTATATAGATAGTATTTTTCTCGCTAGAGACAGCGGCATTAGAAATATCAGAGTAAATTTTCTTTTGAGGATTTTTTTGAGAAATGACTTGATGAAATGATTTAGTGACTAGTTCCTCAGGACGAGCTTTTTCGATATCTCCAACTATTAGAAATGATGTTGCTGCATTAGATTTAAGATATTTTTGATAATGGGTTTTGACATCATCTACAGTTATCCCGTCAACAGTTTTGTTCAGTCCAAATGCTGGATGACCATATTCAGAATTAGATCCATATACTATTGATCTAATCGCAGTATTTGCTACCATATCGGGATTGTCATGTAAAATTTCGATATCTGCTAATCTTTCGTTTTTCATCCTTTTGAAATCTTCTTCAGGGAAAATAGGATTTTGTAAAATATCAGATAATATTTCTAAATTTTGATTTAAATGTTCTGACAATCCATTTATTGATATATAAGAGTATTCTCGAGTTGTTTGTTTCGTTGTTTGAGATCCAAAGAATTCTACATCTTCTGATATTTTCATGCTATTTCTGTTCTTAGTGCCTTCAAATAGCATGTCTGTTGTTAATTTGGCTATGCCAAATTTTTCCAAAGGATCATCAATAATCCCAGTGTTAATAAGTACTCCCATTGACACAATTGGCAACTGGAGTTTTTTTATTAATAATATATTACGGTTATTTCCGACAGTTATTTTTTCTGTGATGGGGGGAGTGAAGTTTATATCTTTAGATCCTTTAGGCATGATAGATCTATTAATATGTATATTATTAGAAGATTTAGTATCTTTAGGATAAACGTAGAGTCGTACGTGGTTTTCAGATAAAGTTTTTGCAGCAATTCTTACGTCTTCAGGCGTAATATTTCTATATCTATCAATGTCAGTATTTATGATAGCCGGGTCGCCTGCCATAATATTGTAAAAATTTAATTGATCCGCTTTTCCACCAAATCCGCCGATTTTTTCTAAGCGATGAACGGCATAACTTTCTATTCTGTTTTTTGCTCTTACAAGTTCTTCTTCAGATGGTGCAATTGTTGAAATTAAATTCAATTCTGATTCGATAATGGTTTCCAAATCTTTTAGATTGTTTGTAGGATTGGCTGTCGATATTATATGGAATTCCCCTGTTATTTCTTGACTATGATGGTAGGCTTCTACATCGTGTGCTATTTGGCTTTGGTAGACCATTTTTTTGTTTAATCTGGAACTTTTACCATCAGCTAAAATTATTGAAAGGATATCTAAGGAAGCTTGGGTTTTAGTAAAATTAGGTACAGTAGGCCAGGCCATATAAATCCTGGGAAATGGAACAGAATCTGATATTTCAATTCGATTATCTCCAGATAGCGAAGAATTCATTTTGGTTATTCTATCGATATTTTGACCAGGTTCTAAATTTCCGAAATATAGTTTTATCTTTTCTAGTACTTCTTTATGATCTATATCTCCGGCAATTGTTATACTTGCATTTGCAGGATGATAGAAGTGTTTAAAAAAATCCTTAACATCTTTTAAGTCAGCGTTATTTAAATCTTCTTGCGAGCCTATAGTTGGCCAATGATAAGGATGAGGTTTTGGGAATAAAGCTTCTTGTAATTTAAGATGTGCAATTCCATAAGGCTTATTTTCGTAACTTTGGCGACGCTCATTTTTCACAACATCACGTTGTAAATCAAATCTTTCTTGATCTAATGATTCTAGTAAGAATCCCATTCTGTCTGATTCAAGCCATAATGCAAGATCTAGATAGTTACTAGGTATGTTTTCCCAATAATTTGTTCTGTCGGCTGTAGTTGAACCATTGATTCCCGCACCTATTTTTTGTAAGGGCTCAAAATAATCTTTGTTATGGTTTTTTGATCCTTCGAACATTACATGCTCAAAAAGATGTGCAAATCCAGTTTTCCCAAGTTGTTCGTTTTTTGATCCGACATGGTACCAGACATTAACGGCTACTATTGGTAATGTACGGTCTACATGAGTTATAACATTTAATCCATTGTCTAATATGTTTTTTTCAAAAGGTACTGTCAACATATCGGTATTGTTAAATTATTTTTAAATATAAATTTTGCGTTAGCTATGATCAAAACGATTCCTTCACTATTTTTCATAGTTATGTCACATTCATAGTGTTTAATATTATCGGCATAGAATATATTTATTATAAAGCCTTTAATGATCAATTGTATGTTTTGCTTAACAACATGCCTAAATATCATATCTATTTTTTCAATTGATATGTTTTCGATTGATTTAGTTAAAAACTCTGTTAATAGTATTAAATGCATATTCCCAGGAACGATACACGCAGGGAATTTTTTTGAGATAGCTTGTGCAGAGGAACTAAAGCGTACCATTTTTTCAGGAGATTCATTGATCGATATGAAATCAATGACGGCCTTGTCTGAAATTGTATATTCTAATGGTCCTATGGGATCCCCTAAGGCATAATGAGTTTGTGACATTTTAAATGTTTATTCTTACAAAAGATTCTTTCATATTCGATATTAATTTGGCATTTTGATTTATGAAAACAGTGTTCCATTCTGTGAATATCATTTTTCCTGAACGACCTGTTTTAGCATATACTTTTAATAGTTTTGTTGTTGCTGTTAACTTGTCGCCAGCTTTAACATTTGATAAGAAATCTACTGTCTGACCTGAGAAAAAATCAACATTTCCAAAGTCGAGCTTTATGTCAGGTTTGTTTAATGACGATATGAATAAATTGCATATTTCAGCAGATACACCTTCATCAAACTGACATGTTAGTTCGGACGGTTTATGGGCAGATTTGAATTTTCGAATCAGATCTTCTGTGATACTAAATGGCCCACTGGTATATTCGGAATTCAGTACATTTTTATCATATATTATTTCCATTATAATAAAACCTTCTTATGAAAAGATTGTTTCTTCTATGGTTACGGCTTTGAAGTTACCTTTTTTAAGCGCTTGAACTAATTCTAGTTCAGATGTTATCGATTCTTTGAAATAAGTCAGACAACTTCCAATTGCACTTACTATATGAGCGTCACTTCCTCCCGTATTTAAGTAACCATATTTATCCGATATATTTGTAGTCCGTATTTTTTCATTGGGCCTGTTAGAGGCGTTTAACCCTTCTACTATTGATATATTTTCAAATAATCTCGGATGCTGATTCGTATATTCGATCAACCCAATCCCTTCTCGCCCAGGGTGAGCGGGGATTGCAATTGCGGCATTATTTTTACAGGTTTCTATTAGATATTCTGCATTGAGATTCAAGTCTGTGAAATCTACTAAATCCATGAGTTTTTCAGTCACTCCATATATTAGAACATGTCCACAATCTGTGTCTAATTCAGCTCCTTTTAAGATTAATATATTATATTTATTGGATAACTCCGAATAATCTATATCAATATTGAATTGACGATGCTCAGTTAATACAAACCCATCTATGTTGAAGCCTTTTTTTTTCAACACGGTAGTCCATTGAGCAAATTGCTCAACTGATGCTTTTGAATCATCTGATGCTATTGAATGAGTGTGTAAATCTATATACATCGTTACTTAGGCATTAGGTATTTGTATATTGTGCCGTGGATTTGGATGGGTTAATACTTCCGGATTTATTAAATTTTCAGGCATGCTGTTATTTAAAACTCTAACAACTTCTTGCGCTGTACGCATTTCTAGTTCTAATGTGGATTCTTGAGAAAAAAATGCTATATGGGGTGTTATCAATATATTGTCTAATTGTAATAATGGATGAGTTTTTTCGGGAATAGTATCCACCATGACATCTAACCCTGCGCCAGCAATGACACCTTTTTTAAGAGCTTTATATAAGGCTTCCTCGTCAATTAATGGGCCACGTGCTGCATTTATAATGAAAGCATCACTTTTCATCATATTCAATTCCTTTTCTCCTATAAGATTATGAGTTTGGGGAATTAAAGGAGCATGGAGTGTTACAAAGTCAGAACTTTGCAATAATTCATTTAAGGGCAATGGATAAACACCTAAATCTTTCATTATACTTTCTTGCATGACTGGATCCGTAGCAACAATTTTCATGCCAAATGCTGATGCTTTTTGAGCTACCATTTGGCCTATTCTTCCAAAGCCTACTATCCCTAAAGTTTTGTCGCGCAACCTCATTATTCTCATAGATAAGCTTAAGTGATCCCAGCCATTTTCTTTGACAGATTTATCAAATAAAGCAATTTTCCTATTCCAAGTGGTCAGTAATGCTAATACATGGTCAGACACTTCATCTATACAATAATCTGGGATATTTGTTACGGGGATTCCTAATTCTGTCGCTTTGCTAACAGATATGTTGTCAACTCCCACTCCAAATCTACTTATAACAACACACTTCTTAGCAGATTTAATAACATTGGCAGTTACATTAGCAAAACACGTCATTATTGCGTCAGCATCTTTCGCTAGAGTTATAAGAGTTTCTTCAGAACTGTCAGGAGCTACAATTACCTCCCCTCCGGCTGCTTCTATTATTTTTCTTTCTGGATCAATAGTTGGCCAAACATAGTCAGTTATTAAAACTTTCCAAGTCATTTTCTTCTCCTCAATCCGATATTATGATATTTTTGTTGGCATTGGTTTAAACATACATCCTTCAACAAATATATCAAAGAAGTCTGGAGTTGTTTCTAATTCTATGTGAGATATATTTGTCACTAAACTTTCTATGCGATCTCGCATAGAAACAGAGCGTAACATAATTGTTGCACCTTCTAATGAAGTATTGCCCGCTTTAATGATTTTGTTATCAGGGAAATTAGCTATAAAGCCTATCTGTTTAGCATTTTCTATATTGATGTAGTTAGCAAACCCACCTGCTAGGTACATCGTATTTATTTCGTCTATGGGTTTGCCATAATGTCTGAGCGCAATATATTGACCTGAATAATTTGCTGATTTAGCTTGTGCTAGAGCACTAATGTCTGCTCTAGATAAGTCCATTTTTTCTGATACAGAAAACCTGAAATACTCCGCACCATCTTTCAGAACTCCTAAGGGGCTCATTATTTCATTTATGCGCAATTCTGCTAATAAGTCAACTAATCCGGAACCGCATATCCCAGTTACATTTTGACCACCTATTGTTGATATTTCGGCCACATTTTTTTTATTAATAACTACAGATTCCACAGCGCCATCATATCCAGGCATTCCATATGTTATTTCGCCTCCTTCAAATGCAGGTCCAGCAGGACAAGATGCAGTAACCATTTTATATTTATTACCAATAACTACTTCTGTATTTGTACCTATGTCTACTAACATCACAGCATTTTCTTTTTCATCCATGCTAATTGCTAATAAATCTGCACTAATATCAGATCCGACATGAGCACTAATTAATGGACCACTGTAGACATGCGCATTAGGGAATATTCTCAAACCAATTTCAGAAGCAGTAGTTGATAGAGATGTAGATGACAACAAACCATTTTCATAGGATGTTTGAATTAATGATTTGTAAGGCTTTTCCCCGATTGTTTGAACGTCAATGCCAAACAATATGTCACGCATAGTTGTATTACCGACAAAAACAGCGTCATAAATGTGGCGCCTATGGACTGATGCTTTTTTTGTCATCATGCCTATTTCAAAATTAATAGCGGATATGATAACTTGTTGTAATTCTCCATTAAATTGGCCGCCATCATATGATATCCTGTTCATCACATCAGATCCGCCAAATTTTTGAGGATTTTCAAATGATGAAGTCAGGATGGTAACTCCTGATTCTAGGTCTACTAAATTGAGAACAATTGTTGTTGTCCCAATATCCCCGGCAATCCCATATATGTTGCCTTTGTATTTGTCTATAGTGGAATGGTTACGTACGACGAACCCGTCTGATTTTTTTACGTTAGGATTTAAAGGAACATTTCTATTGATAGAAGAAGTTAGGATTTTGGGTTGTCTTCTTAGAGTACTGAATTCAACTTCTTCTGTTAGATCGGTAACTGATGTTTGGCATGCAAGCCGATAGTTAGTTTTTAGAAACGTTTCACTTTCTGTTGGGTTTGATAGCGCCGAGGAACCACGTTTTATTTCGATAATACATTCATGGCATTCTCCTGTTCGACCACATGACGTAGGGACTCTTAACTTAAGAGAATCAGCATAATCAAATATGGTTTTATCTTTAGAGGTTTCTATTTTGCGCCCATCTGCAAATATAGGAGACATGGATTTATCCTAATTATATATTGTTAAAAATCATAATTTAAGCAAAGCGGCAAATTATATTTAGGAATCAGTTCCAACTTCCCATGCTGATTCATAATTTATTGAGTCACTGCCTTTGCATGCATATAATGTCGTTTCTGATAAAGTTCTATCTTGGTTTCGGCATCTAAATTTGGCAGTACATTGATTGGTCACATTCTTGTAAGGGCATCTCCATTTAGACACACTATTGATTGAATCCGACATATCGCGAAATATGACGTCTAATTTCTGGATACTGGCATGATATTTTTCGTTATTGAAGGAGGACATTTTTAATATTCAGTTTTTTTAACAGAGAAGAATGATTTAGCTAAATCAACACATGATATAGCATCTTTTCCATATCCATCAGCCCCCATGTCATCAGCGAATTCCTGAGTTAAAGGAGCTCCGCCCACCATAACTTTAACGGTATCTCTAAGTTCGACTTCTTCGAATGCTTGAATTGCTTTTCCCATATTAGGCATAGTAGTTGTTAAAAGAGCAGACATTCCAACTACGCAATCTTCATTATCTTCTATTGCTTCAATGAATTCTTCAGAAGATGTGTCTACGCCAAGATCTATAACATTAAATCCCGAACCTCGGAGCATCATAATACATAAGTTTTTTCCAATATCATGTAAATCGCCTTTTACAGTTCCCATAATTATTGTACCTAATGGCTCAACTCCAGATTCAGACAATATTGGTTCAATATGAAACATTCCTGCTTTCATAGCTCTTGCAGCAACTAATACTTCAGGGACAAATATAAGATTATCTCTAAATTTAACTCCTACAATAGCCATTCCTGCAATAAGGCCGTCATCTAATATTGTATTTGCTGAAAATCCTTGGGCTAATGCATTTTCTGTCAACTTACTGACTTCTTCATTTTTGCCATGTATGAGATTTACAGATATTTCTTGCATTAATGGGTCAGCATTTTTCCACAGAGCCCTTATATGTGTTTGCTCTTTAGGGTTAGAGACATAGGCTAATTGCTTTTCTAAGAGATCATTTACTACAGGCATTTTTTCCTCAGATATATGGAATGTTTAAATTTAGTTTTTATCATCAATCAGCTGATTTAGATGCAGTCCATTCTTTTACTGCTTCTGGAATCGCTATTAGATTTTGGATTTTTGTGGCAAGGGGAATAGCACATTCAGGAGCAATCATTTGAACTCCCGCATCAAGGCATTTAAACACTTCTTGTTTAACCTCATTTGGTGTGCGAGCGTATAACGTTTCAGGATTATTGATATTCCCAACGAGAGTGATGCCACCATTTACGGCATCCATAGCTTCCTGAGGATCATTTTTAGAGTCAAAATGGAAAGCGGCCATCCCCGTTTGTGCAATAAATGGCATCCTGTCAATTGTTCGTCCACATATGTGTAATATTAGAGGTACAGGTAATTTGTCTACTATATCGGTATGTATATCCTGTAGAAATCTTTGATAATATTCCCCACTAACAAGATCTCCAGTTGCGTGGTCAGGAAAGGTGAGAACATCAACTCCAGCATCAATTTGAGCTTGCCCAAACAATATTGAAATTTCGTTTAATTTTTCTAAAGCTTTGAATGTTTCCTCGGGATTGTCCACTGTCCCTAATAAAAACTTTTCTACACCAAATACATGGTATGCTAATGTCCAAGGCCCCATTGTTTTACCTATTATGGCGACTTCATCTCCGAATTCTCCCCGGATCATTTTTATCGATTCGGTAATTGCTTTTACTTCACCATGTTTTAAGAAATCATGGGGTATTTTGATATCATTTGAATCTTTCCAAATTGGATTATACATCCGTACAGTGGGCCAATTGTCTTTGTCTTCCCATTGCATTTCACAACCTAAAGCTGAAGATTCTTGAATAATACTGAAATACGGGGATATACTATCAAACCCTAATTCTGTATATCCAGTTGATGCTAATCGGGCTGCTAACTCAGGATCTCTACAGGCTTTGGGAAATGGAGCTCCAACAAGATCCATAAGTTCAACTGTAGCAACACTTGTTGGGTTTGCAACTGGAGTTCTGTCTACTGGTTTGCCGGCAAGAGCATTTAGTACCCTTTCTCGGGATGTCATTTGTTTCATTTTAATCATCTTTTATACTTGGCTAAAGCCAAGAGTA
>Ga0114999_10008076_pt1 | contig 11809 bp, 12 predicted proteins | sample ArcticOcean_MG_C_3_FD_89820 | JGI IMG/M metagenome (GOLD analysis project Ga0114999, IMG submission 89820) | Marine microbial communities from western Arctic Ocean - ArcticOcean_MG_CB8_126 | ecosystem: Environmental > Aquatic > Marine > Oceanic | place: Arctic Ocean: Canada Basin | collected...
CGAGTCGAGAGCCCAGCAACTCCTCAGCTTCGCGCTGCAGACGGTCGGTGGAGTGCCGCTCTGGGGCGGTGTAGGTCAGTTCGCCTCGTTCTCCCGACAAATCGTAGCTGACTGAGGCGACGCGCATTCGGGAGTCATTGCGCGTCGCCAGTGCCTGCGCGCGGCCGACATCCTCCTCGCCGCGCTCTTTTTGGCGCTCCCAAGCACTAACGTCGTCCGCGCTCGCCAGACGATCAATCAACCGTACCGGCCGCTCGATCGTGGAGGCGATCACCTGGTCTGCAGCGAGCACGACCCAGCCGAGGTGCTCTCCGTCGTCCTTGGTGACGATCACGTAATCGCCGACACCGGCGTTCAGGTCGCCAGCACCGCAATACTCAATCGAATCAGCCGTTTGGTAGCGGATCCCTATCACATCGCTCATGTGTTCAGCGCAGCGACCTCGGCAGCCATTCGTCCTCCGCGACTCGCGAGGATTGGTCAGCCAGCACCCGAGGCAATCGGCGCGCCCTCCGTTTCGGGCTCACTCGCTGCTGTGGGGAGGTCAAGCATCATGACCTCAAGCGCGAGTTGGGGATTCACGTTGGCCAGCAAGTGTTCGCGTGCGCGTCGCACTGCATGCAACGCTCGCACGGCGTCAGCCGCTGACCACCGCAGTGGTTGTTCACTGCCATCCTGCACCGTTCCAACGCCCTCGCCTAGTCCGGCAGCCCCGATCAGCGCATCGCGCCACCACTCACCCCAGAGATCGAGCGTGGCAATCACACTGCTGCGCTCGCGACGCCAGTTACCTGACAAGGTGGCCGCGTAGTCGAAGCGCACGTTCCGATCGGCCGTCGCGAGCCGTGTCGCGTCCGCCTCGACCGCTTCGCGCAGGACGCGGAGCGTGGGGTCTTGCACCAACTGCATCGCGAGGCCGAATCGACCTCGGGCATCACGCGCGGTCTCTGCTGCCTCGTCGGGTGGAAGATGGGCGCGGCGTTCCAGCGCCTCGGCGAGGTCGGTCACGGGCATCGGTCGCAGGGAGAGTTCCTGGCAGCGGGAGCGGATGGTCGGCAGGACTTCGTCCACGTCGTTTGCCAGCAGCAGCAGCAACACGTGAGCGGGGGGTTCCTCGAGCACCTTCAGCAGTGCATGCGCTGCCTCGGACTGGATATCGTCGATCGTGTCGACGATGAACACGCGGCGCGGTGACTGAAAGGGGGCCAATGCCGCGAGGCGGTGCAACCGGCGAATCTGGCAGATGCGGATCACGGTCGCTGCGGCACTGCGCTCCTCGCTCTCATCGTCGCAGAGGCCACCGACCGCCAAGCGCTCCACGTCGGGCAGTTCTCCTGCCTCAATCCGGCGGACCAGCGGAGCATCGAGGTCAATCGAGCCGTCAGCCATCGGTGTGGTGACCAGCGCCTGTGCAAGGCGATTCGCGAGCGCGGCCTTGCCCACGCCAGGCGGGCCGTGAAAGAGGTAGGCATGGGCGAGGTGGCCGCCGTCAATCGCCCGCTTCAGCGCCGCGACTGGCGCATCGAGGCCTTCGAGGTGCCAGCCTGTGCCTGCGCCTGCCGTCGTCGTATCGGGTGTGCTAGTCACAACGACCTCATCGGTGTGCGCGACACGTGCGTCAGTACGACCAGCGCCGGTCGGAGTATCGCACGGCGCTGGTCAGGTGATCAGTCACTCCCCGGATCGAGTGGCGCAATCATCACCGCCTCAACCGGCTCGGGTTGCAGCATGACGTGGCCGATCTCGAATCGCTCGCGCAGCAGTTCGCTCGTACGGCGCGATCGTCGTCGCGTCCTGCGCGGAGCGCACCTCGACGTGTGCCGTGAAGGCGATGGAGCCCGGGGGACCGTCCAACAGAGCACGTCGTGCACGCTCACAGCACGGAGGGCAGACTCGCTCGCTACGAGGTCGAGCGAGCGCGGGACCCACTCTAGCAGGAGCTCGAAAGTCTCTCTGAGCAACCTGATCGCTCCGAAGCCGACCAGCGCCACGATCGCGAGCGAGAGCAGTGGGTCGATTCGGGTCCAGCCGGTCAGTATCACGACGAGGCCCGGGGTCACCGCTGCGACCGCCCCTCCCAGAGTCAGACAGCACATGCAGCCGGGTCGTGCGCACGTTCACGGAGGTCCCAGAGGCGAGCAGGATCCAGAGCGCGACGGGTTCGCTGCGAGTCCGACGCCCGCGACCAGGAGCAGGCCATTGATCGAAGCGACGAACACCTCGACACGGTGGAAGCCGTAGGTCCAGCGCATGCTGTCCGGTCGCTGGGCGACCCAGGCGGCGCCGAGCGCCATCAGGGGGGGGGAGCGCTATCAACGAGCACGTGGCCGGCATCTGCGAGCAACGCCAGCGAGCCAGTGATCAGGCCGCCGAACAGCTCCAGCGCACCCGTCGCCAAGCAGATCGCGAGGGCGATCCGCAGGCGGCGGCCATCGGCTGGACCATGGGAGCAGCGTAGGCCGACACACATCGAGGCTAGTAACGCCGTTCCCGAGGACTGACACCGCGTATCGGCCATCAGAGCGGAGTAATCACCGGCACCTCGATAGGCTGGCTCCGAGGGATTCCACGTGCCGCCTAAGCCAATTACCGAACCTCCCAAGCTCACACCGCAACGCCTCGGCCGGATCCGCACGCTGCTGCTCGACTGGTACGACGAGCACGAGCAGCACTTCCCATGGCGAGGGGCACAAGACCCGTATCTAGCCCTCGTCGCCGCGGTCTGTGCGCAGCAGACGCAGATGTCGCGTGTGCTCGAGATCTATGCCCGCTGGACCGAGGCATTTCCGACGCTGGCCGCAGTCGCCGAGGCCGATCGGGCTGAGGTGCTGCAGGTGTGGGCACGCGGTGGCTACCCACGACGCGCGGTCCATCTGCACGAGACGGCACGGATCTGCGTCGAGCAGCACGGCGGTGAGCTACCTCGAGATCCCGACGCGCTGCTGGCGCTGCCGGGGATCGGCCCGTTCACGGCGGCAATCGTCTCCAGCTTCGGATTCGGAGATGACGCGGCGGCGGTCGATACGAACATCATCCGTGTGATCGGCCGGGTGGTGGGCGGCGATCTGCAGCCGGCGACCGACACGCCTCGGGCGGTGATCGACGAGCTGGCGGAGCGGATGCTCCGCCCGGGCACAGCCGCTCGCTGGAACCCGACGTTGATGGACTACGGCGGACGGGTGTGTACGCCTCGGCCGCAGTGCGACGAGTGCGTCGTCGCCCATCTCTGCGCGGCGCGCCCCCGGTTTGCCGCAGGCGAGATGGCGGAACCGGTGCGGGCGCAGGGAACATTCGAGGGCTCCGATCGCGATTGGCGGGGCCAGCTCATGCAGGCGCTCCGCGACGGCGATAGTCAGGCAGACGACGGCGATGCTGGATGGACGATCGATCGGCTCATCGCGCGCGTGGCCCGGACCACGACCGAACGACGACGCGGTCGCAAGCTGCTCGACGATCTCGTGCGTGAAGGGCTCGCATGGGTGGACGGCGACCGATGTGGATTAGGTGGGTAAACAGCCCGCTAACAGGGGCTTTTGGTAGGCTCCGTCGAGCGGGGAGCACGCACCGATGACAGACATCTACACCGACGCGCAGGTCAGCATTGAGCTGCTGCCAAACCTTGGTTCGTACAGCAATAACGCGTACATTCTGCGGCCAACCGGCGGCGGGCCAGTCACGCTGGTCGACGTCCCCGAAGGCAGCGCCGCGATCGTCGAGGCGATCGGCGATACGCCGGTCGAACGGATCATCGTCACGCACTCGCACTTCGATCACTGGGGCGGCTTCGACGTGATCCGGGCGCACACGCCCGCCCCGGTCTACGCCAGCGCGGAAGAGACCAACCTCGAGCCGTCACGCGACGTGCAGCCGTTGGCGCACCACGCAGAGTTTGGCGTCGGCGATGCGATGGTCCGAGTCATTCACACGCCGGGCCATACACCGGGGTCGATTTGCCTGCACACGGGCAGCGTTGTGCTCACCGGCGACACGTTGTTCCCGGGCGGACCGGGACGGACCGGGTCGTCGGAGGCGCTGCTGCAGGAGATCGACTCCATCACCAGCCGGCTCTACCCGCTTGCCGAAGCCACCGCAGTCCTGCCCGGGCACGGTGCGACGACAACGATCGGTGAGTCGAAGGCGGAACACGCGGTCTTCGCGAGCCGCGATCATTCGGCTGACCTGCAGGGCGACGTCCTCTGGTTCGAGGCCTCGGCCGAGTGACCGCGCCCACCAACGCAGCCGATCCCAGCGCACTCCCCGTCCACTCGCGCGTCCTCCCGAACGGGTTACAACTGCTCGCGATGCCGATCCCGCATGCGAAGTCCGTCGGTATCTCGGTTTACCTCCGCGCGGGCTCCCGCTACGAGGAGCACACCGAAACGGCGGGCGTCTCGCACTTCCTCGAGCATCTCTGTTTCAAGGGCACGACACGCCGCCCGACGTCGCGCGATATCTCGTTCGAGATCGACGCGCTAGGCGGTTCAATCAACGCCTCCACGCACCGCGAGATGACGGTCTACTACGGCAAGGTCACCCAGGAGTTCATGGAGCCGGCACTCGACCTTCTGGTCGACATGGTGCGGAACTCGCTTTGCCTCGACGAGGACGTGGAGCGCGAGCGTAGCGTGATCCTCGAGGAGCTCGCCGCCGTCGCGGACTCGCCCGACGAACAGGCGACGTTGCTGCTCGACTCGCTGATCTGGCCGGGCCAGCCACACGGCCGTGACATCGCCGGTTCCGAAGAATCCGTCACGGCGATTACTCGCGACCAGGTATCGGCGGCCTATCAACGGCAGTACGTCGGCAGCAGTGGCGTGATATCAATCGCCGGCGCGATCGACCCAGATGAGGTCAGTGACCTCGTCGATCAGGTCACCGATGGCTGGGAGCGTGGCACGCCCGATCCCTGGCTACCGAACGACGGTGGGCAGGGCGCGAGTAGCGCCTTGCTCTCGAAGGAAACCGGCCAGGCACACATCGCACTCGGGATGCGTGGGGCGAGTTCGCTCGACGAGGACCGTTACGCCCTCGATTTACTCTCGATTGCCTTCGGCGAGGGGATGTCGTCGCGGCTGTTCCTGCGGCTGCGCGAGGACCTCGGTCTCTGCTACGACATCCACAGCTACGCGGCGGAGCTACTCGACACGGGGATGTTCGGCGTATACGCCGGCGTCGATCCGAGCCACGCGGTTGAAGCCCTAGGCGAGATTCGCCGAGAACTCGATCGGGTGCGCGAGCCGATCGACGCCGAAGAACTGGAGCGCGCTCAGGCGGTAGTCCGCTCGCGCATCCAGCTACGGATGGAAGACACGCGCGCGGTGTCCGGCTGGTTCGGCTCGCAAGCGACCTTGGGGCTGCCACAGCGCACTCCCGAGGAGACGCTGGCGCTCTACCAGGCGGTCGACCTCGCGGACGTCCAACGTGTCGCAGAGCGCGTCATTCGGCCGGAGACCGCGCACGTCGCCGTCGTTGGGCCCTTCGAGTCCAAAGCACCGCTCGAGGGGGCGTTCATGGACGGCGCCTAGCTCGAGCCTCGGAAGCCTGACGACGTCTCATCGGGCCAACACAGCGCACGCCGGAAGATCGAAAACGGGCCCCCTTGCGGGGGCCCGTTTTGTGTCGTGAGCCTAGTCGGGCTACATCATGCCGGGCATGCCCATGCCGCCCATGTCGGGCATGCCGCCACCCATGCCGCCACCCATGCCGCCACCCATGCCGCCCATGTCGGGCATCGCCGGAGCGGCGCCCTTGGGCTCGGGAATTTCTCCGACGGCAGCCTCGGTCGTCAGCATGATTGCCGCGACGGAGACCGCGCTCTCAAGCGCCACACGCACGACCTTGCTCGGGTCGATGATGCCGAGCTTGAACATATCGCCCATCTTACCCGAAGCCGCGTCGTAGCCGATGTTCGCATCAGCCTCCAGCACGCGGTTGACAATGACGGAGGCCTCCTGGCCTGCGTTGTCAGCGATCTGCCGCAGCGGTGACTCAAGTGCTTTGCTCAGGATTTGGACGCCGATCGCCTCTTCCTGACCGTCGAGTTCCTTGAGCAACGGGTCGAGCGCCGACTGCACACGCAGTAGCGCCACACCGCCGCCCGGAACCACACCCTCTTCGACGGCGGAGCGGGTCGACGACAGGGCGTCCTCGACCCGGAACTTTTTCTCCTTGACTTCGGTCTCAGTGGCGCCGCCGACCTTGATCACGGCCACACCGCCGGCAAGTTTCGCCAGTCGCTCCTGCAGCTTCTCGCGATCGAAGTCAGACCCGGCGTCGCGGATTTGGGCGCGAATCTGGCGGATACGCGCCTGAATCGCCTCGTCCGAACCGACACCTTCGATGATGGTGGTGTTGTTCTTGTCAGCGACGACGCGGTGCGCGCGTCCGAGGTCGGCGACTTGCGCCTCCTCGAGCGTGCGACCCATCTCCGCGCTGATGAACGTGCCGCCGGTGAGGATCGCCAGGTCCTCAAGCATGTCTTTGCGGCGGTCACCGAACGAGGGCGCCTTGATCGCGATGACGTTCAGGTTGCCCTGCACCTTGTTCATCACCATCGTCGAAAGCGCGTCACCCGTGAGGTCATCGGCGATGATCACGAGGTTCTTGGATATCTGGACGACCTTCTCCACGACGGGGAGGAGGGTCTTGATGTCCTCGATCTTGGTGTTGGTGATCAGGATGTACGGGTCGTCCAACGCCGCTTCCATGCGGTCCGGATTGGTGACGAAGTAAGGCGACGTGTAACCGCGGTCGATCTGCATTCCGTCGACGATTTCGGTCTCGTAGTCGTGCCCACGACCGTCCTCGATGGTGATCACGCCGTCGCGGCCGACCTGCTCCATCACATCAGCGATCAGCTCGCCGACGATGCGCTCGTTCGCGGAAATCGCCGCGACGTCCGCGATCGTCGCCTTGTCCTCGACGGGGACGGCGAGCTTCATCAGCTCGGTGGAAAGAACAGCCTCGCCAGCCTCGAGGCCGCGGCGAATCGCCATCGGGTTGGCACCAGCAGCGATGTTGCGGATGCCCTCCTTGAAGATCGCCTGGGCGATCACGGTGGCGGTGGTAGTGCCGTCGCCAACCACCTCGTTGGTACGAACCGCGACCTGCTTCACGAGCTGCGCGCCCATGTTGTGGAAGCGGTCGGTCAGCTCGATCTCTTTAGCGACGGTGACGCCGTCCTTGGTGATCGTCGCTGGGCCATAGGACTTGTCGAGCACGACGTTGCGGCCACGCGGGCCAAGCGTCACGCGGACGGCGTCGGCGAGGGCGTCCACGCCGTGCATCAGCTCGCGGCGCGCGTCCTCGTTGAATCGGAGCGTCTTCGCGGTCATCGGGGTCTCCCTTGGGGGCGCCAGCGGCGCGGGACTGGTCACGGGCGCCGGAGGCGCCTCAACAATTGCGGCACGCGCTCCGTCGGCGGACGGCGCACCGCTGCGCGGGTGGTCGGCCGCGATCCCAATTGGGGCGCGCGCCGCCGCCGCGGACGGTCTAGTCTTCGAGCTTCGCGAGCACGTCCTGGAAGCGGATCACGATGTACTCGACGGAGTCCACGGTGACCTCCTGGCCGGTGTACTTCTGGTAGAGCACGCGGTCGCCCGCGGAGAGTTCGTCTATGCTGATCTGCGCACCGGAATCGGCCAGCTTGCCTGGGCCGACCGCGATCACGTGGCCGTGCTGCGGGCGCTCTTTTGCGGAGTCCGGAATCACGAGACCGGACGACAGTACTTCTTCTTCTTCAACTGCCTGCAAGACGATGTGATCGGTCAGGGGGGTTACCTGCGTCGCCAAAATGTGTCTCCTTCGGGCCTAGCCGGCGTCGTCAGTCTTCGTCGACGAACGCCCGTGCACACTCGCGGATTGGAAAGCCCGCCGAACAGCGAGCCGGACGGGATGTTAGCACTCACATGATGAGAGTGCCAGCATCTGAAAATAATGGGGCCCGGCCCGGTGTTACACGGTTTCGTGTAACACCGGGCCGGGCTGGAGTGAGTTGATGTCAGACAGCAATCAATGGGATGCCGAGCGGGTGCGGGCGCTGCGCGATTGGCTCGACGCGAGCCAATCGACGTTGGCGGACCGGATCGAAACCCGGCAGTAGACCGTGAGCGAGTGGGAGAATGGCTCGAGCCAGCCGCACCGGATGTCACGCCGGTTGCTGCACTTTGTCGCTGAGGAATCGAATTTCTACTCAGTCGACGGCGGGCAGACGGAGGACCAGCGCGATGACGACTCACTACTGGAGGTGAACCTGCGGCCGTCCGCACCGGGCGCTCTAGGTGAGCAGCCCGCCAACTACGGACTGACGCTCACTGAGCACGAGTTGGTGTCGCTGTGGCTACTCGGACGGGTGCCCGAAACTGTGCTGCCGTGGCCAGTCTCGCGGCACGGACGGGCCGGACGAGGACCGGGACCGGACATCCGCGAGGCCGGGTTCCAGCACCCCAGCGGCACACCGCTGGGGTGCGATATCGAGGTACATCTCCGGGTGAGCGACTTCGTGCGGCACGGACACCTGGCCGATCCGTCCTAGGCCGGATCGGTGCTCCACCTAGCCTGGGAGGACGACCGCCCGACGCCCGATGTACCGACCGAACTCCCGGGCAACGACTTCGTGATCACGATCGAGGTGGGACCAGCGCTCGACTACGATCCGAGACGACTACGCGAACTAGTGCGGCCCGGTTCGAGCGGCGGTGAGTCCTGCGGTGATTGGGCGACGCACGCCCCGTCCGAGGTCGTGCGCGAGACGTTGCGCACCGAGGGCGACGCCGCCTCACAGAACGTGCCTGGGGTGCGGAGCACCGTGTCGAGGTGAACGGCTGGGCCGGGGCCTGGGACGAACTGCTGATCCGCTCGCTGCGGTCCAGCGCCGGGCAACGGCGTGAGTCCGACGGCGAGCAGCAAGCACTGGCCGCGCGTGTCAACGCTGGCCTCGGAGGGGCGGCGCTCCCGGCGTTGGAGCGGCTCGCTCACGAGCAACGGCCGGGCTTGCTGACGAGGTGCAGCAGGCCGGCGGGCTCAGCCGTGCGAGCGGGGCGGATGCCGGGTCTGCCCACTCTCCGCAAGGGTCGAGTGCGGCGACGGCTAGCGGCGCACCTTTGAGCGGTACGGCGTCGGATCGATGTCAATCGGCGCCTCTGGGCGGATCGCCTGATCGGTGTGAACGGCGGCAGCGGCACCGATCATCGCGGCGTTGTCCGTGCACAGCTCCGGTGGCGGGATGAACACGGGGACGCGCGAGCGCTGGCGCACCAGCTCGCGGATGCGACGGTTCGCGGCGACGCCGCCAGCGACCAGCAGCGAGGCGACACCCTCCCGCTCGGCGATGCGCGCTGCTTTCTTCGACAGCACGTCAGCGACGGATTCCTCGAAGGCCCAGGCGACCTCAGCTGCCGGTGGGGCCGGGTCCTGCTGCACCGTGTGCAGCACCGCGGTCTTGAGACCGGAGAACGAGAAGTCGTCCGTGTCGCCGAGCCAGGCGCGCGGGAGCCGCAGCGTGCGGTCGGTCGCCTCAAGCGCGAGTTGCGAGACGACCGGTCCGCCCGGATAGCCAAGGCCAAGCAGGCGGGCGACCTTGTCGAACGCCTCGCCTGCCGCGTCGTCGCGCGTGCCGCCGAGGCGTTCGAGAGTGCCCGCCTCCGTCATCAGCAGCAGCTCGCTGTGCCCACCCGAGACCACGAGGGCGAGCGCGGGAAGCGGCGGGGGTTCGCTATCGAGCCAGTTCGCGCGAACGTGTCCCTCGATGTGGTCGACCGGAATGAACGGCAGCCCGCGCGCGAACGCCACGCCGCGGGCGGCGTTGAGGCCGACGAGCAGCGCGCCCGGCAGGCCCGGTCCGGCGGTGGCGGCAACCGCGTCGAGGTCATCCCAGTTGCACTCCGCATCCCGCAGCGCCTGGCGGATGATAGGCGTGAGCACCTGCAGGTGCGCGCGCGCAGCGACCTCCGGCACAATCCCGCCAGTTTCCGCGTGGAGTTCGGCCTGTGAGGCGACGACGTTCGAGCGGATCCGACGACCGTCGGCGATCACGGCCGCCGCCGTCTCGTCGCAGGAGCTCTCGATCGCGAGGATGTTCACGCGCGTCTCCTGATCCCGGCTAGTCGGCGATCACGGCAACGCTGAACGACTCAATGCCGTCGCCGGTGAGCACGTAGAGGCGTTCGCCATCGGCGGAGAGTGCCAGACCGCGGAGATCAGCGAAGCCGCTGTGATGGTACTGACTTACGAACGGACCTTCGCGGTCGGAGACCACGATCCGCCCGTTGCCGCGGTCGGCGACGAAGATCAGGCCGCGGATGCCGTTTTCGACGATCGCCGAGGGCGTGAGCGGCGGCTCATCGATCCCGATCAGCAGCGAGTCGCGCTCGGTGCCCTGCTGGAAGCGTCGCAGCGCCGAACCGTCCTGGAGGAAGACGTCGCCATCAACGACGAGGTGGGTGGCGTCTGGCAAATCGATCGCACCCAGCAGACCGGCGCGCTCTGAGTCGAAGCCATCGCCCGCGGGGAGGTAGCGCCAGACTTCGCCGCCGTCCGGGTCAAGGACGTAGAGGTTGTCGACGTAGGTCGCGATGGCGGCGACCGAGCGCAGATCGTCCGCGCCGCGCAGCGCGAGCGGTGTCGGTGCGACCTCGGAGTTGGTCACGATCGACCAGAGCTGGCGGTCGTCGTCGATCAGCAGCAGCCGGTTGCCGCCCTCGTCCCAGCTCGCGGCGACCGGTGGGGCGGCGGTACGGCCGCTGTAGAGCCTGCCGCTCGAGTAGGCCTCGATTGGGTCGAATGAGCCTTCGGGATCGACGCGGAGCACGCGTCCCTGCTCGCTGTCGACCAGCCAGAGGAAGCCGCCACCGAAGGTGATCGAGGTGGCATCGAGTGGCGCAGTCACATTGCCAGCGAACTGCAGTATGGGGCGTAGCGTCTCCACGTTCACCACGGCGTCCAGCACCGCCAGCGCCTCGCTGACCTCCTCCTCGAGGGCGAGCAATCGCGGGTCGCCGCTGGTGACAGTACCGGCCCGCACCAATTGCTCGGTCGCCGTGATCAGAGCAGCGCGTTTGAGGTCCGGCGACTCGGCGCGTTCGGCGTTCGCGACCTGCAGGTTCGCGGCAGCGAGCGCGTCTTCGAGACGACTCTCTCGATCCTGCCCAAAGAGACCGGGCAGCAGCAGCCAGCCCAACACGACGAGCAAAACTGCGGCCGCGATCCCGCCAGCGATCCCCGCCGCGCGGGGGATCGTTGCGCGCGGCGGGATGGCACGGAACGGAAAGGGGCTACTGCCAGCCACCCGAGACGGCCGACGCACGGTCGGCATCGCCCGCGGGCGCTGGTTGTCCCAGCCACCGGCCACGGCCGCGGGGGACGTCGATGCGACCTCCCGCTCGACCCGGCCAGAATCGAGCACCGGCGATGGCGCGGGATCGGGCAATAACTCCGGCTCGCTGAGGGTCGGCGTCTCCTCGTCGATGTCGAGTTCGGCGAGGAGGATCGCGACCATGTCCGGCACGGCACGCGTGCGCGTGAAGATCTCGGCGAGGGCGCGCTCCGGGCCAGCGCGCAACGCTTCGCGGATTCCCGCCTCGCCGACAAGCGATTCAGCGACCGAGGTCATCAGGAGCAAGTGTTCATCGGGCAGCATCGCAGTAGTGAAGCGTGGCTCAATCGCCTCGGTACCGCCCAGCGGCGTCGTCGCAGGCAACCCCTCGGTGCTCAGCCGACGGGCGTCGTCGTCCGCCGCGACGTAGACGATCCCGGGGCCGAGTTGCGCGATCGCGGCCTCGGCGCCCCGCGCCGCCCCGCCGGAGGCGCAGAC
>Ga0114999_10008077_pt1 | contig 11809 bp, 16 predicted proteins | sample ArcticOcean_MG_C_3_FD_89820 | JGI IMG/M metagenome (GOLD analysis project Ga0114999, IMG submission 89820) | Marine microbial communities from western Arctic Ocean - ArcticOcean_MG_CB8_126 | ecosystem: Environmental > Aquatic > Marine > Oceanic | place: Arctic Ocean: Canada Basin | collected...
GCTTATACCTGGGCCACCGCGAGTGGTGACAGGAGGTGTCTCATATGTTGGCGGAATGTTCGGACAGTGTCAACCTGCGGTCAGTCCAGCCGCCTCCTCAAAACTCCGCCGCAACGCTTGCATTCCGGCGCGCAACTTACCCGCTCCGAGTTCCCCACCAAGGCGCTTGTCCTGCAATTGGATGAGGCTCTCGATCCGGTGTTCCAAGTCTTTAATTACCTTATCGAGATCGTCCAGGACCGTTTGATATTTGTCATGGTCCAGGAGGACTAGGCTGACATCTTCGTAACGCCGCTCATTTTCAATTTTGATCGACATATACCTCGGTGTCAGGTCCCCATCTGGCCTCTCGATCTTGACTGACCGGATGAGCTTCCTTGCTTGCCACTTGCGATGCTCGTTCGCCGCTGCCGTGTCGTCCCACAAAAACATGGAGTGAAGTGGGCTGGTCTTTTTTGTAGCGGCGGCTAGGACAAGGTCCGGGGTCAGATGACCGTGAAGCTCGTTCAGTGCTTGGAGCGCCTGATCGACTGTGTGGTTTTCCTTTTGCATCACGCAGCCTGCTCAGAAGCTACATCCACAACTGCGCCTTCCGACACGGTGAAACGTCCAAAATCGCCGTCCTTTTCCGGACGCCAGTCCCCCACGCCAACTGAATAACCGGCGCGGTAGAACAGGTTTGCGATTTGTTCCGGGCTGATCAGCGCCGAGTCGTAGCTAATCCGGAGAGTGGTGGACCAGTTCGTAATTTCTGGCCTGTAGCGCAGATCGGCACTGCCATTCTTCAACCGGACAACGTCTGTCCGTTCGATGGGATCTCCGTGAACCCGAACGCAATCCATTTGGCTCGTCTTGTCCCGCCCGTCTGGCAGAACGAAAAACATCTGACGGGCGTCGGTCATCGAAATCCCGTCAACCATTTTCGCGCCACGGATGGCGCACTTCTTGAATCCCGCGCACGGGAAGCCAAAAGAGCCGTCTTCGAGCCGGTAGTAGGAGGCTTCGTACTCGGCTTCCGGGTCCCGCGCACCACGGGGCTTCTTTGCGCCGTCGCCCTGTGTCTCGGCAATCTGGCGGCGGGCCTTTTCGCCAAAATTGTGCATGACAAGTCCTGTCGTGCCCTTGATTGTAAGGTGGAGGATACGCTCCTCGGGAGCAGCAATCATAATACTTGTGCTAGACATTTTCTTCCTCGCTATCTTCAGTGCAGGGCTACGCGGAGGCGCTCCCTGTAGTCAACATCATTGTATGTAATTTATCCCATATACGAAGTCAAGAGTTTTTCTTTATTTTTTTCTTTGGGGTCACTTTTTTCTCTATGCAAGCAGTGTCCAATTGCTCGACAGCGTGGGTCAGTTTGTGGTGGGCCTCAAGGAGAGTGCGGTAATCTGACAGATACATATCTCCTTCCATTTCCCTCATTGCGCGCATTGGACCGTCGAGCATTTTGTCGATTCGGCGGATAAATTCTTCCGCTGATATCTTGTGTTCGTCCTTCGCGTAAAAATTGTTCCAGTTGAGCGTCGCTGCGGACTGGCCGCAATACCCGCAGGGTGAATCATCATCTATGAACATCTTGAGTTCTCCTTAACAGTCGTTCAATACAGCGCCTGAAGCGCCACGCGGTATATTTGTAGCCGCGTAGAGTTTCGCCACGGTGAGACACCCCTGATTGGATGGGGGTTATGCCCTCTATTTTCAGAATTAACACCGGCCATTCCGGTTTGCTATTCATCTTGAGTCCTCCTTATGTGCATTGGTTATGTTCCTCGACTGCCTAGCCATGCGTTGCCTAACCTCGACCCGCCGTACCATCCCGACCGCGACTGCCGTGCCCTGCCTTGACAGGCCGAGCCTTGCCAATCCTTCCCTGACTGCCTCGCCACCCTGGCCGAGCCATGCCAACCGTGCCTAGCCTATCCTCGACTGCCTTACCATCCACAACGTGCCGCTCCTTGACTCAACGCGCCCCGACTTGACTGCCTTGCATTGCCTGACCCCGCCAACCATGACTTCCCGGCAACGACACACCTCGACTGCCTTGCATCGCCCTGCCGCGCGATGTCTTGCCGTGACTGCCTCGCCAGACCGTGCCTTGACTTGCCCAGCCTGTCCGTGACGCGCCTGGCCTTGACTGCCTCGCCTGCCTTGACCACCTAGCCAGGCACTGCCCAGCCACGCACTGCCTCGCCTGCCTAGCCACGCACTGCCTCGCCGTACCATGACTGCCTTGCCCGGCCTTGACAGGCCTCGACTAGCCGTACCAGTCCCGGCCCGGACAAACCTCGACTGCCTTGACAGGCCTTGCCCTGCGTCGCCTAGCGTCGCCTAGCCTAGACTGCCTTGCCTCAACACACCTGGACGCGCCTTCCGACCCGGCCCGGCCTCGACTGGACTTGCCGTGACTGCCTCGACTTGCCGTACCATTCCCGGCCCGGACAAACCTCGACTGCCTTGACTGCACCCGTAAGTATGGGAATAGTTAGGAGAAGTCAAGTGAAAAGTATCTAACGGGTAAAAAGGGCCTACGACCAGCTATCTTGAGTGGCGAGGCAGCGGCTGCACATCCGGTTTCCGTTCCAGGACGAACTAAAGTCCTTCTCGCAGGACAGGCAGCGCCGAGTTTCCTGCTTGAGTTTCGGTGAATCAGCGGGCTTGGCGTGGTAAGCAGCGCGCCGCTTACGCCAATAAATTGCCAAAGGTGCTTGGCTCAAGGTGCGGTCTTCAAGAGCCATTGTCGCATTCTTTCCAAGGCTCATATCCCGCCGCGCCGAGCGTTTCGTCAATCACGCCCATCGCTTCCGAGCCGCTCGCCACTAATTGGCGCACCTCAAGCAGTGTGGCGACAAGCATTTCCTCGTTATCATTTTTAATGTCTGAAGCTTCTTTGAATAATACAGCTTCGGCGCAATCGACAACATTGCCGTGCATGTTTGGGCATTTTAACGAAATAAAATTCCATAAAAGCTCATGTAATTTTAAGATGTATTTGTCTTTTCCGTTGTATTTAATATCAGACATTATACTGAAGACGCTCCATTAATTCCTGGTTCAATGCTAACATTTCCTTCGTTATCTATTACAAATAAATGAATTCCCATAACTTTTTGTAAGTCAGATAGGACGCGGTAGGTTGTCGCATTGCGCCGCTTTCCTTTGTAACTCACGAATTTTACATCAAACAAAGTTACCTGCCCTGATTTTGAAGTCGCGACTAAATCAAAAGGCGCAGCGTGGGCAATGTTTCGTGAAACGTAGTACCCGCGCTCAATCAGCCACTGCGCTGCAAAAACTTCTGCCCAGGCTCCCCGCTCGTGGGTGCTGAGAATTTGTGATTCAGGCATTTTCACGCACCCCTGTTAAATAGCCCTGAAATAAGGCTCTGGGCAAAAGGATACGTTCTATGTACTTAGAAACAAAGCCTTAAATTTACTCCATGTCTTTTTGATAAGGAACCTGGATACCGCGTTCTTTTTCTAATTTGACGCAACGAGCTTCCGATTGTGCAAGCGCTTGTTTTAAAGCCTCTATAGTCTGCCCCGACGTGTCGTAGTCCTGCATGATTTTAGACGCTGTCACGCCAATCTGGTAAAGCGTGGTTTCAAGAGTGCTTCCAATCTTCCCCCGTTGGGTCAAAAAAACTTCCATTGGCGCTCCATATTTCGGGTGAAGACTGACCGTAACAGCAAAAGAAAACCCCTCCCCTTCAACGCTTTCAGTTACGCTATCGCGCCGCCCTGGAAGTTTAGGCTTTGTTTCTTGTTTCATTTCCGTCTCCAGAAGGATTATCGCGGACATAATTTTCCAGGATATAGGTAAGCTGACCGGAAATAGTTCTGTGATTCGAGACGGCGAGTGATTTCAGCGTAGTGTAAGCGCCAATGCTCACAACAACGCTTTTCCATTTTGTTGGGTTCATTTTCTTTCTCCTTAAAAGTAAGCGATTTGTACCATTTTACGGGAGCTTATGCAAGGTGCCCCAGTCATCCCCTATTTTTATATCGGCGGGTGTCGGGACTTCCATCTGCACTGCGTTCTCCATGATTTCACACAGCTTGCGGGCATCCGCTTCCGAAGCAACGGAATATGCCAACTCATCGTGTATCTGGACGAGAGGTGTTCTTTTGGCTTCTCTTTTTATAGCAACCATAGCCGATTTTGTTTGGTCTGCCGCGCTCGCTTGGATCAATCTGTTCAAGGCCTTATATGTGTAAGCTCTCCGGATGTTATCGCCGTACTCGTGGAGCGCCTCCGCACGAGGAAGAGCCCTGGCAGAAACAAATAGATTGGGCTCCCACAAATCAAACCGGCACTTGCGCCCCAGCAGGCTGCGGATCACACCATTAGATTTGCTATCTTTTACCCTCCGCGTGACAGCTTCCATAAGCTCTTTAACAAACGGAACCTTGTCATGGTACTGAGACATCAGCGCCTTTGCGTCCTCAACCGTCAGGTCTAGCGTCTCGGCCAGCCTGTTCACGCCCATGCCATACATCAATGCAAGATTGAGCGTTTTTGCCTCGCTCCGTTCTATCTTTGCAATTTCAGAAACCATTTGGTGAAAGTCTGTCTTGGGCTCTTTCCTGTAAGCGTTTACAAACTCTTCTGAGCCTTCCAGGCCATGGTTCGTGAGGCTTGAAAAGTGGACCAAGATCCGTGGTTCTTGCTGCGCGTAATCCATGCTTGCCCATTTCTCACCTTCCTCTGGAAGGAACAGGCCTCGGATCATTCCCGAAAACACGGGATTGCGCGCCGGGATTTGCTGGAGGTTTGGATTGGACATGGACACTCGCCCACTGACGGTTCCCCCTCCCTCGCTCCGCAATTGGTTAATGTGCCCATGGATTCTGCCATTCTTGGTGTAGCGGAAAATGCTACTCAAGAAAGTGTTTCCGAGTTTATCCAGTTCCCGAGCTTCCGCTATATTCTTCGCCATTTCGTGAGGGTGGTTTTTTAAAAAGTTCTTGGTGAAGGACGGCATCCCAGTTGGTGTGCGAGAGTATGGAATTTTATGAAAGTCAAAAACCTTGGCTACACTGGCGGCGGACCAGAGTTCAACGTCCACCCCGGTTTCTTTTTTAATACCGTGCTTAATATTGGTGACTGTTTTAAGAAGCTTTTGCTTGAGCTTTTCAGCGCTCTCCAGATCAACGCGAATTCCTTTCCGCGTCATGTCTATACAGATGGGCAGAACTTCTGTCTCCAGATTAAAAATGGGCCACAAGTCTTGTCGCGAAAGGAGGTTCTTGAAATGCGTCCACAAGTCTAAAGTAAGGCGCGCGTCGGCCTCTGCGTACTCGCCAACGAAACCTGCGGGTAAGCGCCACATTTCAGCTTTTGGATCAACACCAAACTCCTCTGCCGCTTCGCGCAGCAGCGCCTCGGACTTCATTTCACCGAGATAATCGTAGGCCACCGAGTTGAGAGAATAGAAGCGGCGGTTCTCATCAAGAATAGGAGCCGCCAGCATGGTATCAAAAAAGGTTCCTTGTAGCTCTATTCCCGCCTGCCCCATCCATCCGACATCATAGGCTGCATTGTGGAAGATTTTATCCGAAGGGTTGTCCGCAATTTCTTTTTGGAACCATTTAAGAACCGTTTTACGGTCTAGGTTACCACCGCCCTCGTGGCCTATGGGAAGGTAGGCATTGAAGCCTTCGTAGGCCACAGCTATGCCTGAAATTTCACCGTCCCCTGTCGGCCACCCTGGTCCGTGGGACTTTAGGTTTGGATCACGGGTCTCTAAATCTATAGCGATTTCCGTAATGCCGTCCGGCGTAACAGGTAGGTCCGAAACCGGAACCCACTCTGTGCGTATCCCGAAGACGGGTTTTTTGAGAGCTTTCATTTTTTAAAAAGCTTCTGTATGGGTTTTTCTGCGGGGGTTTCTTCGCGGTTTTTTAAGGCCCCCCACAAAGCGACATAAGAGGCCGCATCAACTGCGTCATCCGGATTTTCTCCGCCCACTTCCGCTCTCGCCACTTTAACGAGTGCCATGCAAAGTGCTACTTGGTCCGGTGAAACTTTGTATTTAATATACGAAGACCACAGGTCCGCTACGCGTACATGAAGCGTGGTGTAATCGCCGTGTTGTTCGGCGCGCTTACCAGCAACCAAAGAAGCGGCTTCTTTTAATATTTTTTCGGGCAGCACTTTAAATACTCCATCCTCGTTGTAAATCTTCCGGGAGCTTTAGTATTAAACGCTCTCGGGCGCGGGTGATTCCCACATATAACACGCGGTTAGCATTGTCCGGGTTTCTTTCCATTTCTTCCAGCGCCTTCCCTGTAAGGTCCAAGTATAAAAGAACATTATCTGCCTCGCCACCCTTTGCGCCGTGGATCGTTGACAGGCGCACTTTAGGACGTTTTGAAATGTCTACGCCACGGGATAGGAGGACCTCCGCATAAGCTCTATCCTCCGGTTTTATTTTATCAAGGGCCGTCTGCCAGTCTGTCTGTAATCCAATATCCAAACCAAAATGCTCGCTCAAAACGCCAAAGGTGAAAGTGTCGTCCTCGTGCGAAGCTTTCAAGAGAGCCTTGCCGCCGCGCGTTATCCCCCGCTCTCCGGTTGCTATGTGGTTAAAAAGGTTTTGAGCTTCTTGCAGACTTATTTCGCCGTTGTTTTTTGAGGTTAAATGGTTCCAGGAGAAGATTGCATTCCGTACTTTCTTGCCTAAAGAAGGCTCCCCAAACCTCTCGAAAAATACGCCCTGACGTTTTAAGTCCCATGCTATGTCGGACAGCATGTAGTTGGCTTGTGCCATCACTAACCATTCAGAATCAGGCGGGAACTCAAGGCCGTAGGTATCATAAGTCCGTTCTACAACGCCGTCCGCTTGCCGGGGGGACCACGTCTTGGGCTGTCTTTGCTTAATTCTTCCCGAAACCTTTTGCGCAACCTCCCAAATGCTGCGAGGGATGCGGTAGGATTGGCTTAGAACTTCCGAGCCTCCGGGCAAGCTTATGAACCGGTGTATGTCTGCGCCAGCCCATGCATATATCCCTTGGTCATCATCCCCCGCAATGAACATGCGGTCAGACTTTTTGTCGAGGATATCTACAACCCTCCACTGGAGCGGCGTTAAATCTTGCGCCTCGTCCACAAAACATAATTTAAAGTGGGGAAATATTTCCGGGCGCTCAGAAAGATTAACAAGCATGTCTGTGAAATCGGTAAGGTTGTTCTGTTTTTTGAAGGCGTCGTATTCTTCATAGACATGCATGAAAAAGTGCCGTGGTTCGTGAATCTGGCTGTAATTATATGCGGTTTCTGGTCCGAGTTCCGTGGTCCGTGCCAAGTCAATCACGCGCATTATAGGGTGGTCACTTTTGAAAACGGAGAAGCCGCCATCTTCTGTTAACTGCGCGCCCTGAGATAAGTCAGCGCCTACTCTCTCGCTAAAATCTTTCAAGTGCTTCTCTGACAAGACATCACTTGATGTCATTCCGAGCAACCGAAAGGCGAGGCTGTGCAGCGTCCTGAAATAAGTAAACTCTTTATCCGCATCAAGGTTGAAGCGGTCCACTGCTCTATCGCGCGCCTCCATCGACGCCTTTCGGGTGTACGCAAAATAACCGATGTCGTTGGCCGACATTCCTCCGGACAATGCATCATCGACTAGGTTAAGAAGAGTGGTTGTCTTCCCTGTTCCGGGAGGCCCAAAATATCGCAGCATTATTAATTATTCGCCTCCCTTTTCTTCAGCGGCCACACGTAGGGTAGATTGGGTGATTCGGTCCAGCCAAGTTTGCCGTAAAATTCCGGGTCTTTTCGGAGAAGGTTAGAGCGGTGGCTGGCGTGAAACTCCTCCCTGCCAAACCACTCCGGTAGCCTAATACAGCGGTGGGACTTCTCCTTCTGCATTGTGTTGTTGTAGCCGCGCCGTTGCCACTCTTCGATGCACAGGTCCTTGTAAAATGCGAGAGCGGCTTCGTAGCCACGCCACATTTTTGTCGCGGGGTGGTTGGTCCAACCCTTCGACTTTCCTCGTAGTGCGTTTAAAATTTGAAGAGCTTCAACCCGTTGCTTGCCTAAACGTCGGTAATCGAGACAGCGAACGGACCTACCCATTTCTGGAAGTGGTAAAAATGTCTGCATTAGTATTATCCCTTTTCCTTAGAACGGAATGTCGTCGTCCGTTTGGGTGAAGTTGCTACTAAAACTATCCTCGATAGGCTCTGATGCGGGTATCGCCCAACATCGAACATGCCTATTTTTTATTCGTAGAACCTCTGGCGTCCCCTCTATGTCGCGGAGACGTTGAGCAATTTTGTTGCTCCGGTACTCCAAGAATTTGTTGCGCTTGAGGAACGCCTCCAAGTCCTTGAGGCGGAAAAATACCCTTCCCGTCTCTTCATTCAGCCACGGCTTTCGCAGAAGTATTTCTTCACGGTCCTCCGCTACTTGCATATGCGTCGTAAATTCTTCCACCAAGTCGTAGAACACGCCTCTGATGGAGGTGTCGTCTGAGGTTGAAATCACCGCACCTTCTGTAGCGACCATTTGTCCAAGAAGCGTGTTCATCTGGGCTTCCCAAGCGACGCGCGCCATAGTGCGGGGCATGAAGTTTATCTGCTCCATGCAGAGTATTTGGAAACGAGGCTGCTTCTGAAGAGCCTCCGTATCCAGTTCAACAGGTGCGCCGTTGACATCTAAGAACCAAAGCGGCGGCTCACTGTCGTATTTTCTCAAAGAGGATATTGTAGGCGTGTTCTGTCCGCCGCCAACGCCATGCTTGCGGGAGCGGCAAAGGTCCTTGTTGCAGTGACCGCTAATCGGTTGGTCTGAACAGCGGTATTGATATTCTTTTTTCTTCAACTGCTCCGCTACGATATTGACCTCTTTCAGGTCTAGCGGGGGGATCATTACATTCTGGTTGTACTCCAGGATTTTTGTCTCCCAATCGTCGGGGAACGCTTTCCGGAGGTAAACGCCGACGTTAAACAGCCCGTTGTTCCGCGTACCTTCAGGAAAGCCTTGTCTAAAAAGGGCTTGAAGGCATGGGGGACCGTCTTTTAGGCGTTGGTCAATATCCGGCTTGGCGACTTCAAACGAAAGGTTGTCTAGCTGCTTGGGCGTTATGGCTGCGGCCTCTGAAGCATCTAGAAATTCCTCTAGGCTCGCGGCGCTGCCATCCATCTTAATGCCGTAACGTAACCCGCCCCCCTCGCAATTAAAATACGGAAGGTTTAGAAAATTACCTAAGTCCCCACGTTCCAAAACAAGTTGGATTTGCTTGGGGAAAATTTCTGTCCCCTCCGCGCACCCCAGTTCGGAAGCAATTTCCCGCAACTTTATTTGAAGTGTTTTAGCCGACACCTTTTCTTTGAGAAAGAGATATAGGTGACCGCCCCCGGATTTGCTGCGGCAGACAATAATTGGAAGTTTAAGGTCAGAAACTCTTTTTACTATTGAGGCGTGGTCCAAGGGGTACGTATCAATATCAATAGCCCCCCACCAGCACATATTTTCTTCATTGATGGGTACAATGCCAACGGATGTTTCTCCGTTTAAATGCTGCACGAAAGTCTGCGATGTGCGTTTTTCACGCACAAACGTGTACTTCCCTTTGCGTTTTCCACTGGCTTCCTGACCCGTGATATCGACAGTGCCGTAGGCTTTGTCGAGACCGCGAAATAGAATAGCGAACCGCTTAACGAGGTTTGTGTCCATATCAAAAATATGGGGGGACGCGAACGCCCCCCCAGCCCCTTTTTAAAATGGAATATTTTCATCACGCGAATTGTCCTCGCGCACATGCTGAACTTTCACGGTCCCAGCAAAGATAGATTCTGAAAAGGCCTTCGCCTCTTGATACAATTCAGGATCTTCGATCTGGCTGTCCTTGCTTATGACCCAGCCGTGCCAAGACCCATTCTTATTCTCCTCCGCACCCGTGGTCAGGTGCCAAATGTGTGAGAACCTGGGTGGGATGAACATGCCTCCTTTTGAATCACGCATTTTCAAAGCTCTCATGGCTGAATTCCACTGCTTCGACTTCTTGAACTGCGTCGCCTTCATCGGCATCAGCGCCTGTTGAGTTATCCCATCGTCGTCGATCACCAGAACATAGTGCTGCGCTGTGCGTTCGAGGTATGTACCGTTGCCGTCAACAACGTAATCTTTGTTGTCGTCGCCCCTTTCTGTCGCAGGCAACTCGTCGGTGGACGTGTAAATTCTCCGGGGGGCTCCTGTCCCCGTTCCGCGCGGCTCCCATTCAATGTACTGGAGGGAGTAGGCGCAGTTCACAACGCGGACGCCCTCCTTACCTTTGATGAGATCTTTGGTTACGGTATTCATAATATCCCCGCTCTTTGCGCCGTCGATGTCGTCCAACTCCGGGGACATCTTCTGCAAAATCTTCAAGAACGGAATGGCAAGATCTTCTGTGCCGAGATCGGTGACACCAACCCCAGCGTCTTGCGCAAACATATTTTCATCCATAACGGCAATCTTGCCGTTGGATTTTTTCTTAGCGACACTCTTTGTAGTCATAGCTATTTACTCCGTTTGATAATTGCTCTTTGAGATATAAAAGCCCCGAATAAATCCAGCGGCACGGGGTGGCCCGCTTCTACTTGCTCCCGAAGCCATGCTTTCAAAGTCATAGGCTCGACTTTTTCAAGCTGCTTTGGAACAAATCCTTTTGTAGAACAAAGGCTGACAAAATCCTTCGCGATTTCATCTTCGCCCCGCCCAAAAGTTACGGATACGTTGTTCTTTACGAGATCACCAAAGTGATGGTCGCGAAGCCACGAAAAGGCTTCCTCGCGTCTGTCCTTTGGTATGGAGGCTGCATAGATAGGCTTAACGCTTATTTCTGAGCCGTCTTTAAGTGTGAATTTTTGGAGGTTAATTTCCTCCAAGGCTTCAGGCAATTGCTCGTCCGTTATTTTGTGAAGAGCGGCCTTATGGGCTTTCAAAAAATCCTCTGTTTCAGCAATTTCCCGTTCGAGATTTGCCGCACCTTGTGCAAGCTTGGAAATTGCGTCCAGAGATTGATCCTTGAGATTGTCTATTTGATCCGGAGAGCTTCCGCTGTCGGATTCCATGTCAGACAAAAGATTGTTGCTGGGCATAATTTTTCCTTCCTTCATCGGCGCTTGATTTAAGCGTCAAGATGGAGTATATATAACTTTATCAGGGATTACAAGAGAAAATACAGATGGCCCATTATTCTTTTAAAACGGAACCGTATGATCACCAGCGGACGGCGTTTGATATATCCCGCAAGCTACAGAACTTTGCGCTTTTCATGGATATGGGAACCGGAAAGACAAAAGTCGTTTTAGATACTATAGGTGCGGCTTTCGAGGATAAAAAAGTGGGCCTTGCGCTGATTATAGCACCGAAAGGTGTCGTCCGAAATTGGCTGTCCGAGATTGCGACGCATCTACCCGACAGGATAGAGCGTGAGATCGTTCTTTGGAAGCCTTCTCTGACAAAAGCCAAAAGGGCTGAATTGAACTCTCTATATGAAAGCGATAAAAAACTTCGGTTTTTGTTGATGAACGTCGAGGCCTTCTCCACCAAGAAGGGCGTGGATGTGGCGAAGCTTTTTGTGGAACGGTTTAATACTTTTATTGTGGTGGATGAATCTACGACCATTAAGAACCGGCAAGCGAAGCGCACAAAGGCCCTTTGTGCCGTGGGCCGTGGTGCGAAATTCAGGCGCATTCTAACGGGGAGCCCTGTTACCAAGTCCCCTCTCGACCTCTTCAGCCAACTGGGCTTTCTTGACCCTGGGATACTCGGTTTTAATTCCTATTACACCTTTCAGAACCGCTACGCCGTGGTCCAGAGA
>Ga0114999_10008080_pt1 | contig 11806 bp, 14 predicted proteins | sample ArcticOcean_MG_C_3_FD_89820 | JGI IMG/M metagenome (GOLD analysis project Ga0114999, IMG submission 89820) | Marine microbial communities from western Arctic Ocean - ArcticOcean_MG_CB8_126 | ecosystem: Environmental > Aquatic > Marine > Oceanic | place: Arctic Ocean: Canada Basin | collected...
CTGGTATACACGATGCGCTCAACTCCAGCGTCGATTGCCGCTTCGAGCACGTTGCGCGTGCCCTCAACGTTCGCAGCGTAGATCGTGGATGGGGCGCGGGACCACAGCGCGTAGTTCGCCGCGCAATGGACCACCGCGTCACAGCCGTCGATCGCAGCGCGCACGCTTGCCTGATTCAGGATGTCGCCCGTACGAACCGTGAGCGAATCATGCCACCAGGTCATCTTTCTGGCGGGTCTGTTCAAAGCAACGACTTCGTACCCACGCTGGACGAGCGACCACGCCACGTGACCGCCGATGAAGCCGGTCGCGCCTGTAAGCAGGACTCGATTCATCGGTGTGCGGCCCGGACTGGCGCGTGCTTGGTGAGCACTGGCACGAGAATGTCCACGACAGTTCGCAGAGCACCTACAGCTTTCCGTGAGCGGACAGCTAGTGGCACCAGAGCGCCAACGTTGGCGGGGTTCTTCATGGCTCGCAACGTGTGGTACCACTCTCGCTGACCGCCATCGGCGGTGATGTGGGCGATGAGATCAGGCAGGTCGTGGTGCATCTCGTCGATCACTGTCCGTACGCTCACCAGCGGTACGCCTGCGCGATCCGCCTCTTGAGCGATCCAGAACGTCTCCATGTCCACGACAGAGGCTCTCGTCAGGGCACCGTGCCGTTGCTTGTCCTCGCCGGACATCAAAGGCACGGGCACGGTTAGGGTGCTGCCCTTGGTGACCCGCATCCCAGTCGCGCTCAGCGCGCTCAGCGCATCGTCTGTCAGTTCGGGGTGCATGGGGACGCGCCGCGTCGGCAGTTGCACCGCCGCCGCCTCCGTGTTGACGACCACATCACCGGTCCGCATGCCCTCAAGCAGTGCGCCACCGAAACCGATGGAGAGCAGTATCTTTGGTCGCCGGGTTTTGAGGATATGTCGAAGATTGTCCGCAGCGGTATACCCGATACCGAGTTCGGCCACTCCGAAACCGGCAAGCCGGTTGGGCCGCAAGCCTGCCAGCTCGCGTTCGGTGGGTGCCACCACCAGTAGGTGGGCGGCACTCGTGTCATAAGTGCGGCGCAGGTGCGCGTCGCTCCATTTATCGGTCAGTTGTCGCATGATGAATCTCAAGATAGGTTGAACCACGTCCAGCCTCAACCCGGATGCGGACCCTACTCACGGGCCTCGGCTGCCCTGGCATTTGCGCTACGGCGTCGCTGCCATGCTTCCAGGCTTTGCCCTTCAGCCATGTCCCGCCCGGTGAACCGGATGGCTCCTATCTGATCGTACGGGAGTCGCAGCCGTTTCCCCGTGTCGGTTCGGATCACCTCAGCACTGGGATTATCGTTCGCTGCTGTGCGCCCAGTTTGATAGTTGAACAGATATCCCACAATCGTGTTGCCGTCAACCATATCAAGACTGACATCACCTCTGTAGGCAAAAGCCAGTTCCACCACTTTGGTCATTGGCGTGTCTGGCCCGATAACGGGCTCCCATCCCTGTAGCGATGCGTCTTCTGCCATGCCTAGACTTTGCCCGTTAGGGTGGCGACGGCGGAGTCCTTCAATCCTTTGAGTGACGCGAACGTCGCATGAACTGCGGTCGGCTCGTATCCCGAATGGACCATGCAGTTCGCGCAATTCACGTTGCCGGAGGCGTGTCCGAATTCTTCCCAGGGTGTCTCCTCCATCAGTTCTTTGAACGTGCTCGCGTACCCCTCTTGCAGCAAGTAGCACGGGCGTTGCCAGCCAAACATGTTGTAGAGCGGATTGCCCCACGGCGTGCATTCGAGTTCCTGCGTACCCATGAGGAACTTCAAGAACAGGGGTGACTGATTGAACTTCCAGCGCGGCTTCTTGTTGGACAGTATCTCGTTGAACAGAGATACCGTCCGTTCTCGACCGAGGAAATGCTCTTGGTCGGGCGCCTTGTCGTAGCTGTATCCCGGCGAGATCATCATGCCCTCAACCTCCAGATCCATCATCGCGTCGAAGAACTCGCGAACGCGCAACGGCTCAGCGTTGTCGAACAGTGTTGTATTCGTCGTTACGCGGAACCCTTGACGCACCGCTTCGCGGATGCCCTCGATCGCAAGATCGTAGCCGCCGTCGCGGCATACAGACTGGTCGTGCTCGTGGCGTAGGCCATCCATGTGAACGCTGAAGCTTAAGTATTTGGACGGCTTAAATACTCCCTGCTCAAGCTTCTCTTTGAGCACGAGGGCATTCGTGCAGAGGTAGATGTACTTCTTGCGCTCAACCAGCTTTTCCACCAGCTCGCCGATGTATGGATACAGCAGAGGCTCTCCTCCGGGGATGCTCACGATCGGCGCACCGCACTCCTCAACAGCATCAAGGCATTGTTCGACTGTTAGGTGATGCTTCAGGATGTGAGCGGGGTACTGAATCTTCCCGCAGCCCGCGCACGCCAGATTGCAGCGCAGTAACGGCTCCAACATCAGCACCAGCGGGTAGCGCTCGCGCCGCATCACTCGCTGCTTCAGTACATATGAGGCAACGGTCCACGCTTGGGAGGCAGGAACTCCCATAGTTACTTTTCCCTCGTGACAAAAAACTCGGCCATCGCTTGCACTGTCTCCCTAGCGTTCTCTGTCAGGCCGAGGCCATCCACGACCTCCATCGCATCGTTCGCCTCAGCGGCCGCCGCTTTCTGAACGTGAGTGGGCGTCCCTAGGCGGTCGAGCAACTCAAGTATGTGCTCGACATCCTCTCCGCCAACTTCACCCTCTTTGGCGTAGACCTCGTTCAGCCACGCTCGGTCTGCTGGGGCCGCGTGCTGGAACAGGTGAACCACCGGCATCGACTTCTTCTTACGCCGGATGTCGGCACCCACTGCCTTGCCGGTCGCCCACGGGTCTCCCCAGATGCCTAAGTAGTCGTCACGGATCTGGAACGCCAGCCCAAGCCGACGCCCACAGGCACCGAATCCTCGCGCTTGCTCTCGATCCGAGGTCGCAACCAACGCTCCCATGTACATCGCGCTCTCTATGAGCGCCCCGGTCTTCCGACCGACCATGTCCAGATACTGCTCCACCGTAACGTTGTCGGACCCTTCAAATGACATGTCCATGTACTGGCCTTCGATCATCTCTAGGTACCTGCCTGTGAGCTCTACCGCAACGTCGCTCACCAGAGCGGTGGGCATGCCTGAGTTCACTAGCCTCATAAGCGTGTGGTCCGCGATCACTCGCATGGCGTTTCCGGCGGCGATGGCCTTGGCCTCACCGTGCACCGTCCAGAGGGTCGGCCTGTCCCACCGCCGATCATCGCGGTCCTGGATGTCGTCATGGATGAGAGAGAAATTGTGAACCAACTCCAGCGCTGTGGCAGCCGGAAGGGCGTCTTGCCAGTCACCCCCCGCCACTTCACACGCAGTCAGGCACAGGATGGGACGCAAGCCCTTCCCTGTAATCACGTGCGCGGACTTTCCATCCGCCTCTTCCCAGCCTAGGTGGTATCGCAACAGCGAGAAGAACCCGGAGCCGGAATCGACTATAGCCTCGCGCAGCGCCGCCTGGACTTCGTCCCGAAACCGGTGCTGAAGGGCTGAAACGTGTTGAGCTGCGGTGGCGCCCACCTAGTCTCCTGCCGATACCTGCCGAAATCTTGTAAGCCGGGCCTGTCACGCTTGCGCGAGGCTCGTATGATAGCTCCCCGAAGGGTGGCCTGGGGCCCCAGAATCGAACAACTCGACTCCAGATCAGCCCCAATGGAGAAGGAAAAAAGGAAAGCACATGGAAAGCATCGCCGTCATCGAGGATCTGTTCAGTCGGGGAGGTGAAGCGATCAAGATGATCGATGGCCTCTCGGACGTTACCCTCTACGCAGCACCCGCTCCGAGCATCGCTTGGCAGGTCTGGCGTATGGGGCGCTCGGTCGACTACAACATCTCGCCGTTGTTGGGGCGCGAGCAACTTTGGACGGACGTCGGTTGGCACGAGCGGTTCGGCATGGCGGCCGATCCCAAGGACTTCCAGCCGGGTTTCCCTCCGCCCAACGACATCGTTTCGTCGTTTAGAGCGCCCAGCACTAACCTGCTGATTGAGTATCTCCGAGCCACCCTCGACCTAGTCAGCGAATACCTGGCCACGCTTGGTAGCGCGGACCTCGACACTGAGATCGATGCTGGTCGCTACGCCAGCCCGGTGACGATCAGCATCCGTCTGGTAAGCGTTGGAATCTCGCTCGCCCAAAGCACGGGCGCGATCCGCTATCGGCTTTGGGTGACCTAGCTCGTCGCGCGACCGATCTCCTCGATCAACTCCGCCGTGTGCATGATGCCTAGGCGGAAGTAGTCGCGCCGGATGTTCTCGTTGGGCGCATGTATCCGGTTGCCGGGGTAGTCGATGCCACAGGAGGCCACGGGAACCCCCAGGATCTCTTGCACGGGGTGCTGCGGCCCCGTGCCGGTCATCGACGGCATGATGTACGGTTCCGTCCCGTACGCCGATCGAGCGGAGTCCGTTACCAGCTTCACGAAGGGGTCGTCGATGGATGTCCGGGCAGGGCTCTCGGCGCTGTGCACCTTCACTGTGATATCGCTGAACCCGTGCTCATCTAGGTGTTTCCGAAGGCTCTCCAGAACCTCATCGGGATCTTGATCAGGCACTAGCCTAAAGTCGATCTTTGCCGTCGCGCTCGCTGGCAGGATCGTCTTTGCGCCCACGCCCGTATAGCCAGAACCGAACCCCGCGATGTTCGCGGTTGGCTCCATCACCAGGCGGCGCCTGAACTCGTAGCCCGATGCCTCGCCCAGCGCGATCTCGACTCCCAGGTTGTGCAGGAACTCGCGCGACGTGTCCGGCAGCGCCTGGATCGCCTCGACTTCCAGATCGAGCGCCGGGCGCACTCGATCGTAGAAGCCTCGCAATGCCACGTGCTCGCTTTGATCTTTGAGGGAGTTCAGTGCCCACACCAACCGCCATGCGGGGTTGGGTACCACCGGCGCGTAGGAGGAATGCGAGTCCGTGGACGCCGCGACGCACTCAAGCTCGACGTACAAAAGGCCCTTGACCCCTAGCATCACCAGCGGACGACCATCCCAGTTCACGCCGCCCCCCTCCCAGATGCAGGAATCTGCCTTCAGTCGGTCGGCGTTGGCGTGAACGAAATCGTGAAATCCCAGGCTACCGATCTCCTCCGCGCCTTCCAGCAACCACTTGATTTTGATGGGCAACGAGCCGCGCGTTGCCCTTAACGCCTTGATCGCCGCAAGCCTTGCGATGATCGGCCCCTTGTCGTCGGAGATGCCCCGACCGTAGATGTAGCCGTCGCGTTCCGTAGGCTCGAACGGCGGCGTCTCCCACTCATCCAGTGGATCAGCGGGCTGCACGTCGTAGTGGTTGTAGAAGAGCAACGTGTGATCGGCGTCACCGTCGGTCTCCGCGATGATGCCAGGGTAGTCGGGGTCAGCGGTCGGAACGGTCTCCGCGGTGAACCCCGCCGCCCTCAGCTCTGCGACAACCATCTCCGCGCACTCCTTGACGCCCAATCGCTGTGCGCTGATGCTCGGTTGCGCGGTCAACCGCTTCAGGTCGTCGATCGTCTCCTCAAGATGCTCGTCGATGTACTTCTGAACTTCTGCGTTCATGTTGGGCTCCTTGGGAACGCGGCAGGGGTATGCGATAGGCGTTCAGGGCGGGGTCGGCGAAGTGTAGCATGGGCCTACTCCCCATTCAGTGGAAGGTTTAAGACATGAACGGCATGAATTACAAAAGCGACGGGATGGATCTGTTCCCCCGCATGGCGGTCGGCGTTATGGGATCGGCTGGCGGTGAACTGTCCGCTGACGTTTGCGCCCGCGTCGAGCGGTTCGGCGCACTGGTTGGCGAGCGGAACCACGTACTGGTTACTGGCGCAGCGCCCGGCCTACCTCAACACGCGGTTCTAGGAGCCAAACGCGCAGGCGGTGTCGTCGTTGGCGTGTCACCCGCACTGAACCTCGAAGAGCATGTACACAAATATCGCTCGCCGACCCGAGGCTACGACACCATTGTTTTCACTGGCAGCGGGCTCATGGGTCGAGAGATAGAGAACATCCGCACGTGCGATGTCGTAATGTTCGCCGGAGGGCGTTCTGGCACCCTCGGCGAGTTCGCCATCGCTTACGACGAAGGCAAAGTCATCGGAGTGTTGTGTGGAACCGGGGGCATTGCCGATTCCATAGAGGACATCCTCAAGATGATCAATAAGGAAGCCAACGCGATCTTGGTCTTCGAGTCGGACTCCGAGATGCTGCGTAACGAACTGGAGCGGGTGTACCTCGAAAGGCTGCTCCCGCTCCACATCGATATCACAGAAGGTCACAACCCCGATGGGGTGTTAGACCCGAACTAGCTGGCCAACTCCGGCATCCCACCTACCAGGTCGCTCCACTCTTCGGGTCTCAATGCGGCCTGGACGAGTTTCTTGACTCCCGCGAACGCGGGCTCGGGCAGGGCGACCGCCCACATCCGCATCACGCCTTCGCGGTCGGCAGCAGATAGCAGCCGCGCCATCCAAGGAACCATGGCTCCCATCTTCTCCGGCGGAATCTTCCCCGCCATCTCACCGGCCAGGCGGCCCTGATCGGGGAACGAGATGTTCTCGTCCGCCCACGTGAGCAACTCACTCTCCTCTTGCGTGAGGTGAGCGTCCATCAGTGGTTTCAATTCCATGATCAGGTCGAATGCCTTGTCCGCGTTCTGCGCCTGGAGCGCCTCAAGCAATCCATCCCGCAACGGATCGATCTGGCGGTGGGTCTGGATGTAAACATCGGCCCTGCCTGCCTCTATGGCATTGACGGCGGGGAACAGCACCGCTTCTTCTGCCGCCTCATGCAGCGCAAGCGATTCGTGCAGAAACGCGAAATTGCTTGCCATCAGATCTGGATTGCCGTCACCTAGCGTTGCCCAGAACTTGATGTCCGACTGCGATCTCCAGAGATCGCAGTCGGAACGCGTTGTGGATGAAGATGGCACCTGACAGCGGACCTGGCATGGGGCGCTCCTTGATGGGGTTCGCGGATGGAACGAGCTTACTTATTAGCGGCTCTGCGGCGTTCGGCACGGGTGGGCGGAACCGTCACCGGCCACACGGATTCCGCCTTACAGTCTTCGCCCTCTTTCAACTCGCGCAGGTCAGTGAGGTACACCTCGCGCGCGGGTTCCTCACTGGCCTTCACGTCGTTCTCGTGCATCCACGTATGGACTGCCCGATGAGCGTCGGGCATGTTGTCGTGGGGGCCCTCGTAGATGGCGACTGCCGCATTCACCCCAGGTAGTTCACCCGCGTGCACGCGGTCGTTGCCCTCGATCTCCCCGTCGATCGGGTAGCCGACCTCAACGTCGACCACCACAGCACCTACTTCGTAGTAAACGCCGAACCCTGGGCCTGTTGGCTTGACCCCCTGGGACTCCAAGTATTCGGCTGTCTCGCTCAGCAACTGGGTTACCTTTTGAGTCACCTTGTTGATAGTCGCCTTGGCCCTGATGCCAGCGAAACGCTGTGCTTTGATCGCTTTGATCTCGATGTCGTATGCCATCGTTGTCCTCCGTCACACTCTCTTCGTTCGCTGCAGAACTGGCTCACTCCCTACGCTCGCTTCAGAACTGGCGGTAATCCTACTCTGAACCTGGCTCCAGAGGAGGCGACTAGCCGCCACCGCCTGATGCGCCCTCGGCGATGCCGGGCGCAGTCATCCGGGCCGGATCCAAAAGCATATCTAGCTGCTCATCGGTCAAATCTGTCTCGGCCTTGGCAAGCTGGCGGATCGTCACGCCTTTGGCGGCTGCGGCCTTGGCGATCTTCGTCGCCTCGTCGTAGCCGATCGCGGGCGTCAAGCCTGTCGCCATCATCAGGCCTTGCTCAACCATCTCTGGGCCGTGGGTCGTGGCAGTGATGCCCCGGAGGCACTGGAGATCGAAATTCTTGGTGGCTGATGCCAGCAGCGAAGCTGACTGGTGGATGTTGTATGCAGCCACTGGCCAGTAGGTGTTCAGCTCCAGGTACCCGCCCTGGGCTGCGGCTGAGACTGCGGCGTCGTTGCCGATCACCTGGCAGACGACCTGCACGACAGACTCGGCGATGACTGGGTTGACCTTGCCTGGCATGATCGATGAGCCGGGTTGCACGGTGGGCAACTCGATCTCGCCCAGGCCTGCGCGAGGGCCCGATGCGAGCCAGCGGAGGTCGTTCGCGATCTTCTGGAGGGAGACCGCGACGCTGCGGAGAGCTCCGCTCGCTGCAAGCATCGTGTCTTGAGTGTTCTGTGCCTGGAAGTGATGCGGGGTCTCTCGAACGGGAAGGCCCAACTCTTCAGCCAGGATCGCGCAAGCGCGCGCCGAGAAATCCTCATGCGCGTTGATGCCCGTACCGACCGCAGTGCCACCGAGCGCCACCTCGGCGAGCGCCTCGACGTGAGGGCGCAGCCGCTCCTGGGCAAGCTGTAGTTGGCTGGCGTAGCCCGCGAACTCCTGGCCCAGCCTGATCGGAGTGGCGTCCTGCAAGTGCGTGCGGCCCGTCTTGATGATGTCCCAGAATTCCTTGGACTTCGCCTCAAGGGTGGCCTGCGCCTGTGCGAGGGCAGGGAGGAGGTCGTCCTTGATCACGCGAGCAACAGTTAGGTGGCTGGCGGTTGGGATGACATCGTTGGACGATTGCGCCATGTTCACGTGGTCGTTGGGGTGAACGTTCACTCCCTCAGCGATCTCGCGGGCCCGCTTGGCGATGACCTCGTTGGCGTTGGTGTTCGTGGATGTTCCGGAGCCGGTCTGGAACAGGTCGATCACAAAGTGTGCGTCCCACTTGCCATCGACCACTTCCGTGGCAGCGCTGACGATGGCGTCGGATGTCTTGGCGTCGAGCAGCCCGAGGCTCGTGTTGGCACGCGCCGTGGCACGCTTGATCTGCCCCAAGATGTGGATGAAGTCCGGCGGGTAACGCAGGTCGCTGACCGGGAAGTTGAGGACGGCCCGCTGACTGGATGCGCCCCAGTAGGCATCCTCTGGAACCTCCATCTCCCCCATGGTGTCCTTTTCGATTCGATAGCCCTTCTGCGTCATCCTGTTCCTCTCTAATCCTTGCGATTCGGCCTACGGTTAAAGGGTGGCCGCAGAGTCGTCATGTTAACGCCGAGAGGCGAGAACTTCTAGGCCAGTTCCTAGAGTGCTAGAGGCCGCACGAGGCTGGACGAAGTTGAGATACCGGAAACGTGCGAGGCAAGTCGATTCCTGGCCTCGACCGCCGATGCTAAGATTCTTTCAATCCTCTCGGTAGCCTTGAGCCGCCGGTGTTAAATGCAAGAACGGTCCCTTTTCTGGCAAGGCGTCGGTGCCCTGCTCATATCCCTAATAGTGTTGACTGTGGTAGGCACCACGGCATGGTTCACGCATCGCGTTGATAACGTGCTGTTGGGCTCAAGCCCTCCTCTGCCCAGCGGCGTGAATTTCCTGAACTCTTTCATCCTGACCGTGCTGTCAGGACTGGTCGCAGTATTGTCAGGCGCCGTAACTTTGGTCGGGATCAAGCAAGCGAAGTACTTCACCCGCCAGTTCGCGTGGCTGGTCTACGTGGTGGTTTCTGTGCCTTTGATCGCGTTGCTGCTTACGCCTCTACAGCGTGGCGGGCACGACGCCTTCTTGGGTCTCCCGGGTTGGATGATGGCCACCGAAGGCAGGGCGATCCTGGGCGTAGCGCTCGGGGCGCTGTTCTTGGGCTCGCTCGATCTACGCCGCGTGATTCCGGGTTTGGTGTTGGAATCGGCAAGGCCAACGCCGCGTGTCTCGACCACCGCCGTCCGAGGTTTGCCGGGGCGATTCACGCCAAACGCATGGCGGGCACTCTCGTTCATGCAAGAAGAGGCCCAGCGTTTCGAGCACGCCTACATGGGCACCGAGCACCTGCTTCTGGGCCTGCTACGAGATTCGCGGTCGCAGGCCACCCGCGTGCTGATCAACCTGGGCGGCGAGCCGTCAAGCATCAAAACGCAGCTTGAAGGCGTCATCGGTCGCCGTGGCTCGCTATTCACTGGTGGCACAGGCATGACCCGCCGATGCCAGCGCGTTATCGAAAGTGCCGCGCGCCTCGCCCGATCAAGCGGCCAACGAACGGTCGGCACCGGCCACCTGCTGCAAGCGCTCGTCGAGACCCCCGAAGATGTCGCAGGCCAGTTGTTGGCCGGCCTGGGCGTGACCGCAGATCGCGTCGGCGCTGAACTGCGACACCTTGGCCCCGAGAACGACTAGTCGCGATCCTCGTCCCCAATTTTCTAAGTATGATTCGTGTGCCCGTTCCCTATAATGGATAATAGGCACGTAGCTAGCGTGGGCCGGTAGCTCAGTTGGTTAGAGCCGTCGACTCATAATCGACTGGTCACAGGTTCGAGTCCTGTCCGGCCCACCAGCTATCGATTGATGTTTTGCCCCTAGCGGGCTCCTTGATTCGCTCCGCTCCTCGTGCCCATGTTCCGCTCCGACTCCTAAGATGCCGTCCAGGTAGTCTTAGCGGCTAGAGACGCCTGGCGAAGCGCGGATGTGCCCGGTAATTCTCCGATCCTGCACCCCCGTATACTCATCTGGTCACCCAGCCTAGCCAGAGAGCGCACCCACATGACCATCTACGCCGCTTCCTCCGGCCCAAAGTACGAACAGATTCTTTCGTGGATCGGCTCGCACAAGCGTGTACTTGACGTCGGTTGTTGGGGAGGGGCCTTCACCGCGCGCATCGCCGAGAAGATGCTTCGAGAGCATGGCTTTGAGATTCTGGAGTTCGCGTCACCGAAACCACGACGTGCCCCACGATGGTACCAATTGCTGGTAAATATCCGCCCCGAATTCTTCGGCATCCAACTCATGTACCGGTGCCGAGTGGCTCAGTGACAACGCTGGTACTGACCACCGCGTTTGCTCGCGCCGCTCCTGTGATGGGCGCATTCCTCTTCGCGCGTTACCTGCACACACATGGCGAGCAAGCCGTGTTTGCCTCGCTCGACTACACTCCGAGCGGATTCCGTGATGAGATCGTCGCTTCCGGCGTGCCGATCCACTCGTTCCGACTAGGTGGATGGACGGGCATGCGCAAGCGCGGGGTCGTGCAGAAGTACGTCGACGCCCGCGGCATCGACGTTGTGATGTCAGACGGCCTGCGACCGGATATCGTGGCGTCCGGCTTGCGGGGCATCACCCGCGTATCGAACGTCCGTGGCCTGCTGCGCGAGCATTACGCGCTGGATTATCCCATCGGCGTGGCGCAAGCGGCGACGTGGGCCCAGGCACGGGCGCTCAAGAAGCTGGACGGCGTGTTCGCCATCTCCCCGGAGATCGCTGCGCATCTGACTGACCTCGGCATTTCGAGCGACCGCATTCGCGTGGTCGACAACTTCATAGATGTCGAGGTGGTAGTCGGCGCGGGTCACGGCGGGCCGGATCTGGATACTGGCGTACACATCGGGCTGTTCGGGGCGCTGATCCGCCGCAAGCGGATAGACGTCGCGCTGCGGGGATTCGCAGGTTTGTTCAGTAGGGCTGGGCACGTTGACGCCACCCTCCACCTCGCTGGCGACGGGCCGCTGCGCTCCCAACTCGCGAAACTCGCGGGTGAACTCGGCATCTCAGAGCGCGTCGTATTCCACGGATTCTTGGCCCAGCCGCTCCCCCTCATGGCGAAGATGGACATCGTGTTGCTCACCTCCGATCGCGAGGGCGTCCACGTTCTCTGATGGAAGCGTTGGCCCTTGGCCGCACCTGCGTTTCATCGGCTTTCCCGGGGATCGCCAGCATCATCCAAGATGGCGAGGCGGGATACGTTTTCAAGCCCGGAGACC
>Ga0114999_10008081_pt1 | contig 11806 bp, 23 predicted proteins | sample ArcticOcean_MG_C_3_FD_89820 | JGI IMG/M metagenome (GOLD analysis project Ga0114999, IMG submission 89820) | Marine microbial communities from western Arctic Ocean - ArcticOcean_MG_CB8_126 | ecosystem: Environmental > Aquatic > Marine > Oceanic | place: Arctic Ocean: Canada Basin | collected...
CTTGAGTTAACTGATGTTGCTTGAAATGCTCTATTCATTATAACTTGACCTACATCAGACTCTACTATTATCTCTCCTACTGTACCATCTATATTAGGTAACAGTATAATAAGAGACTGACCTATCTCATCTACTGTCATACTGAATGCTGTACCACGTACTAATATCTTAGCTGTGGGTGTTCTTATATCTACATTTTGTTTAGCTAACTTTGCTACATTACCACTAGCATATTTTACAGTACCAGCAGCCACCTTCAACACTAACTTAGAATTGTCAGCGTTGTCAGGATCGTATACAAAATCATCTATGATTAATGAGCTTTGTGAACTAACTGCTACTTTGGTATCATCTATGAATGTTATACCGAGTTCACCTTTACCAGTCTTAACTTTATCCAGGAACTCTACTTCTGAGCCCTGTTGAAGGTCGGACTCCTCACCTTGTCTTTCTACAGACGTGACACCTTTTTGTTCCACCACGCTACCAATTGCTGCAGCATAAGCCAGCTGAGGTAGCATGATTAGTATCAATATCCTAAGGAAGTATTGTAATGTCCACATCAACGCCAGCTCCATTTAACTCTAAATCTATTGTACCTGGTGTACCCATATAAGTATTAATATTTGCAGTACCACCATCAGAATCTATGTCCACATCAGTAGTACCAGATCCTTCTTGTGCTACTAGAACCACATTACTAGCACCACCAAGTCTTAGAGTAGTAAGATGTATACCATCACCACCATGGTATATGTCAATATCTTGTGTATTACTTGATCCAAGAACATTTACAGTTGTAGCTGCTTCAGAGGTTGAAGTAGTGATGTCTGTTAGATATATGTTAGCACTATCAGACAAAAGATTAATAGTATATAATTTATCTTGTACAAGTGCATTTGTGACACTACTGCCATATGTTATAGTTGTTGGAGCTCCTACTGTATTTCCACCAACTGTTGCATAACTATTTCCAATTTGGTATGTAATTTCATTACTACTACCTGTTATATCTTGATTTATCTTCACATCTTCAGTCGCAGTAGTTACACCAACTAATACATTAGTTATATTACTAGCACCAGTGACTTGGATATCTAAATCATCACCAGATGTGTTTTCACTTGTGTTTGTAAATTCACCGTAAACTTTATTACTGGCACCAATTAAATCAATATCAATATTATTAGCAGCACCACCAATGGAAAAATCTCCATAGTTACTACTACCAGTTGTACCTACTTCTACACCTCCACCATCTATGTGGATGTCTATAACTAAGCCAGTTGCACTATCTGATTGTGTAATATAAACATTACTATCAACAGCAAAACTAACTGTAGTTATCATCATAAAGAACATTACGAAAGCCATAATTGACTTCTTCATGCTTCTTCTCCTTTATTCTTAGTATTTAGTTTATTTAACACGATTCCCTCTGTAAAACTTCCGGTAACTCAAAATCACATGGAGGTTTTGGAGGTCCAAATCGTTCTTTTATCTCCCACAATTTCTGATCAGCACCCTGGTGTATTAATTGTAGAACTGAATGCTCGATTGCTTTTCTTACTGCATAGGTAACAGATTCATTTTCTGTGTACCCAGACTCTATCTCTATTAATTTAGTACCCATGTCTATAAACTTAAACACATCAGAACTTATTTGAGTACTTAATATAGTCTTCTCAGAACTTATTGCTAATAATATCTCACCAGAAGCAACTGATACCAATCGTAAACCAACCGATACCGTGTCTTTTCTAATCTCTGTATTTACTCCTACACCAAGTGCTCTTGCTCCAGAGCCACCTGTAAATGTATTTGTATCATATCCAACTATACCCCCCTCTATTAAAACTCCTGCAAATAGAAGTGGTCCTAAACTATCTGTATCTCCATTTGTTTCTCTTGTCTGTCTTATTATTTGTCTCTCTTTTAACAGATTGTCAAGAGCTGTCCTCTCTACTACTACAAACCATGAACCATTACCAGCTTTCTTCAGTGCTTGTATCATCCATATTTCAGCACCTTGTGTTACTGCTGAACTGATCAGAGCCATGTTATTACTAGGCTTTCTTTGACCAGTCTTATCAGTGAAAGAGTACACAGCTATAGGTACTTTCCTATTTGGAGGTGCTATCATCTCTAACGGTTCATATAATATTTCAGTAGTGGAGGTTGGCAACTCTAATGGAACTGCCACACATCCTATTAATATACTAAAACTGAAAATCGTTAAGAGGCATTTCAATCGTGCTAGTACCATCTGGTCCATCTATTTCTAATATTACTACATCTGCAGATACATCTTTTGTAAATTTTATATTAGTCCCATTAAAGTTCAGCTCTCCAGTACAATCACTATAGCCACTTGTATCTCCACCAGCGCTTTGAGGTTCATTATTTGTCGTTGCTGAATTTGGAGTTGCTAATGTACCACTAGTCCATGTGCTACCACAAGCCTCACCAAACAAAGCATCTTCCATTTCTTTAGAGAACCTAGCATATATCCTAGACTCTAAATTCTTTAGAAACTTTGCATAGTTTGTATTTTTTAATGCTGCTTGTCTCTTATCTTCATCTGATTTTCTCTTCTCTCTTATAGCATCCGACCTTGTTCTCTCTTGGTTCTCAATTGTCAGATAATGAGCACTAGTATTTACACCACTAAATGATGGGTTCTTATATCTAAAAGTCAAGTCATTAGCATGTACAATCTGAGTGTATGCCCATAGTGCTACAGCAATAGTCATTATCATTAATACTAATGTAACAGGGTCATTGTTTTTCATTCTTCTTCTCTTCCTCTTGTAGCTCCATCACTGTATGAATCTTCTGATCCAATCTTATCATATCATTATCGAGCATTCTAATTCTGTCTATCAAAGCTATCAGTGTTGTAAGAGTACTACCTAACACAGGAAGTATCTCTGTAGTAACAAATTTCCAAATATAGTATATGAAGTAAGACATTCCAACAGCAACAACTGTGGGCACTCCATACTGATTAATCAAGTCTGCAATTTCCATACTAATCTTTCCTCGCATCTTCTTTACCATCTGCAGCACTCATTCTACGTACATCTGGCTTCACACCTAGTGTGTGACATATTAACGCGTCAAGCCTAACTATCTCGTTATTCATAGTTTTAACACGGTTATCAAGGGCACTGATCATCCCCTTAATAGTATTGGCACTATTCACTACCGATTGTAAAATATACTTTAATAACATGATAATGAAGAATCCACCACCAATAACTGCTGCTATACAAAATCCGAGGTCTGCAATAAGTTTAAACGCTTCCATAACAACTCCAATTTATTAATAAAGGTGACATTATTATTTATATAAATAGTAATAACAGATAAACCTCTACATAAAATATACGAGAAAAGGAAGATATTATGGCTAAAAAAGATGCAATTTTTGATTACAGTTCTCACTTTGACACAGAACCATATCTCGCTGACATTAGTGCAACATGGACTACTAACACAGCACAGGTAACTAATGCAAGACATGATAGACAGTGGTCAGGTGATCCAGGTGCTACACCAGGTACAGCTTTAACTGGTTGGGAAGCAGGTAAGTGGAAAGAGTTGCAAGTTTGGGACATAGCAAATGACTCAACTTATTTAACTAGAGATGATGGTACAGATGATAAAATTGATCCTACCGCTGTACATAGATTAATAAGAAATATTAAAACTGCATTTAATTTACCTAATCCAATTGATACAGCAACATGGCCTGATGAGTATACATGTAATGTAGATGAGCAACATTTTCTATGGTGGAGTGATAAAGACAGAGCAGCTGAGCCCGTAGCTTTAAGTAATACATCAGGTGGTATGAAAAATAATAATGGTAATCATTTGCAGTGTGCTTTGTTTATTCCTATTTCAGGTTGGTCAGATTCAGGTGTAGATCATAACACTGGTAGTTGGACAGTAAGACCTACTGCTACTAACTGGTCTACATATAATGCACATTATCAAACACTAGTAGATGCAAGTACAGCTGCTGGTAGTTACACGAGCCCAACATTAGTTGGATCAGAGTTTACACAAACAGGTGAAATTGTATTAGTGAACTTAGAGAACCAATATAGACCAACAGTTGAATCATGGACAGAAGATCAATTAATGCTTATAATATCATGGTCTAATAAATCATACAGTAACATCAAAACACTTATAGATGCTGCAATAGCTTAGGAGTATAAAATGCTACAAGAACAATGGATAGAAGAAGTACAGCCAAATATTAAAGATATTTCTAGGGCTGTTAATAGAAGTCAGCACACACAACGTAACTTTGATCTAAGTAGATCAATCCCTAAAAATCATTTAGATTCATTACTTCACAGTATGACAGAGTGTCCTAGTAAGAATAATATTGCATTTTATAAAGTTCATATGATTACTAACCGTAAGATGATAGACAAACTATACGAAACTACTCAAGGTTTCCATTTCAAAGACAAAGAGACAGATGAGTGGGGTGTTGAAGGTAACAGCCAAGTACTTGCTAATCTATTAGTATTGTTCGAAGCACTACCAATTAACCTTGAACTGTTTGAGAATGAACCAGAAGGTTATACACCACCTAATGGATATAGGAATGGTTAACACTATATGTTGAAGAACCAATTACCCAATGATAATTTACCTTACAAAACTACTGATGAAGCATTAAACTTACTAAAACGAGATCAAGCTACTGCTATCGGCATTGCGACTGGGTATTTAAACCTTACGGCTGCTATGTTAGGGTATAGAACTGGATGCTGTAATTGTTTTAATCCTCAATCTGTTAAAGAGGTTGCTGGTATTGAACATGATCCGTTCTTATTAATGGGCATTGGGTTTAATAATCCTGAAAAAGGTAGACGTGAACATCAAGCTAAAGACTTTACCTTCCACACTATGAAGAAACAACCTATCCCAGTTAAATGGAGAGTTTAGTTACAACCTCTTCGTAGCTAAGATCAAAGAACGATAGTTTAATTAACACACGATCTTCATACCCTCTATTCTGTACGTTATGCTCACGTTGTGTATCAAACACTGCTGTCTTATATTGATATTCTTTCTTCTCAATAATCAACGGTGCACAACTGTCTGATAGTATATGATTTACAGCACATAGAGTCTTCATATCTGTATGAGGTGGAAAATAACCTCCAGCTTCACACACATAATATCTTGGTCTTATATCATGACCTTGTAAGTTATACTGGTTTATAAACTTTCTATACTCATTCCAAAGGATAGGTAGGCCCTCATCTTCAGCTTTTAATATTTTAAAGTCTTTGAATGCTTCTTTGTATTCTTTTGGTATGTCTGCATGCTCAACAAATTTATTCTTATTGTTAAAGCATTCTTTGAACAATTTGTTAGTATCAAATTTATAATCTAAATGTGTTAAAGGGTTCATAACAACCAGTCACTAGAGTTATTTAAACTCATTCCAAGACCTCCATCTAATATTAATATTTGACCAGTTATATAACTTCCGGCTCTTGACGACAAATATATTACTGCAGCTCCTAAATCCTCTGCTTCTACAAATCTTCCTAAAGGATTTATTTTTCTAGTATACATATTACGGTCATAATCAACACCATGCTGTCCAATCATACCAGTTTCTACAGCAGCAGGTCCAATACCATTGACAGTTATATTCTTACTAGCTAGTTCCACAGCTAGCATAGCAGTAAGTTTATTTTGTCCAGCCTTAGAGGCTACGTAGTGTGCACTCATCTTGAGGTGGGTATGGGTCAGTGGTGTTGTGTCCACCAATGTATGAACTTATATTTACAACACTAGCTCTAACACTCTTTTCTAGCAGTGGTAAGAACTGCTGCACCATAAACAATACAGCCTTCTGATTAACATTACCGACTCTATCATAATCCTCTTCAGTTACATCTTCTAAATTTGCTCCAGCTAGTTGGCCAGCATTATTAACTAGTATATCAACATGATCCTCTCTTTCACTTACATAATCAACTAGCTTTTTTATGCTATCTTTCATAGTGACATCAACTACAATAGGTTCACACCCTATCTATTCTGCTGTAGCTATATTCTCATGCTCATCAGTATGATGTGAAGCAATGTAAACTTTACATCCATTCTGAACTAGATGTGAGGCTATCATTTTACCTATACCTCTTGATCCTCCAGTAACTACTGCCACCTTACCCTCAACAGAAAATAACTTTTCTATTTTCATAATGCCATTAACCTCCCATGATATGTATGCTGCATTTGTTTCTCTTTATCAATACAACCACTGTGTGTAGCAGTACCATTCTTGAAGTCTTCAACACTATAACCTATATTCTGTAGTCTATTAAAGAATGTAAATGATCCTACTCTGCCAAATTTGTCTAATTGATCGTTGTCGCCAACATCTGCAAGCGACTGTGTAAGTTCACGAGACAGATTAACGCATGTGTCTTTCTCTAAACCATCATTACGTATCCAAAAACCATGCTCGTCAACCTTGTAACCGTACTTATCTGGTTGGTTCGACATTTTACTATTATTAAGAAATGGTGACGTTGGTGAGATATGTAGTGGATGATATGTTACTCCGTCTACAGGACAGTCATCTCGTAGTAACCATTCGTTGTTTTTCCTTAGTGTTTCCTCTGTATCGTGAGGTAATCCTACTATCATTCCTATACATACTACTAACTCAGGACATTCCTCTTTCAATTTGTATAGCCCATCCTTTATTTTCTCACTATCCATACCTTTACCAATACTCTTAGCAGACTCATGATTGAGTGATTCAACGCCAAAGAACACACTACGTAGTCCACTCTCGTATAGTAACTTAGCTGTCTCCCACTTAGAGAAGATTAAATCTGCTCTAGCGTATGTACTAAATTGAATATCATAGTCAAGTTTCATGAACTCCTTATGAAACCGTTTAACTTTATCAGGACTATCATTATAGTTATCATCACAGAACATAAAACCTGTACTACCAAATTTATTATAGACATCATTAATGTCCTCTCTAACTAAATGAGGTTGACGGTTAAACTCCCATAGTTTCTTACCATTCAATGGATAGTTACAGAACGAACACTTAAATATACATCCTCTTGCTATCTCTACTGGTAGATGCTCACCTGGAAATATTATATCATTATCTTCAAACTTGATTGTAGATTTAGGATAATTATCATAAGGCAGTGATTGTAGTCGTGATACATCTCTACGTGCAAACAGTTGTTCAGATATATATGCAGCACTTGTTTCACCTTGTCCTGATATAATTACATCAAATGTAGTATCAGTATGAGGTATCATATCAGCTTTTGCTCCACCTGCTACTATAAGACAACGTGGATTGATATCTCTAATAGTGCTAACTATCTCTGGCCAATCATTTCTACCTGTAAATGATTCTGGCATTGACATTACGTCAGCTCTTTTTCTATGAGTATCTGGTGAGAGAAACGTAGTAGAAACACCTACCCATAGACAGTTATGTGTAACAAATTTACGTACTATTTGTAGTAGCTCAGCTGTTGACCATTTAGTAAAGTATTCAATAACTTGTACAGTATATCCTTCATCACGTAGTTCAGTTGCTATTCTATACGTACCAGCATATCTTCCAAACCCTGCGCTACACACTTCCGTGAATAATACTACGTCCGGCTCCTTCTCTAGCATTTAATATCCTGTAGTAAGAAAAATGATTGGGGCAGTGTTGCAAGGAAAAACTGATATGTCCTACCCTCTATGCAACGAGCGTCATGTATAAGAGAAGTATCAATAAGATATATACGTCCTGGTTCTATGTCGTCATGCTCTTCTATAACATTAGGATCATTGCCTTGAAACCTTAATCTACAATTGTTTTACGTGGTACCCCATAGTCTTAACCAATATACCCCATCAACAGTACAGTCTATATGAGGATAGAAGTGAGCACCTTTATCCCAGCGTAGTATATTACTACGACACCAATATGGATCCAATTCACGTAGAGGTTGTAGTGATGGAAGGTCTAATATCTCTGTAGGTTTAGTAAAGTCGCAGTCCAGAAGAGGAGCTGTAGGATTATCTATATTATATTCGTATAATGATTTATTAACAGGATCATTATCTTTAAGAACACCATCTATATTAGTAAGAGCAACAGCCTTTCTAGGTAAGTGGGCAAATGTATGACCCCATTGCGCAAACCAATTATCGTATCGAGGTATCTCCCTCTCAAACTGATCAACATCTATTTTTATCGTAGTAGGTACGAGAGGTTTATTATATAACTCTTTATATAAGTGCCCTGGTATCTTACCAACACTCTCAGCCAAGCTATCAAATTTAGCTTTTTGTATACTGTTACCCACAAATCCTTTATTAGTATCTTCTAAAATTTGTTTTGAATCTATAGTTAGTGATGGCATTAGTTGTTTGCTAACATTCTTGTTATTATCTTCTTACCATCAGGAGTCAGTAGTGAGGAGTGTAGTCCTGCTTCTAAACACTCTCTTACAAATGAGGGTTGCATGGTATATAGATCGTCTACAGATAATATGATATGCTCAAGATCATCTGGGTTGCTATGCTGTATGCCAAACATATTACAAGCCCATAATGCAAATGCTGCATCAACATTATCAACTAATTGAACAGGTTCAACATTATTACTACTGAAGTCGACTGATATTACATTATTAGCCATATTCTCTAAATCCTAAAACTTATAAATGATAGTGTCCTTTAGACTCTTTCATGTTTCGATTGCCCTCTCTAGGACCCCATATAGTATTGTAGTATACCATTAATGTATATCACTACACCAATACTATTAATAACAATCAATGCACGATCGTTCCACATCATAGCAACAATAAGCCATCCACCAATACCTATTATATGTAATACCAGATTAAGAGGAAATATATTATTTGAGGTAAGTATCATTCCTATTATCAGTACAATAGATGAAAACCATTTGAGGTACCAATCTTTAGTATGGGTAGGAGTCACTTTCTGTAGCACATTCTCATTCTGTTTCATTTTAATATATTCTTCGTCAGTCATTTTCTAATCCATTTCTTATTACAATATCCACATTGAGCTTCCTCACCTTTAGGTACAGTATAGTACACAAGTGGATGTTCACCGTTGTCGTCACATTTGACATGCTGTTGATCTGTATATATTATTTCATATTGTTGATCATTATTTTGTTTTGAGGTATTCAATCAACTCGTCCATTTCAGCCTGCTTCTTAATACCAGGAAACATCATTTTGGTCTTAGGTATAAATGATTTAGGTTTAGTCAGCCATGCCCTAAGATTATCTTCTGTCCATCTTAATGTTGCTCTATTAAGTAAAGCATTACTATACTTATATCCTTCCACACTACCAATTTGTCTTCCGACAATACCTTGTAGGTGAGGACCTAGCTTATTCTTCTCGAATCCATGACAAGCCTTACACTTATTAAATATCTTATCATTAGCTATTAGTTCTGTACATCCATATGCAAATAGTGCACATACTATTATTATCCATGTGATTAGTGTCTTTACGTTCATAGTAGTCCCTCCTTATCCTTCTCTATATATTTATTAATATATGACATACATTTGCCACATTGAGGATCACCAATTATATCATATACCTGCTTAGCAGTTCTTAGCTTATCTTTTCTGATCATATCTCTTATGGTGCGCTCATTAACTCCATTACACAGACATAGATACATCTAATTACCCTGCCCTCTATATCTCTTCCAGTTAGCTCTCTTGTTCTTATTCTTAGGTACACATCTTGCTGCTCTACCGATTGATGTTACTTTCTTATGCTTCTCATGCAGTAACACATCAGAACTATAATTAGCTTTCTTCGCCATCTTTACTCCTTGTTATAGTATCACTAATAGACAATCCATTAGCTTTTCTCATAGGTTGTTTACGTATCCAGTCTTCCATCTCTTTACTGTAGGTTCTCTTCATAAGATTAATATCACGCTCTAGTGCAAACAGTCTCTTCTCCAGATAGGTTTTGACTCCTTCTGCAGATGCCATATACCCAGCATGCTTGTATACATCCTTCAGTTCAGCTTTAAGAACCTCATAGGTATCTAGCAGTACTGTCATTCTTCCTCCGTGCATCATATTATATACTCCTTTGGTATTAACTTACACACCTGTTGGTATGTTGTCCCAAATATGCTTATTTTTAATAGCACTCTCTCTTCAGAGCACTCTCTATTATCTATACCATGTATCTGTGTTGTATCCAATACGCCTTGTGAATAGTGATGTTGTTCACCATAGTGAGCACATTCAACCATAGGAGCTCCCATATCACCACCTATTGATACTCCAACATAATCTTTAGACAGTATAAAATTAACTGCGCAAGTAGTATTATCATCACTATGATTAGGAAGATATTTACCACCAGGTAGATAGTAATATCTTGGTGATATACGTTCGCATTTATTCAAGTTCATATTTTGTATCAATGTATGAAGATAGACAAATATCTCAGGGGGTGTATTGAGAGGGGACATTGTATGTACTCCATCCCTATCAGTATAATGGGATACTTTCCATGGGGTATAGCTACTATCTCTACTAGCATAATTTCTTACACCATCTTTATCAGTATTCCATGTAGGATATTTGCTATGGACAGATTCAGTTGCATAGTGTCTCATACGAATAGCTTCTTTATACAGTAGTGCAGTATCGACAGGGTAGCATGTTCTCATTAGAAATGTATTCATCTATTTTTACTCTTTCTCTGCAAGTATTGATCCCATTGCCATATCTTACCATCATCATCTACCTTGATCAACTTCTCTATTTCAAGCTCCTCCAGAGCTACTTCACACCCTTGGACAAGACCTTCATTAAAGCTATACTTCCAAAGATAGTAGTGAGAGCCTAGTAGTACACATCCCAGTGCTACTACTTCCCAGAACACTATACTATTTCCTCTAGTATACCTAGGACTTCAGCCCCTATCAATAGGCCACCACACCAAGCAAGAAGATTTAACTCCCATCCTTGAACAGTCCATACAGCAGGTACCATAATAAGACAGACACCAGCTGCTATACGTACTATGCTCTTTATTATACTAACGTAGAAATGCCCACGTCCAGGCTCTTTCAATACCATATTCATATGACCAAACTCCCCATCATCATTGCTACTCCATCCTTTATTAATCATTTCTTAGACAAGTCTGATAGAAAATACAGACCCTTCTGCATCTTATGAACAAACCCAGTCAAGTCATCTATCTTAGTATCAGTTGTATCTAATCTCTCTATAATTATTCTATGACTATTAATGATAAGATTCAGCTTCTGATCTAGTATCATCTGAGCTGGATTCATCACAGGTTTACGACTATCAATATCAGTAACACCACTTATATCAGTATCGACAGTCTCACCCATAGCAGCTTTAATACTATCAATACCAAAATGATCCATACTACCACTAGTATTATATTTCTCTTTCATCATATCATGATCATCAGCGAGGCCATCCTTAGGGTGATCATCTCTATCAGGAGAGTAGTTATCAATAGGATTGACAACATCCTTATAGTCATGTGTCATGTCCTTACCAGACAAAACACCTTTATCTTCATTATCTGGGGTATCATGTACATCCTCATAGGGAGAGTGAACGCCCCCATAGTTATTAGTATCATTCATATCAGTATCCAATCGCTATCATCTTGGTAGGTAACGGACAAGACAAAGGTATATGACCTCCGTCAAACAGTATCTGTACC
>Ga0114999_10008085_pt1 | contig 11801 bp, 11 predicted proteins | sample ArcticOcean_MG_C_3_FD_89820 | JGI IMG/M metagenome (GOLD analysis project Ga0114999, IMG submission 89820) | Marine microbial communities from western Arctic Ocean - ArcticOcean_MG_CB8_126 | ecosystem: Environmental > Aquatic > Marine > Oceanic | place: Arctic Ocean: Canada Basin | collected...
AGATAATGCCGTCTTCGTCGTGGCTGGCTTCGATGATTCCGCCGACCAGCCGGGATACGCCGATGCCGTAGGAGCCCATTTCGGCGGTAATCTCCGCTCCGTCCGGGCCGTTGACGACGGCGTTGAAGGGTTTTGAATATTTGGTGCCGAAATAAAAGATGTGACCGACCTCGATGCCGCGCGCCACCACAAGGTCATCGCCCAAGGCTTTTTCGGCTTCCAGGTCGCGTTCTTCATCCGTGGCGGCATATTTTTCGGTGAAGCTGTCGACGAATGGCTGGAGATCTCCGTCGGTACCGATATCGGCATTGCCCCAGTCGGCCTTGATCAGGTCTTTGTGACACCCCACTTCGCTTTCACCGGTATCGGCCAGGATGACAAATTCGTGGCTCAAATCGCCACCGATGGGACCGCTTGAAGCCTTCATGGGGATCGCCGTCAGGCCCATGCGAGCATATGTCTTGAGGTAGGCGACGAATTGCTTGTTGTAGGACCGCTTCGCGCCTTCGAAATCCGCATCGAAGGAATAGGCGTCCTTCATCAGGAATTCGCGTCCACGCATGACGCCGAACCGGGGCCGCACTTCGTCGCGGAACTTCCACTGAATGTGGTACAGCATGGCGGGCAGGTCGCGGTAGCTTTTCGCCGCGTCGCTGAAAATTTCGGTGATTTGCTCTTCGTTGGTCGGGCCGTACAGCATGTCGCGGTCGTAGCGGTCGGTAATGCGCAGCATTTCCGGTCCGTAGGCGTCATAGCGTCCACTTTTACGCCACAGGTCGGCGGGCTGGATAGTCGGCATCAGGACTTCGTGGGCGCCGATGGCGTCTTGTTCCTCGCGCACGATCTGTTCAATTTTTTTCAGCACCCGGAAGCCCAGCGGCAGCCACGAATAGATACCGGCCGACGATTGGCGGACCATGCCGGCGCGCAGCATCAGGCGGTGCGAGACGACTTGCGCCCCGGACGGAGTTTCTTTCAGGGTCGGCAGGAAAAAACGGGATAAACGCATAGAGGAACTTTCTTTTAAGCCGGGAATCGAATTCCGCAGACTGTATGCGTTTGCCGCCTTGGCTTCAACTAGGAGTCCCGTAAACCTTGGCGTCAACTTGCATCCATGGGGGGTTCATTTTGGCGATGCGCTTGTAGACGGTGCAATCGGCGTGGTGAGAGCCGGGCAGATAGCCAATGCACATGAGGAATTCGCTGACGATCTCGCCGCCCATGAACTTGAAGGTACTGCGGAACAACTTCGTCCAATCGTCCCGATTGAGCGGGTGGTGGGCGGCGATCCAGTTGGCGAAGCCATCATGGCTGCTTCGCAACGCCTGTATGCGGTTGGCGTTTTCGATGATAGAGGCGACTTTCAATTTGTTGCGGATAATGCCGGCGTCGGCCAGCAGGCGGGCCGTGTCTTTCTTGCCATAGGCGGCGACGGTATCGACAACAAAATTATCGAAAGCGGCGACGGTAGTTGCGCGTTTTTTCAAAATCAGCTCCCACGACAGCCCGGCCTGAAACAATTCCAGGGATTGCAACTCGAACAGGTAACGCTCGTCATCTTTACCAATGAGCGGAAAGCCGTATTCGGTGTCGTGATAGGATTCGTGGATCGGGTTGTCCTTAGCGGCTTCGCAGTACCAGCTCATGTGATCACGCCCTAAATGATATCACGCCAGATACGATGACAAGATAGACCAGCCCGTAAATAATACCGGCGAGAACAGTGGTAATGGCGATTTTGAACACCATGGGCGGATTTTGCGGCGCGCCGGGGTCGTCCATTTCGCCGAGGTCTTCAGGATCAATGCGGCGCACGCCCCACGGCAGGACCATGAAGATGACGAGCCACCAGATGATGGCGTAGGTGGCAAGCCCGGTCCATAAGGTCATGCGTTAAACCTGTTCCAGTTCGATCAGCGCGCCGGTGAAATCCTTGGGATGCAGGAACAGGACCGGTTTGCCGTGGGCCCCGGTTTTCGGATCACCATCGCCGAGCACTCGTGCGCCTTGCGCCTCAAGCCGGTCGCGGGCATCGATAATATCCGCGACCTCGAAACATAAATGATGGATGCCGCCGGCCGGATTGCGCTCAAGAAATGCGGCGATCGGCGAGTTTTTACCAAAGGGTTCCAAAAGCTCGATCTTGGTGTTGGATATATCGACGAAAACCACGATCACGCCATGGTCAGGAAGAGAATCGGGTTCAGACACCTTAGCGCCCAAGGTGTCCCGGTACAGCGCCACGGCGGCGTCCAGGTCCGGGACGGCGATAGTGACATGGTTGAGTTTGCCGATCATGGTTCCTCAAATCCGTATCAAATGAACAGTGGTCTGCGCATTCTTGTCAAGAGTTTTACGGAAAGTGCGCCTAACCGCAATACGCAACGCTTCACGCACATCACCATCATCCTTGAGTTTATTCGCAGACAGCCCCTTCAAAGCTTTCTTGGCAGCGTCGATGGCTGCCTCGGCGACAGCCTCTTCTCCACTCTCGAGAACCCCGATTGTCGATAATTCGGGTTCCGCCGCCCATTCTCCGTCGCTATTCAAAACCGCGCTCAGCACCGCCGAGCCGTTGTACAGCGCCCGGATGCGTCCCTTGACCAATTCACCGTCCATGGCCACCAGCCGGTTGCCGTCGAGCGCCAGACGCCCCGAGACAACCTCACCACCGGTCCCTGCTTCGTCCGGCCCTAAACGGACCATTGTCCCATTCTCTACGACGATGGCCTTCGGCACCTGGCATTCCAGGGCCAGGGCGGCGTGTTCTTCCAGATGCCGGCGTTCGCCGTGCACCGGGACCGCGATCCGGGGTCGAGACAATTGATACATTTGCGCCAATTCATCGCGCGCCGGGTGTCCCGAGACATGAATGAAATGATCCCTGGCGGTGACGAGGCGAACGCCATTTCGCACCAGCCTGTTTTGCAGGGTACTGATGGAGGCCTCATTACCGGGGATGGAGCGGGCCGAGAAAATAACCGTATCCCCTGTCCCCAAAGTAATATGGCGATGATCATTGGCGGCAATACGGGACAGGGCGGCACGGGGTTCACCCTGGCTTCCGGTGCAAATGATGAGCAATTTGCCGTTGGGAATATGCCCGGCGTCTTCCTCGTCGATAAAAGCGGAGATGTCAGACAGATAACCGTTTTCCCGCGCCGCGTCGTTGATCCGCCATAGCGACCGCCCGGCCAGCACAACATCGCGTCCGTTAACGGCGGCAGCCCGGGCGATGGTTTTCAGTCGCGCCACATTGGTGGCGAAACAGGCAACCACGACCCGTCCCTGGCATTCGCCGATCAGGTTGCTCAAACTGTCCAACAAGTCGGCTTCGGACCCGGATTCTCCGGGCGTAAAGACATTGGTGGAATCGCAGATCAACGCCAGCACCCCTTCGTCGCCCAGTTTGGACAACGCTTCCTTATCCGGGGGGTCACCAATCACCGGGCCGGGGTCGAATTTCCAGTCGCCGGTGTGCAGCACAGTGCCGGCGGGTGTGCGGATGGCGATGGCGTTGGGCTCTGGGATGGAATGAGTTAGGGTTATCAGTTCCATGTCAAAGGGGCCGACGGTGAACCGCCCGCCCAGGGGAACCTCGATAATCTCGACCCGTTCGCCAAAATCCGTTTCCGCCAGCTTGCGGCTGAGAATGGAAATGGTGAACGGCGTCGCATAGATCGGACATTGCAGGCGTTCCCACAAATAGGGCACGGCGCCAAGGTGATCCTCGTGGGCATGGGTCAGCACCAGTCCCGCCAGCCGGTCGCGGCGTTCTTCAATAAACGTTGGGTCGGGCATGATGACATCGACGCCGGACTGCGCCCCGTTGCCGAAGGTGATGCCTAAATCGACCATCACCCAGGTTTCACGGCCCGGTGGTCCGAACCCATAGAGATTAAGATTCATGCCGATTTCCCCGGCGCCGCCGAGCGGCAGGAACACCAATTCGTCCGGCCGGGCGGCGGTCATGAATTCCCGCGATAAACGCTGAGAAGCCCGCGCAGGGTCAGATCAGGGTCGGAATGGTCGATGCAGTCCGTCGCTTCCGTGAACAATCCGGCCAGCCCGCCGGTGGCGATGACGGTGAGATTGTTTCCGTGTTCTTCAGAAAGCCGTTTAACCAGCCCTTCGATCAAGCCCACATAGCCCCAGTAAATGCCTGATTGCATGGCCTCGACGGTGCCACGGCCGGTAACGGTGGCGGTGCGTTGAATGCCGACGCGGGGAAGCTGGGCCGCCGCCATGTGCAGCGCTTCCAGCGACAGGTTGACCCCGGGCGCGATAACGCCGCCGATGTAGCTGCCGTCGGGATCGATAACGTCAAAAGTGGTGGCGGTGCCGAAATCGACGATTATCAGGGTGCCTTGGTATTCCTGGTGGGCAAATACCGCGTTGACCAGCCGGTCGGCGCCGACATCGTCGGGCCGGTCGATCCGGACTTCAAGCGCCAAGTCCACGCCTTCTTCGCCAATGACCAGCGGTTCACAGCCGAAATAATCCTGGGCCAGAGATTTTAGGCTATACAGGGTCGCCGGCACCACGGAGGCGATGATGCAGGCGGTGATATCTGTGGTGGTGATATTGGACGAGTCCATCAATTGCTCCAGCCAGACCCCTAATTCGTCCGCTGTGCGATCGGAATGTGACGATGATCGCCATTGTCCGCGAATGGTGTCCTCTTCGTCGAAGACGGCGAAAACGATATTGGTGTTTCCTGAATCGATGCACAGAAGCATAGGCTTTAGGACGAGGCCTCCTCCGGGGAAGAAAAGAAAACGTCGCCGGCGGTTATCAGGCGTTCACCATCTTCGGTTTTCAACACCAAAGCGCCTGTTTCGTCGAGGTCCTCGAACACGCCGGTTAGGGTCTCGTTGTCCAGGCGAACCTCTATTTCCTCACCCTTTCCATGGCAGCGCCATAGCCAGTTTTTGCGGATTGGCGCAAAACCGTCTGACAGCCATATGTTGGTCCATTTCAGAAAATGCCGGCAAAAAGATTCCAGAACATCGATCTCGGTCGCCCCCCAACCCTCGGCGCGGAACGAGGTTGCCGGGAATTCGGTGTCGCCAGGAAAAATCGCAACATTCAGACCTAGCCCGAGGATGACCCAGTCGGCAACGCCGGTCCCTATGGATTCCGTTTCCAGCAGCAGCCCGGCCACCTTGCGGTCGTTGAGCAGGATGTCGTTGGGCCATTTCAAATGCACCTGATGGCCAGGCTCGCCAAGGGTGCCGAGCGTATCAAATATCGCAAGTGCCCCAAGGAAGCTGAATTCCGCCGCACGCTGCAAAGGCACATCGGGCCTCAGCACCAGCGAACAATACAGATTGCCGGGCGGGCTGACCCAGGTTCGTCCACGCCGGCCACGGCCACCGGTCTGTTCCTTGGCCCAGATCAGGGTTCCGTCTGGCGTCTCTTCCTCGCCCAAGGCGGCCTGGCGCCGGGCTTCGGCGTTGGTGCTGTCGACGCTATCCAGGCTTACCAGGTGGTAAGCCGAAGGAAGGTTGGGTTGGGGCATGGCGTGTCTTCCGGAGTTAAACGGTTATCCGGCGAACAACGACGCCGCCGCTGCCGCTGCCGCCGACAGGCCTGGTGTCGGATAGACGAAGAAGAAGGCGACGAATAAGCCAGACGCGGTAATTACGAAACTCAGTTCCGGACTCGAAGACTTGTCCAGCGGTTTGCCTGCTTCTTCGAAATAGACGATTTGAACGATGCGTATGTAATAAAAGGCGGCCACTACGCTGGACAGAACGCCGAGCACGGCGAGCCAGTACAGTTCCGCCTGAATGGCACCCATGAAGATGTAAAATTTGCCGAAGAAACCGGCAAAGGGTGGAATTCCGGCCATGGAGAACATTAAAATAGCCAATGCCATTGCCAGCATGGGATGAGTGCGGCTCATGCCGGCCAAATCGTTGATGCCTTCGACCATGGCGCCGTCGCGGCGCATATTGAGGATGCAGGCAAACACGCCGATGTTCATGAACAAATAGATGGCGAGGTAAATCAGCACGCTGCGCACGCCCACCTCGTCGCCGACGCAAAGCCCGATCAGCGCATATCCGACATGGCCGATGGAGCTGTACGCCATCAGGCGCTTGATATTGCGTTGGTTAATAGCGGCGAAGGCGCCTAACGCCATGGAGGCGATGGAAATAAAGATGACGATTTGCTGCCATTGTTCGACCAGCTCGCCGAAGGGACCGACCATGACGCGGATCAACAACGCCAACGCTGCGATCTTCGGCGCCACCGAGAAAAAGGCGGTGACCGGGGTCGGCGCGCCTTCGTAGACATCCGGCGTCCACATATGGAACGGCACGGCGGACACCTTGAAGGCCAACCCGGCGAGGATAAAGACAATGCCGAAAACCACCCCGACACCGGCCGTATGGCCATCTTGGAACACCTTGGCTAATTGATCGAAGTTTGTCACCCCGGTGAACCCGTATATCAGCGACGCCCCGTACAACAGCATGCCCGACGCCACCGCGCCCAGGACGAAGTATTTCAAGCCGGCCTCGGTGGAACGGGTATCATCGCGCTGAAAGGCGGCAATCACGTACAACGACAAGGATTGCAGTTCCAGCCCGACATAGAGCGAGATCAGGTCGTTGGCTGAAATCATCATCATCATGCCGAGCGTGGCGAAGACGATCAGGATGGCGTACTCGAACCGGGCCATGTCATGGCGTTCCTGGAAGCGGAAGGACAGCACAATGGCCAGCGCCGAGCCTATCAGGACCAGCACCTTGCAATAAACGGCGAAGGTATCGCTGACGAACATGCCCGAGAACGTCATCAGCCTGCCCCCGGACAGGGTCGATACCAGCAGTATCGCCAACAGCAGCGAAATGACAGAGAGCAGCGAAATAAGCCTGGATGCCTTGACGTCTTCTTTGCCGCCGGTTTTGTGGAACACGCCGAGCATCATCAACGCCATGATGATCAGGGCCAGAAACAGTTCAGGCAGGGTCGGGATGATGTTGGGGATACTGGCGAGTGTCACGGCGTCCCTTCCTTATTGTCCGGCCAGGTGGACGGCTTGGCCCGCTTGCAAGGCAGTTTCGATCTGGCCGATCATGTGTTCGACGGAAACATGCATCACGTCGAGGAACGGCATCGGGTAAATACCCATCCAGATCACCAAAATTACCAACGGTGCGAACACGGCCTTTTCCCGCAAATTCATGTCGCCGATGGCGGCCAGGCTTTCTTTTGTCAGGGCGCCGAAAATGACCCGCCGGTACAGATACAGCATATAGGCCGCGCCCAGGATCAGCCCCGTCGCGGCCAGGGCGGCAACCCAGGTGTTGACCTGGAAAACACCGACCAGGATCAGGAATTCACCGATGAAACCGGCGGTTCCCGGCAAGCCGACGGAAGCCAGCATGAACAGCATGAAGATCAACGCATAGGCCGGCATTTTGTGGACCAGCCCGCCGTAAGCCGAAATATCACGCGAATGAATACGGTCATAGACGACGCCAACGATGAGGAACAGCGCCGCCGCAATAATCCCGTGCGACAGCATTTGATAGATCGAGCCTTCGATGCCTTGCACCGTCAAGGTGAACGCGCCGATGGTCACAAATCCCATGTGGGCGACCGAGGAATAGGCGATCAGCTTCTTCATATCCTCTTGCGCCAGCGCCACCAGGGATGTGTAGATTATGGCGATGATCGACAGCGTATAGATCAGCGGCGTGAACATCACCGAGGCTTCGGGGAACATGGGCAGCGAGAACCTGAGCAACCCGTAGCCGCCGAATTTCAAAAGCACGGCGGCGAGCACCACGGAGCCCGCCGTTGGCGCCTCCACGTGGGCGTCCGGCAGCCAGGTGTGCACCGGCCACATGGGTATTTTGACAGCGAACGAAGCGAAGAACGCCAGCCACAACCAAATTTGCAAATCAAGGGGGAAGCGATGCGCCGTCAGCAACAAGATGTCGGTGGTCCCGGCGTAGAAATACATGGCCATGATCGCCAGCAGCATCATCACCGAACCCAAAAGCGTGTAGAGGAAAAATTTAAACGACGCATAAACCCGCCTGGGCCCGCCCCAGACGCCGATAATCAGGAACATGGGGATCAATACGGCCTCGAAGAAGATATAAAACACCACCATGTCCATGGCGCAGAACATGCCGATCATGAAGGTTTCCAGGACCAGGAACGAGATCATGAATTCCTTGACCCGGACCGTAATGTTTTCCCAGCTGGCGAGCACGCAGAGCGGCGTCAGCAGCGTCGTCAGCAACACGAACAGCATGGTTATGCCGTCGATACCCATCTTGTAGTGGATGTTAAAAGCCGGCATCCATTGGGCGGATTCGACGAACTGGTAATCCGCCGTGGTCGGGTCAAAATTGACCCAGATGAACAGCGACAGCAGGAAATTGATCAGCGACGTCCACAACGCCACATGACGGGCGTTGCGGTTAACAACTATTTCTTCGCCACGGATGGTCAGGATAAACACGGCGCCGACCAGCGGCAGGAATGTCAACAGGGACAGGATGGGGAAATGCGTCATCTGAGCCCCCTATCCCGAATGCCCGAAAAGATACCACGTCACCAGTACGACGACGCCGGTCAGCATGGCGAAGGCATAATGATACAGGTACCCGCTTTGCAGGGCGCCGGCCCGTCTGGCTATGATTTTGACGGCGCCTGCGATGCCGTCGGGCCCAATCCCGTCGATCAGCGCCCCGTCGCCGCCCTTCCAGAAGCCACGACCAAGATAGAACGCCGGGCGGACGAAGATGAGGTCATAAAGCTCGTCGAAGTACCATTTGTTCAACAGGAACCGGTACAAACCCTGCAACCGGCCCGCCAGCAGGCCCGGCACGTTGGGCATGCCCATGTACAAAGCGTAAGCCAGCGCGATACCGGCGCCGCCAACGCCCAGCGGCAGGTATTTCACCCACAAGGGTACATTATGGGCGGCTTCCAGCGCCGGATGGGACGGCAGCACCAGAATGGCCTTGCCCCAGAACTCTCCGGCGTTGTGGCCGACGAAACTTTCATAACCGAGATAACCCATGAACATGGCCCCCGCCGCCAGCACCATCAACGGCAGGATCATCACCTTGGGACTTTCGTGTACATCGGCCATGACTTTTGCGTCGGCCCGTGGTTGGCCGTGGAAGGCCATGATTATGAGCCGCCAGGAATAGAACGCGGTCAGGAAGGCCGCCAGGATACCGAGCCAGAAGGCATAGCCGCCGACCCCGGTTCCAGCGGCGTAGGCGGATTCCAAAATTACGTCTTTCGAGAAATACCCGGCAAAGGGCCAAATGCCGGCGAGCGCCAGGGAGCCTACCCAGATTAATGCGTAGGTAACCGGAATCTTTTTCCAGATACCGCCCATCTTGCGCATGTCCTGTTCGTCGGACATGGCGTGGATGACCGAACCGGCGCCGAGAAACAAAAGCGCCTTGAAAAAAGCGTGGGTGACGAGATGGAACATTCCGGCCGAATAAGCCGACACGCCGACGGCAAAAAACATATAGCCCAACTGGGAACAGGTCGAATAGGCGATGACCCGCTTGATGTCGTTCTGCACACAGGCCACCGTGGCGGCGAAAATGCAGGTCGATGCGCCGACCACGGTGACCAGAGCCAGCGCGGTATCGGAATATTCGAACAACGGCGACATCCGGCACACCATGAACACGCCTGCGGTGACCATGGTCGCGGCATGGATCAGGGCCGACACCGGGGTCGGACCTTCCATGGCGTCGGGCAGCCACGTGTGCAGGCCCAGTTGCGCCGATTTTCCCATGGCGCCGATAAACAACAGGACAGCACACACAGTAATGGCGTGGAACTCCATGCCGAACACGGTCATTTGGGCGTCGGCCTTGCCCGATACGGCGGCGAAAATGGTATCGAAATCGACTGACTGGAACAACACGAAGCTGGCGAATATACCGAGCGCAAAACCGAAATCACCGACCCGGTTAACGACGAAAGCCTTGATGGCGGCGGCGTTGGCGGCCGGTCGGTCATACCAGAACCCGATCAGCAGGTACGAGCACAGTCCCACCCCTTCCCAGCCAAAGAACAACTGCACCAGGTTATCCGACGTTACCAGCATCAGCATGAAGAAGGTGAACAGGTTGAGATAACACATGAAGCGCGGGATCGATCCGTCGTGGCGCATATAGCCGATGGAATAGACGTGGATCACCGACGATACCGTGGTGACCATGAACAACATCACCACAGACAGCGTATCCAGCTTGATCGCCCAGGATACTTCAAGCGCGCCGGAATCAATCCAGGTGAACAATTCGATCGTATGGGGGTTGTGCCCAAGGGCGACGTCCCAGAACACCTGCCCCGCGATGACGGTGGCCAGGATCATGGCGCCGCAGGTCACCCACTGGGCGGCCTTGTCGATGCGGCTTGAGGACCCCGTGAAGACAAGGAACCCGGCGCAAACTGCGCCGATCAGCGGCAGAAAGACGGGAAGAATTTCCATGACTGCCTTCCCTAGCCCTTCATCATGTTGATGTCTTCGACGGCGATGGAGCCGCGATTACGGAAATAGACAACCAAAATCGCCAGCCCGATGGCGGCTTCGGCGGCGGCCACGGTGAGCACGAACATGGCGAACACCTGGCCCACCAGATCGCCCAGTTCGACCGAAAAGGCGATCAGGTTGATGTTGACCGCCAATAGCATCAGTTCCACCGACATCAGAATAATGATGACGTTCTTGCGATTGAGAAAAATGCCGAAAATGCCCAACGTGAACAGGATGGCGGCGACCGTCAGGTAATGGGAAAGACCGATTTCAAACATCAGATGCCCTTCCCCACTTCGACCTTGACGATTTCTATGCTGCCCTGGCGGTTAACCTGATCGGTGATGCGCTGCTTGCGAGCCCCTTCACGGTGGCGGTGGGTCAGAACGATGGCGCCGACCATGGCCACCAAAAGGATCATCCCGGCGGCCTGGAACAGATAGATGTAATGGGTATAGAACAACTCGCCCAGGGCCTGGGTGTTGGATACTTTATCGACCGGCGGTATGGGCCATGCGCCGGTGTGGGCCGCGTCCGGCACGACTGCGTGGCCACCGACGATGACCGCCAGTTCGATCAGCAGGACCAGCCCGATCATGGCCCCGGTCGGAAGGTACTGCAAAAAGCCCTGGCGCAGTTCGACGAAGTTGATGTCCAGCATCATGACCACGAACAGGAACAACACCGCCACAGCACCGACGTAGACGACGACCAGGATCATGGCCAGGAATTCCGCACCCAACAGCACGAACAGCCCCGCCGAATTGAAAAAGGCGAGGATCAGGAACAACACCGAATGGACCGGGTTGCGCGCGGAAATCACCAGCACGCCGGAGGCGACGGCGAAAAATGCGAACATATAAAATGTCAGGGCTTCGATCATTTCGAGTCTTTAACTTTCATCGGTAATCCGCGTTCTGCCGCAGCCGTTCGGCGAGTTCCGTTTCCCAGCGGTCGCCATTGGCCAGCAGCTTTTCCTTGTCGTAGAGCAGTTCTTCGCGGTTTTCTGTCGAGTATTCAAAATTCGGGCCCTCGACGATGGCGTCCACCGGGCAGGCTTCTTCACACAGGCCGCAATAAATGCATTTGACCATGTCGATGTCATAGCGCGTGGTGCGCCTGGATCCGTCGTCGCGGGGCTCCGCCTCGATAGTAATGGCCTGGGCCGGGCAGACCGCTTCGCACAGTTTGCACGCGATACAGCGTTCCTCGCCGTTAGGATATCGTCTCAGCGCGTGCTCCCCTCGGAACCGCGGCGAAA